>CABEAD010000003.1_pt1 | contig 22762 bp, 25 predicted proteins | sample 3132311 | NCBI WGS metagenome assembly CABEAD01 (sample SAMEA5534342, study PRJEB31848) | metagenome | biome: tundra; feature: field; material: soil | place: USA | collected 2013-05 | depth 0.45 m
CCACCTGGAAATCGAGCAGCGGCGCAGCTGACCGGCCGCGAATGTGGTCAAAACGCGCGTAAGGTGTGGTCGACGCCCCGAGATGCCACGAAAACCCCTGCAAACGGCCAAACGTGAAGACCCCTCTCGTGCGCGTCCAGGCCGTTGGGCTGGAGCGCTGCCGAACGACCAATGTGATCCGCCTTCACCCCCGCCCCAGCAGCCGCGATGTGACCCCAGCGATCGTTTCCTCGCCGTAGAACATCGACGGGTCGCCGCGGGTGAGCACGGCCATCGCGAACGTGTCGCGACCGTGCTCGAGGCGGGCGGCCTGGTTTACGAGGCCCTCGCTCTTGGGGAGCCAGCCACCCTTGAAGAACACCTGGAACTCGGGGCGGGCGACGGCGGGGGCTCCCCAGCTCTCGCTCGGTTCGATCGTGGAGAAGAGCCAGCGCGCGTAGCCGTCGAACTGGCGTGGGATCAGCGAGTCCTGAATGAGGAAGAAGCGCGCCATGTCGGCGGCCGAGATCTCGGTGAAGCCCCACCAGACGTAGCTCACCAGGAAGTCGGTCATGTGGGCCTGTCTCGCGACGCGGGCGAGGCCGCTGTTGCCGACGACCGCGAACACCCCGTCGGCCGCCCCATTGTCGGAGGAGTGGATCATCGGGTAGAGCAGCGCGCTGGAGGCACTGTCGAGGCCGCGATGCTCAGCGGCAAGCGTCTGCAGGTAGGCGACCAGCAGCATCGACTTGACGACGCTCGCCGAGTGAAAGCGGACGTGCAGGTCGGTGCCGGCGAGTTTGCCGGTGTTGTCGACCACGGCGAACGCATTCGTCCCGGCCCGCCCGGCGAGATAGTGGGCCGCGGAGGTGACGCGCCCCGAGGCGGGATAGACAACGATCGGGACGCGCACAAGCACCCTGACGGCCACCGAGCGTGTCGAGGGCGCCGCCACGTCAATCGTCCGGTAGCGGGTGTCCGAGCCGGGACGGACCGCGGGGAATCTGTAGGAGCCGTCTCTGCGCGTGACGGTGTGGGCGAGGTTGATGAACCCGTGAGAGCGTCGCGTGGCCGCCTGCAGCTCGAGCAGCTCGCCGGCGAGCGGCCCGCCGGGGCCTCGCAGGACGCCGTAGATCCTGATCGCCTGGCCGGGACGGATCCTCGCGCGCGTGACGTGCGCCGTGAGCACACCGCCCGGTGCCGAGGCCAAAGCGGAGAACGGCGCGCAGATGGACCATGCCAGCGCCAGCGCTCCCATTGCCGCGCCGAACCGTGCGCGGTGGACCGCGAGTCCGTGACCCATGCGGCGGCAAACGTACCATCGCGCTAGGCGAACCTTCAGGAGAACGGCGATCGAGCCGATATGTAGCCGGTGATACCCGGAAGCGCCCCAGCCAGTGGAATGGCACCCGCCGGAGGACCATGCCTGCGGCCGTGAGCCTGATCGCAGGGTGGCCAGCGGCCATGCTCCTGCCCAAACCCGGCCTGGCCCTCCTGAACACGACGATGCTGGTCGGTGGTGCCCTGACGCTCGTATTGGGCGCGCTCAGCCTGCGCGCCACACGCCGCGAGCGTCATGCCCGCGTACTGGTGGAACGCCGGCTGCGCGAGCGCGACGAAGCCGAGCGCGCGCGCATAGCGGCGCAGCGCAAGTACGAGTCGCGTCTGCAGTACATGGCCGACCACGATCCGCTCACGGGCCTCTTGAACCGGCGCGCATACGAGCGCATCCTGACCGAGCACCTGGCCCGGGGCGAACGCTATGGCCACGAGGGCGCGGTGTTGATGCTCGATCTCGACGAGTTCAAGCAGGTCAACGACACGCTCGGGCACAACGCCGGCGACGAGCTGATCGTACGGGTCGGCAGGGCGCTGGCGGAGCGCCTGCGCAGCACCGACACGGTCGCGAGGCTCGGGGGCGACGAGTTCGCGATCCTCCTGCCGAAGGGCTTGCGCGAGGACTCCGAACGCGTGGCGAAGTCTCTGCTGGAGACGATCCGCGCGGAGCGCTCCGCCCGCGGGCGCAAAGGCCCGGCGCGGCCGATCAGCGCGAGCATCGGCGTGGCGCCGCTGGCGGGCTCACGGCCCATCACCACCGAGGAGGCGCTCATCAACGCCGATCTCGCGATGTACGACGCCAAGGAGGGGGGCCGCGACCGCTTCGAGACATACGGCGACTCCAGTCGCGGCCAGGCGGGCATCGAGGCGCGCCTGGAGTGGGTGGAGCGCATCAGGATCGCGCTCGAGGAGGACCGGCTCACGCTGCATGCCCAGCCCGTGGTGGACGCGGCAAGCGGCGAGAGGACCCAGCTCGAGCTGCTCGTGCGCATGATCGGAGGCAAGGGCGAGCTGATCATGACGGGGAGCTTCCTGCCGATCGCCGAGCGCTTCGGGCTGATCGGCGAGATCGACCGGTGGGTGGTGACGAGGGCGATTCTGATGCTCGGCGAGCAGCACCGGCGGGGCTTTCGGCCGACGGTCGAGATCAACCTGTCGGGCCACTCGCTCGGCGACCCCGATCTGGCCGCCCACATCGACAGGGAACTGCGCTCCTCGCAGGTCGACGCGACCCAGCTCGTGTTCGAGGTGACGGAGACCGCGGCGATCGGCAACATCGAAGCGGCGCGGAGCTTCGCGGAGCAGCTCGCCGAGCTCGGGTGCCGCTTCGCCCTGGATGACTTCGGGGCTGGCTTCGGGTCGTTCTACTACCTCAAGCACCTGCCGTTCGACTTCATCAAGATCGACGGCGAGTTCGTGCGCCATCTCGTCAACGATGACACCGACAGGCTGGTGGTGAGCGCCGTCGTGGACCTGGCACGCGGCCTCGGCAAGCGCACGATCGCCGAGTTCGTGGGCGACGAGGCGACGGTGTGTGCGCTGCGGGAGCTCGGCGTCGACTACCTGCAGGGCTTCCATCTCGGCAGGCCGGCTCCGATCGAGACGTGGCTCCAGCCCGCGCGGGCGCCGGCCACGCTGTAGAGCCGCACGCCGACCGATTCAGCTCGAGCGGACGAACGGCTCGACGCCCGCGTCCTCGCCATCGCGGACGTCGCGGACGCGCGGCGCGCCCTTGACGCCGTAGAGGTGGGCGTCGGCGCGATCCAGGCAGTCGCTGAGGCTCTCACCGGCAAGCCACTCGCTGATGCCGGCCGACCACGTGACCGGCAGGCCGTCCACGCGCAGGCGCTCGAGCACCGTCTTGGCCGCGCGCGAGGAGGTCGCCGGCAGCAACACCACGAACTCGTCGCCGCCGTGGCGCGCGAGGATGTCGCCGGCACGCACCTGCTCGCGCCATGCGCGGCCGAGGTCGGCGAGCAGACGGTCGCCGGCGGCATGGCCACGGATGTCGTTGACCTGCTTGAACTCGTCGAGGTCGAGCACCGCGAGCGTGAGCGGGTTGCCGGCGCGCTGCGCGATCGCATGCTCGCGAGTGGCGGCCGCGAGGAAGCCGTTGCGGTTGAGCAGGCCCGTGAGCGGGTCGGTGTCGGCCTGGCGGCGCAAGCTCTCGCTGAGGTGGCCGAGCACGAGGCAGATCGACCAGATCGTGACGGTCACGATCGTCCAGTAGATCCACACGTCGGGCAGGCCGCCCAGCAGCAGGCCGACGCCGAAGCCGACGGAGATCAGCAGGGCCAGCGCGATCACCGCGCGGCGCGGGAAGAAGTGGGCGGAGTAGATCGCGGTCCAGGGGTAGGCGAAGGCGGCGATCATCATGCCTCCGTGGGTGGTGGCGTGTGCGACCAGCCCACTGACCGTCAGCGATCCGGCGGCGACTAGGAGCTCGAAGCCGAGCATCGAGATGCGCCGCCCGAGCAGCCATACGCCGAAGGCGGCGAGGATGGCAACCACGCCCGCGACAGCGACCAGCGTGACCGGCTCGCCGGCGCTGATCGGGAAGGCGACGGTCGCCAGGGCGACGAGCCCCTTGAACAGGAAGAGCAGGGACAGCGACCAGGCGATCGCCGGGCGGCCGGCGGCAAGACGGCGCGGGACCGAGCGAAGCAGCGCTCCCCAGGCCGACGGATGTGGCGAGCGCGTGACGATCACCTGCCCGTCTCTTCGACCGGAGCGGATGGCGGCTTGAGCGATTCGGGCCGTCCGACGCCGAGCCGTCGGAGCGACCGCGCGCCTGTACTACGCTCACGACAGTGCTGTTGCTCAAACTGCGCCAGACGAGCATCGTAGAGCCCGAGCACGCGCTCGCGGGCCGCGATCGGCCGATTGAGGTGGCTGCTCGCCACGCTGTGCTCGGCACGCCCCTGGAGGCGCCGTTCCCGGAGGGCGTGCGCCACGCCGTGTTCGGCATGGGCTGCTTCTGGGGCGCCGAGCGGATCTTCTGGCAGGCGCCGGGCGTGTATTCGACGGCGGTCGGCTATGCGGGCGGGCTCACGAAGAACCCGACGTATGAGGAGGTGTGCAGCGGACGGACCGGCCACGCCGAGGTGGTGCTCGTCGCGTTCGACACCGCCAGGACCGGCTTCGAGGAGATGCTGAGAGCGTTCTGGGAGGGCCACGATCCGACGCAGGGGATGAGGCAGGGCAACGACGTCGGCGCCCACTACCGCTCTCTCGTGCTGTGCGGGGACGAGGCGCAGCAGCGCGCCGCGGAGGCTTCGCGCGACGCCTACAAGCGCGAGCTCGCCGCGAGCGGCCACGGCGAGATCACGACCGAGATCGTGAGGGCCGACTCCCCACGGGGCGGGCGGACCTTCTTCTATTACGCCGAGGACTACCACCAGCAGTACCTCGCCAAGAATGTGTCTGGGTACGATTGCACGTCGGGCACAGGGATCGCCTGCCCGATCGGCCTCAGCGTCTCGGGGTCCACGACCGACGAGCGCAGCGAGAGCAAAAGCCAGTAACGGCCAGCCCCCTCTTTGGAGTTTTGGCCGTGGCCAGGTTCGGTGACGATCGGCACGTCGTCGTGCCACGGGATCACTCCCGCGCCTGGGTCGTGGGGCCACGCGCCCGAGCTGACCAGCGTCACTGACTCGAACAGGTCGCCGATAGTGTTCCGCAGCGCGTGCAGGTCGGGAGCGGCGCCGACCCCCTCGCCCACGGCCCTCTTGAGCCTCGCCAGGTGGTCGAGAAGGGCCTGCTCAGCGTCGGGGCGACCGCCCTGCTCAAGCTGCCGAACGTGGGCCTCGCGCTGCTGGACCGCCGCCGTCGCACCCTCGTGTTCAGGGTCCACTTCGGCGCGCTGGCGCGCGTACTCGTCATCGCCGATCACTTCGTCTTGCCAGCCGCGAATGATGCGAGCCCGTCTGCGATCGACGGACGCCAACTGGCGCACCGCCTCCGCTTGGGCCTCACGGGCGGCTGCCGACCGCGACGAGTACCCCTCCTGCATCCGCCGTATCGCCTCGTCGAGACCCTCGAAGTAGCCGTCGTCCAGCAGCGTCGTCAGCAGCGGCACGTCGATCGCCTCGCGCCGGATCGAAGGCTGCGAGCAGAAGTCGCTCCCGTGCTCGATGCGGCCTCGGCAGACGTAGCGCTCGCGCTCAACGCCCGGCCGCGCCTTCCTGGGGAGCATCGCGTTCCCGCACGAGCACCGAAGGATGCCGCGGACCAGGAGGTGGGCGCCGTCGGCGTGCCGGCCGCCCTTGCGCCGGGAGCCGCCCGCGCGAACCGTCTGCACGCGCGCCCACAGCTCGTCGTCCACGATCGCCGGGTGCGCGCCGTCGAGCACGCGCGTCCGCTTGCCCTCGTCGTCCTTCGCGAGCAGCTTGCCGATGTAGGCGGGGTTCGAGAGCATCCGCGTGATCCGGCTCTGCTGCCAGCGCTTGCCGGTCGCGGTCGGGATTCCGTCGTCGTTGAGCGCACGCACGATCGCCCGCTGGCCCTGACCGCTCGCGTAGTCGGTGAACACGCGGCGCACGACCGCCGCCTGCGCGGGCACGACCACCATGCCCTGGCCGCTCGAGGTGTAGCCGTACGGCGGGTGGCCACCGACCCACTCTCCGCGCTCGGCGCGGCGCCTCATGCCGTCTTTCACCGACAAGCTCTTGCGCTTCGAGTCCTGGTGGTTGCGCATCCCGCCGATCACGCCGAGCAACAGTGCCATGTCGCCGCCGGCCAGCATCTCGGGGTCCTGCACGCTGAGGAGCTGCACGTCCCGCTTGATCGCCCACAGGACGATCTCGATCAGGTGCCGGGCCTGCTTGGCGTCGCCGCGCGCCAGACGGTCACTGTGCTGGACGATCAGGGCGCATGAGCCGTGCTCTGCGCTGAGGCGCTCGCACTCAGCCAGGGCCTTCGCCAGGCCCGGGCCGCGGTCCCCCGTGTAGGCCGACGCAGCCTCGTCCTTATGCTCGCCCACGACGTCGAAACCGCGGGCCGCCGCGAGCTTGCGACCGTCGTCGAGCTGCGTCGGGATCGAGCCGTTGGTGTCCTCGGTCGACTTGGCTGCGTAGAGGACGGCCTTCATCGCTGCTGCCCCAGCAGGGAGAAGTACTTGTCGATGCCGGCCTGGCGCTCCTTGGCCGCCGCCTCGATGGCGGCCTGGCGCTCCTTGCGGGCCGCTTTGATGGCGTCCTCAGCCTCCACCCCGTACTCCTGCTGCTTGCCGCATTTGGCCCCGGCCCATCTGGCCCCGGCTACGAAAGCCGACTCGAGCATCGTCTCTACCTGGTCGTTCTCCTCGTTGGTCATGATCGCGTCACTGTCCTTCTGCGGCTCCCGCCGCGGTTGCGAGTTGAAGTTGGCGGCCAGATGTGTCGATGCAGGTGTTCTGGCCGGATCGTTCCGGCGGCTCGACCTCGAACACGAGCTGCACCGCGCCCTCGCGTCCGCGCAGGACGCTCAGCTCGGGCACGGCCACGCCGGTCTGCTCGCAGAGCCAGCTCGCCGCCCAGGAGCGGTGGCAGCCGCCGCGATCCGTCTCAAAACACGCGAGGGCGAGAGGCGCGCCGTCATGTTCGGCGGCGATCTCGTCCAGCCGCGCGCTGATGCGCTCGAGGCCGATGCGGTCAAGCTGGTGCCGGTAGCCGCGCTCGTTCTTCTCGCGGTCGGTCGAGTTGAACATCCAGCCGGGCGGCATCAGCTCCTCGACGGCGGGGAAGGCGGCCAGCCAGAACTTCGGCCGGCCCCGGCTCACCCGCACCGGCTGAACCGGGAGCGGGCCGGCCTTGCTGGCCTCCCACAGCGCACGCCAGGATGCGGTGTAGAGCGCGGTCACGATCCCGGCCCTGTCACCTGCGCGAGCATCGCGCCGAGCTCCGCCACCTGCGCGGCGATCGCTTGGAGGTCCGGCTGCGCTGCCCTGGCGCCGCCATTGCCGGGCGCAGCGCGCCGCTGCATGGCCTGACTGACTTCCATGCGGTCGAGAACGTGGGCGGCGTAATGCATCGTGATCTCGGCGTTCTTGTGGCCCAGCGCATGGGACAGAACAGCAACCGGGACGCCTTCCCGGTGGAGCTCCGTTGCGAAGGTGTGGCGGAACCCGTGCGGGTGAATGCGCTTCTTCACGCCGGCCTGGCGGCCGATCAGCTTGAGCATGTCCGCGACCGTCGTGTACGCGAGTTTGCCACCTCCGCCGCCGCCATGCTTGGACGACACGAAGACCCACGGCGTACCGCTTGGCCGGTTCTCCAGCCACTCCGATAGCGCCTCGTGCGCCATGTCGTCGAGGCCGACGGTCCTAACTCCAGCTTCTGTCTTCGACCTCCGGACATGGAGCTCACGCGCCTCCATGTCCAGGTCTGCGAGCGTGAGCGCCAGCGCCTCGCCTATCCGAAGGCCCGCTCGCCAGAGCACCACGATGAGCGCTCGGTTGCGCCACCGGATGACCTCGCCGCGCGAGTGCTCATCGCACGCGGAGAGCAGCTTGCCGAGGTCGGTGGCGCTCAGAACCTGCGCCGGGAACTTGCGGCCCTTGTTCGCCGGCGCCTGCCCGAGCCGGCTCACACCTCTTCCTCGACCGGCCGGCCGCACATCGGGCAAACGGCCCCCGCCTCGTCCTTGCGCGTGTCGCTGCTTGGCCCGCCGAACTCGTCGGGCGGGTCGCACGCGGGCTCGGGCTTCACGGGCGCCGACGATGGGGCCTCCCGCTTCGCCGGCCCGTACTTCTCGCGGAGATCTTGAGCGCCGAGCGCCTCGACGTCGGCGAGGGCGACGTCGATCTTCACCTCGTCGTCGCGGATCCGGTCCGCGACGATCGCCACCTTCGACTGATCCAAGCAGCGCACACGGTCGGCGTCGATGTTCTGCTCGATCACGAGCTTTCGCCACGTTCCCACGAGGCGGTAATACGTGCCGCGTGTGATCTGCTCGTCCGTGTCCTCAAGCCACGCCGAGAGCGTCGCGTAGCCCAAGTCGCGCCACCCGCGCATCTCGTCGAAGGCGTGGAGGGCCTCGGCCAGCTCCCATAACGCCGTCCTCCCGGCCGCCAGCGCTGTCTGAATCTTCGCCGCGACCTCCTGGGCCTCCAGGGCTCCAGCATCCTGCTTCACCAGCTCCATCGTCGTCATTTGCTGCTCCTTTCACTTCTGGTTGCCGGGAGTCCATCGTTGGACACTCCCACAGTGAACCTACTAACTCCCTTGCCGATTGCGATCCGGCCTTAATAGAGGGAACATGTGGCCGGATATCCGGCTCAGTCAGGCCGACGCTGCAACTCCGCGTCGATCATGTGGATCGCGCGGTGCAATCCTTCCTCGACCTCGATAACGACCAACTCGCAGTCGTCAACGCGATCGACGAGCGTGCTGAGTCCTTCGAGCGCCTTGCCGAAATCGCTGAGCGCGGTCGTCGGCAGCTTCTCTACCAGCTCCGTGGTGAACATTGGCACTTTTCCTTTCAGTGGTTGCCATAGTCAAATCTTGACAGGCACTCACAGAAAAGCAAGGGTTCTGGCCAAAAAGTTAATCGCGAGTTCTGGCCGGTTGTTCAACGGTGGACTGCCCGGCTTTCTCTCTCACACTCGCTCGCCTTTTCACACTCAGTCCGAGCGGTTCGAGGACAACGGCTCGGGGCGTACACAGCCCCCTGGTTAAGGGAGCTGTGCGCACGTCCGATCGGACTGAGGTCGTCCGGGTGTGCACACGGCGTAGGGTTGAACGCGCCCAGGCTCTCCGTTACCGCGCGGGCCGTTTCCGAGCCCTTCCCTACGCCTGGCGGGGTTTCACATACCCCACAAGGCGGTCATTTCTGGGATGTGTGCTCTACGGTGCCCCACCAGCGGCGGGGCTTTACCTCAACGGCGGGCGTCCTGATCAGCCCGAGGCACGGCTATGGGCGAGAGGGGAGCCGTACGAGCACACTTCTAGCTCCAGTCTTCATCTCGCGCGATGACCGTCTAGGTGAGATCCAGCAACCGCGTCAAGCGATCGCCGGCGGGGTCAACCCCAAAGCACGTAAATCTTCGTGCCCACAGCAAAGCACGCGGGCAGGACGGAAGCCCCCGAACAGCAAACGCCGCCCTCGAAAGGGCGGCGCTGGCTGACGAGATTTCACGTGCTTGGGAGCCGTGAGGAGCCCCGGTGTGCTCGGGTCTCCAAGCGAAATGCGATCAGGAACGCATCGCGCACCCAGGAGACTAGCGCTCCCAACGGTCAAGACGCGGCCGCTGGCTGTCGTCTGCGGCGCTGGTGAGAATGGCGGTCGATGCCGAGCGCCACCCTCGTCGCCGATCGACCCTCGCCGCCCGAGCTCCTGCGCGAGATGCTCACCGAAGACCGCCGGCTGGGGCTCGACTTCGACTCGGTATTCGACGAAGACTGCTCGCTCGCAGCTCGCCACAGCCGATCCTGGCTGAAGGCGCTGCTGGGCACGCGCGAAAGCTGGCGGCGATTCTTCTGGGACGAGGCCGGCGGCACTCGACTCTCGCTGGACCTCCTGGACGATTCAGGCGACCGCGTGCGCGGTGCTGGCGAGCTCGTCGCTTAGCCGATTTCTTTGGCGGTGATCTCCGCCGCGAAGGCATCAAGCGCAAGCACGAGCAGATCGTGTTGCACCCTCCCGCTGGCGCCGAGCGTCGCGAGCTGCGTTAGTGCAGCCCGGTCATCGGCCAGCAGCTCTCGAAACTCGGTGGAGGCCCGTTCGGCTTTCCGCAGTTCGAGCGTGACCTGCTGCCGTATTGCCTCGATGCTGTCGCGGTCGTCAAACGCGATGAGCTTGCGCGGATCAGGCACCCGGCAGTCCTACCGCGTCCAGGTCTTCGTCCTCGATGACATCGGCATCGATCGTCGCGGGGTCGTCGAGCCCGCCGATCGCGTCGTCCATTTCCTTCATCAGCGCGCGCCCTGTGAGATGCGCAAGCCCCAAACGGGCGCGGCTGACCGGGCTCAGGGCGACGTGGTTGAGATAGCGCTCGAACATCGCCATCGCGTCTCGGCGGACCTTCACCCAGGGCGCCTCGACGATGTTCCCAACGCTGCCCGTCGTGAACATGCCCTTCTCGTGGATTACGCGGTTCATCCTCAGCACGTCGCCGTAGCTCTCCGCCGCCATCGCGAGGACGTAGCGGTCGATCTTCTCCAACACGCCCGCCTCGGCCAGCACGGGCGCCACCTCGCGCCACCACTGTGCCGCATCCTTGCCGAGATGGGCAGGAGGCTCCGCGATCTCCGCCAGCTCGGCGCGCCCGCTCACCCGCACCACCTCCGGCAGGTTGCGGGTTTTGCCCGTGCGGACCTTCTCCTCGCGTGGTCGTGGCGGCCTGCCTCTCATCGCGCTCAGGCTACTCCGGCTCGCCCTCGAAAAACTGCCCCAATTCCTGCACGCTCTCCCAGCGGGTCCTCGCGGCGGCCAATACGCTCGACGTACACCCGCCCAATACGCTCGACGTACGCCTCGACACGGGGCCTATGCACTCTGCGTTTCCGCCCAACTGGGGCCGTTTGCCCTCACGCCTGCCGTCGAGAGCGTTCACGCTTCCACGATCGGCTTGATGGCCTTACACGGGGCCTACGTGGCCTATGCGGTCCTGTGGGAAACGTCGAGATAAGTGACAGTTCGTACGGGGGTGTGCGGGGGGGTGTACTGACGGCTCCCTCGCGACCGATGGTAGGGGTAGGTCACACTCGCGGCACCTGAGCGCTCTCGTGCATGGCCTATGCACTCTCGCGCGCCGACATCGACGCCTGCGAATACTCCCGCGGCGCGCTCAGGGCCGACCGTCACGTGAGGGATTGGGTGTCTCGTGCCCTGGGAGCGCCGTACGCGCCGCCTACGTGGCCTCTGCGGGGCGATACGTCCGGCCAGAAGTACCCATGTCTCTGTTCTGGCCGCCTTCCGCGCGCTGAGTCGATCAGACGTGCTGGCCTGCGACCTGGCGCGATGGAGCGTCGGCTCCTGCGGCGCCGGCGATCGCATCCCGCAGTGCTTCGACCTGATCCCTCATTCGCAGGGTCCAGCCGCTATGCGCTCGCGGCTCTGGATGATCAGAGATCGTGACCGCGGCTGGCCATCGCAGGACGTGCAGGACACGGCCGCTGGTCGTCGGCACGCTGCCCACCAGCCCGTGCGGAGCATCCGCGTTCAGGGCGGTGTCGAGCAGCTCGACCAGCTCGCGTGCCCGCACCGCGTCGAACGTGTGATTCGCGTGGAGCGCGTGCGTGTCGGCGATCGTCACCCCGCCCGGCGACCGCAGGACGCGCAGCATTCCGCTGTCGAAGGGGACAGACGCCATCTCAGCCGACCTCTGCCTGCTCGGCCGCGGCGTTCTGTGCCCTGAGCTGCTCGCTCCGCTTCTGCCGTTCGGCGACACGCTCGGGCGATGAGGTTCGCTCGGCGAACTCGCGCCGCTCGGCATGTTCGCGTTGGACGTCGCCGTGGTCGAGCAGCGGCGAACGACTCAGCGGCGGTCGGTGCTGCTGCGGCTCCTTCTCGACGACCGGCGCCGCCAGGCCCAACTCGCTGAGGGCACTGAACACGCTGCCAGCCTCGACGTAGCCGGTCTGCCGATCGTTCGTGCCGCTCGCCCAGTCCAGACCCTGGATCGCGCTTGGCACGAAGCGAAGCGCGCCAGATCGGCCGGTCGGGCCGCAGACCTTCGACTTGGTAGCGATCACAGCGGAGCGCTTCGCGTGCAGGGCGACCAGCTCGCGGACCTGCTCGGTCCAGGCGTCGTCGAGCTTCGCCAGCTCAGCATCGATCGACTCGACCCACGTCTGCCCGTGCTCGTCGAGAGCCGATTGAAGCGCGTCGAGAGCGCGCGCCTCGGCCAGCGTGGCCACCTTGTGCTCGTGACGAGCCTCGTCGGTCTTTCGATCGTGTGCGGCGACGTGCGAGCGCTTCGGCTCGGCCTTGCCTTCCGCTCGGGCCTTGTCGGCAGCCTCCGCGTCCCGCCACTCGGCGGCCTCGCGGGTCTGTTCGAGCTCAACCAGGTCTCGCCGTGCGCTGAGACACGCCGCCTTCGCCGCATCGAGCCCGGCGGCCGCCTCGCGGATCGGCTCGGAGCTGATCTGCTCATAGCCCAGCTTCTCGACGTTCTCGATGATGATGTCCACGACTCGACCTCCTGGGGTCTTACAGCTTCAGGTTGGACGCCCGCAGCTCGCGCGGCACGGCTGCGTGTTCGACGTTGCTCTGGATCATCGCTTCCCGTATGAAGTCGTTCGCGGTTGGGCCCGCGGACCGCGGCCCTGGGCGCCGCTGCACACCACCGTCGAAGCCCGGGTGCGGCTGCTCGGACTCGGCGGCGCTTGCTCGGGCCTCGTCGAGAAGGCGATCGATGCGGTGTTCGGTGAAGGCGAGCGCATCGGCGTCGCCGGCTGCCTTGGCGTGCTCTTCGTCGCTGAGAAGCCTGTTCAACCGCTCCTGCCGCGGGGTGTCCGTCTCCAACGGTGGAGAACCGGTCAGCCTGGCGAGCGCACGTGGAGGTTGCACGCCGCGTCGGGCTCCCGCGAGGATCATTCGGTTCATGCTCGCGCTGTTGCTCACTCGGCAATTCTCCCTCGCGCAGCGGCGTTGCGAGGGCCCGAGCAGCGGCGCTCGACCCGCCGTCCGCTAGCTCGTCGTGGCCGTGAACGACACCTTCTCGCTTGGACAGCTGCGTGAGCCGATCTTCACGTTGAGCTTGATCGTCCCGGTGGCCTTCTTCGCGGTCTTGAAACTGCCGCTGACCGTGGTGGAGCTGTACTTGGTCACGGGTGGATTGGAACCCGAGATGACGACCTTCCAGTTGGCGTTCTTGACCGAGAAGTTGCCCTTGCTGTCGACCTTGATCTTCCCGACCTTTCTCACGAATTCCGGAGTTGTCCACGGATCCCCGGGTCCGCCCATGCCGCCACAGTCGCCGGCTGAGTACTTGAAACCGAGCAGCAGCTTGCCGTCGCTCGAGACCTTGAAGCTGACCGGCGGCTTGAAACCGTTGAACGCGCCCGCCGAGGTGAACCCCCGGTAGGACTTGCCCGCCTTGGGATGCGCGGCGAACGCACTGACCGCCAGCAGCAGGCTCAGCGCTGCTGCGAGCGCGGCGATCAGGATCCGAGGTGTGGGTTTGTGACTCATATCATCTCCGTTTCGTGCGTCGACGTCCTACTGGCGTGTGAATGAGACGCTCTGGTTCGCTTCATCCGGTCCGTTGCTGGACCCAATCGTGCAGTTCGACGACCCGCAGGCCATTGCCCCGAAGCTGAAGTCGTAGTTCTCGCCGGGGTTGAACGATCGCCCGTGTGCGGCGAGGCATTTGGTCAAATCGAGCGTGTAGCTGAGCGTGTTCGCCGGGTTCGCCGGCTGATCGCCCGCTTGATCGGTGAACACGCCGCCGGTCCAGTCGTATGAGGTCGGTGCTGGAGCGAGGATCGGACTCGGGTCAGAGAACGTGCTCCGTGGGCACTGAAGCCCGGTGTCGGAGAGCCGCGCTCCGTAGTTGAGATGCCCGATGTCGATCCACGGCGCGCTCTCGGGCGCGATCGGCGCGCGCTGCGGTCGCCAGAACGTCAGTCTCAGGACCACGTCCCCGTTCGGGCCGGCCTTGACCGGGAACCCGTTGCCGGTCGAGCCCGGCCCGCCCGGGCTGCCGTCGGCACCAGGCGCCTGGATCGGGTACGGGACCGTCACCGAGTCGCCTTGCCTGTCGTCGTAGGAGACCAGCGCGGGAACGGTCGCGAACACGTACTGGATTGCGATCGCGACCTGGCTCTGGACGCCGTTCGTGCTCGCGCGCTCGATCAGGACATCGCCCGTACCGACCTGCGCAGTGTTTGGCCTCAGCACCAACGGCGATCCGCCCGGAGGCGTGGGGGTAAGGTTGCCCAGGCCGTTGCCGTCGGGGTCGCAACACGCGGGGAACGGCAGGCTCTGACCGCTAGCCAGGTTGACTGTCCCGGTTCCCCCGCGGGAGCAGTAGGTCAGCCCGCCGCAGTCCAGCTCGACGAAGTCGCCCGCCATGATCGCGATATCCAGCCACCGGGAGCCGCTCGACCCCGCTGTCGGGATGTTGGCGGCCAGGGCCGGAGAGTCGGCGTTCGCCGTCTCGTACGCATCGAGTCCCAGGAAGGCCTTCACGGCGATCGGCCCGACGTCCACGGCGGCCTGCGAGCCGCGTACGAGCTTCGAGCGATCGACGTTGTTGAGGACCAGGTTTCCGTTCACGTCGATGTCCAACACGTCGGGGATCCCGTCCGCATCGAGATCGCCTACAGGCGGGTGCCGCGGCGGTGTGGAGCGCACCAGCCCGAACCGTCCCGCCCCGATCGGAACGCCGTTCTTGGCCTGCGCCCAACGCGTCGTATCAACCCACCGCGACGCCGGCGTCCTCGCGACCTTCGCGTACCCCCGTCGAGCGTAGACGTCGATCTTGCCCAGCCTCGCGCCGGCCCTGACGCCCATGACCGTGCGCTTCCCGCGTTGCTTGACCGCGACCACGATCGGACCGCCATACACGCCGTTAGGAGCCCGCAGCTGCAACGTCACCGTCGCGGCCGGAGGGCGAAGCGTGAACAAACCCGGCCCCGCGCGTACCGACGTCAGCTTGCCGTTCGCAGCCAGCGCCATCACCGTGTAGCCCGGCTTGGTCAGCGTACCGCTGATCGCCGCGATCCGGGCGACGGCCGCCGCCGGCGTCTTCGCAGTGAAGGCGCTGTACGTCTTACCCGCCCCTGGGTCTGTGGCGAGCGCATCGACCGCCAGCAGCAGGCTCAGCGCTGCCACGAGCGCGGCAATCGGTACCCGAAATGTGGGGTTGCGACTTACCGCCAACCCCTTCCCGTGGGCCACCAGCCCAGGTGAAGCTCCCGCACGCTTCTCATCCCTTGCACCGTAGAACCCCGACACCCCGCACGCATCCGGGCCAACACCGACACGAGATCCGTAGTTTCACGCAGACGTGGCAGCCGCCGATCCCCTCGTCCACCCCACCGAAGAGTCCCCGGTGGTTGCAGGCCCCCGACCATGCTCCCGGCTGCGGCAGCACCCGGAATTTGCCCGGTCCAAAGCGTTCCTCACTGTGCGACGCCGCAACCTGCTGACGCTCGGGTTTCATGGCGGCAGGGCGCGGCGGGCGCGCGATCGGATTGCCACGAACGCAGGCGCCTGGACGGCGGCCGCCAGCGTGTCGAGTTGGACGAAGAGGAGCTACTGGCCGCCGCGGGTCGGACACACTCGCTTCCGGGCGTGGCTGTTGCACAAAGCCGTCTGCGCAAACCTGGGTCGCGCTCGCTGTGACGGTCGCTGAGAGGGCTGGCAGCGCCGAGGCAGGGCAGGGCGCGCCGCGGGTGAGCGACGACTTGCGGCTTTTTCGACCCCACCCTTAGAAAGGCTCCAGTGAGCCCGCTGGGGGTTTGTGCAACAGCCACGTGCGCTTGCAGCAGCGCGAGGCAGCGCCGCGCTAGGCCGCTTTTGCACGCCTCTGACGGCGATTCTGGAGCTGCCCGATGGTCGAGTAGGGGCCGTCGCTCCTTCCGCCCAGAACGGCCCTCCAGCGCGCTGCCTCGCGCCGACACCCCGCGGAGCAGCAGAGAGCGTCCCGTCGCCGCCCGTCAAGCGACTCGCCGCAGACTGCACAGCGCCGGGCGGTCATCGACCGACCTCGACCGGGATCGGTGCAAACAGCGACTCCGCGAGAAGTGATGCAGAGAGAAACCCGGGCGGCTACTGCGGTCTGGGCGGCACGGGCATAGCTTGCCCGATTGGCCTGACCGGCGGCGGCTGAGACAGAGCCCAGCCGCCGCCGTCCGGCCGGTCCTTCCTACGCGGTGCCGCCGAGTGCCGGCTCCGGCGTCTGCCAGCCCGGGGCGTGAGGTCCGCCGAGCGTGGGCACGTCGGAGGGGTAGACCTCGTTGCCGTGGATCGCGTGATCGCCGATCTCCAGCTCCTGGTCAGAAAGACGTAGAGGCACGAATATCCCGACGAGCTTCAGCAGGACGAACGTCATGACGCCGCTGAACACGATCACGAACCCGGCCGCCTCGGCCTGCCAGCGCAGCAGGTGCATGCCGCCGGTCGCGACCACGCTCGGCGTCTTGCCCACCCCGGGATACAGGATGATGTTCGAGTTGGCGAGCAGACCGACCAGCAGGCCACCCGTGAGGCCGGCGATCCCGTGCGTGTAGATCACGCCGAGCGTGTCGTCCACGTGGCGGAACACCGGCGCGCGGCTGAGGAAGCGGATCGCCATCCACACGATCGTGGAGGCCGTGACGCCGATGATGATCGCCCCATAGCCGTTGACGAAACCGGCGGCGGGGGTGATCGCCACCAGGCCCGTGATCATCCCGTTGACCGAGCCGAGCAGAGACGGCTTGTCGCGGAAGATGTAGTCCCAGCCGATCCACACGAGCATCGCAACCGCGGTGCACACGTTCGTGTTGAGCACCGCCGCCGAGGCGCTAGCGCCCGCGAAGTAGGAGTCGCCGCCGTTGAAGCCGTTCCAGCCGAGCCACAGAAGGCCCGCGCCGACCGCGACCATCAGCAGGTTGTTGGGGGCGTCGACCTCCCGGTCTCGCTGCAGGCGCGGCCCGATCACAGCCGCCGCAACGAAGCCGGAGATGCCGGCCGCCAGGTGGATGACGTAGCCGCCGGAGTAGTCCACGGCGCCGTGCGCCGCGAAGTAGCCGCCGCCCCAGATCAGGAAGGCGTTGACCGTGTAGACGAACGTGATCCACAGCAGCACGAACGGGATCCACGCCTTGAAGTTGACGCGGCCCAGCACCGAGCCGAGCATCAGGATCGGCGTGATCCCGGCGAACACGAACTGGAAGTAGACGAGCGAGGACTGCGGGAAGTGGAAGGCCGGCATCGCTTCCTTGAGCAATGGGATGACCGCCTGGCCCTGCTCCCCGTTATGCCCGAGCACGCTGCCGGGCGTGCCCCAGGCCGTGCCGAAGAACCCTTTGATCCCGAACAGGCCCGAGCCGGCGTGCGCGATCGGGTTGCCGAAGCCCATCTTGAACGCCCACAGCACCCACGCGATCAGGACCACCGCGAACGCGACGAAGGTCAGCATCATGCTGTTCACCGACCAGCGCTTCTGCATCACGCCGCCGTAGAGCACCGCGAGTCCGGGCACGCTCATCAGCCCGACGAGCGTCGCCGCGGTCAGCTGCCAGGCGTTATCGCCCGGGTTCAGCCATTGTGGGTATGCGAGCCATTCAGCCATGTGCCTCCATCTCCAGTCGTTGATCTGTACGCGACGCCCGTCGCGCGGACAGCGGACGGGGAGCGCCTATTGCACTGCGCACATGAAACTCGCCGCGGCGGCGTGTAGGTAGGGACAAGCTGGCCAACGCTTGGCCGGTCGGTTTCGACATTTGTCTAGACGCGCCCGCCTTGGTGCTGCTAGAACGCAGGGAGTGAGCGACGCCGAGGCAGCCAAGTCAGAGGAGCGGTGGCGCCAGCAGCTGACTCCCGGGCAGTATGAGGTGCTGCGCCGCGCGGGCACCGAGCCGCCGTTCAGTGGAGAATATGTTTACAACAAGGCATCGGGCTCCTATCGCTGCGCCGGCTGCGGCAGCGACCTGTTCAGCTCCGAGACGAAGTTCGACTCGGGCACCGGCTGGCCGAGCTTCACCGAGCCAATGGTCGCCGAGGCGGTCGAGCTGCGGCCCGACAACAGCCTGTTGATGCGCCGCACCGAGGTCGTCTGCCGCCGCTGCGGCGGGCATCTGGGGCATGTGTTCGACGACGGTCCCGGTGATGGAGGCCCGCCCGCCCAGCGCTTCTGCATCAACTCGGCCGCGCTTGAGTTCAAGCCGTCCGGCGACTCCTAGACTGGGCGCCTCATGGTCATGATCGACCAATCGAAGCGGCTGTCTGAACCGCTGCGCTGGACGCCCGCCGGCCGCGTCGCGGTGGTCGTCGCGGGCGCTTGCCTGCTCGCCGCGGTGATCGCGCTCGCCGTCTTCGCCTTGACCGGCGCCCCACGCGCGCGCGTCGGCTGCATCGACGTGACGTTCCCCAGCACGCTCGGCGGAGCCATGGTGCACACGTGCGGACAGCGCGCCAGGGAACAGTGCGCCTCGCCGCGCAGCATCCCACTGCCGGTTCGAGTGGTCGAGTACGCCTGCCGCCAGGCTGGCCTGCCGGCCGGCTCGTAAGGGCATCAAAAGGTCGACACCTACGGGGCGGGGCACACCGTCGCCGCGCTGCTATCGTGATCCTTACGTTCACGTCAGCTTCCAAATCTCGCTTGGGCGTTCACGCCGGCCACGAGAGCTACAAGTGGTGGGCGCTCTCCTGCACAAGCCTCGGAATGCTGCTCGCGGCGACCAACTCGGGCACGCTGATCATCGCCCTGCCGAGCCTCGAGCGCTCATTGCACACGAGCCTGCTCGCGCTCGTGTGGGTGATCCTCGCCTACCTGATCGCCGCCACCGTGCTCGTGCTCACCGCTGGACGGCTCAGCGACCTGTTCGGGCGCAAGCGCGCCTATGTCGGCGGCTTTCTGCTGTTCGCGCTCGCCTCGCTCGGGGCGGGCTTCTCCAGCGGCGCGACCGTCCTGATCGTGTGGCGCGTCTTGCAGGGGATCGGCTCGGCGTTCCTGTTCGCCAACGCCGCCGCGCTCGTCACCGACGCCTTCCCCAAGGAGCAGCTCGGCTTGGCGATGGGCGCCAACACGATGGTCGCCGCGGTCGGGCTCGTGCTCGGACCCGTGCTCGGCGGCGCGCTCGTGGAGATCTCCTGGCACTGGGTCTTCTGGTTCAACGTCCCGCTCGCTTTGGCCGGCGCCGCCTGGGGCGCCCTGATCCTGCGCGAGCTCGCCCGGCCCGACCAGGTACGCGGCTTCGACACGCTCGGCACCACCGCGTTCGTCGTCGGCCTCACCGGGCTCGTGCTCGGCGTCTCCAAGGGGGGCCTGTCCGGCTGGGGCAACCCGGTCGTGCTCGGCGGCCTCGCGTGCGCCGTCGTGTTGCTGCCGCTATGGGTCTTCATCGAGCGCCACACACGCGCCCCCATGCTCGACCTTCAGATCTTCAAGAACCGCCTGTTCGCCGCCGCCACCGCCGCCGCGTTCATCAACGGCCTGGCGCGCTTCGCCCTGATGTTCCTGTTCGTCTTCTACTTCCAGGGCGCCCAGGCGAACAGTCCGATCACCGCCGGCATCAAGCTGATGCCGCTCGCGCTCGGGATGCTCGTGGCCTCCCCCCTGGCCGGCATCCACGCCGATCGCCACGGCTCGCGCGGACTGGCCGCCGCCGGGATGCTCGTCACGGCGGTGGGCCTGGCGGCGATGACCACGCTGCAGGTGCACACCCCTTACTGGCAGAGCATGATCTGGCTCGCGCTCGTGGGAGTCGGGTCGGGCATGTTCAACAGCCCCAACACGGCCGCGATGATGGGCGTCGTGCCGGCTCACCGCCGCGGCATCGCCGCGGGCGCGCGCATGCTCCTGCAGAACACGGGCGCGGTGCTCTCGATCGCGTTCGTGCTCGCGATCGTCACCTCGGCCGTGCCCAAGGCCACTCTGCTCGCCGTCTTCTCCGGCCTGACGCGGGGCCTGTCCGAGCAGAAGCTCTCCCCGTTCATCGCCAACATGCACGTCGCCCTGTGGGTGCTCGCCGCAACCTCGCTCGCCGGGGTGTTCGTGTGCCTGATGCGTCCCCGCCACGCATCCGCGCCCGCCGACGGGCACCCCGCCCACGAGGAGCTCCACACGCGCGCGCGTGAGGCGCGGGCGGGAGCACGCGCATGAGCGCCACCGAGGCTCCCTTGCGCATCGGCGACGTCGCCCGGCTCGCCGACACGACCCCGCGCACGATCCGCTACTACGAGGAGATCGGCCTGCTCCCCGAGGCCCCCGCACGCCCGTCCGGCCAACACCGTCTCTACACGCCGGCCGAGGTCGACCGCCTGCGCGAGGTCATGCGCCTGAAGGAGCTGCTCGGCGTCTCGCTCGAAGAGCTCAAGGACCTGCTCGCCGCGGAGGAGGCCCGCGCGGCGGTGCGTGCCCAATTGCGCCGCGACGACGTTCACCCTGAGCGACGGCGCGAGCTGCTGCAGGAGGCGCTCGGCCACCTCGACCGCCAGCTACGGCTCGTCGAGCACCGGGCCTCCGAGCTCGCCAAGCTGCGCGAGGAGCTCACCGACACTCGCAGGCGCGTGCGACGCAAGATCCGCGAGCTGGACGCGCACGCCGGCGGCGCGTTCGGACCCGCGTCCGCGCTCGAGATCACCGGCGAGCCGCGGTCGTGAACGTCCGCCGATCGGACCCCGCGCTGCTGGTCGACAATCTCGTCGTGCGCTTCGGCGAGCTCGAAGCCGTCGGCGGCCTCTCCTTCGCGGTGGCCCCGGGCGAGGTGTTGGGCCTGCTCGGGCCGAACGGGGCCGGCAAGACCACGGTGATCCGCGTGCTCACGACGCTGCTGGCGCCCACCGAGGGACGCGCGCTCGTGGCCGGGTTCGACGTCCGCACCGAAAGCCTGTCGGTGCGCGCCAGCATCGGCTACATCCCCCAGGCGATCTCGGTCGATGGCGCGCTCACGGCATACGAGAACCTCGACTTCTACGGTCGCGTGACCGGCGTGCCGAGACGCGAGCGACGCGAGCGGATCGCAGAGGCGATCGAGACGATGGAGCTCGCGCCCATGCTCGACCGCCTCGCGCGGACGCTCTCGGGCGGCATGCTGCGCAGGCTGGAGATCGCCAGCGCGCTGCTCAACCGCCCGGAGGTGCTGTTCCTGGACGAGCCCACCGTCGGGCTGGATCCGACCGCCCGCGGGATGGTGTGGGAGCGGCTGCAGGCGCTGCGCGAGCAGGAGGGCACGACGATCCTCGTGACCACGCACGTGATGGAGGAGGCCGAGCGTCACTGCGACCGCCTCGGCGTGATCGACCGCGGGCGCCTGGTCGAGCAGGGAACGCCCGCGGAGCTCATGGCTCGTCACGGGACCGAGAGCCTGGAAGAGGTCTTCACGGCCGTCACCGGCCGGCCGATCGGCGAGCAGATCAGCGAGGACGAAGGGAGGCTGTCCGATGTCCGCGCCAAGCGCCGCATCGAGCGCCGCGTCGGCTGACCGGTCGGAGATCGGCCGGCGCCCGCCCGCGCTCTCGATGGGGCCGCTGGCCCGCATGGCGGAGGGGACCCTGGCGATGGCCCAGGCCGAGATGCGCAAGCTGCGCCATGACCACGTCGACATCGTCACCCGCTCGGTCCAGCCGCTGCTGTGGCTGTTCATCTTCGGCACGGCGATGCGCAACATCCGCTCGCTGACGCTCGGCACGCTCGACTACCGCGCTTACATCGCCCCGGGCGTCATGGCCCAGGCGGCGATGTTCATCGCGATCTTCTTCGGGCTGGCGGTCATCTGGGAACGTGACGTCGGCCAGCTCCAGCGCCTGCTGGCCACGCCGCTGCCGCGCAGCTCGATCGTGCTCGGCAAGGCCGCGGGCGCCTGCGTGCGCGCGCTCGTCCAGGCGTTGCTGCTCCTGGCGGTGCTCGCCGCGGCGGGCATCAAGGTTCGCTGGACCGCGACGGGCGTGGTCGGGACGCTCGCGATGCTGATGCTCGGAACGGCGGCGTTCGCCTGCATGTCGATGCTGCTCGCCGCGGCGGTGAAGGAGCGCGAGCGCTTCATGGGCATCGGCCAGCTGGTCATGATGCCGCTGTTCTTCGCCTCCAGCGCCCTCTACCCGCTGAGCGTGATGCCGAGCTGGCTGCGCGTGGTCGCGCGCGTGAACCCCCTCACCTACGAGGTCCAGGGGCTGCGCCAGATGCTGGTGGGAGTGGGCGGCGCCGGCGAGGTGTGGCTCGACTTCCTGGTCGTGGCGGGCTTCTTCGCCGTGATGCTCATCGCGGCCACGCGCGCCTACCCGAAGGCGATCCTGTGAGGATCCCTCCGCAAGCGCCCGACACCCACCCGAAGAAAGGAGCTGTTGCCATGCCCGACTCGCCGATCCCAGCAAGCCCGGAGGGAGTGCCCGGAGCGGTGCTCGACCCGAGCACGCTCACCGCCGAAGAGCTCGCGTTTCCCGGCGCCGAGGGCACGCCGGTCAACGGATACCTCGCGCGCCCGGCCGCGCCCGGCAGCCACCCGGGCATGATCGTGATCCACGAGGCGGGCGGGCTCGCCGAGCACATCAGGGACATGACGCGGCGCTTCGCCAACCTCGGCTATGTGGCGCTCGGCGTGGACCTCTACACGCGCGAAGGCGGACCCCCGCCGATGGACGACCTCCAGGCGCTGATGAAGCGCCTGTTCGCGATGTCAGACGCCACCGTGCTCGGCGACCTCGACGGCGCCGCCGACTACCTGCGCTCGCGCGAGGACGTCACCGGCAGGGTCGGCTGCATCGGGTTCTGCATGGGCGGCCGCTACGCGCTCCTCCTCGCCTGCTCGAGCGAGGAGCTCGACGCCGCCGTGGACTGCTGGGGCGGGTTCGTCGATCGCGCCACCCCCGAGGA
>CABEAD010000010.1_pt1 | contig 21940 bp, 22 predicted proteins | sample 3132311 | NCBI WGS metagenome assembly CABEAD01 (sample SAMEA5534342, study PRJEB31848) | metagenome | biome: tundra; feature: field; material: soil | place: USA | collected 2013-05 | depth 0.45 m
CCTGCCGACTGCAAGGCCGATCGCTGTTCGTCTACCTGAGCGACCTGCTCACCGCCCACGCCCGCGGCGACCCGCTCCCCACGCTCGTCTGAGCACCCCCGGCACGGGGACTGAACGGTTACTGGTTTCAAGGGGTCGCGGGTTTGAGACTCAAACCCGCGACCCCCAGCATTGGCCGCTGTCTTGCGTGATTGACGGCCATACGAATAATCCGGGCGACGCCTCTACAGCGCCGCCAACTACCCGGGGGGTTTTGCGATCGAGTCGACGACTCGCCAGGCGCCGCTGCTCGGGTTGCCCGGTGTCGGTGTTCCGTCGTCGCGGTGCTTCTCGTCGAGCCGCTGGGCTCGCTCCCTGGCCAGAGTGAAGTTCTCGGCGAGTGAGTCGAGCGCGCGATCATCGAGATTCTTGCCGCATTTGAGCTGTGCCCTCGCCTCCCCCTGGGCGGCGCGGCGGTCGATGTAGGCGGTCTGGTCGGCGAAGTGCAGCAGGAACCAGAGCTCGATGCAGGGATTTGAGATCGCAAGGTTGATGTCGCTCGCCGCCGCCAGCTCGCTTGCCCGCTCGAGATGCGGGTGCTCGTCGATGTCGAAGACGCACCAGATCTCGTCGTGCGCACGACCCCTACCCCGCTTCTCGTGTCTCTCCTCATCCGCCTTGACCTCCACGGCCTTTTCGACCAGGGACATCGGGGTTCCGTGGAATTCGTGAATCTCCACAAGCGTGTGGTGTCGTGCGCGCCGCCGCCAAAACAACAGGTAGCCCTCCTCGGTGACGTGACCCTCGACAAGGACCAGCAGCTCCTTGCGCCGGGGTCGAGCCGCGACCTTCCGGCGTGGAGCGGCCACTATTCCCCCGGGGCGGTACTTATTGGCTCTGCGGTCTCCTTCAGCCGGCGGGGCGAGAAGATCGGGGTTCCCCCGTAACGTCCTGCGAGGTAGCGGCGCGCGATCGCCTCTTCGCGCCGCGGGGCGAGGTCCGCGAGCGAGTGCAGACGGCTCGCGCCATCATCGTCCTTCTCGGTGAACCAGACTTGGTCTCGCCCCAGCGGCCTCTCCGCCGAGTCGCCCATCAGCCGTACCTCGTGGGAGTTGAAGATCAGCTGTGCCCGGCGCGGATTGCTCTGCTGGGACTGAAAGAGATCGACCAAGACATCCACCAGCGCGGGGTGCAGGCTCGCCTCGAGCTCGTCTGCGAGCAGCACCGATCCCTGGCGCAGCGACTCGCTCACAAGCCCAATCAGCCCAAACCAGACCAACGTCCCGCGCGACTCGTCCTCCTCGGGCAATTCGATGTCCCTTCTCACCGAGCGATGCTTGAGGCCAACTTCGAAGTCTTTGAATGTGAGGTCGTCGAGGTCGACCGGCATGGCCTCCTCCCAGAAGATGTCGACGACCTTCCGCAGCTTCTCGTTGAGATCGGGGTCGATCGCGCGCTTGCTGACGTCGCTTATCCCGAGGTCCGCTTCACGCAGTAGCGCCAGGACCTGGGAACGTCGCTCGCCTTCCAGCATCTCTGAGGTTATGACCTTCCGGATGGTGCGGCTATCGACGTCTGCATAGGTTAGGTTGCGCCGAAACCAACGATAGAGCGGCAGAAAGAGTGGGTGGTTGATCGCCGCAGCGGTGGAAAGAAAGAGCGCGTTGGGACGCAGGATTTCCAAGGCTGCCCGCCCTCTGCCTCGTTGCTCGCTGCCCAGGTGGATATCTTCGCCGGTCCTCTGCAACAGGGTCACGGCCCGCCCCCGTGGATAGCTCCGCGCCCACTCCTCCCGCACGCCGCCAGCATCGATGACGAACCCGTAGTCGTGAAGTATCCCGTCGAGCACCAACTCGACGGCGTAGCTGCTGGGCGCGCGCCCTTCGTCCTCGCCCAGCAAGAACGGATGGGTCTCGATCGGTCCGTCGGGCGTATTGCCGCGAAACGACGTCAGTACCAGCTTGCGCATGTCGTTCATCGCCTTCAGCAGATTCGACTTGCCTGAGGCGTTCCCGCCAAAGATCCCGGCGCTCGGGAGGACGGTGATCGGATGTCCTCCTTCTCGCCATGCGATCTCGCGGGGCACTCGACGCTCTGAGAGCCTCGTAGCCAGCAGCAAAAGCTCGAAGGGATCCCGGAACGAGCGTACGTTGTGCCCCCGGAAGGAAACCAGCATCGAGGGTCCCTGGGCCCTCTGATCATTCTCCGCCTTGACGACCACGAGCCCAGTATTGCGAAAAATCCGCGCGGAATGCCCGAAGCTGGTCGAATGGGCGATCGTTTGCGCTCGGCGGGAAGCACCAAGCCAGCAATCCCCTGTTCTCAGGCCGATTTGCGCGATTATCCTGCGCTAATCGCCGTTTTGATACCATATCGGTGTCTGAAGGGGCTGTTTCTGCAGGCGCAGTAGATGTGGCGAGACGAAAGAGAGGTCACCAGATGGCAGGACCCCACGAGATCAAAGTGACGGTGGTTGTCTCCGGGGCCCGGCTCAGCGTCACCGGGCACGACGACGAGAAGGTCGAGCATCTGATCCGAGAGGCGCTCAGGGAGGCTGGTATCCCCCACCCGAAAGTAGAGGACTGGACGCTGCGATTCGCCGACGGAGGCGCGGCGATCGATCCCGACCTACGCATCGACGAGGCCGGGATCACCGACGGGGCGATCCTGTTCTTGGATCCCGACGAGGGTGGCGGCGGGGAGGCCGTCGTCACCCTCGCGCGTCCGGAGCTGCCGAAGCCGCCGGTTCTCGTCGACCCGGCCATCTCGGCGGCCAAGCTCGACCGCCAGCTCGAGGACTGGGAGGCCAACGCCGACATCTACCGTGAGCGCGGCTGGCAGCTGCTGGAGCGTACAGGGCTCCACGTCGATGTCGCCTTCACAGCCCGCCTCCCAGTCGGCCCCGTCAACGACCTCGTCGCGATCCCGCTCGCGGTCCGCTTCGGCTTTGAAAACTACGACGTGTGGGCGCCTTCGATTCGCGTCATCGACCCACTCACTCGCCGCTGGCTCGAACTCCCCAGGGTGCGCGCCCTCGACTTCAGCGGCGCAGGACAAGCCGGCGCGCCCATCGACCTCTTCGTCAACGGACACCCCGAGACCGGCAAGGTCTTCCTCTGTAAGGCCGGCTCGCGCGAGTACCACACTCATTTCGAGCACTCGGGAGACGACTGGCTCCTCTACAGAGACCAAGGCTTCGGCACTCTCGGACGCCTATGCGACCTCCTTTGGCGCGCCGCAGTGCGCTCGGTCACCGGCCTCAACTTCGTCGCCCAGCGCTTGCCACTGGGAGACGCCACTCCTATCAGCCTGGCGATCGAGATCCGTCAGGAGGACGTCGAGCAGCTGATCACCAGCGCTGAGCCCCAGATGCCCCAGCGGATTCCGATCAGCCAGTTGCCTCCACAGATGCTGGCCCAACTGCCGCCAAACATCCAGGCCCTCGTTGCCCAGAGCCAATGAGTGCCGCCTCTCCCCTGATCGGCGTCCGGCATTTCCATCTACCCCGCGAGCTCGCCGAGCAGTGCGTGGAGATGATGCGCGTCCAAGGGCGCAAGGGCGCCGAGGTCTTCGTTGCTCTCACCGCGACTATCATCGACGACGGTCGCACCGTTACCTTTCGCCGTGCGCTCGTACCCGAGCAGACGTGCTACTCGAGTCCCGATGGCCTCTTGGTCAAGATCGACGGCGATGCCATCTTTGCCCTTAACCGCGAGTGCTTCGAGGCCGGCGAACTTCTGGCCGGGCAAATCCACGCCCATCCCAATCAGGCCTACCACTCCGAGGCCGACGACAAGCTTGCCCTGATCCGCCTGCCCGGCGGGCTTAGCATCGTCGTTCCACACTTCGCCTCGGGACCGCTACGGTCCCGCCTCTGGTCGGTGAATCGACTCGGAGAGGACGGCGTGTGGAGACGCCGCCCACGCCGGGTGAAGCTGAAGCTGACATGACCCTGCCGCCCTTCCTCACTCGTATCCAGAACGCGGCCGGTCCGCTGGCGGGCGGGCTCGGCGAGTCGGAGCTCGGTGACCGCCTGCGCGACTGCGCGTTGTTGCTGGAGATCGACGCTGACGCGGCAGCCGATCCCGCCCAGAGGGCTGCGTTTCTGCTCGCCACCAACCTGGGAGCGCGGTTTTACCCGCGCCTCAGCCTCGATGCGCCGGATGACCTGACCGAGGTGGCCGCAGCTCTCGCCCGGACGATCAATTTCGGGTGCGAGTTTGGGCCGCCTCTCCAGCGCGCCAACACACTATCCTGGCGTGGCGGCGAGCCCACCGCGGCGCGCGTGACCGTCAGTGCCGAGGGCTGGAACCTGTCGATCGACGGCGCCGATCCCGCCTCCGTCGGCGCCAATCCCCTAGCGGCGATGGCGGCGGCGGCACTCGGCATCGGCGAGCTGTTCCGCGCTCTCTTTGCCGACCTGCTGCCTCACGGTCGCCGCGAGCCGTCACCCTTTGCGATCAACCTTCTCACCCTCGCCGATGCTTCCTCGGCGCCAGCGGTCCCGGATTCGGTCGATCTCGGAACCGTGCACTTGGCCGGTTGCGGCGCCATCGGCCAGGCCTTCGTCGCAGCGCTGCGCGAGCTGCCTGTCACCGGCACTCTGGTCGTCGTCGACCACGATGACCTCGATGAAGGCAACCTTCAACGCTACGTGCTGAGCGCCAGCGCGGACGTGAATACCGCCAAGCCGGCGCTCATCGCGCGCGCCCTCGCCGGCCATGGGCTCGCGGTCGAAACAGTCGAAGGGCGGTGGGGCGAGGACGAGCGCACGGGACCTGGCCAGCAGACGGTCGTCTCCGCGCTCGACAGCAAGCAGGGGCGAATTGAGCTCCAGGCCGGCTTGCCGAAAGAGATCTTCAACGCTTGGACGCAGCCCGAGGACATCGGCGTATCGCGCCACCAGGCTTTCGGCAGCGACCCATGTCTTGCCTGTCTCGGATGGCCCAAGCACGCGCGTCCGAGTGAAAGCCAGATGATCGCGAACGCCCTCGGGGAGCACGAGCTTCGCGTCGTTCTCTACCTCGGCCACGGCACGCCGGTCGGACAGCCGCTCGCGCCTGCGCTGCTCCAGCCGACGGGTCGACTGGCTCTCCCCGGGGACGCGGCGGCGTGGTCGCAGCGCTCGCTACTCACCGATCTCATCGAACGCTACCAACTGCCACCTGGGCAGTTCGAGCGCCTCGGTACCCTGCCGGTTCGCGCTCTCTATCGCGACGCTGTGTGCGCCGGCATGCTGATCGAGTACGCCGAAGATCGCCGTGTCGCCGACGTATCCGTCCCACTCGCCCACCAGTCCGCGCTCGCTGGGATCCTGCTCGCGACGTGGCTTGTCGTCGACCGCGTTCCAGCGTTGCGAGCGCTTCGCCCAAGCGCGACCCAGGCACGCTACGACGTACTCCGTGGGGGTGTCCAGGTATGGCCGCGGTCTCGGGGGCGGGAGGAGCGTTGTATCTGTTGCGATCCAGACTTCCGCAATGCGTATACGCAGCGGTGGCCAACGATTAGGTTGAGCCCGCGTTTGTGACCCCGGTGGCGGCGGTGGGGATGGTCTGGTTAGAAGGCGACCGCCGAGCATCGCAAGGCGACCTTGACGTCCTGTTCGGGCGTCGACCGTAGGGCCGCCAGATGTGCGTTTGCGTGCGCGTTCATCGCGACCCTGCCGGCCAGCTGGCCCGCTTCGGCGATCGGGCTGGCGGCTGGGATCGGTTCGTAGCGGATTCTCGCTCGGGGCCTGTCGGTGTGGATGATGATTACGGACACGTTCGGAGCCAGTTGGTTTTGGAGGGCAAGCATGAGAACGGCAAGCGATTGATTGTCCGGCGGGTTGGCCCTGTCGAAGTTCACTGCAACGGCCACACTCCCGTCCGGGCCGAGTATGCCTGTCGGTGGCAGCCAGCCGCCGAAACCTCGCTGTGCGGCGCAGCTGACGACGGCGCGGGCTTCTGTTTCGGCCAGCGACTGCTCCCATTCGCGAGCGGTGTCGCGCAGGCCCACCGGCATCGAGCTCAGCGCGGCGCGCAGGCTCGACGCCGGCCACCAGGTGTCTCGTGGCAGCACCACGGCGCACAGAGCCACCCAGACGAGCGCGATCGCGATGCCCGCCGCCAGGCCGGCGTCGGGAATTCCGCTCAACGCTCGCGTCAGGTACGCCTTGCGAGCGGGCGCCGACAGCCCGACGCGGATGAGCGACACGCACGCCAGGAATGCGAAGACTCGCAGCGCATGCGCGAAGTCAGCCAGGCGCATCGCCGCAACCAGGCCGTCGGCGCCATGGGAGATCAGCCATAGCAAGCCGCCCACGGCGCCGGTTCCGAGGATCGCGACGCCCAGCCACCCCACGAAGCGCCCGGTTCCCGCCAGCGGCGCGGGCTGGGAGACCCGCCCCCTCAGCCAACGACCGCTGGAGGCGAGAACCCGAAGCGGAAGCAGAACCGCCTCAGCCGGCTGGACCCGCAATCCGCTGACCCAGGTTCGTTCTATGCCCACGAGCAACAACGAGCCGGCGAGCACCACGACCAGCCACAACAGCGGCCAGACGAAGGCCACGGAGCCGAGTGCGAGGGCGATCACGAGTGGGGCGTGTGCGAGCATCAGCGCGGCAAAGGGGCTGCTTGGCGGAGCCGCATCCTGGCCCTCGTCGCTGGAGATGTCTGCCAGCGGCCAGCCGACGCTGACGGTGTCTCCGGCGGCGACGTGGAGTCCGACGATCCTCCCTGCCAGCGGCGCGAGGACCTCGGCGTCGACGTCCGCAAAGCGGATCTCGAACAGCGCCTCCTCGGCCTCCACCCGCTCGCCACGCCGCTTGTGGCAGGCGACGACCGTGCCCGGAGCTCTCGGGATCTGCCGCGCGTTTGGAACGAAAAGCTTGGTTGGAGCCCTTGCCGGCACGGGCGCGAACTGTAGAGGTCGCGGCGATAGCTCGCATCGGGCCGGTCAGTCGGACTATGCCGAGATACCGATAGACCGTAAGCTACCGCCGAACAAAATCATCATGGGCATTCAGATCTACAACGAGGGCGAGGCAACCGCGTACGACCTGATCGAGGAGATTCGAGGTGGCCAGGAGGGGCGTACGTGGCGAGCGCGGCAGATCGGACCGGACGGCCGGGCGCTCGCCGTGGCCGTCAAGGTCCTCACCCGCGACAGCTGGCTCAATCAGGAGGTCGACCCCGAGGAGATGCTCCGCAAGTGGCGCGGGCAGATGCAGGTCATGCGCAATTTTGGGCACCGCGGCTTCGCTCCGGTCCAGGTTGCCTTCCCGATCGGCGCTTCACTCGCGAATCCGGATGCGACGCCGGAGTGGATGCTCGGGGCGCCCGCCTTCGTGATGGCATGGATCGACGGCGTCGCGCTTGTCGAGTGGTCCGCGCAGGAGGCCGATCCGCTCAAGCGCCTGCGGGCGCTCGAAGTCTGCGCTGACGGGTTGGACCACTTCCATCGCGTCACCGGCCACGTCCATCGCGACCTCAAGCCGGAAAACATCATGGTGCAGGACGGTGTCGCGCGGATCGTCGACTACGGCCTGATCCGCAGCCTCGACGATTTGCGCACTCATTCCGCCGCAACCGGATCCCGACCATACATGGACCCGGCGCTCTTCGAGGGCGCCGAGTACAGCACGGTGACCGACCTGTTCTCGTTTGCGGGCGTTATCCTCTACCAGCTGACGCTCAAGCACCCCGTGCCGGGGCGCCTGGCGCCGAAGATCCAGGGAGAGCTAATCAATGGGGGCTTCCAGAGCGTCGCGCAGTTGATCGCCTACTCGCTGAGTCCCGAGTCCGCATACCGTCCCCAGGTCGACGGAGCCGCCGACCTGCTCGCCAAGACGATCGCGCTCATGCAGCCCGCGCCGAAACGCACAGCGACACCGATCGAGATCAGCCGCTCTCCGCTGGATGCGGTGACTGTCCCAGCCTCCCCGCCGGTGTCAGAGCCAGAGGCGGATCTGCGAACTGTTGCCTGGCCGAAGATCGTGGTGCCGCTGCTCGTCGCCGGCACGCTCACCGTGCTGGTCGTGCTCCTGCTTCGCGCCCTGACCGCCTAGATACGACTCGAAAGGAAACAAGTGCCTCCATCGGGCAGTACCAAACCAAGCCTATTTCCCCGCATCGACTTCGCCAGTAGGTTCTTCAACTTCGGCAGCCTGGTGCTCATCGTGATCGCCGCCGCAGGCTTCGGGGTGCTTGCCTTCAACAATTCCGAAGGTGAGGGAATCCGCTCGATCCTGTTCTTCCTCACCCCCGCCGCTTGGGGGGCCTTTGCGTTCGCTTCGCTCGACGGTCAGCCCGAGGCGTTCAAGACGCTGGGCGACTACGCGATCCCCGGAATGGGCGTGGTGGCGGGCCTCGTGATCAGTAGCGTGGTGCTTCTCAAAGCCCCGGTGTCGATCGCAAATCTCGCGCTCGGCGCGATGGCGGCGTTCTTCTTCATGATGGCTCTCGCCAGCGCGCCCAGCGACCGCAAGCCCGCCATACCGCCTGGCGAGCACGTCTGGCCGCTGGCGATCCTGCTGATGCTCACGGTGATCTCGGTATCGGTGGCGGTGACCGTATGACGACCGGGCGCGAGGTCGAGACTCTCCAGGCCCCGCAGACTGACCAGACTCGTTTCTGCCCTTACCACGGCGAAGCGGTGCTACTGGCCGACTGTCCAATCGTCGCCACGAATAAGGAAGTCAATGCGAGAGCGGGTGCGAAACAAAAAAATCGAGCGGAAGAGGAGACAGTTCATCCCTATAGCTTCTCGGCAGAGGTCGGCGCTGGCGGGAATGGAGGAACTGACACCAGGGCCCAGCAAAGTATCGATGCTGAGCCAGGTGCGTCGGGGAGGGCTACTGTGCAAGTGCTCGCCGATGTCGAGGCCAAGGCGGGTCAGCTCATCGAGTCCAGGGTAGACGGTTGGGAGCGGCTTGTTGTCGCGGAGAGGCCAGGTTACTTATTTCAGCGGTTCCACAGAGTGCCAGAGCTCAAGGCGCCGGTCGTCCTCGCCCGCCCGTACGGGGGCGCCGTCGTCCGTCCGGCTCGAGCATGCCCGATCTGCCTACATCCGCTGCCGGCGACGATCGACTATCGAGACACCTATCCGACAGTCTTGGTAGGGCACCTGGGAGCCTCGAAGACTTCGATGGTGCTCGCATTCATGGAGGAGGCAGGCCGGAATGAGCCCAAGACGTTCGGAGTGAGAAACTTCTCGCCCACCGAGGCTACAACCGAGTACCTGCTGTCAATCGACAAGGAGATCTTCGTCAAGTTCAGGAAAAACGAAATGCTAGAAAGGACGCAGGAAAATGCTATACACCCGCCGTTGGAGTTCCTGACCACCATCGGTCTTAATGGCCCGTCGGCGAGCCTGTTGATTCATGACATATCTGGCGAGACGCTCAGGAATCGCAACAAGCGACTCGAGCAGGCGCCGAGCGTGCTGTGGGCCGACACGATTGTGTTCATCTACAACCCCGAGAACTCGCCTGTTATGGACAGCGAGGGGCTGACCGGTCAGGCAAACATCCTCAACGGCATTTTCGATGATCTCTCCCTGCGTGGCTCGAACGACTCGTTGGGTAACCCGTATGTAGTCCCTCCGCTGCTGTTCGTCATCTCTAAGGCTGATCTCATCCCCAACTGCCCTGACCTGCGTCAAGGGTCGTACACCGACGCCGATGTCCATGCGGCACTGCGGGCACTCGGTGATCAGGCGGTTATCAACGCAGCGAATAGATTCCCGACCGTGCACTGGCGGCTGATGGCGCCGATGCCGGCACAGGGCGGGGGGCCACAGGGAGTGGTCGACGTGTTGTCGTTGCTGCTGCGCCTGATTCAATGATCCTGGGGCAGCTGTGGTACGGCTGGGCGCCGCACGGCGCCGAGGGCATCAATCAGGAGCAGATCGTCGCGGGCTCTGGGAAGCTTGGCTCGCGTGCCAGTGGCCTGACGCACATGGTGCTGCCCTGGTGCTATTTCCAGAAGACGGAGTCGTGCGGATGGATCGAGCGCAGTGGTGTTGGCGTGGCGTTCAGGCGTACGCCCACCGGGCGCGACGCATACGGTCGCCTCGGCGCCTTCTTCGTCCACGCGCTCGTGTGGCAGCCCGGGACGATGCCGGCGGAGTTGCTTCCCGGGCTGTGGGACGCCTCCCTGTGGGTGACGAGTCCGCCAGACGAGCCGCCGGAGCGGCTGGAGCCGATTCGCGACGAGGAGGAGCTTGGGCTCGGCGAGGCGCCTGCGGTCGAGCGGGATGTCATGACCGTGACGCTCGCCGGGCTGCTCGAGAACCTCGCGGGCTCGCGCCTGTCAGCGCTCGACCTGCCCCCGGCGCGGGCATACGGCGTGGCGTCGCGACTCGCGGCGGCGCTGCCCGCGAAGTTCGGCCTGATCTCGTTCTCGACTCACGAGGAGCCCGACCGCGCGGATGCCTACGACCTCGTGGCCGGCGCGCCGCCCGGGCCACGGCACGCTGCTGTGGGCCCCGGAACGCAGCCAGCCTCGGATTGGACGGAGGCCGCCCGGCTGCTGCTGGACGGCCGCGAGGGCGATGCAAACGCCAGAGCGCTCGTGGACACGATCGCGGGGCAGGCCTCCTCGCTCCCCGAGTTCGCCGATCGGATGCGCCGCTGGGTCGAGATCGAAGCCGAGTCAGCCTCGCCGGAAGTGCCCCTCGATCCACGGAGCCTGGCGTGGCTCGTCCAATCGCCGCAGCTCGTCGCGTTTCTGCTGCGAGGCGCGGGTGCACGCTGGCTTGCGCGGGCGTGCGTCGTCGGCGAACGCATCGATGTCCTCGAGGCGGTGCGGCGCGCGGACAGCGAGGGCAGGTTCGTCGCGGCGCTGGAGCAAGAGCTCTTGCGTGCGAGTCCCGCCGAGGCCATCTCCTGTCTGGGGCGTATCGAGCGGGGGCTGGCTGCCCAGACGCATGGGCTCGCGCTGACGCTTGCCGAATCGTGGCGAGGAGGAGGCCTTGGGCAGCTCTCACCCCAGGACGCCGTTTCGCTCGCCCGGCTGCTCGCGTCAAACCGGGCGCCGACCTCGACGCCGGCCGCGATCGTCGATGAGCTGACGTCCGCTCCAGGGCTGGCTGGAGCGCTGGCTTGCGCGGAGTCGCTGCCGGTCGAGTGGAGGGCCAACGCCGCCGCCGCGCACCCTGAGGAGGTTCCCGGGCAGGCGCTCGCCACGGCGATTGCCTACGAGCGTGAGTTCGCCCCGACTTTCGTGAGACGGTCCGGACAGCCTGGCATACGACGTCTGCAAGCCGCGATCGCCGACGCCCCGATGCCGCTGGCGCTTGCCTGTGCCGAGCGGGCCGGCGCTTATCTCGCCTCGGCCGAGGACCGCGTCAACCTGGTGTGGCCGTCCATCGCACGTCTGCCTGCGCGCGAGCGGCTCGACGTGCTCAATCGGTACGCGCTCGACATCGAGTTCGAAGAAGCTTGGGTGGCCGCGACGATCGAGGCGCTCGTCGATACCGTGCTCGGTGGCCGCGACGGAGGTCGGGCGCTCCCGCGCGTTGGAGGGCCGGCGCTGAACGTGCGGTTGCGCTCGACGACGGATCGGATCGAGGCATGGCGAGGACTCAGCGTCGTCGTCGGCGCGACCGGCGAACTGCGGGTCGAGCAGGCGCTGCGGCAGGTCTCGATGTTGGCGGACCCGCGTGAGTCCGACGCGGCCCTCGAGGTCGTGGTCGACGCCGTCTGCGAACGCGCCAACCGGACGAGAGAGCAGTGGCTCACGGCGGTCGCGACGGTCGCGTGGGGCACCCGCGGGGACGACGAGGCGTTCGCGCTGCGTCTGGCGCGAGCGGCGCTCCGTGGCGGTGGAGGCGACCGGCGGATCCTTGCCCGCTGGACAGTCGAGTGGGTCGCCGATGCCATCGATCGCAAGACAGTATCGCCCGGTGTCTTTGGCGATACCGTCCTGGACGCCGTTGCGAGCAGACTGCGGCCTCCGGACGTCGAAGCGATCGACGAGTATGCGTCGCGGCGTCCTCGTCGCTCTGCGAGCCGCAAGTGGCTGAAGGACATCGAGAAGACAGCAGCGAAGCAGTTCGGGCGTCGACGCAGACTGTTCCACTCCAAGTGACCGAGTGATATCGGAACCCGCCGACGCAGTCTAGATCCGTATCTCGATCTGCGGGGTCACAAACGTGGGTTCGACCCCCGTCGCTCCCGTCATTTACCCCCGCGCAGCAGAGACTACGGCGAGGGCGTGAGCGGACGGTCTGCCTCCTCGGCGATCGCTTCGCGCAACGCCTGCTCGAAGGATCTGGGTTGGAAGTCGAACAGATCCATCCCCGATGGGTCGGTGACGGTCGTGTCGGTGGAGAGTCCCTCGATCAACGGCCTCGCGACACCCGCGTCGACCGGTGTGATGAGTCCGATCCAATGAGAGGAGAGCCACGGTGTCAGCAATGGGACCGGGATGCGTGGGCGGCGGCGCAATGCCAGCGCGTCTGCCATCCGGTCGAGCATCTCACCGTATGTGAGTATCTCCGCCGACCCGACCTGGATTTCGCGGGAGCGTGTCTCTGGAATCCAAGGAGCCTCGATGAGATAGCGCAGCACGTCGGCTATGCCGATTGCCTGTGTGGGTGTGGACAGCCACGATGGAGCGAGCATTACGGGCAAGCGCTCGACCAGCGAGCGGAGCGTTCGGTAGCTCTCCGAGCCGGCGCCCACCACCATGCCGGCGCGAAACCAGGTCAGCGGTGGTCCCTGCTCGCGCAGGATCTCCCCGACGCGCAGGCGCGAGCGCAGATGCTTGGATGCGGGACGATCGCCGAGACCGCCGAGGTAGACGACCTGCTCGATCCCGGCGGCAAGGGCGAAGCGGGCGAAGTTGGTGGCCGCGATGACGTCACGCTCCTCGTAGTCAGAGCCGGCCCCACGGCCCATCGAGTGAACGAGGTAGTAAGCAGTCGTGTAGCCGTCGCCTATGGCGCTCAGGGAGCTTGGGTCGAGCATGTCGCCGCGGTGTACCGTGACGCCTTGCACGAAGTTGACCCGGCTCGGGTCGCGCACCACGCACCCGACCGGATCGCCGCGCGCGTGCAGCTCGCGCACCAGTCGGCTACCTATGTAACCGGAGGCTCCGGTGACGAGCGTACGGACCATGCCTAGGAAGCCAGCGCCCGTGGCGCCTCGTACGCGCTCGTAGGACCGGCGTGCTGGAGCCATTGCGGCTTGGCCAGCGTCATCTGCACGACGCCGATCCGCCGCTCGGCGAAGCCGGCCTCGCAGTAGGCGAGGTACATCCGCCACAGCCGCCGGAAGCGCTCGTCGTAACCGAGATCTTCGAGGCGCGCTGTCGCCGCTTCGAAGTTGGCGCGCCAGCGCCGCAGCGTCTCGGCGTAATGCGGTGTCAGGTCCTTGAGTCCGACGGTTCGCATGTCGGTGTGTCGAGCGACGCAGCGCGCGATCACCGCGAGCGAGGGCAGGCAGCCATTGGGAAAGATATGGGTGCGAATGAAGCTTCGCGACGCCTTCTCGACCTCGTAGGCTCGATCGTCGATGACGATCGCCTGAAGCAGCATCTTCCCGTCATCGGCGAGAAGGTTCGAGCAGCGCGCGAAGAACGTGTCGAAATCGTGATACCCGACGGCCTCGATCATCTCGATCGAGACGAGCTTCCCGTAGCGTCCGCGCAGGTCGCGGTAGTCCTCGCACAGCACCGTGACGCGATCGGCGACCCCGGCCGCTCGCACCCACTCGCGGGCATGCTCGTACTGCTCGCGCGAGATCGTGGTGGTCGTAACCCGGCAACCTCTCGTTCTCGCGGCGTGGACGGCGAAACCGCCCCATCCCGCGCCGACCTCAAGCACGTGGTCGCCGGCGCGCAGATCGAGCTTGTCACACACCAGCTCGAGCTTGGCCCTCGAGGCCTGCGCGAGCGTCATCCCCCGGCTCGGGAAGTAGGCGGACGAGTACATCATCGTCTCGTCGAGCATCAACGCGAAGAGCTCGTTGCCGAGGTCGTAATGGGCTGCGATGGCGCGGCGGCTGCGCGTGCGCGTGTTGCGTGCACGGATGCCGCGCACGGCCTGGAGTGAGGCCCGCGCCGGCGCAATGCGACGGCGCCACACATCGAGGCCTGCGGCGTTGCGCGCGGCCACGCGCACCACGGCGGTCGGATCCGGAGACTCCCACAGCCCCTCCGCGTACGCCTCAGCCATGCCGCGACTGCCGTGCAGCAACATCGGCCACAACGCCGGCGAGCGGACCTGGACAGTCGCCTGCGGACGCCCGCAACCCAGCACCAGTCGTCGCCCACCCTCGACGATCGTCAGCTGGCCCGCGCGCAAGCGCTTCAGCAGGCTGAGCACGATGCATCGCGCGATGCGCTGCGCTGCGGTCATGCCCGCGCCTCGGGATGGGGATGAACGGGCACACCCTTAAGCTTCAGTGCGAGCGCGTGGCCGTAGATGAGCGCGAGCACGCGCAACGTCGCCGCCGGGTAGCGCGCGGTGACGCGAGCCAGACCGCCGCGGGTTAGCGGCGCGCGCCGCAGGGAGAGCGTCGCGTCGAACGCGAGCTGTCCAAGCTCGTGGCTCTCGACGTGAACGGCCAACGTCTGGCCGGGCGCGACCAGGCGCATGGTGTAGCGCTGCTCCATTCCCATGAACGGCGATACATGCAGCGCCTTCGCGAAGGTGGCGGCAAGCACCGGGCCTTCGTCCCCGCGCCCGAGCACGTAAGCATGTCGCTCTCCCCACGGCGTGTTGGTCACCTCCGCCACAACCGCATCGAGTTGCTCTTGGGGAGTGAAGCAGTAGTAGAAGCTGACCGGGTTGAAGCAGTGCCCGAAGGTGCGCAGCTGGGTGAGAAGCCGGATCGGGCCAGTGGGCACCTTGCCCATCCGGCGCTCGACCAGCATGCGCACGGCATCCGCAAGCGGAATGGAGGGATCGCCGAGGTAGTCGGCGCGACGGAAGCGCACCAGGCCTGGGCGAGCGGCGAGGAGCCGGCCGCCGAGCAGGCCATCCAGCTCCTGCAGGTCGAGATATAGCAGCGCCAGGCGGTGGCGGAACTCGTGGGCGCGCACCATGAAGCGACGGTGACTGATCGTGCCCTCGTAGATCGCGCTGGCCGTCATGTCCTCACCGGCTCAGCCCGCTGCGCGCCGAGCTCGCCCACCACCCGTTGCGCGCTGGTGACACCGTCCTCGTGGAAGCCCCATCCCCAGTAGGCGCCGCAATAGTGCGTGCGATTGCGCCCGCTTATCTCGTTGTGTCTCGCTTGCGCGGCGACGCCCGCGGGGGTGTAGACAGGGTGCGAGTATTGCATCGTCCGGATGATCTGCTCCGGGTCGATTGCCGCCGTGCGGTTGAGCGTGACGCAGAACTCGCGGTCCGCGCGCAGCGACTGCAGACGGTTCATGTGGTAGGTCACCGTGCAGCGTCTTGGCGCACCCGCGTCGAGATGGAAGTTCCAGCTCGCCCACGCGCGCCGGCGCCGCGGGAGCAGCGAGTGGTCGGTGTGAAGCACCGCCTCGTTGGGTTGATAGGGAATCGCCCCAAGCAGCTCGCGCTCGCGCTCGCTGGGATCGGCAAGCAGCGCGAGCGCCTGGTCGGAGTGCGTTGCGATCACGACTGCGTCGAAGCGCTCTGGCTCATGGCCGCGCGAGGACACCGTGACATGGGTGGGATGACGACGGACCTCTGTCACCGGGGTCGAGAGCCTGAGGCGGTCGCGCCAGGACCGCGTGAGCGCCTCGACGTAATTGCGAGACCCCCCGGCGATCGTCCGCCAGCGTGGCCGGTCGCGGAATCCGAGCATCCCGTGATTGTCGAAGAACTCGACCAGGAAGCGCGCCGGGAAAGACCACATCTGCGCCGGATCCGCGGACCATACGGCTGACGCTTGCGGGACGATCAACCGCTCCACGAAGACACGTGAATAGCGTCGCTGTGCAAGCCAGTCCCGTAGCGACGGGTCCTCGTCGGAGGCGAGGAGCCGGCGGGCCTCCCGGTTGAAGCGGACCAGGTCGGCGATCATCCGGTGAAAGGACGGCGCGATCGCCTGGCGGCGGCTCGCGAACAGGCCGTTCAGCGAGGCCCCGTTGTACTCGAAATCGACGCCGTCGCTGACCCCGAAACTCATCTGAGACGGCTGAGTGAGCACGGCAAGCTCGCCCAGCAAGCGTTCGAGCTTTGGATAGTTGCGGTCGTTGAAGACGATGAAGCCCGTGTCGAGATCATAGGATCCGGTTTCCGTCTCGACACGCACCGTGTTGGCGTGCCCGCCAGCCTTGTCACTGGCCTCGAATACGACCAGCTCATGATCGCGGTGCAGCATGTGTGCACACACGAGCCCGGAGACCCCGGCGCCGACGATCGCGATTCTCATGGAAGTTCTACGGCATCGAACGTTTCCAAAACCATCTACATAGTACTATCCTGCACTTGGGAGAGCGCCTGCGGCGGCAAGCCCGACAGTCATGCCTCCCGTGTGAGGCATTCGCGCCGACACTCCAAGGACCGGCAGCATGATCAGCTCACTGCTCGACACGATCCTCGACCGCACCGTCGTTGCGGGCTATTCGCGGGTCGGCTATCGCCTGCGGCGGGGTATGTGGAGCCCCGCCGACCTGCAGCCGATGGACGGGAAGGTCGTGCTCGTCACCGGCGCGAGCTCCGGGCTGGGCCTCGCCGCCGCGGAGGGCTTCGCGCGCCTCGGCGTCGCCGTCCGCTTGCTCGTTCGCAGCGAGCAGCGCGGTGAGCGTGCTCGCGCGGAGATCGTGACACGATCGGGCAACAACGATGTGCAGGTTGACCTCTGCGATCTCAGCGACCTCCAAGCCGTACGGCGGTTCGCTGAGCGCCTCGGCAGGGAGATGCCGCGCCTCGATGTCCTCGTCAACAACGCCGGCGCGATGGTGGGTGAGCGGACGCTCTCGGTCGACGGCATCGAGCTGACCTTCGCGACCAACGTGCTTGGGCCGTTCCTGCTGACGAACCTGCTGATCCCGCTGCTCGCGGAGAGCGAGCCCGCCCGCATCGTCAACGTGTCCTCGGGCGGCATGTACACGCAGCGAGTCCACCTCGACGACCTGCAGATGGACCATGAGGAGTTTGACGGCCCTGTCGCCTATGCGCGCAGCAAGCGCGCCGAGGTGACGTTGACCGAGACGTGGGCGGAGCGGTTGCGGGGAACGGGCGTCGTCGCTCACGCGATGCATCCCGGCTGGGTGGACACCCCGGGCTTGAAGTCCTCGCTCCCGCGCTTCTACGGCGCGACGAAGTGGCTGCTTCGCACGTCCCAGGAGGGAGCCGACACGATTGTCTGGCTAGGCGCCGCTTCTGAGCCGTTGCGTAGCTCCGGCGGCTTCTGGCACGACCGCCGCCAGCGCCCGACCCACCTGGTGCCGTGGACCAAGGAGGCGCCCGAGGAGCGCGAGCGACTGTGGGCCGAGTGCGAGCGCCTCAGCGGCTGGCACGGGGCCCAGACTCCGCCCGGTGCCGATTCAAATCGATAAGGAGAGCCCGATGGCCCACTACAAGGCAAGCCTCGATACGCCGCGTCCGCCCGAGGAGATGTTCGCCTACCTGAGCGACTTCTCTACCACCGTGGAGTGGGATCCGGGTGTCGTCGAAGCTGAGCGCCTCGGCGACGCGCCGGTTCGCGAGGGAACCGAGTTCCGGCTCGTGGCCGTCTTCCTCGGCCGAAAGACACCCCTCACTTACCGCATCGTCGAGTACGACCCGCCAAGCGCCGTCACGTTTCGCAGCGAGAGCTCGACCGTCGTCTCGCTGGACCGGATCACCTTCGAGCCTTCCGACGGGGGCACACGAATCATCTACGACGCCGATCTCGCGCTGAAGGGGGCGCTCAAGCTCGCCGACCCGCTGCTCCGGGTCGCTTTCAGACGCGTCGGGGCTCGCGCTCTCGCGGGTCTGCGCAGGACGCTCGAAGAAGGCCAGTGAGCAACAGGGCGTATCATCGGACGCCAAGAGCCAGTGGGCGGCCCTCGAAACCCCGCTGCCAGCGCTACATGCGGATCTCGATGGGTGGGGTGACAATCGCGGGTTCGACCCCCCGTCGCTCCCGCTCTTTACCACCGCCTGGCGTGCCTTCCTCGGTGGCGAGGCTCGCTTGCATCCTTCGGGCTGCCTCCCGGTAGTCCGGCCGCTCAAGGACCTGTTCTATGGCTCGCGAGAGCTTCCGCGCAGTGAGGCCGGTTGGGCGGAGCGTCACGGCGACGCGCCCTCGTCCACCTGCGACCAGAAGCGAATGAACTCGCGCTCGTGGCCGATCCCGGCTTCGAGTGCCAGCCGCGGGCCGCGTGGCGCGTCGGGATTATCGGTGTGTAGCTGTTCGTAGGTTTTCAGCTGACGTCTATGGGCTTCCAGCTGGGCGTCGGCGAGGTTGGCCGGGTCGCCGCCGAAGAAGAGCTTGAGTATGCCGACGTCGCGGGCCTCGTAGAGTTCGCCTGTCGGTTCTGCGCGCCAGGCGTCCAACGCTTGGCGCCCGCGTTGGGTGAGACGGTAGATCCGCCGGCGTCGACCGCTCTGCTCCCGCTGTTCGCTGAGCAGGTCCTCCTTGGCAAGTCGGGCGCACTCGGTGTAGAGCTGGGTATGAGGAACCGACCAGAAGTTCATGGTGCTGACCTTGGCCAGCTGCTTGAGGTCATACGGGGTCGCGGGCTCGGCGTGCTCGAGTAGGCCGAGCACGATGTAGGAGGTCTCGGTGAGACGCGAAGTTGACACCGCCGGCAGCTTAGCGTACGGTACGTATCGTTCTTTCCAAACCGTACGAGAGGTATCATTCATGTCCGTACACAATCCTGAGGATTTGCAGCACCGCTTCGCCGAGCGCGACAGCGCCGGCGATCCTTCGGCGTTCGAGCAGCTGATCTACGAGGAGGACGGGCCTCTCGCCCGCATCACGCTCAACCGGCCCGAGCGGCGCAACGCGCTGTCGATGCAGCTCTCCGAGGAGCTGATCGCCGCACTCGAGCTCGTGCAGCGCTCGGAGACGGCCAAGGTGCTTGTGATCGGAGGCGCCGCCGACACGTTCTGCGCGGGCGATGACATCACCGAGATGGGGCTCTGGGGAAACGCCAATGAGATCATGCGACGCGTCCGCGGCTACCAGCGGATGGCCGACACGCTCGCGGACCTCGACAAGATCACGATCAGCGCCGTTGACGGCTTCGCCGTCGGCGGTGGCCTTGAGATCACGATGGCGTGCGACTTCGTGATCGCGACCGCCCGCGCGAAGTGGGGCATGCCGGAGGTCGACGTCGGCATCACACCCGGCTGGGGCGGCACGACGCGCATGGCACGCCTCATCGGACGGCGGATGACCAAGGAGATCAATCTCCTGGGAGCCCTGCACCCGGCGAGCCGCGCAGCCGAGCTCGGACTATGGAACCGCGTCGTCGACGACGACCGGCTCCAAGCGGAGGTCGACGCGCTCGTGCAGGTGCTGCTGTCAAAGAATCAGCAAGCGGTGCGGCAGCTGAAGTTCATCATCGACAAGGGCGTCGAGGCCGACCTGCACACCGCGCAGGCCTTCGAGGCTCTCTCGGCGGGGCTCACCGGCGCAGTCAACGGGATGTGGCAGATCGAGGACGCCGATCAGGCCGCCGGAATCCTCAGCTTCGTCACCGGCGGTGAGCAGTGGCGAACCCGACGCGACGCCGCACGCAGCTTCTGGACCGACGGGCCGATCGCGGCTCGGTGATGATGACCTCGTCCGATCCCGAGCAAGTCGTGGAAGGCAGACGCTCCTCGCGCGCACTGCTCCTGGTCTCCGACGATGCGCGGGAGCGAGCCGCCCGGCGCCTGGCGCGCGCTTACACCAAGGGACGTCTTGCGCAGGAGGAGTTTGAGGCGCGCGCCGAGCAGGTGTGGGCTGCGCGCACCCGCACCGACCTCGACGCGATCTCACACGACCTACCGCGACCGCGCCGCCGGAGGGCGCCGCTCCTCTTCGCCTGGCCTTGGGTGCTCTGGCGCCTTTCGCGCAGACGGCGGCGTCGGCGGAGGGGGCGGCGTTGATGGACTCCGAGCACTCCCCTCGAACGCAGGAACTCCTGGCGCGCCTGAGCGCCTTCCAGGAGCACGAGATCGACCCGCGCGAGGAGGCCCGCCCGCGCCCGCGATGATTATGCGGCGGCCATAGGTCTGCGGGCCGTGAGATAGAACCCGGTCGAGTGCGGCCTCCGGGAAAGCCGGGGCGGTTCACAACTGCCACACACGCGACCAGTTGGTAGGGTTGGAGCGTGGTTGAGGGGCCGTGCGATCAGGGCCACCGTCTGTCCCTCGCTGTCGCCATGAGCGCGACCGGCACAACATAATCGGAGCGGAACCTTGAGATCGCATGCGCAACACGACTCGTCCGGCCGCCGCGTCAGACGACTCGTGCTCTGGGTCGTGGCAGGCGCCGCCGCGCTGGGCTTCTGGTGGCGCGAGCACCCCTCGCCCTGCCCATACGGCCTGCGGGTCTGGTTGGTGTTGCCGCGACCGGTGATCACCTGGCGACGGCTGATCGACATCCTCTCGCCCCGAGAGGGCGAGAGGATGCTGGAGATCGGCGCGGGGACCGGTTACTACGCCTTGCGCGTGGCTGAGCGCCTGGGCAAGTCCGGGCGCCTCGACGCCCTGGACATCCAGCAGTCGATGCTCTCCCACCTCGCGAGGAGGGCCCACGAACGCGGTCTCGGGAACGTCGTCACCAGTGTCTGCGATGCCCATACGCTGCCGTTCGAGGACGACACCTTTGATGGTGTGTACCTGTCCACGGTGCTCGGCGAGATCATCGATCAAGACCTGGCGCTGGCCGAGATGTATCGCGTGCTGCGCCCCGGCGGGCGGCTGGTGGACGGCGAGTGCCTGGGCGATCCGCTGATGGTGTTCCCGGAGAATCTTTGCCAACGCGCTACCGCGGCAGGATTCAGCTTTGTGCGCCGCGTCGGCGTGCCGCTCGCCTACTTCGCGCTGTTCCGCAAGGAAACACGGGACGCGGATGAGGCTCAGGGCTCGTGAGTTGAGTAAGTAAGGGGTTCCCGGGGTCGTGTTGAACTGGCTGGTGAGCCGAGATGCAACACGGGCGCACTGCACGGAGACCATGGTCGCCCGGGGGCGGGCGTGATCGCAGCCTGGGGTGCACTCGCGGGCGCGATCGTCGCCGAGGTCGCCGGCACCCTTGCGCTGCGTCAGGTCGCTCGTACACCGGCTTGGTGGTCGTGGTTGATCGTCATCGCGGGCTACGCAACCGCGTTTGCTCTCCTCATGCTCGCGCTGCGCAGACTTCCCGTCTCGTCCACCTACGCGACGTGGGGCGCCGTCGGCACCACCACCGTCGCGCTCGGGGGCGTCGTGCTCTTTGGCGAGCAGCTCGCCGCGCCGGCGGTCCTCGGCATCGCGCTCATCGTTGTCGGCGTGCTGCTTGTGGATCTCGGGGGCGCTCACGGCTGAGCAGGTGCTGCAGCGCCTGCTTCGACCCATGGTATCCGTGAGGTTCGTGCCGCCGTCATCGAGAACGGGCCTCCTCACCCGTGTAGGGCTGACTCAAAAGCCCAGCAGGGCACGCGAGATCACGAGGCGCTGGATCTCGTTGGTGCCCTCCCAGATCTGGTACAGCTTGGCGTCCCGGTAGAACTTCTCGACCGGATGGTCGCGCATGTAGCCGTGGCCGCCGAGGATCTGGACCGCCTCGGTCGTGACGCGCACCGCCACGTCGGCGGCATAGCACTTCGCCATCGAGCCCTCGGCCAACGAGAGCCGCCGGCCGCTGGTCGCGAGCCAGCCGGCTCGCCACAGCAGCGCTCGCGCCGCCTCGATCTCCATCGCCATGTCGGCGAGCTTGAACGCGACCGCCTGGTGGCGCGCTATCGGCGCTCCGAAGACCTCCCGCTCCAAGGCGTAGCCGCGCGCGTACTCGAGCGCGGCACGGGCGAGTCCGATCGCCGCGGCGGCGAACGTCATCCGCGAGTACTGCAGGAGCGTAAGCGCCTGCGCGGTCCCCGAC
>CABEAD010000012.1_pt1 | contig 21903 bp, 21 predicted proteins | sample 3132311 | NCBI WGS metagenome assembly CABEAD01 (sample SAMEA5534342, study PRJEB31848) | metagenome | biome: tundra; feature: field; material: soil | place: USA | collected 2013-05 | depth 0.45 m
CCCGCCTGCAACCAGCAGAACCCGTTCACGTTCAACGGCCAGACGAGCCAGTTCCCGCACGCCACGCCCTCGAAGTAGCCGGCTCCAAGACGCGGTCCTCGCACGGGACCGCCTCGCCGGCGCGACCCCGGGGAGCGGTTTCGCCGCCTCGCCCCGCTCAGCCCGCCGGGCGCAGCCCCGCGACGGCCAGCGCGCGGTCGTGGTCGAGGTAGGGGAGCAGCGCGAAGTAGGTGAGATCCCCGTGCAGCGAGGGGAGCGCCGCGGTGTTTCCCTCGAGGACGCGCCGGTGCACGATCGAAGCGATGCCGCCGACGATCGCTTCGGAGGTATGGGGTGGCAGGTGCTCGGAATCCTCGGCGAGCGAGCGTCCCTCCTCCATCAACGACGTGAACAGCGCCAGCGCGGAGCGGTGGCGCTCACACGCGGCGGGGCCCGCTCCGAGCATCTCGACAAACGCTACGCGCGCGCCGTCTGGATCGCGGGAGAGCGCCCAGAGCAGACCCTGAAGGCCGCGCCGCACCCGCTCGGGCCAGGGCACGGCCTGCTGGAACTGCTCGAGCGCGGCGCGCTCGGCCCGTTCCACCAGCTCGTCGATGGCCTGCATGAAGCAGTCGTGCTTGTCGCGGAAGTGCTCGCTGAAGACCGCCTCGTGCACGTCGGCGCCCCACAGCACCCGGCTTATGGTCGTGCGGTCATACCCCCTGAGGGCGACCGTTTCGATCATCGCGTCGAGGATTCGCCTGCGAGGGTCTGGGCGAGGGGCCGTCTCAGCGGCCGGCGCCGTCGGCGCAGCGGAGCCCGATGGGGCGTGCGGCTCGGCGTCGGAGTGCCTGTGGTGAAACATGGTCCTACCTCCCACTCCCGATCGTAGACCCGAGGCCTGGCAATGTCAAGGGGATATGTAGGAGTCGGTACCAGCGCATCCGGGCGAGGGCGGCGATCGAGGGTCGCAGTTGATCGGGTTCTCCCCGACCACTAGTATCTGAGCCGTGGAGAGCGCTGAGGGCACCCACGAGGGCAACGGGGACGATCTGGACCCGCAGGGGGACGATCCAGGGCCGCGGGGATCCGTGATGGCCGCGGATGGGGATGGTGAGCAGTTCCAGTACCACTCCAGCAGCGACCTCGATCTGGCGGGTGAGGCGACCGACCGCAAGTGGTCGATTCGCTGCATCGACGTGGTCAAGCGCCTGGCGGGCATCCCGGTGCTCAACGGCCTGAACGTTGCGATCCCCGACGACACGATCACGGTTGTGCTCGGCCCGTCGGGCACGGGCAAGAGCGTGCTCATCAAGCACCTGATCGGCCTGATGTTCCCCGACTCGGGCGACGTCCAGGTGCTCGGCAACTCGGTTCCCAAGCTGACGATGCCCCAGCTGCTCGCGCTCCGCCGCAGGATCGGCGTGCTCTTCCAGGACGGCGCCCTGTTCGGCTCGATGTCGGTGTTCGACAACGTGGCGTTCCCATTGCGCCAGCACACGGACATGTCCGAGACGCAGATCGGCGAACGGGTGCGCCGGCGTCTGGCGGACGTGGGCCTGGCGGACGCGATGGACGACTCCCCCTCCCAGCTCTCGGGAGGGATGCGCAAGCGCGCGGGTTTCGCGCGCGCGCTCGTCACCGAGCCCGCCGTCGTGATCTTCGACGAGCCCGACTCGGGCCTCGATCCGGTGCGCACGGCGCTCTTGTGCGAACTGATCGAGGAGATGCACGAGGCCAATGGCGGCACCTACATCGTCGTGACCCACAACATCGCCTCGGCGCGCCAGATCGGCGAGTACATCGCCCTGCTGTGGAGAGGACGGATCGTGGAGGCGGGCGACGCGGAGCGCATGTTCTCCTCCGAGAACCCCTTCGTGCGCCAGTTCCTCAGCGGATCGGCGAGCGGTCCGCTGGGGATGGATTGAAGGTCCACCCGTGAAGTTTCGCAAGCTCGGCTCCAGCCCCATCGAGGTCTCAGAGGTCAGCCTCGGCTCGTGGCTGACCTACTCGGGTGGCGTGGCGCGCGAGCAGGCCGAGGCGTGCGTGCGGGCGGCGTTCGAGGAGGGCATCAACTTCATCGACACCGCCAACGTCTACGGACGCGGCGCCGCCGAGACTCTGCTGGGAGAAGTCCTCTCGAATTACGAGCGCTCGTCCTATGTGCTCGCCACGAAGGTGTACTTCCAGATGTCCGACGCCGACAGGGGCCTCTCGGCGGCGCAGATCCACAAGCAGATCGACGCTTCTCTGGGGCGTCTGCGAACCGACTATGTCGATCTCTACCAGTGCCATCGCTACGACGAGGGCACTCCCCTGGAAGAGACGATGCAGGCCCTCACCGACGTGGTGGCGGCGGGCAAGGCGCGGCACATCGGCTTCAGCGAGTGGCCCGTCGAGCGGATCGAAGAGTCGCTCGCGCTGCCGGACGTCGCGCGCTGGGTGTCAAGCCAGCCCCAGTACTCGATGCTGTGGCGCCGGCCGGAGGCTGAGTTGATCGGGCTGTGCGAGCGCGAGGACATATCCCAGATCGTCTGGTCGCCGCTCGGCCAGGGGGTGCTCACCGGCAAGTACCGTCCCGGCGAGCCGCCTCCGGTGGACTCGCGCGCGGCGAGCGAGAGCATGAGCGCGTTCATCGACCGGCTCGTCCAGGACCCCGTGCTCGAGGCGGTGCAGCGCCTGCGGCCCGTTGCGCAGCGCGCGGGCCTCACGATGGCGCAGCTGGCGCTCGCGTGGGTGCTGCGCCAGCCGAACGTGGCCTCGGCGATCGTGGGCGCGAGCAGGCCCGAGCAGGTGCGCGCAAACGCCTCCGCCTCGGGCGTGACGCTCGACGCCCAGACGCTCGCCGCGGTGGACGAGGCGCTGGGCGACATCGTCGTTCGCTGAGGTTACGCGCTCCGGTGTCTACGCCTGCTTGACGGCGGACACCTCGACGAGGATCTTCACCTTGTCGCTCACCACGAGGTTGCCGGAGCCGAGGGCCGCGTTGAACTTGATGTCGTAGTCGCCGCGGTTGATCTGCGTGCTGGCCGACACGCCGACGCGGTCGTTGCCCTGGGGGTCGGTCTCGGCGCCCTCGAACACCGCCTTCAGCGTGACTGGCCGCGTGACCCCGTGGATCGTGAGGTCGGCGTCGATCTCGAACTCCTCGTCGTCGAGCGCGCGGATCGCGGTCGAGCGGAGCTCGATCCGTGGGTATCGCTCGGCCTCGAAGAAGTCGGCCGATCGCAGGTGCTCGTCGCGCTGGGGCTCGCGTGTGTCGACGCTCGCGACATCGACCGCGCCATAGGCGCGGGCGCCGCCGGCGTCTACCTCGACGGTCCCCTCGAACTCGTTGAACTGGCCCTTGACCGTCGCGATGCCGAGGTGCTTGACGTGGAACTCGACGCTCGAGTGGACCGGATCGACCTTCCAGGTGCCGGTGGGGAGCGGGGTGGTGATGACGGAGGCGGAAGCGGCGGAGGTGGTGGACATCGGATCTCCTTTGGTGGGTGTCGGGGAGTGGCGTCCCGAGAGCAAGCTGTTGACTACACAACTTATAACAGGTATTTGCGCACGCAACTATTCCGTGGAGATCCGCGTATGATCCGCATGCGGATCGAGCGCCACGCCTCCTCGGCGGCTGTCAACGGTTGCGACCCCCTGCACCGCAAGGCGCGACAATGAGCCGATGAGCCAAGCAAAGCTGATCCTGTTCGACGTCGACGGCACCCTCGTCGACACGGGCGGGGCGGGCGCGCGCAGCTGGTCGTGGGCGTTCGAGCGACTGTTTGGCAGGACCGTGGACGTCGGGCGGTACTCGAAGTCCGGGATGACCGACCCGGCGATCGCACGCGCCACTTTCACCCAGGTGATGGAGCGCGAGCCGACGGCCGGCGAGCTCACTCGCCTGATGGCCGGCTATCAGTCTGTGCTCCCCGACTACGTCGCCTCCTCGGAGGGCTATCGGGTGCTCGCCGGAGTGCAGGAGCTGCTCGAGCGGCTCACCAGCAAGGAGCTCTTGCTTGGGCTCACGACCGGCGGCCTGGAGGCGGCCGCCCACGCCAAGCTCGGGCGCGGACGCCTCAACCACTTCTTCCTCGTCGGCGGCTACGGCTCGGACTCCGAGGACCGCCGCGAGCTCACCCGTGCCGCGATCGTCCGCGGCGAGCGCATGCTCGACGGTCCGATCGACCTCAGCGAGGTGCTTGTCGTAGGGGACACGCCGCTCGACGTCGCCGCCGCCGAGGGCGTCGGCGCGGTGTCCGTCGGAGTCGCGAGTGGGCGCTACGGGGTCGATGAGCTGAGCTCAGCCGGAGCCGACCACGTGCTCGCCTCGCTGGCCGACCCGTTCCCGGGCGAGCTCGTCTGAAGCGAGAGCGCTGGCGCGTTTCGCGCCGGACGGGGGTCTAGCGTTTAAGGGCCGTGGCTGAATCGACCGAAACACAGACCGAGACCGCCCTGTCCGTCGCGCAGGTGGCGGGTCGTATCGATGGCGCCCTGCGACGGCTCGGCGACGGGTGGATCGAGGGGGAGGTCAGCTCGATCAGTCTGCACCGCTCCTCCGGGCACGTGTATCTGACCCTCGCCGACGAGTCCGCGAGCCTCGACGCGTGCATCTGGAAGGGGCGTGTGCCGCGCTGCCAACCGCTCCCGGCGCAGGGCGATCTCGTCCAGGCCCACTACGAGCGCGTCGACTTCTACGCGCCGCGCGGCGCCACGAAGCTGATCATCGACCACCTCCGGCCGACGGGCGACGGCGAGCTGCTGCGCAGGCGTGCCGAGACGCTGCGCCGCCTGCAGGCCGACGGCTTGTGCGATCCCGGCCGTCGCAAGCCATTGCCCGCGTTCCCGCGCCGCGTGGGGGTGATCGCCGCGCGCAACGACGCCAACATCGACGTGATCCAGGCGCTGCGCAGGCGCTTTCCGCCGCAGGACGTCGTCTTCTGCGCGGCCTCCGTCCAGGGCGTGCATGCGGTCGGTTCGGTCATCGACGCGCTGGGACGCCTGCAGGCCACTGAGGGCGTGGACGTGATCGTGGTCGCTCGCGGCGGGGGCTCGACAGCCGACCTGCTCGCCTTCGACGACGAGCGCCTGTGCCGGGCGATCTTCGCCTGTGCGGTGCCTGTTGTCACGAGCATCGGCCACACCAAGGACCGTCCCAACTGCGATCACGTCGCAGCCGCCTTCGCGCCCGTGCCGGCGAAGGCCGCCGAGCTGGCGATCCGACATTCGGCCGCCGATCTGCTCGACGAGCTCGACCGCCACCGGATGGCGCTCGGTCGTGTGCTCGACCGTCCGCGGCTGATGGTGGAGCGAATGGGGGAGTTGCTGCAGGCCTCCCGTTCGCGCGTCACGCGCAAGCGGCTCGACCTGATCGCCGCCCTGGACCGCCGCTCCGCGGAAGCGATGCGCGAGCTGCGCCGGCGCCTGGCCACGCAACTCCAGGCGGTCGATCGCGACGCGAGCCGGCTCGGTCCCGCCGCCGAGCGCATGCTCGCGCGCCATGCCGAGCGGGTGGCGGCGCTTGGCGCGGTCATAGACGCGAAGGACTTCCGCCGGCGCGGATGGGTGATGGCGAGCGACGGCGACGGCCGCGCCGTCAAGAGCGTCGCCGACCTGCATCCCACCGACACCGTCCAGTTGAGCTTCGCCGACGGCGAGGCCACCGCCACGATCACCGAAATCAAGCGAGGGGAGCAACCATGAGCGACACGACCCGGTCGCAGGCGATCATGTTCGAGCCGGCAGACGACCTGAAGCTGCGCGCCGGACGGGGAGAGGACACGCAGACGCGCGAGCAGATCACGTTCGAGCAGGGCTACGAGGAGCTGAAGGGCATCGTCGCCCGTCTCGACGACCCCGAGTTGCCCATCCACGAGATGTTCGAGGGCTTCCGTCGCGGCAAGGGCTTGGAGAAGACGTTGCGCGCCTATCTGCAGGAGCGCGAGGGGGAACTCGCCGAGCTCGAAGAGGGCAACAACCTGGCCGAGTTCGAGATCGTCGCCCCTTCCAGGAAGGACAGGGGATGATACTTTCCTTTTTTGAAATTTTGCAATAGTCTATATAACCGTAGCTACCATCGCAAAATTTCAAAAAGATAGATACACCACCTCCTCCCTCGCATCACCACCCAGAGGCATCGCGATCGGCAGCCGCGAGCTGTTAACGCCGCTGGACGACGAGCGCCTGGGTTGCCCGCCCGAGCGGGCCGCGCTCGTCGTGCAGCACGCTCTCCGCCCATCCGATTCCGCCCGGATGGAGCAGGGTGTGCGCCTGAAGCGCGATCCACTCCCCCTCTGGGCGCCTGTCCAGCGAGATCGTGAGGTCGGCGTTGATGAACAGGTACTCGTCGAACGGCAGCACGGCGGCCACGCCGTTGCCGAAGTCCGCGGCCGCCGCCACCCGCGCGATCGTGGTCAACGGCTCGCCCGGCACGAGCGGGTGACGCAGGCGCATCCACACGGTCGCCGAGCCGCTCGGCACGTGGTTGGCCGATGCGCCCTGCTCGGGCAGCTCTCCCGTCAACGGCTGCCCGCTCAGGAAGCGCATCTCCATCGCGGTGGCGGCGAAGCTCTTGCGCTCGGCGTCGTCGAGTGCGAAGCGCACGTCCTGCCCATCCGCAGGAGCCGCGATCACGGGGGGACGGGCGGCCTGCGCCTGTGCGATCGCAAGCTCGGGCAGCTCCTCGGGCGCCGCCAAGATGCGCAGCGCGCGGGCACGACAGACAGTCATCCCCTCGGTGCTCAGCTCTCCTTCCAGCGCCTGCACTCGCCGCCCCGGCCGTGAGATGCGCGTGGTCAGCTTCAGCGGCGATGTCGGCGCCGGGCGCAGGAATTCGAAGGACAGCCGCGCGAACGGCAGCTCGGCGCCCGGCTCCATCCGCTCGAAGGCAGCCGCCATCAGGGCGGCGGGCGCCCCGCCGTGCAGCGCACGCGGGTCCCACGGGCCGCGGGCGTGCTCTGTCGGCGTGAAGAGCTCGCCGTCGGTGAGGAAGATGCTCTCGCTCATCGCCCTCAGGCGGGCAGGCGCGCGGCGAAGTCGGCGAGCTTGTCCGGGTCGCGCAGGGGAGGGCCGTGGCCGAAGCAGGCGAGCGCCGGTCGCAGCGCCGCCAGCCTGCGCGCCGAGGCGCGGTTGCGGGCCGGGTCCGGGGTGAACATTCCCATTGGCTCGTGCAGGCCCGTCAGCCCCGTCTTGACGTTCATGTTATTCAGCACGTCGCCGAGGATCAGTACCCGGTCCGACTCGCGCCAGAAGGCGATGTGCCCGCGTGTGTGACCGGGCGTGTCGAGCACCTCAAAGCCGGCCACCTCGTCGCCCTCGCGCAGCGCCCGCGCCACCGGGTGAGGCGGGCCGACCCACCAGCGCTCCTGGGCACGCTGCAGCCAGCGGGGGGCGTTCGGGCTGACGACGCCGCCCGGGGTCTCCATCGCCGGAACGTCGTCCTGGCCGCACCACAGCGGGATGCCGAGCCGCTCGCACACGGCATGGCTCGAGCCCTGGTGGTCGGGATGCACGTGGGTCAGCGCATGAGCCGCGATCGTCCTGCCCGCGATCTGCCTGAAGATGCGCTTCTCCGCCTGGCGGGTGCCCGCGTCGATCAGCACATCGCCCACCAGGTACACGTTGATCGCGTTCGTCGGAAGCCCGTTCAGCATGTACACGTCCTCGACCAGCTGCTTCATCGTCTCGCCTCCTCGCGGGTCAGGGTTCGCGCCAGGATAGATGTTCTGGTGGGCTGGATTCTCGCTTTCGCGCGTCGCACGATGGCGCGGCCATCAGTCCCGCGCTTGCTCCCACGAGAACCCGCGCACCGCGAAGAACAGCCCGAAGGCGCCCCACAGGCCGATCACCGCAAGTGCGTCCAGATGTCCGGCGAGGCCCGCACCGGTCACCATCGCCCCCGACAAGCCGTCGATGAGGGGCTTCAGCGGGAGCGCTTCGGCGATGTTACGCAGGAACGCAGGCGCGCTCCCCGAGTCGAACACGAAGAACGAGACGAAGACGACCGGTAGGAAGATGGCGTTGACATAGGCGGCTGTCGACTCGAAGTTCGGGATGACGTGGGCGAAGGCGACGCCGAGCGCGGCGAAGCACACGACGCCCGCCACGACGAACACGACCAGCTCGGCCCAGTCGCGTGGCCAGTCGATCCCGAAGAACAGCTTGCCGGACACGGTGATGATCGCTATCTGAAGCGCGGTGTTCGTGACCGCGCTTGAGGCGACGCCGCCGAAGTAGGAGATCGTCGGCAGCGGCGTCCCGCGGATGCGCTTCAGCACCCCGCGCTCGCGCAGGAACACGATGTTGTAGGCGAGCGCCGTGAAAGTCGTCGACATCACGCTCATGCCCGCGATGGCGGGGACGAGCAGGTTCAGGTCATGCTGCTTGCCGTGCAGGATCGCCCCGCCGGCTGCCAGGAACAGCAGCGGAAGCGCGAAGTTGAAGAACGCCGCGCTCGGGTTGCGCCAGAACATGCGCCGCTCCAGGCGATACTGGCGCCAGGTGAGGGTGACCGCGTCAGGCATCGCTTGGCGGCTCCGGCTTCGATCCGAACGTCCCCACGCGACTCAACCCGACCTTCCACGGCTCAGGCATCGGCGGTCAGTTCCAGGTAGACGTCCTCGAGCGTGGGTCGCCCCACGCTCAGCTCCTCCAGTCGCTCGCCGCGCGCGAGCGCCTCGCTCGTGAGCTCGTGCAGCGTGCGAGTGGGATCGTCGGTCTCGACCTCCACGAGCTCCCCGCTCGCGTCGCGGTAGGCCACGCGATAGTGCGCCGCTCCGGGTGGGTGGGTTCCCAATTCCCGCGGCGGCCCGATCGCCAAGACGCGCCCGTCCTTGACGATCGCGACGCGATCGGCGAGCGCTTGGGCCTCGTCGAGGTAGTGGGTGGTGAGCAGAATCGTCTTGCCCAGCTCGCGCAAGGAGCGAATCGTCTCCCAGGCGGCGCGCCGGGCCTCAGGGTCAAAGCCGGTGGTGGGCTCGTCGAGGAAGATCAGCTCCGGGTCCCCCACGAGCGCCAGCGCGAAGTCGAGCCGCCGCAACTGTCCGCCCGACAGCGTGCGCGTGCGTGCGTCCGCCTTCTCCTGAAGGCCCATCAGCGTCAGCACCTCCTCGACGTCGCGCGGCGTCGGGTAGAAGCTCGCCCAGTGGCGCAGCGCCTCGCGCGGCGTCAGGTGGTTGTAGATGCCGCTCGCCTGCAGCACGATCCCGATGCGCTTGCGCAGCGCGATCTCGCGCAAGCTTGGATCGTGACCGAGCACCGACACCTCGCCCGCGCTGCGCTCGCGATAGCCCTCGAGGATCTCCACTGTGGTCGTCTTGCCGGCGCCGTTTGGCCCCAGCAGGCCGAACACCTCGCCGCGATGCACCTCGATGTCGATGCCCCGCACCGCCTCGAAGTCGCCGTAGCGCTTGTGCAGGCCGCTGACCGCGATCGCGGTCTCGCCGCTCACCAATGAACCCCTCGCATCAGGTTCGCCATCGCGAGCTGCTCCAGCGACGCGCGCTCGCCGGTCTCGGGCTCTCCGCGCGAGGCCGCCGAGTCGGGGAACACCCGATAGGCGAGGTGCAAGATCCGGTCGACCGCCTCCGGAGCGAGCGCGTAGGCAATCTCGCCGGCGGTCCCAAGCGGCGTTCCCATGTGCTTCGGCCGGGTGCGCAGCGCCTCGCAGATCATGTCCGCGGCCTGCTCGGGCGTGATCGCCGGGAAGGCGTCATAGATCTTCGTGGGCGCGATCATCGGGGTCCTCACGAGCGGCATGTGGATCGTCGTGAACGTCACCCCGTCGCCGACCACCTCGGAGGCCACGACCCGTGTGAAGGCGTCGAGCGCCGCCTTCGAAGCCACGTAGGCGGAGAAGCGCGGCGGGTTGGTCTGCACGCCGATCGAGCTCACGTTCACGATGTGGCCGAAGCCGCGCGAGCGCATCTGCGGGAGCAGGCCGATGATCAGCTTCACCGCCCCGAAGTAATTGAGCTGCATCGTGCGTTCGAAGTCGTGGAAGCGCTCGTAGCTGAGCGCGATCGAGCGCCTGATCGAGCGTCCCGCGTTGTTCACGAGCATGTCGACATGGCGATGGTCGTCTTTCACCCGCTCGACCAGGCGCTCGATCTCGTCCATGTCGGAGATGTCGGCGGCGTACACATACGCGGTGCCGCCCGCGGCCACGATCTCGGCGCGCACCTCCTCGAGCCTCTCGACGTTGCGCGCCACGAGCAGCGGGATCGCTCCCGCCGCGGCCACCTTGAGCGCGGTGGCACGCCCGATGCCCGAGGACGCGCCGGTGATCAGGACACGCCTTCCGCCGATGGCCTGGCCGAGCGTGCGACCCCGGCTCAGATCCGGGTCCATTTCGCGCTCCCAGTAGTCCCACAGGTGCACCGCGTACTCGCGCAGCGCGGGCGGACGCTCGAACTTCGACCCGGCCAATGCACGCTGCGCCTGACGGGTATCGAACGTGGGCACGAGGTTTATGTGCTCGAGCACCTCCTCGGGTATGCCCAGCTCGCGCAGCGTGAGCCTTCGCGCCTGGCGCAGCGGGGGCACGCGCATCAGCAGCGACAGCGGAGCTGTCGGCATCGCGTCGAGCAACCGCTTGTCGATGCTCACCGCGAAGCGCGGAGCATGCGCGGCGGACGCCAGATCGTTCATGACCCGATCCACGCGCTGGGAGCGCGGACATGCCAGGTGGAAGGCCCTGCCGTCGAGGTCGGGCTCGTGCGCGATGTGGTCGAGCGCGCCCGCCACCCAGTCGACCGGGACGACGTTCGTCCTGCCGAGGTCCAGGCCGATGAGCGGCAGCCACTGGGGCACGAGGTGGCGGATCCTCTGGATCGCCTTGAAGAAGTAGTAGGGGCCGTCGATCTTGTCCATCTCGCCGGTGCGCGAGTCACCCACGACAATCGCCGGCCGGTACACACGCCACGGCACGTACGACTGCTCGCGCACGATTCGCTCCGCCTCGAACTTGGTGGCGTGGTAGGGCGAGGGCAGCCGCTGGCCCTCGTCGAAGCAGTCCTCGCCGAACACACCCTTGTAGACGCCGGCCACGGCGATCGAGGAGACGTGGTGGAAGTGTCCGACCCGCAGCGCCCCGGCCAGTTCCACCGCGTGGCTCGTGCCACCCACGTTGACCGCCATGTCGAGCTCGACCGGCGCTGTCATGTCGTAGACGGCGGCCAGGTGGAAGAAGTGCTCGATCGTCCCGGCCAGCTCTGCCACCTGCTCGTCCTCCAGCCCCAGCAGCGGCTGGCGCAGGTCTCCTTTGACGGGATGGATGCGCTTCGCCACGGACGGTCCGGCGAGCGCTTCCCAGCGCTCGACCAGCTCGTCCAGGCGTCCAAGCGAGTCCTCGCGCACGAGCACGTGGATCTTGCCCTTGCGCTCGAGCAGCCGCTCGAGGAGATGGCGTCCGATGAAGCCGGTCGCTCCCGTTACGAAATAGGCCATTTTGTCTCCCGCGGTTCGATCAGCCGAGGATAGCCTCAGGCGCCGGCGCCCGCTCCTCCGCGTCCCTCGCCGGAGGCGAAGCGCGCGGCGCCGCTGACCGCGTCGAGGAAGACGTCGGGGCCAGCCTGCGACTCGAGCGCGAGTCCTTCCTCCAGGGTCATCCCGAGCCCTTCGATAGCCGCGCGCCTGTCTGCGAGCATCGTGCGCTGCGGGAAGCGCGCGAGATTATTGGCGAGCTCGATCGCCCGCTCCAGGTGTGCGCCCTCGGCGACGACCTCCGTGAGCAGGCCCATCGCGTGGGCCTCGCGCGCGTCGATCATGCGGCCTGTGAGGATCAAATCGAGCGCCCGGCCAAGACCGACGATGCGGGGCAGGCGCTGGGTGCCGCCGTCGATCAGCGGCACGCCCCAGCGGCGCTCCGGATAGCCGAGGGTCGAGCCCTCCGTCGCGATCCGCAGGTCGCACCACAGCGCGAGCTCGAGGCCGCCGGCCAGACAGAAGCCCGAGATCGCAGCGATCGTCGGCTTCGACGGGGTCAGCCGCGTGAAGCCCATCGGCCCCTCCGGCGCCATCAGCCTTCCGCCGAACGTGTCGATCGCCTTCAGGTCGGCGCCCGCGCAGAAGGAGATGCCCCCCGCGCCGGTCAGCACCATCACGCGCGCGTCGCCTTCACCCTCGAAGCGCTCGAGCGCCTCGTGCAGTGCGACCGCTGTCGGTCCGTCAACGGCGTTGCGCCGCTCCTGACGGTTGATGCTCACCACGGCCGCAGCGCCGTGACGCTCGTAGCGGACCGGCGGCGGCTCCCCTTGCGATCCGGCCTGGCCGGTCGCGTCTGAGCCAGATGTCGCGTCGGGCTCGCTCATCCGCGGTTCCAGGGAGGGGTCGATTTACCAGCCGCCGCGCCAGCGGGCGTCGCCGAGATGCGCGTTCTGGGCCGCTTTGCGTGTCTCTTTGCGCGTCTCCAGGCGCCGCTGGAGCAAGCTCATCGCGAGCACGAACAGCGGGAAGAACAGGATCAGGATGAAGCCGGCGTTGGTCACCACCTTGTCGTTGGTGGCCCCGTAGAAGCCGCGCCCGTCGTTGTACGCGAGGGCGGATGGGGCGAGCGCGAGCAGCAGCAGGCCGGCGGCGGCGAAGCTGGTGAGAAGGCGGCGCATCCGAGCGGATGCTATCGGAGCGGCGCGCGGACCTGCCTGCCCGCGCCCTCTTTAGGGTGTGCCCTTCAGGGTGCTCGGCGCCTACCATCCTCGGCGTGGCACTCCTGATCGCCTCAGATCTACACAAGGACATGGCCGGCAAGCCATTGCTGCGCGGTGTGTCGTTCAAGCTCGAGCGCGGCGAACGCCTGACGATCGCCGGTCGCAACGGCGCCGGCAAGACGACCCTGCTGCGCATGATCGCAGGGGAGGAGACGATCGACCGGGGCGAGCTCAGCGTCTCCAAGGGCGTGCGCATCGCCCTGCACGACCAGCGCCCGCCGAGGGACCGCGGTACGTCGCTGCGCGACCACGTGCTGTCCGGGTGCGTGGAGGAGCTGGCGGTCGAGAAGGAGCTCGCGAAGCTTGAGCGCGAGATGACCGCAGGCTCAAGCGAGGAGGCGCTGCTCGACCGCTACGCCCGCGCCCAGGCCCGCCTGGAGTCCCATGGGGGCTACCTGTGGCGTGACCGCGCCACGGTCATGACGCGCGGTCTGGGTTTCTCAGACGCCGACCTCGATCGAAAGCTGGACACGTTCTCCGGGGGCCAGCTCACGCGCGCTTCGCTTGCACGCGCCCTCGCCACCGGCGCGGACGTGCTGCTGCTCGACGAGCCCACCAACCATCTCGACGTCGAGTCGCTGGAGTGGCTCGAGCAGACGCTCGTCGAGCTCGACGCCGCGGTGATGCTCGTCGCCCACGACCGCTGGTTTCTGGAGGCGGTGGGCACAGCCGTCCTGGAGCTCTACGGAACCCCGCCCACGCGCTCGCGCTTCTTCGCCGGCACTTGGCACAGCTGGCGTCGCGAGCAGGCCGCGCGCGAGATCGCGCTCGGCAAGGCGATCGACAAGCAACAGGCCGAGATAGCGCGCATGGAGCGTTTCGTCGAGCGCTTCCGCTACAAGGCCACCAAGGCTCGCCAGGCGCAGTCGCGCTTGAAGAAGCTCTCCAAGATCGAGCGCATCGAGTCCGACCCGCGCGAAGCGGCGTCGCTCGACTTCGAATTCAAGGCCGCCGAGCGGACGGGACGGGTGATCTTCGAGTTGCGGGATGCGCGCATCGAGATCGGAGATCCTGCGGTGACGCTGCTCGAGCACGCCGAGCTGTGGCTGGAGCGCGGCGAGCACGTCTCGCTGGTGGGCCCCAACGGAGCCGGCAAGACCACCTTGATCGAGACGCTCGCCGGACGGCGCCCGCTCGCGGCGGGCAAGCTCAGCACCGGTCACAACGTGAATGTCGGATACCTCTCCCAGCACGCCGATGAGCTGGGGGCGGGGGGACCGCCGGGACAGAGCGTCGTCGAGGCCGCCCAGCGGGCGACCGGCCTAGCGCCCAACAAGGCCCGTGCGCTGGTCGGAAGGTTCCTGTTCTCCGGCGAGGACGCCGAGAAGCCGCTCGACGGGCTCTCAGGCGGGGAGCGCCGCCGGCTGTCCTTGGCGATCCTGATGAACGGCACACCACGGCCGCCGAATGTCTTGATCCTCGACGAGCCCACCAACCATCTCGACCTGGAGAGCCGCGAGGCGCTCGAGGACGCCCTGCGCTCGTTCGAGGGCGCTCTGCTGCTCGTCTCCCACGATCGCGCCCTGCTCGACGCCGTGGGCACGCGTACGGTCGCCATCGAAGACCGTTCGCTGCGCAGCTTCCTTGGTGGTTGGCCGGAGTATGTCCGCGTACGCGAGGAGCGCCGGGCGGCGGGCGGTTCGGGCGATGGAACAGCGCGTCCACCAGTGGCAGTGATCCCGCCGGACACAGGCACACGTCCCGAGACAGGCAATGGAGTCGCGAACGGCGGCAAGGCCGCCAAGGCGAAGAACGACGGACCCTCCAAGAACCGCGTGCGTGACCAGGCCAAGGCCGAGCAGGCCGTCGAGCAGGCTGAGGCCGCCATGCGCGCTCTCGAAGACGAGCTGGCCGATCCCGCGGCCTGGGCCACGAAGTACGAGGCGGCGAAGTCCGAGGCCCGCCATACGGCTGCCAGGCGCGCCGTCGAGGAGACGTACGCGCGTCTGGAGGCTCTGGTTGACTGAATGGGGGAGTGACCCGTCCGGCTGCGCCCCGCCCCCCTGCTCGGCGCCCTGTCTCGGGGGGAGCGGGTGGCTCTTGCCCTGTGAGACCCTTCTAGACTGAGGCACAACATGGGACAAGCACCGTCGTGGACCGCGTAAGGACCGCGCGCAACATCGCGATCGTCGCGCTGATCGCCGCGGCGGTCGAGTTCCTGCCCGGCGGCGGCCGCGCCGCCAGCGCCTTTGGCGCGGCGCTGTGGGTCGTGTTCGCTGCCGGTCTCGCCTGGTTTGCCTACCGGTCCTATCGCGAGCACCGCGTCACCCTCCACAGCCTCGGTGAGCTTCACCGCTCGCTGCTCTACGGCGCGGTCGCGGTCGGCTTCGTCACCGCCGCCGCTCAGCCGCGCATGTGGCAGACCGGCTTCGGCGAGTTCGTCTGGTTCGTGCTCATCGGCCTCGCCGTCTACACGCTCGTCGCCGTCTACCGCTTCTCGCGCACGTATTGAGTCTCTCAGAGCTTCGCCGCAACCTGCCCGACCAGCCAGGCGTCTACCTGTTCCGCGACGCCAAGCACCGCGTCATCTACGTCGGCAAGGCCAAGTCAATCCGCAAGCGCGTCGCCTCGCACTTCTCCAGGGCTCTCCTCCCCAGCAGCCCCGGACACGCCGAGATGGTCGCCGCCGTCGAGGGCATCGAGTGCCTTGTCGTCGCCAGCGAGGCCGAGGCGTTGCTGGCCGAGCAGAGCTTCATCAAGCAGTACCGGCCGCGCTTCAACATCCGGCTGCGCGACGACAAGTCCTATCCGTTCATCGCCGTCTCCCTCGACGAGGACTTCCCCCGCGTGTACTTCACCCGCGAGCGCCACCGTCCCGGCCGCGCCTACTTCGGCCCCTATTCCAGCGCCAAGCGCGTGCGCTCCACGCTCGAAGTGCTCGCCAAGGTGTTCATGTACCGCTCGTGCACCGGTCCCGAGCCCGGACGGCGCAGCGGCAGCCCCTGCCTCGACTACTACATCAAGCGCTGCGAGGCGCCCTGTGTCGGCTACGTCTCCAAGGAGGACTACCGCCACAACATCGCCGGCGTCGTCGACTTCCTCTCGGGGCGCTTCAAGGCGATCGAGCGCGACCTGGATGAGCGCATGCGCGCGGCCGCCGCCGCACTGGAGTTCGAGCAGGCCACGCTGGAGCGCAACCGCTTGCGTGCGGTGCGCTCGCTGATGGAGCGCCAGCGCGTCGCCAAAGAGTCGGTCGGCACGCTCGACGCGATCGCCGTCGCCCTCGACGGCCGCGACGCCAACGCCCAGGTCTTCCAGGTGCGCGACGGGGTGCTCTCCGACCGCCACTCCTTTTATCTCTTCAACGAGACCGAGCGCGACGTCGCGGAGGTCGCCGAAGAGTTCATGCTCCAGTACTACGGCGGTCCCACTCAGGTCCCCGCGCTGCTCGTCGTCCAGCGCGAGCTCGCTGGACGTCAGGCGCTCACCGAGGCACTCAGCCGCAAGCGCGGCGGCCCGGTGCAGCTGCGCGCAGCCGAGCGCGGCGACAAGCACCGAATCCTCGAGCTCGCCCACCGCAACGCGCGTCTCGCGCTCGACACCGAGCGGCTGCGCGACGAGCGCCGCCACCAGCGCCGCGCCGAGGCGCTCGACGGTCTGGCGCTCGCGCTCGGTCTCGACACCGTGCCCGTGCGGATCGAGTGCTTCGACGTCTCCAACCTCGGGGGCTCCCACACGGTCGCCTCGATGGTCGTCTTCGAGGGCGGCGCCGCAAAGAGGTCCGACTACCGCCGCTTCAAGATCCATTCCGTCGAGGGCCCCGACGACTACGCCTCGATGGCCGAGGTCCTCTCCAGGCGCTTCGCCCAGTGGGAGAGCCAGGCCGACATGTCCCCCCATGACCCCTCCCACGACGCGAGCTTCGCCGCGCTCCCCAACGTGGTCGTGATCGACGGCGGCAAGGGCCAGCTCGCCGCCGGCCTCGGACCGCTCGAGGGCTTCCGCGAGCGCGGGGTCGCCGTGATCTCGCTCGCCAAGCGAATCGAGGAGGTGTTCCTCCCCGGACGCCCATCGCCACTCGTGCTCGACCACTCCACGCCCGAGCTCCAGCTGTTGCAGCGCGTCCGCGACGAGGCGCACCGCTTCGCGATCGCCCACCACCGCACAAGGCGCGACAGGGCCATGACCGGGTCGCTGCTCGACGAGCTGCCCGGGGTTGGGCCGGCCCGCAAGCGGGCTCTGCTCACCCACTTCGGCTCGCCCGAGTCGGTCGTCGCGGCCTCCCGCGAGGAGCTCCAGGCGGTCCCCGGCCTGCCCGCCAAGGTCGCCCGGGATATTCACAGCCGCCTGCACCGAGTCGGGTGAGCGTCCGTGTGTCGCGGCACAATGGAGAAGACATGGCCGTGATCAGGCCCCTACGCTCGCTGCGCTCCCTCGATAGCCGGAGGGTGCAGCCGCGCCTGCAGGATCTCGTCGTCATAACGGGCTTCTCCGGCGCCGGCAAGTCGACCGCGATGAACGTGTTCGAGGACGCCGGCTACTTCTGCGTCGACAACCTCCCCCCCGAGATGATCCGCTCGCTCGTCGAGCTGTTCATGCACGAGGGCTCCAAGGTCGAGCGCGCCGCGGTCGTCTCCGACGTGCGCGGCGGCGTCTACTTCGAGGCTCTCACAGCCGTCGTCGACGATCTGGAGGCACTCGGCATCACACACCACGTGCTGTTCCTCGAAGCTTCCGAACAGGCGCTCGTCACTCGCTACAAGGAGACCCGCCGGCGTCACCCGCTCGCGCCCGAGGGAAGCATCGCCGCGGGCGTCGTCTCAGAGCGCGCCCTGCTCGACCCGCTTCGCGCCCGCGCCGACCTCGTGATCGACACGACCGCCATGTCCGCCGCGATGCTCCGCGGGCGCATCGCCGACGAGCTCGTGCCCCGTCACAACGCGGGACGTCTCGCCCTCACCTTCATGAGCTTCGGCTTCAAGCACGGACCGCCCCGCGAGGAGGACCTCGCATTCGACGTGCGCTTCCTGCCCAACCCCCACTATGAGCCCGATCTACGCGACCTGACCGGTCACGACGAGCGCGTTGTCGAGTACATGGCGCGCGACGGTCGCCTGGGCGAGCTCTACGACCGCCTGCACTCGCTGCTCGACTTCCTGCTGCCCGAGTACGTAGCCGAGGGCAAGGCCCATCTCGTCATCGCCATCGGCTGCACCGGCGGCCGCCACCGCTCGGTCGCCATCGCCGAGCACCTCGCCGCGCGCTATCGCGACCGCGATGAGCTCACCGTCGCCGTCGCCCACCGCGACGTCGACAAGCGGCCCAAAGACAGCTGAGGAGCGACGGCGAGCACCCTTGGAAGGCCGTCTCGCCGATGGCCATCGCCTGCTCGCTGATAGCCTTCTGGCGCACGCCGGGTCAGGAGCACGGCTCCATGGGTCCGGCATCGTTAATTTCGCACCAGGAGGCTCTGAATGCCCGTACGCGTGGGAATCAACGGATTCGGCCGCATCGGCCGGAACGTGTTCCGCGCCGCAATGGCCCGGGAGGACGCACATGAGATCGAGTGGGTCGCCGTAAACGACCTGACCGACTCGAAAACGCTCGCACACCTGCTCAAGTACGACTCGATCCTCGGCCCCTATCGCGGGGATGTGGAGGAGCGCGACGGCGCGATCGTCGTCGATGGACGGGAACTGAAGGTTCTCGCCGAGCGCGACCCCTCGGCCCTGCCGTGGCGGGAGCTCGGGGTCGACGTCGTGATCGAGTCCACCGGCCTGTTCACCGACCGCGACAGCGCCGCCAAGCACCTCGCCGGCGGAGCGAGCAAGGTCATCATCTCAGCGCCAGCCGCCAATCCCGACGTGACGGTCGTGCTCGGCGTCAACTTCGATGGGGCCTACGACCGCGCCGCCCACGACGTCATCTCCAACGCCTCCTGCACCACCAACTGCCTCGCCCCCGTGGCGAAGGTCCTGCTCGACACGGTCGGCATCAAGCACGGCCTGATGACCACGATCCACGCCTACACAGCCGACCAGCGCCTGCAGGACCTGCCGCACAAAGACCTGCGTCGCGCCCGCGCCGCGGCGATCAACCTGATCCCCGCCTCGACCGGTGCGGCCAAGGCGATCGGCCTGGTGGTGCCCGAGCTGCAGGGCAAGCTCCACGGCTTCGCCGTGCGTGCCCCCGTGCCCACCGGGTCGGTCGTCGATTTAACCGTCGAGTGCGCCCGCGAGACGAGCGTCGAGGAGGTCAACGCCGCGCTGAAGGCCGCCTCCGAGAGCGGTCCCCTGCAGGGCATCCTGGCCTATACCGAAGACCCGATCGTCTCCACGGACATCGTCGGCTCGCCGTTCTCCTCGATCGTCGACGCTCAGCTCACCTCCGTCATCGACGGCACGATGCTCAAGGTCGTCGCCTGGTACGACAACGAGTGGGGCTACTCCAACCGCCTCGTCGACCTCGTCCAGAAGGTCCTGTGAGCGCCGCTGCGGGTGCCGCGGCCGGGTCGCGAGTGGGCCCTGACACTATGAGGAGCCTCGATCAGCTGGACGTGCAGGGCAGGCGGGTGCTCGTGCGCGTCGACTTCAACGTGCCCTTGAAGAAGGCCGCGGACGGGACGCAGGCGGTTGCAGACGACACGCGCATCGTGCAGGCGCTGCCCACCATCGAAGAGCTGCGTGCGCGCGGCGCGCGACTCGTGCTCGTCTCCCACCTCGGCCGTCCCGAGGGCCGTCCCGAGGCGGACCTGTCGCTCGCGCCGGTCGTCGCGCGCCTGCGCGAGCTGACCGACGCCAAGGTGACGCTCGCGTCCGGGGTGGTGGGCGAAGAGGTGAAGGCGCTCACCGAGGAGCTGAACGCCGGGGACGTCCTGGTGCTCGAGAACGTGCGCTTCGAGGCGGGCGAGACGAGCAACGACCCCGAGTTCGCCCGTACTCTGGCGGAGCTGGCCGATCTGTACGTCAACGATGCCTTCGGGGTGGCTCATCGCGCGCACGCGAGCACCGAGGGCGTCGCGCACCTGCTGCCGAGTGCGGCCGGACGGCTGCTTGAACGCGAGGTCAAGACGCTGACCGGAATCCTCGAGAACCCCGCTCACCCGCTCGTCGCGATCGTCGGCGGCTCCAAGGTCGCGGACAAGATCGCCGTGATCGACCGCTTCCTGGAGGTAGCCGAGGTGGTGATCGTCGGTGGGGCGATGTGCTTTCCGTTCCTGTGCGCGCAGGGACATGCGGTGGGCGATTCACTGTGCTGCGAGCGGGACACCGAGCACGCGCGTCGCGCCCTCGCGCAGGCGGCCCGTCCGGGCATGGCGCGTGTGGAGCTGCCCAGCGACCTGGTGATCGGAGATCGCCTCGCCGAGGACGCCGAGCATCGCGTGTTGGACGGGGTGGAGGTGCCAAAGGGCTGGATGGGCCTGGACATCGGCCCGGCGACCGCCGAGCGCTACGGCCGCGAGATCGCGCGGGCGGGGACCGTCTTCTGGAATGGGCCGATGGGCGCATTCGAGATCGAGCCGTTCGCGGCTGGGACCCGCGCGGTCGCGGAGGCGGTTGCGAAGGCGAAGGGCCTCACGGTCGTCGGCGGCGGCGACTCGGCCGCGGCGCTTGCGCGATTCGGGTTGGAGGACACGGTTGACCACCTCTCCACCGGCGGGGGCGCGACGCTCGAGCTGGTCGAGGGCAGGATCCTCCCGGGAGTGCAGGCGCTCGACGGCGCGGAGCCGGCGCGATGATCGCGTGGGGCGTGACGATCGCGGGGACGGCGTGATGGCGGGGGCGGCCGCTTCCGCTCGCACCCCCCTGGTGGCGGGCAACTGGAAGATGTGCAAGACCGAAGCGCAGGCCGAGGAGTACATCCAGGCGCTGCTCCCACGCGTCTCGTTCCTCAGCGGCGTCGAGGTCGCAATCTGCGTGCCGTTCACCGACCTGCGCGCGATGGTCGACAGCGCACGCGGCTCGCGCGTGGAGGTATACGCGCAGAACATGCACCAGAGCTCCGAGGGCGCCTTCACCGGCGAGATCTCCGCCCCCATGCTCTCAGAGCTCGACGTGAGCGGTGTCGTGCTCGGCCACTCCGAGCGCCGCCAGCTGTTCGGGGAGACCGACAAGGCGCTTGCCTTGAAGGTGCCGACCGCGCTCGCCGCCGGCCTCCAGCCGGTCCTGTGCGTCGGCGAGACCGAGCAGGAGCGTGACAGCGGCGACACCGAGCGAAAGCTCCGCCAGCAGATCAACGAGGACCTTGCCGGGCTCGCCGACGAGCAGCTCTCGAGCGTCGTGATCGCCTACGAGCCGATCTGGGCGATCGGCACCGGCCGGGTCGCCACCCTCGAGCAGGCCCAGGACGCGATCGCGTTCATCCGGGCGCTCATCGCCGGGCGCTCCCCCGAGGCCGCCGAGCGCGTGCGAATCCTCTACGGGGGCTCGGTCAAGCCTGAGAATGCGCCCGAGCTGCTCGCCCTGCCCGACGTCGACGGGGCGCTCGTCGGCGGGGCCTCGCTCGACGCCGAGTCCTTCGCCCGGATCGCCGCCGCCGCGCTGTCATGACCGTGCGCCCGGGCTCGCGAGCCGCGCGTGCGCCCTGCGTCTGCCTCGTGGTGCTCGACGGATGGGGCCTGGCCGAGCCCGGTCCCGGCAACGCCGTCTCGCTTGCTCACACGCCCACGTTCGACGAGCTCTGGGGTTCCTACCCCCACACGACGCTCACCGCCTGCGGCACGGCCGTCGGACTGCCCGAAGGACAGATGGGCAACTCCGAGGTCGGCCACCTCAACCTCGGCGCGGGCGCGGTGGTCAAGCAGGACTTGGTGCGCATCGACGAGGCAGTCGCCAACGGATCGCTCGCCGAGAACGAGGTCCTGCGCGCGGCGTTCACTCCCAGCGCGTCCCGGCCGGGAGCGTCCCAGTCAAGCCGGTCGGAGTCAAGCCCGTCCGAGTTTGCGCCGCCGGAGCGGCTGCATCTGCTGGGACTCGTCTCCGACGGCGGCGTCCACTCTTCGCTCGAGCACCTCCATGCGCTGATCGCGCTCGGTCGAGAGGTCGCGCCCTCCACCGATCTCGTCGTCCACGCGTTCACCGATGGGCGCGACACGCTCCCTCATGCGGGCGCCGCCTATCTCGCCGAGCTCGACCGGGCCGACGGCGCGCGCGTCGGGTCGGTCGTCGGCCGCTACTGGGCGATGGACCGCGACCGCCGCTGGGACCGCACCCAGCGCGCCTACGACATGCTCGTCCACGGTCGTGCGCCCCGCCACGCCTCCAGCGGCGAGCAGGCCGTGCGCGACGCCTACGAG
>CABEAD010000013.1_pt1 | contig 21729 bp, 16 predicted proteins | sample 3132311 | NCBI WGS metagenome assembly CABEAD01 (sample SAMEA5534342, study PRJEB31848) | metagenome | biome: tundra; feature: field; material: soil | place: USA | collected 2013-05 | depth 0.45 m
CCCCCACACCGCGATCGGCCGCCACCGCGGCGAACGCCCGCCGCCTTCGCCGGCAGGCGTTCGCCGCGGTGGCGGCCGATCGCGGTGTGGGGGATCGCGAAGCGGTCGAGCAAACCGAGCGTCTGGGCGAAGTCGCGCGCGGTGACGCTCACCTCGTGGCCGTCCTCGCGCAGGACGTCGATCACCGGACGCATCACCAGCACGTGCGGGCTGTTGGTCAGATCGATCCAGACGCGCATCAGTGCGGCACGGTAGCGCCCGGCGGCGGGCGAGCGAGAGCCGACCCCACGGGCACGTGGGGGACCGTCCGCACCTGGCAGGTATCGTTGCCCGCACATGCTCGTGCTCGCCTCTGTCACGGAGTCGCTGGTCAACGTCGCCTGGCACTTCGTCCGCGACGCCGGACTGCCCGCCGTGTTCGTGCTGATGGTCGCCGAGGCCGCCTGCATACCGATCCCGTCCGAGGCCACGATGATGTTCGCCGGCTTCGCGGTCGCCGACCCGGGGGGGAGTGCCGCCCACCACCACCTGACGCTCGTGGGGATCGTCGTGGCCGGCGTGCTCGGCAACCTCGTCGGCTCGTGGATCGCCTACTGGGTTGGTCGCGCCGGGCGCCTGGAGCTGATCGAAAGGCACGGCCGTTGGCTGCACCTGAAGCCCAGCCACATAGCCTGGGCCGACCGCTGGTTCGAGCGCTACGGCGCGCCCGTCGTGTTCTTCAGCCGCGTGCTGCCCGTCATACGCACGTTCATCTCGCTGCCCGCGGGCATCGCCAGGATGCCGTTCGGCCGCTTCACCGTGTTCACCGTCGCCGGCTGTCTGCCCTTCGTTCTCGGCCTGGCGCTCGCCGGACAGGCGGTAGGCAGCGAATGGACGAGCGCGCGCAAAGGCTTCGAGTACGTCGACTACGCGGTCGTGGCGCTCGTCGTCATTGGGATCGTCTACGCGATCGTGCGCCGCCGCTCGCGAGCGCGAGCGCGCGCCGCCGACCAGGCGCCCGATGACGTCGAGCCCGCCGCGGACGTGAGCTGACGCGAGCCGCGATGCGAAGAGTGCCGCTCGCGGGCCGCGCCCCAGCTTGTGATCCGGCGCGTGCGCGATAACACAACCTGGCGCCCCCCTCCAATCCCAAAAAAATAAAGGCCTCACACTTTCCGGCCGCGATCGAGGGCATACTCGGGCGTTCAAAGCGCAAACCGTGACCAGCACGATCCTCGGCACCACACTCGGCGGACGCTACCGCCTCGACGCGCGCATCGGACGCGGCGGCATGAGCACCGTCTACCGCGCCTTCGACACGGTGCTGCAGCGGGAGGTCGCGATCAAGCTGATGCACCGCGAGATCGCCTCGGACTCCGATCAGCTCGAGCGCTTCCGCCGCGAGGCGCGCGCGGTGGCCCAGCTCAAACACCCGCACATCGTCACCGTGATCGACGCGGGCGAGTGGGACGTGCGCAGCGCTCATGCGTCCATCGACGCCGGCACGCCCTACATCGTGCTCGAGCACGTCGCGGGGGAGACGCTCAAGGAGCTGATCCGCCGCGGCGGGCCGCTCGAGGTCACGACCGCGCTCGCCTACGCGATCGAGATCGCGCGCGCGCTCGGAGCGGCCCACGGCCACGAGATCGTGCACCGCGACGTCAAGCCCCAGAACATCCTTCTAAGTCAGGAGGGCGGGGCCAAGATCACCGACTTCGGGATCGCACGCACGCTCTCAGAGGAAGGTCTCACGATGGACGGGCGCATGCTCGGCACGACCGACTACGTCTCCCCCGAGCAGGCCCTCGGCCGGCCGGTCACGGGCCAGTCGGACGTCTACTCGCTCGGCGTCGTCCTCTATGAGATGCTCACCGGCGCTCCTCCCTTCAAGGGCGAGACGCCCGTCGCCGTCGCGATGATGCACGTGCGCGAGGAGGTGCCCGACGTGCAGCTCTCGCGACCCGAAGTCTCCGCCGCGACCGCGGCGGTCGTGGAACGCGCCACCGCAAAGGACCTCAATCGCCGCTACCCCGACATGGCGAGCATGGTCGCCGAGGAGGAGGAGGCGCTCGCGATCGAGGCCGCCCGCTCGGGTCAGGCCACGGGTGAGGTCACCGCGGTGCTGCGCACGCTTCCCGCCCCCGCCCGGCGCCTGTTGCCATGGCGCGTGCGCCATCCGGTTCGCTGGGCCGTCTCTCTGGCATTGCTCGCCGCGATCGTCGCGCTCACGCTGGTGGCAGCCGCCCATTACACCCACCGCGGCACCGGCGTCGCGCCCGGCGTCAGCTCGCGGCCCGGCACCCAGCCCGTGATCCTCGCCTCGAAAGCCGCCTTCTCCTACAACCCGTTCGGCACAGGCCCCGAACACCTCAGGCAGGTGTCGAGCGTCGTCGACGGCGACCTCAACACGGCCTGGAGCACCGAGCACTACACCGCCGGCAACCTCGCCAAGCCCGGCCTCGGCGTCTACCTCGACGCCGCCCCCGGCGTCTCCGCCCGCGCGATCGAGATCCAGACGCCCACGCCCGGCTTCACGGTCGCGGTCTACGGCTCGACCGGCTTCACCACATCCGGCGGCTCCGAGGATTTGATCTCGCGCGGCTGGACGGCGCTCGCGCCCGCCCAGACCGTCGGGCCTCGCACCACGATCGCGATCAACTCCGCCGGGCTGACCTACCGCTACTACCTGATCTGGATCACTCATCTCTCGCCTGGAAGCGAATCGGCGGAAATCTCAGAGGCGACGCTGTTCAGGTGAGCGGGCGGAGCTACCCGCCCGACGGCGGTGTGGCTGCCGGCGGCGGCGTGGCGGGCGGCGGCGTGGGGGACGTGGACGTGGAGGTCGTCTGCTGGCCGAGCGCCCCCACCGCGATCGTCACGACCGCGCCTTTGATCAGCTTGCGGCCGGCCGCCGGGCTCTGCTGCACGACGGTCCCCGCCTTCGTCGGATCGGTCACCGTGCGCGACACCGTCCGGGAGGCGAAGCCGGCGTTGCCGAGCGCCCCCACGGCCTGCGCTTCGCTCTGACCGACCACGTTCGGCACCGCCACCCGCTTGAGCGCCTGCGCCACCACGATCGTCACCTGACTCCCCACCTTCGCCCGCGAGCCCGCGCTCGGCGACTGCGAGACGACCGTGCCCGCCTGCGGTTCGGCCGCTTCGCGCTTCAGCACGGTCACCTTCAGGCCCGCGGCCGCGAGTGTGGCGGTCGCGTTCGCCTGGGATTCGTTGGTCACGTTCGGAACGCTCACTTCGGCCGGTCCGGAGGACACGAGCACAGTGACCGGGCTGCCCACCTGCACTTCCACGCCCGTCGTCGGGTCGGTGGAGATCACCAGGCCCTTGCCCACCGTGTCGCTCGGCTGGCTCTGGGTGGTCGGTTCGAAGCCCTTTTCGCGCAGGATCTTGACCGCTTCATCGCTCTTCTTGTTGTTGACGTTCGGCAGCGCGAGGCTCCCGGGGCCACTCGACACGAACACGCTCACGCGCGAGCCCTTCCCCACGATCGTCCCGCGCGGCGGGGTCGTGCCGATCACCCGGCCGCTCGCCACGCGCGCGTTGGCGGCGAGCGACACCACCGGCTGCAATCCAGCGCGCCTGAGCGCCCCCACGGCCGCCGCCTGGGTCCGGCCGGTGACTTCCGGCACCGTCACCCGGCCCGCGGTGGGCGAGAGCACCAGGAGCAGCACGACCGCGACGACCCCCGCCAGGAGCGCCGCGCCCGCGGCGGCCCACAGCGCGCGCTTGCGCCGGCGGTGGCCGCCTGAGTGAGCATCCCCCTCGCCGTTCGCCTCCGGTGGCACAAGCAGCGCCGCCGGCGTGGTGGGAGCGCCGTTGGGTGTGAGCGCGGGCGCCACGCCCTCGCGTGCCTGCGCCAGCGCCGCGATGAACTCGTCCGCGCTTGCGAAGCGCGCCGCCGGCTCCTTCGCGAGCGCCCTCATCACGACCGCGTTGAGCGCCGGTCCCACGGCCGGGTTGCGCTCGATCGGAGGGGTCGGCTCATCGGAGACCTGCTTCAGCGCGATGGTGACGGCCGAGTCGCCCTCGAACGGGACCGAGCCGGTCAACAGCTCATACAGCACAACCCCCACGGCGTACACGTCGGACGCCTCGCTGACCGCGTGACCCTGGGCCTGCTCGGGCGACAGATATTGAGCGGTGCCCATGATCGAGCCGGTGAGCGTCATGTCCGAGGCGCCCGCCCTGGCGATCCCGAAGTCCGTCACCTTCGCCCTGCCCTCCTCATCGAGGATCACGTTGTGGGGCTTTAGGTCACGGTGGATGATCCCGCGCCGGTGGGCGAACCGGGCGGCGAGCAGGATCTGCACGACGATGTCGATCGCGTCGTCCGGGGAGAGCGGCCCGTGTTCGCGCACGACCGCCTTGAGTGAGCGTCCCGGCAGGTACTCCATCGCGATGTAGTACGTGCCGTCCCACTCGCCCCTGTCGAACACCGCCACGACGTTCGGGTGGGAGAGACCCGCGGCGCTCGATGCCTCACGGCGGAAGCGCTCGACGAACTCCTGGTCCTCGGCGAAGCGATGGTGCAAGAGCTTGACCGCCACCTTGCGCCCGAGCAGCGTGTCCCGCGCGAGGTACACGTCGGCCATCCCGCCGGAGCCGATGCGGGCCACCACCTCGTAGCGCCCGTCGATGATCGTACCCGAGTCAACCATGCGCACGCCCATCGTGCACGTTTGAGATCGAGGCTCGCTCAACCATGCAGCAACACTTCCATGACCTGCTTCGCCACCGGCGCCGCGAACGAGGCGCCCTGGCCCGGCACCGCCTTGAGCGTCACGGCCACCGCCACGGTGGGGTTCTGGGCGGGCGCGAACGCGATGAACCACACGTTGTTGATCGCCGCCCCGATCTGCGTCTCAGCCGTGCCGGTCTTGCCCGCCACCTGCACGCCCGGTATCTGGGCGCTCGTGCCGGTGCCTTCGTTGACCACGGCTTCCATCATCTTCGTGACGGCCGCGGCCGTCGAGGGCTTCATCACGACCGACTGCGCTTTAGAGGCGATCCGTTCGATCACGCGCCCATCCGGGTCGGCGATCGCGGATGTCAGGTGGGGGACCATCAGCGTGCCGCGGTTGGCGACGGTCGCCGCCACCTCGGCCATCTGCAGCGGCGTCACCCGGAGCTTGTCCTGGCCGATGCCCATGCGACCGACATCGACGTAGGTACTGGTGGGCGAGAGCAGCCTTTCACCCAGGTACTCGCCGCTTGAGGACATTTCTTCGGCCGGGTAATCGAGTTGCGGCTTGCGGTCGAAGCCGAAGCGCCTCATGTAGCGCGCCATCGTCTGCTTGCCGAGTCGCTCGGCCACCTGCGCGTACACGGTGTTCACCGACTTCACCAGCCCTTCGGTGAGCGTGATCGGGCCGAGGCTCTCATTGTTGTCGTTTTTCAGCAGCAAACCGGATATCGGCACGTCGTTGCGACCGTCGACGATCGATTCGGGCGTGAGGAGGCCGGAGTCGATCGCGGCGACGGCGGTCACCACCTTGAACGTGGACCCGGGTGCATAGCCGAACTCCAGGGCTCGGTTCACAAGCGGCGAGCCGGGCTCGTGCGTGATCCGTTCGAAGGCGCTCTGTGAGGCGGCCGCATTGGCGTTGTAGCTCGGCGTGGAGGCCATCACCTCGACCGCCCCGGTTCTCGGGTCAAGCGCCACCACCGCGCCTTCGTGTTCGCCAAGCGCCGCCGTCGCGGTGCGCTGAGCGGATGGCACGAGCGTCGTGATGACCGTGTCGCCCTGAGGCTTGCGGCCCTGCAGCTGATCGAGGATGCTCTGCACGCTCGTGCCCATCTGGCCGTTCAACGCTGGACTGCGGTAGCGCTCCAAGCCCACCTGGCCGCGTTCGATGTAGGAGTAGCCGACCGCATCCGTGAACAGCGCGCCCGTCGGATAGCTGCGCGTGAACGTCCCTTCGGGTCCGCGCACGCTGCGCGCCAGCACGCTGCCGTTCGCCGCGAGGATCGCGCCGCGGTCGATCCGCTGCTGCTGGAGCAGGCCACGCTTGTTCAGCGCATTGGCGCGCAGCGAGGACGCTTCGAAGACCGTCCAGCGCGAGGTGAACGCGAGCAGCACACCGAACAGGACAACCACGAGGCCATACAGCCGGACGATCGGACGGTTCACGGTGCGCTCACCCTCCGCTCAGCCGCCCCAGCTCGAGCTGGCGCAGCAGGTCGGCCGCGTCGCCTTCGGAGCGAAGCGAATGGTCGAGCAGCGTCTGCCGGCGGGCCGGCGAGAGCGTCGAGGCGCTCACCCCGGAGACGTAGTCGCTGCTGTAGAGCTTGATCGGGCCCGGCAGTTCATAGGGCACGCCTCGGAACATCGTCACGAGCCCGCGCTGGTTGGTGCCGATGAAGTACACGGACTGCAGCGCCAACCAGGCGCCCGCGGCGAGGATCCCGAGCACGGCGAGCACCGCCAGCGGGGCGCGCAACCGGCGCAGGCGCCTGCTCAGACGACCGCGCGCGGACTGCGCGGGGGCCTGGACGGCGCGGCGGGGACGGCGCGCCACCGCCGCCTGCGAGCTTGCACCCGCCGCTGCGGTCGAGGCCATGCCGGTCATCGTCACCTGGCCGTCGGCCGGCCCGCCATCGCGCGCGGGAACCTCCTCCAGCCGCAACAGCACGACGGTGATGTTGTCCCTGCCGCCCGCCTCGTTCGCCGCCGCGATCAGCGCCTCTCCGGCGTCGCGCAGCCGTGGGTGGTCGAGCAGCTCTCGCGCCACGTCCCCCTCGCCGACCATCGAGGTGAGGCCGTCGCTGCACAGCAGGTACACGTCGCCTCCTCGCGCCCTGAAGGAGCGTGTGTCGACCTCCACGGTCGCCTCGGGACCGAGCGCCCGCGTGATGATCGAGCGTTGCGGGTGCTCCTCGGCCTCCTCGGGGGTGAGCCTGCCTTGGCGGATCAGCTCGTCGACGAGCGAGTGGTCGTCGGTCAGGCGCAACAGCTCCCCGTCGCGCAGGCAGTAGGCGCGCGAGTCGCCGACGTGCGCGATCGACACCTCCCGCTCGCCGACATAGGCGGCGGTGATCGTCGTGCCCATGCCCGCGTGCTCGGCGTTGCTGTGCGACAGCTCGTTGATGCGGGCGTTGGCCTGGAGCACGTGCGCGGCGAGGCTCCCCTCGGGGTCCGATGGGTTCTCGATGCCCTCGCGGAAGGCGTCCACGGCGACGCGCGAGGCGACCTCGCCGGCCTGGGCGCCACCCATCCCGTCCGCCACCACGAACAGCGGCGAGCGCACGAGCAGCGAGTCCTCGTTGGCGCGCCTCTGAAGGCCCGTGTCGGTGCCGTGCCAGTGCTCAGCCACGCGCAGCATCAGAGGATCGCTCCCGCCCGGTGCATGTTCAATCGACCTCGAACGTGAACTCGGAGTCGCCGATCCGCACGCGATCGCCGGGGTGCAGCGGCCTCGGGCCGTCGAGCAGCTCCTCGTTGAGGTACGTGCCGTTGGTCGAGCCGAGGTCCTCGACCACGAGGATCCTCCCCTGCTCATACACGCGCGCGTGGCGCGAAGAGGCGAACGGGTCCTGCAGGCGTATCTCGGCGGCGTCCCCGCGCCCGAGCACGACATCCCCGTCGAGGTCATAGATCATGCCCGAGTCGTGGCCCGGGGCGCGCTCCACGACCAGGCGTGGCGCGCGCGAGATGAGATCGGCCGGGCCGAGCGTCGAGGCCGAGTGCAGCCCGGTCGCGTCTCCCGGAATCGCCGCCGGGCCGCCGCCATGGGCTCCCGGGGTGGGCACGCCCCGCCCGCGCAGGTCGCGCAGCGCGCTGCGCGAGACCCACAGCAGGAATAGGTAGAGGACGGCCAGGAAGCCGAACTTGAGCGCCACCGACACGGGCTCGAGAGTGTTCATCAGGCGATCTCGAACAGCATCTCAGTGGAGCCCATCTCGATGCGGTCTCCCGAGCGCAGATGGTGGGAGCCCTGAACCGTCAAGCCGTTCACGCGCACTCCGTTGGTCGAGCCGAGGTCCTCGATCGTCCAGCCGTCCCCCTCGGGCAGCACCTCGGCGTGGCGGCGCGACACACCCGTGTCGTCGAGCACGACGTCGCAGTCGCGACCGCGTCCCACGACCCCGCCGCGCGGAGGCACGAGCAGCCGTTTGCCGCCCACGAGCAGCAGGGCCTTCGAGCGCCGCCGCGGGCTCACCTGCTCGACCGCCCCGCGCACGCGCTCGGAGTTGCTGTAGATCATCGTGTTGCCGAGCTCTTCCACCGGCTCCCTGGGGGGTCGCACCCTGAAGGGCACAGGCGGTCGCTCGGGTCGATCCTCGACGGCGTCGCGAGCCCCGCCGCGTGGCGGCGCTGAGTCCTCCTCGCCTTCGTCCGGCCTCACCAGGCGGGCCTCGATGCCGAATTCGCCGAGCCGCAGGCGCTCGTCGGTGTGGAAGGAGATGTGCGGGCGCGAGGCCAGCGCCAGGTCCTCGCCACGGGCGTGCTCCAGCAGGTAGGCGCACAGCTCGTCGATCACCTCGTCCTCGACGCCCTCATAGCGTTCGCGATCCGGCTGCGAGAGCCACACCGAGTACTCGTTGGGCGCATACACGCGCGACACAGAGGCGGTCCTGTTCTCGTCCATCTCGCGGGCCAGCTTGCGCGCGAGCTCCATCGGGCGCACCTCCGAGCGGAACACGCGCCCGAACGCGCCCTCGACGAGGCCGGCGATCGTGTTCTCCAGTGTCTTCAGGGGATTCATCTCGTGCGCCCCGGCTCGGCCGTCGGCGGTCACGTTCACTTTAGGGGCCGCTTGCGATGGGAGCGTCGCGATCGGTCCCCACATTCCATCGGGTTGTGGCGGCCATTCGTGCGGGGTGGTTGCCGGGCCGATCGTGCGGGCCCCGGGCGCGCCCCGATCCCGCCGGCTTCAGGCTCCTACGGACCCTCAGACGGGGCCGCGCAGCGCACGAGCGCTCACGGCAAGAACGGCGCCCACAGCCGCGCCGAGCAGCGCGCCGCGCGGGGTCGCTTGGCTGGCGTGCGATACCAGCGCGCGGTCGAGCAACGGAGTCGCGGCGAGCAACACGACCGTCCACGTGACGGCGGCCGTCACGTCGAACGCCGCGCTGCGCCCGCGCACGATCCACGGCAGGATCACGGCGGCGGCGGCCCACACGGCGGCGCCGAGCAGCAGCTCGACGGTCAGCGTCGAGCCAACGACATGGGTGGCCGCACTGCTCAGCGACCCCTCCCACACGGCGCGCGCGGGCACACCCGCCGGGGGGGGCCCCCACAGGCGCCGTCCGAGCAACGGCTCAGCGAGCGCAAGCCACCAGAAGCCGAGCGCCGCGAGCGCCGCGCGCGCGCGCCAGGCGGTGCGCTGGCCGGCGAGCGCGGGAAAGGCGCCCGCCAGGCCCGCGAGGCCGAGGACGGGCGCGAGCGCCGCCGCCAGCCAGCCGGGGCCCGACCGGCGCGGCAGCAGCGCGAGCGGGGCCGCGGCGGCGAGCAGCAGCAGCGACACCCCGGGGCGGCCGACCGCGGCCTGCCAGAGGGCAGCCGCGAGCACGCACCCCAGCCACATGAGGCGCGGCAGGGCGATGCGCCGAGGGGCCGGCGCATCCCGAGGCCGCTCGTCGAGATCGCCGGCGCCCGCCACCGCACGACGGTCCTCCGCCGAGCCATGGTCGGGCGCGCTCGGGGAGCCCGGTTGGCGCGCGCGACGCTCCGGGGCCGGCGCCAAGCCGCCGGCCGAGCTCCACTCGGGGACTGGCCCGGGCATTCGCCGCGCAGCCAAGCTCCGGCGCGGGAGCAACCGCCGCTTGGTGCCCCGCTCCAGCGCCTGCTCGAGCGCCTCCCGCAACTCGGCGAGCGTGCCGCGATCGTCGGGGTCGGGCTCCAGCGCCGCGTCCACCGCGCGGGTCAGCTCGCGAGACAGATCGCGCCGGCGACGCTCCAGCGGCTCGATCCGGGCACCGATGCGCCGGGCGGTGGCCGCCGGCGTGCGCCCGCGCACCGGGTTGGCCCCGCTGAGCGCCTCATACAGGACGAGCGCGAGTGAGTAGAGGTCGGCCGCCGTGCCCGCCTCGTGGCCCTCGCTCTGCTCGGGGGCCATGTAGGCGAGCGTGCCAAGCACGTCGCCGGCGCGCGTGAGCGCGTCCTCCCCCGCCAGCCTGGCGCCGCCGAAGTCGGCGAGCTTCGCCACACCGGCGGGCGCGCCGGGCGCCTGCGTCGAGTCGGGCGGCGCGAGCGGGACGAGCACGTTCTGGGGCTTCACGTCGCGGTGGATCACCCCGCGCGCGTGCGCGTGCCGCAGCGCATCCGCCAGGGCGATGCCGATCTCCAGCACCTCCTCGTCGGAGAGCTCGCCCTCGGCGATCAGGCTCGCCAGCGTGTCGCCCTCGACGAGCTCGGAGATCAGATAGAAGGCGTCCTCGTCGGCGGAGGCCTCATAAAGCGCGACGATCGCCGGGTGGGCAAGACGCGCCGTGGCCAGCGCCTCGCGCGTGGCGCGCTCGCGGTCCTCCTCGGACGGCAGCGCGATTCGCTTGAGCGCGACCTCGCGATCGAGCAGCTCGTCATGGGCGCGCCACACCACCCCGAAACCGCCCGCTCCGAGGCGCTCGATCAGGCGGTAGCGGCCGAGCAGCGCCTCGCCGCGGCGCTCGGCGCGCTCGTCGGAGGCGCGGATGCGCGCCTGGCCGGCCGGGGCTCGGACGGGGGCGTGCGGCGAACGCGTCCCGGCACGCGTGCGTGCGGCGCTCCGCGGCGAATCGTCCCGCTCCCGCGCGGGGGGTGCAACGAGAGTGTCGAGTGGGTCCACCGCTCCCGCGTTCGCCGCATTGCGTCCGTTTCCCTGCCGTAGCCACGCTCAATCCCGCACTGACCGAGAACTTGCAGGATCGCCTCCATGTGCTTATGGAGTCATACTGGTGCCCTTCCGCAATCCCTGCAAGGAGCGATCTTTTGTCGTTCTTCGACGACGAGGACGAGGACCAGGAGCCCCCGACGACGGTGGGGCCGGCCGGCGCCCGGCAACGGCCGCGGCCACAACCGCGCCGTCCACAGCACGCGGACGGGTCTGCAACGATCGACCATCACGCGATGTTGGTGCGCCGACGGATCGCCGCCGCGATCGGCGTAGTGGTGCTGATCGTGATCGTGCTCGTGGTCAACGGCTGCCTGAAGCGAGGCAAACAGCAGGCGCTCGAAAGCTACAACCAGAACGTCAGCCAGATCGCCAAGCAGTCCGAACAGCAGGTGTCCCGTCCGCTGTTCTCCACGCTCACCGGCGCAAGCGTCAAGTCGGCGCTCGACGTCGGGGTGCAGGTCGGCCAGCTGCGCATCCAGGCCGAAAGACTCGTCGAACAGGTCAAGGGCCTGAATGTGCCGGGCGAGATGACCGCTGCCCAGCGCAACCTGTTGCTGGCGCTCGACATGCGCGAGGAAGGGCTCGCGAAGGTGGCGAGCCTCGTGCGCACCGCGCTCGGCGGGCAGAACAACCAGGCGACCACGACGATCGCCGGCGACATGGAGATCTTCCTCGCCTCGGACGTCGTCTACTCCCAGCGCGTGGTCCCCCTGATCTCCCAGACGCTCGCCGCTGGTGGGGTGAGTGGCCAGAGCACCGCCGCCAGCCACTTCCTCCCGAACCTCGGGTGGCTCGAACCGAAGACGGTTGCCTCGCGCATCACCGGCCAGGCGTCAAGCGGCGGAGCGACGCCCGTGTCCGGCAACCATGGCAGCGCGCTCCTCGGGGCGAGCGTCGGCACGAACAAGCTCGCCCCTTCGCCGACGCTCAACCACGTCAACGGCGGCGCCAACCCCACGTTCACGGTGAAGGTGGAAGACTCGGGCGCGAGCTCCGAGACGAACGTGAAGGTGGACGTCTCGGTCACAACCGAAGGCAAGACGCTGTCGGCGTCGCACTCGATCACCAAGACCGAACCGGGCAGCACGTACAACGTCGACATCCCCGTGACGGGCGTCACGCTGGGGGCCGCATCGCGCGTGACGGTCAACATCGAGGCGGTGCCGGGCGAGAATGATCTCGAAAACAACAAGGGCACCTACGCGGTGATCTTCGGACAGTAGGCCCGGCGGTTGGGAGAGCGCGCGGTCCTCCACGGTGGAGGACTTCACGGCCGGGGACTCCACGGCGTGGAACTTCACGGCGGGGCGAGCAGCTAACTTGTTCCTGGATGACCGCCGCCTCGCTGACCGACACGCACGGGATCCTCGCCATCGCGGCGCTCGCCGCGGCGGTGGGCGCGCTGGCCTGGTGCGGGGTGCTGGCGCGCTCGCTGCGTCGCCTGCGCCGCGCCCAGCGGATGGTGCTCGGCGACGGCTCCCGTCGGGACGTGATCGCCCACGGCGCCACCCTCCAGGAGGCCTTCGAAGCGCTGCAGGAGTACGTCGGAGACGTCGCCTCGCGCTTGGACGGGCGGCTGGAGGGCGCGGAAGAGGCGATCGCGGGAGCCATCACCCACCGGGCGCTCGTCCGCTACGACGCCTACAACGAGCTGTCCGGAGCGCAGTCGGTGTCGATCGCGCTGCTCGACGACAGACAGTCGGGGGTCGTGCTGTCGTGCATCCACCATCGCGACCAGGCGCGTGTATACGCGAAGCAGGTGCGCGACGGTCGCAGCGAGCTCGAGCTCTCGCCCGAGGAGGCCGAGGCCGTGCGCGTGGCGCTCGCCGGCGAGGAGTCCGTGTCCTCGACGCCACTCGCATCGACGGACGGCCCGGATGCCCCAGGCGCCTGACGGCGAGGGCGGTTCTGCCGGCGAGGGCGGTTCTGCCGGCGAGGGCTCCAGCTCCCAGCGTGGCCTGGATCGTGGGTCGGACAGCCCGCCCGCGCGCGGGCATCCGCGCGCGGGCTATCTCGGCCCGGAGGGCACCTTCAGCGAGGAGGCGCTGCTCGGGAGCGTGGACGGCGCCGCGGTGGCGCCCGTCGCGCTGGAGACGATCCGCGATGCCGTGATGGCTGTACAGGAGCGCGCGGTTGAGTGGGCGCTCGTGCCGATCGAGAACTCGATCGAGGGATCGGTGACGGTGACGCTCGACACGCTCTCGGGCGAGGCGAGCGACGTGGCGATCGTCGGGGAGGTGGTGCTGCCGGTCCGCCATTGTCTGATCGCCCGCGAGCCGGTGGCGCTGGAGGAGATCGACACGGTTGTCTCTCACCCCCACGTGCCGGGACAGTGCACACGCTTCCTGCACGAGCAGCTTCCTCGCGCGCGCGTCGTGGCGGCCAGCTCGACGGCCGAGGCGGTGAGGCTCCTGACCGAGCGCGAGGACCCTTCTTGGGCGGCGATCGGAACGCGACTGGCGGCCGAGATCTACGGGTGTGCGGTGGTCCGCGAGGGCATCCAGGACCGCAAGGACAACGAGACGCGCTTCGTGTGGCTCTCGCGGGTCGACTCGAACGCGGGGCCGCCGCCGTTGCGCTCACCCAGCGGGGCCACGCGCAAGACGTCGCTCGTGTTCTGGGGTCCCGGGGCCGATCGGGCTGGCTGGCTGGTGCTGTGCCTGAACGAGTTCGCCCGTCGCGAGATAAATTTGACCAAGATCGAGTCCCGCCCGCGGCGCGAGCGCCTGGGGCACTACATGTTCTTCGTCGATCTCGAGGGCTCGCTGCGGGACGAGGCCGTCTCCGAAGCGCTCACGGGCCTACAGGGCCTGTGCGAGCAGGTGCGCGTGCTCGGCTCCTATCCGGCGGCGGGTTGAGCGTCCGACGGGCAGCGCCCCCGCTACACTCCGGCGCTGAAGATGGAAAGCACGGTATCCCCAGAGCCACTGGGGTCCGTGTCGCTCTCAGAGCACCAGCGGCACGGACCGAACGCCTCGTCGACTACGACGATCGGCGGCCGGGTGCTCGTCCTCAACGCGACGTATGAGCCGATCAACGTCTGCTCGGTGCGCCGCGCGGTAGTGCTGCTGCTCAAGGAGAAGGCCGAGCTGATCGAGCGGGGGCTGTGGGAGCTGCACTCCGAGAACTCGAGCCTCGCACGGCCGGTGGTGATCCGGCTGGTGAGCTACGTGCACGTGCCGCGCGACACCCACCGCCGCAAGATCACCCGCCGTGCCGTGTTCGCCAGGGACGGCTGGGCCTGCCAGTACTGCGGGTCGCGCTCCAACCTCACTGTCGACCACGTGATCCCGCGCTCGAAGGGTGGGACGTCGAGCTGGGAGAACATCGTGGCCTCCTGCGCGCCGTGCAACCGGCGCAAGGGCGACATGCTCCCGCGCCAGGCGGGGATGCACCCGCGGCACGAGCCGAGAACCCCGCGCGCGGAGATCTTCATCCACGTCGCGAGCCCCACGATCCCGGTGGCCTGGCGGCAGTATCTGCCGGCCGCGGCCTGACCTCCAAGGAGGGCTCTAAACACGAGGGGCGCCTCGACCAGGCGCCCCCCGCTCTCAACTGTGCTGGACACGACCGCGCCGGTCTTGCCACGTCAAGCGCGCCCAGAGGCGCTGTCGAGAGATGGCGGGCCGGGGGGACAAGTTCCGGCGAGAAGCGCGGCGATGGCCCGGGGTGGATTCCGCTAGGCGGGTCCAGCCGACTGCTACGACCTAACGGCCGGCCACCTCCAGAGTCCCGCAAGCACTGTCAACCAACGTAGGACCACCTCCTTTCTCTGGTATGTGCAATGTAGCGGACGGGGATGACGGTGGGAACCGGTAGGCGGAGACGGCCCGGACGACGGCCGGCGGGCTCCGGACTCGCGGATCGAAAGCCACCTCCGCTACCGCGCGCGCCGGCTGATCGACTCGGAGCCAACCCCGGAAAGGCGCGTGCCCCCCGCGCTCGCTTCGCGCGGAGGGCACACGACCTCTGGGCGGGTAGCCTCAGGTTGCGGTGACGTAGCCGCTCATGTAGCCGGGGTGGGTCATCGCCCATCCGCCCGTGTCGGTGTCGCACGGCAGCATGCAGCTCCACAGGAACTTGCCGGCTTTGGAGACGAGCAGCGTGTAGGTGTGGGTGCCCGGCTGGGCGACGATGTTCACGCCCGCCACCGGCGCGTTGATGCTGTGCGGGACATCGTCGGTGTTGTCGATCCTCAGCGTCAGCGGCTGGCCCACTTTCACCGCGAATTCGGTCTGGGTGAAGGCGTCGTGCTTCTTGCCTTCGGGCCCGGTCTTGTAAGAGCCGATGATCTTCAGGTCCACGACCTTCGCCGCCGCGGTGCTCGCCGCCGGCGCGGCCGGGGCCGGGGCCGTCTGCTTGGCGGCCGGTTGAGTCGCGGCGCTCGCTTCGTGCTTTTCGCCGCTCTGGTTCAGCGCGACCATCGACATGAGCAGCGCTGCCAGGATGCCCGCTCCGGCGAGCACCTGCAGGACAACTTTCCCCTTCTTGACCACCCCTTCATCGAACCGCTGTTGGTCCGTCCTCTGAGGCTCCACTATCTACCCGCCTTTCTTTTTTTGCCTTGCCTGCGTGCCGACAGTCGCACCCGGGCGGCCCCAGCGGCGGGTCTTGCGCCGAGAAGTCATGCAAAATTGTGCTGTAGGCCATAACCTTTAGGCATGGACTGGCTCTTGAGATGGATAGACCGATGAGCTCCTGGCCGTCGAACGGTGGCGGGACCGCCACCGCAGACCCGCGCCATGGGGACCCGCCGCGCGCCGCATATCAGGCCCGAGCGTCGCGCAGTCCACAGCTGGAGGAGCTGAAGGCGTTCTGTGCCGCCGTGGACCTCGGCGGCATCGGACGCGCCGCCCAGCGTCTTCACCTCAGCCAGCCGGCGGTCTCAAAGCGCCTGAAGGCGCTGGAGGATCTTGTCGGCGTGCCGCTGCTCAACCGCTCCGCGCGGGGAGTCACGCTGACAGAGGCGGGGGAGCGCCTCTACGCGCACGCACGGCGGCTGATTGTCGACATGGAGCAGCTGACCGACCAGTTGGAGCAGATCAGAGGCAGCAGCGAGACGGTCCACCTGGCGATCAGCCACACCGCCGCGGAGTTCCTGATGCCCAAAGCGCTCGTCTCGATGCGCCGTCAGACGAGCGCTCCCGTCGAGGTGCTGATCGCCAACTCGCGCGTCGTCAAGCAGATGGTCGCCGCGGGCGAGGCCGATCTCGGCGTGGCCGCGTGCATGCCCGAGGAGACCGTCCCGGGCCTTGCGAACATCGCGCTCTCAGACGACGAGATCGTGATCGCGGTGCCGCTCGCGCACCCGTGGTCGCGCAGGCGCTCGATATCGCCCGAGGAGCTGCTCTCCACGCCGATCGTGCTGCGCGACCCCGGCGCCCACACGCGTCAGGTGATCGACGAGGCGCTCGCCGAGCGCGGCTTGCCGGCGCCTGCCGCGGCCTGTGAGGCCGGCTCCACCCAGGCCGCCAAGGACGCGGCGCACGAGCTCGGCCTGCCCACCGCGATGTCGCGCCTGGCACTCTCGCCCGCCGACAAGCTCGAGGTGGTGCCGGTCGAAGACCTGCGCTTCCTGCGGCGCTTTTGCATCCTTCACCAGCTCGGCTCGCTCTCGCCCGCGGCCGTCCACCTCGTCGAGGCGCTCCAGGAGAGCGGCGCGGGTTCAAGCGTCGCTTGAGCTACTCGCCGGCGGCGCCTCTGTTACATCATCGTCGCCCTCGCCGCTGTCGACGACCAATGCGACCGCGCTGACGATGTCTTCGTCCTTGAGGTTCATCACCCGCACCCCGGTGGCCGAGCGACCTTGCTTGGAGATCCCGCCGGCAGCCGTACGCTGGACCATGCCCCCGACGCTGATGAAGACCAGCTCCTGGTGCTCGCGCACCACCAGCGCGCCGCCGAGCGCGCCCTTCTGCTCGGTCAGGCCGATCGTCTTGACGCCCTTGGCGCCGCGATTGGTCTTGCGGTACTGGTCTATCTGGGTGCGCTTGCCATAGCCGTTCTCTGTGACGACGAGCAGGTCCATGTCGTCGCGGGCCACGTCCATCGCGATCACCTTGCCGTCCTTGCCGACGTCCATTCCGCGCACGCCCGTCGTGTCGCGGCCCATCGCGCGGACGGCGGACTCGGCGAAGCGCACCGTGAGGCCGGCTCGGGAAACCATGATGACCTCGTCCTCGGGGTCCACCGCGCGGACAGCAAGCAGCTCGTCGTCGTCGCGAATGTTGATCGCGATGATGCCGTCGGCCTTGATCGGGGTGTTGTAGGCGAGCAGCTCGGTCTTCTTGACCGTGCCGTTGCGCGTGGCGAACACGAGGTACTTCGTCTCGGTGAAGTCGCGCGTAGAGAGGACGGCCTGGATCCGCTCGCCTTCGCGCAGCGGCAGGATGTTGACGAGAGCGCGCCCCTTGGCGGTGCGCGAGGCCTCGGGCAGCTCGTACACCTTGGAGCGGTAGACCTTGCCGCGGTTGGAGAAGAACAGCAGGTAGTCGTGCGAGGAGCACACGAACAGGTGCTCGATGAAGTCGCCGTCCTTCATGTCCATGCCGGTCACGCCGCGCCCGCCGCGCTGCTGCTGGCGGTAGGTGGCCAGCGGCAGCGACTTTATGTAGCCGGTGTTCGTGATCGTGATCACCATCTGCTGGTCGGCGATCAAGTCCTCGATGTCGATCTCGTCCTCGGAGTGGGTGATATCCGTGCGCCGCTCGTCGCCGAAGCGCTCGGATATCTCCGACAGCTCCTCCTTGATGACCGCCATCACACGGGTCTCGTCACCGAGAATCGCACGGAGCTCGGCGATCCGCTCGGTCACGTCGGCGTGCTCTTGCTTGATCGCGTCGGCCTCGAGCGCCGTCAGCTGGGAGAGGCGCAAGTCGAGGATCGCGGTCGCCTGGATCGGACTCAGCTCGAAGCGCTCGACAAGCTGTTCGCGGGCGGCTTCGCGGTCGCGCGAGCCCCGGATCAGCTCGATGATTGCGTCGAGATTCTCGAGCGCGATGAGCAGACCTTCGAGAATGTGCGCGCGCGCCTCCTTCTCGGAGAGCTCGTGCTTGGTGCGCCGTACGATCACTTCGCGCTGGTGGGCCACGTAGTTGTGGATCACCGCCCGCAGGTTCAGCGTGCGCGGCACGTTGTCCACGAGCGCCACCATGTTCACGCCAAAGGTGGTCTGCATCGACGTGTGCTTGTAGAGCTTGTTCAGCACCACCTTCGGGAGCGCGTCGCGCTTGAGCTCGATCACGAGGCGCATGCCGCGCTTGTCGGTCTCGTCGCGCAGGTCTGAGATCTCAGGTATCCGCTTCTCGTTGACCAGTTCGGCGATCTTGGTGATGAGGTTGCCGTCGCCCGCCTTCTTGACCATGAACGGCAGCTCGGTGACGACGATCGCCTCCTTGCCCTGCCTGAGCGGCTCGATGTGCGCCTTGGCCTGGACTCGCACGCGTCCGCGTCCGGTCTCATACGCATCGCGGATGCCCTGGTGCCCAAGGATGATTCCGCCGGTCGGGAAGTCCGGCCCCTTGACGTGCCGCATGAGGCCGTCCAGGTCGATCTCGGGATCCTCGATGTAGGCGATCGTCGCGGCGATCACCTCACGCAGGTTGTGCGGCGGGATGTTCGTCGCCATGCCCACCGCGATCCCGGAGGAGCCGTTGACGAGCAGGTTCGGAAAGCGCGAGGGGAGCACCATCGGTTCCTGGCGCGACCCGTCGTAGTTGGGCGCGAAATCGACCGTGTCCATGTCGAGGTCCCGCAACATCTCGGTGGCGATGCGGGCCAGGCGGGCCTCGGTGTAACGCATCGCGGCTGCCGGGTCGTCGTCGATCGAGCCGAAGTTGCCCTGGCCGTCGACGAGCTCGTAGCGCATCGAGAAGTCCTGTGCCATGCGCACGAGCGCGTCGTAGATCGCCGAGTCGCCGTGCGGGTGATAGTTGCCCATCACCTCGCCTACGATCTTGGCGCACTTGGCGTAGGAGCGCGTCGGGCCGAGACCCAACTCGTTCATCGCATAGAGCACGCGCCGGTGAACCGGCTTCAGGCCGTCGCGCACGTCCGGAAGGGCACGCCCGACGATCACGCTCATCGCGTAGTCGAGGTACGCGGTGCGCATCTCGTCCTCAAGCGCACGCGGCTCGACGTTGCCGCCGCCTATGACATCGGCGCTAGCCATTCTGGATCACCCCCTCACACATCGAGGTTCACCACGGCTCTGGCGTTCTCCTCGATGAACGCCCTTCGCGGCTCGACCTGGTCGCCCATCAGCATCGAGAAGATACGGTCGGCCGCGGCTGCGTCCTCGAGTGTGACCTGGGCCAGCGTGCGTGACTCGGGCGCCATCGTCGTTTCGCCGAGCTGCTCCGCGTTCATCTCGCCGAGCCCCTTGAAGCGCTGGAGCTTGACGCCCTTCTGAGCGACCGTCATCACGGCCGAGCGCAGCGCCTCGAAGGAAGGGGCGCTCTCGCGGGCGTCGCCAAGACGCACCTCGAAGGCGGGCGTGCCGGCCAGCTCGATCAGCTGCCTGTGCACGGCGGCGAGCTGACGGTACTCCTGCGAGTCGAACAGGCTGCGCTTGATGCGATGGGTGCGGGCGAAACCGGTGCGCGCCTCCACGGCCCTGACGCGCAACTCCAAGGGATCCTGCTCGACGAGCTCGGTCGCATGGGTCTCGCCTTCGAGCCCCTTGCGGGAGAGCAGCTCGATCGCGCTCTCGGCGCTCATCACCTGCTCGCCCAGCAGCGAGGACTCCTCGAGGAACTGGACCATGTCGTGGCCGTGCGCCGCACGCAGCGTCGAGGACCAGCCTTCGTACTGCGCGAGCAGGCGGACGAAGCGCTGCCAGCGCGTGTCGGTGAGCTTGAACTGGGTCCCGTGGCGATCGAAGACGGTGAGCTTCTCCCACTTGTCGGAGAGCAGGATGTCCTCGAGCTCGTGCTCCTTCTCGATGTAGCGCTCCCTGCTGCCCTGCTTGAGCTTGTAGAGAGGGGGCTTTGCGATGTAGACGTAGCCCGCTTCGATCAGCTCCTGCATCTCCCGGAACAGCAGCGTGAGGACGAGCGTCCTGATGTGGGCGCCGTCGACGTCGGCGTCGGTCATGAGGATGACCTTGTGGTAGCGCGCGTTCTCGATGTTGAACTCGTCGCGCACCCCGGTGCCGATCGCCGTGATGAGCGCCTGAACCTCGGTGTTCTGGAGCACCTTGTCGATACGGCTCTTCTCGACATTGAGGATCTTGCCGCGCAGCGGCAAGACCGCCTGCGTGTTGCGGTCGCGGCCCTGCTTGGCAGAGCCACCCGCGGAGTCGCCCTCGACGACGAACAGCTCGGCAAGGCTCGGGTCTTTGACCGAGCAGTCGGCGAGCTTGCCGGGCAGGGTGGAGTTCTCGAGTGCCGACTTGCGCCGCGTCAGGTCGCGTGCCTTGCGTGCCGCCTCACGCGCGCGCTGGGCCTGGACTGACTTCATGATGACCGCGCGCGCCTCGCTGGGGTTCTCCTCCAGGAACTCGCCCAGCTGCGCGTTGACGATCGACTCGACGAAACCCGCCATGCCCGGGTTGCCGAGCTTGGTCTTGGTCTGGCCCTCGAACTGGGGATCGCGCAGCTTGACCGAGATCACCGCCGTCAGGCCCTCGCGCACGTCCTCGCCGGAGAGGTTGTCCTCCTTCTCCTTGAGCAGCCCATGGTCGCGCGCGTACTTGTTCAGCGTCCGCGTCAGAGCGGAGCGGAACCCGGACATGTGCGAGCCCCCCTCGCGCGTGTTGATGTTGTTGGCGAACGAGTGGATCGACTCCTGGTAGGAGGAGTTCCACTGCATCGCGACCTCCAGGGCGCCTTCGTCGGCCTCGGCGGAGAAGAACACGACCTTGCGGTGCACCGTGTCCTTGTTCTCGTTCAGGTAGGCCACGAAGTCCTGGATGCCCCCCTCGTACTGGAACTCGGCGGAGTGCCCCTCGGCGCGCTCGTCGACGATCGAGATCTTCAGGCCACGGGTCAGAAATGCGGTCTCGCGCAGGCGCTCTTCAAGCGTGTGGAAGTCGAAGTCGAGAGCCTCGAAGACATCGGCGTCCGGGAGGAACGTGACGGTCGTGCCGGTGGAGGCGCCGGCGGGGAGAACCTCGCCGCGCTGGAGCTCCTGTTGGGGGGCGCCACGCGAGTACTCCTGCGAGAAGACGTGGCCGTCGCGACTGATCTGGACGAGCAGGCGCTCGGACAGGGCGTTGACGACCGAGACACCGACGCCGTGCAGGCCGCCTGAGACCTTGTAGCCCCCGCCGTCGCCGAACTTTCCGCCGGAGTGAAGGACGGTGAGCACGACCTCGACGGCCGGGCGGCCCTCCTTCTCCATGATCGCGACGGGGATGCCGCGGCCGTCGTCCACGACCGTGATCGAGTTGTCGGGGTGGATCGTGACGGAGACCTCTGTGCAGAAGCCCGCGAGGGCCTCGTCCACAGAGTTGTCCACAACCTCGTACACGAGGTGGTGCAGACCCATGACGCCGGTCGAGCCGATGTACATGCCCGGGCGCTTGCGAACGGCCTCAAGACCCTCGAGGACGGTGATGTCCTGCGCGTCATAGCTGGCGGCGGCGCCCATCGACGGATCGTTGACGCCGCCCTTGGCGGCAGGCTTCGTCTGCGAGCTTGAGATGTCGGTCGCCAATGGTCCTCCGATGACGCGAGAACGCCCCGGCATCCGGGTACTTTAGACCTCGGTCCGGGGCGGGAGATGTGTTTACAGGACGATAGCACAGAGACCCCCTTACCGGGCCCCTGATAGGCTCGGAAATGCCTGCAAATAAGCCAAAACCCGTAACCGTTCAGTCCCCGTGCCGGGGGTGCTCAGACGAGCGTGGGGAGCGGGTCGCCGCGGGCGTGGGCGGTGAGCAGGTCGCTCAGGTAGACGAACAGCGATCGGCCTTGCA
>CABEAD010000015.1_pt1 | contig 21695 bp, 22 predicted proteins | sample 3132311 | NCBI WGS metagenome assembly CABEAD01 (sample SAMEA5534342, study PRJEB31848) | metagenome | biome: tundra; feature: field; material: soil | place: USA | collected 2013-05 | depth 0.45 m
GAACTGGCGGATCGCCTCCAGGAACGGCAGCGACTCTATGTCGCCGACCGTGCCGCCGATCTCGGTGATGACGAAGTCCACGTCGGCCGACTCGGCGATCAGCGCGATGCGCTGCTTGATCTCGTCGGTGATGTGCGGAACGACCTGCACGGTGCCGCCGAGATAGTCGCCGCGGCGCTCGCGGCGGATCACGGTGTCGTAGATGCCCCCGGCTGTGACGTTCGACGCCCGGCTCGTGTTGGAGTCGGTGAAGCGCTCATAGTGGCCGAGGTCCAGATCGGTCTCCGCTCCATCCTCGGTGACGAACACCTCGCCGTGCTGGTACGGGGACATCGTGCCCGGATCGACGTTGATGTAGGGGTCGAACTTCTGCAGACCCACCGTCAGTCCGCGGGCGACGAGCAGTCTTCCGATCGATGCGGCGGCGATCCCCTTGCCGAGCGAGGACACCACGCCGCCGGTCACGAATATGAACCGGGTCTTGGCGGGAGCCTGGGCGTGACGGTCGGGGTGGGGTGAGCTCATGATGGCCTGCCCCAGGAGTCTAGTTCGCGCAGCCCCGGAGTCCTCTCTACGAGCGCCGATATAGACCTCAGCTCTCCGTAGACGGTGATCGCGGCGAGCAGCGCGAGCGCCACGACCTGGCCGGCGCCGGAGAGCGCCGTCACGAGCCACAGGCCGGCCACCGCGCCCAGCAGGTTGGCGCCGGTGTCGCCGAGCATCGCCCGCTCGCGCAGGTCGTACACGCCGGCGACGAGCGCCGGTCCCGCGAACAGCCCCACCGCCCACAGCGGCCTGAGGCTCATCCCACCGATCGTCAGGCCCGCGCCGAGCAGGACGAGCGCCTTGGTCGAGCGTCCCGGACGCAGGTCGAGCAGGTTGAACGCGTTCGTTGCCAGCACCAATACCGCGCTCGCGAGCAACCAGCGTCCCGTCGACAGGCCCATGTAGCTCATCGCGTACAGCGCGAGCCCGAGCGATCCCGCCGCCTTCAGCGCGCCGGTCGAGAGCTGCATCCGCAGGACCGCCCTTCCATGGCCCCGCCAGCCGCGCGGCTCACCGCCGAGCGTGTCGTCCACCAACCCGAGAAACGCTACGCCGAGCACGTACACGGCGACGGTCAGCGTCTCTGGATGGAAGACCCCGCCGAGGTCGAGTCGTTCGATCAGCGCGAGCGGGATCAGGGCGATGAGCGCCGCGGCCACGCTGAGCACCCCGAACGGGAAGGCGAGCGGTCGATCGCGGTAGTTGGCTCTGACATGCCCGTTCTCTCTCAGCGCGCGCAGCAGAGCCGGAGCCAGGATCACGGCAGCGGCGCAGGAGAGCACAAAGGGCAGGGCATGCACGTTCGGAAGTTAGCGACGGGAGCGGACGTGGGCGCTGCCCGCCATCGCCCGCGCATCGCGGTCCCGATCGCCTGTCCGACCCGTCCGCCGAAGGTCCGTCTGTCCGGCTGCGCCGATCGTTTGAAAACACGTTCTCACGGCTGGGCCGTGGCGCCCACGACGTGGGGCAGCAGCGAGTCGGCCGTCGGCTTGGCGCCATAGGCCCCATGGTCCCCGGCGAGCGCGAACGCAAGCGCGGCGCGTCCCGCGAGAGCGTCGAGGTCATCGACGCTCGCCAGAGCTTCGGCCTTGTACCAAGGGACCTGCGACGGTTCGGTCGACGTCAGCTCCACCCCAACCGCCGGCCTTCCGCCGGCGGCGACGCCGTCGATCAGACCCGACTCGAATTCAACGGCGCTCTTCGCGTCTTCGCTGCTCATGCCAGCCGGCTCGCCGCGCATCACGACGAGCCCGTCGAGCTTGCCGAATTCACCGTCGTAGGAGCCCAGCAGCCGGGTGTGCACGCGACTGAGCAACTGTCCACCTCTCACGAACTGCTCCCCCATCCGTAGACCGAACTTCTTCGCCAACGTCGGGTCGGAGGCGAGCGCCGTGTACTGCGTGCCGGTCGCCTGCGCCGCCAGGCCGGACATGTCGAGCGGCTCCCGGACAGCGACCACCGCCTTCAGGTTTCCCCCGGCCTGCGTCACTGCGTCGCGGACGAGCGCGTCAACCTCATCAGAGGAGTTGCCGAGGAACACGAGGCCGATGTTCCTGCCTCTCAGCAGGCCGTGCACAGCGATCGGGTAGAGGTCGCCGGCGAGCGTTTCCTCGGAGCTGAGCTGACCGCCGAGCTGGTCGACCTTGCGCTGGGAGCCGCTCATTTCCGAGCGCAGGTTCTGGACGATCCCGTTTCTCGCCGAGGAGACGAGGTTGGAGTCCCCGATCGCCACGCCGATCAGCACGCCGACGGCCAGCGCGAACAGGACGGCGGCGAGCGAGAGCGCGTGATAGCGATAGTCGAACATTCGAGGAGATGGCTCAGCGGCCGGCGCCGAACAGCAGTTGGAGCTTGAGCCACAGCAGGTCTACCACGTCACGCAGGGCCGGGGTCATCCACACGACCGCCACCATCGCGAGCAGCCCCGCGACGATCACGATCAGCAGCGGCGCGAGCCCCGGCATCGGGCGGTACAGGCGGCTCACCCCCTTGGCGTCTACGAGGATCTCGCCGATGCGCAGGCGGGTCAGGAAGGTCGAGGACATCCCCTCGCGGTTGCGGTCGAGGAACTCGACGAGGTTGAACTGCGAGCCGACGGTCACAATCAGGCGGGCGCCCTTCTCCGCGGCGATCAGCATCGCCACGTCCTGGCTCGTGCCGGGAGCGGGCACGAGCTTGAACGGGACCCCGAGGTCCTCGAGGCGGCTCCTTCCCGGCGCACGGCCGTCGGGATATGAGTGCACGACCAGCTCCGTGCTCCCGCCGAGAGCCGCGAGCAGAGCCGGCTCGCCGGCGGAGTCCATGTCCCCCACGATCATGTCCGGCGAGAACCCGGCTTCCAGGAGAGCGTCCGCACCGCCGTCAACGGCCACGAGCACCGGCCGTGTATCTCGGATGAACGGCCGCAGCGCTCGCAGGTCGCGCTGGTGGTCAACGCCACGCACCACAACCAGGGCGGAGCGGTCGCGAAAGTCCGTGCGGAAGCGCGGCAGCTCGATCCTGCCCGCCAACAGCTCGCGCTCCTCGCGCATGTGCTCGATCGTGTTGTGGGCGAAGCGCTCCAACGCCTCGCCGATCTCGTGCCGGCGGGCCTCTGTCTCAGCCCGTACACGCGCCAGGTCGAGCACCTCGCCGCGCGTGAGGAGCGCTCCTCGGTACAGCACTTCGCCGTGCGTGAGGGGCGCTCCCCGTCGCAAGAGCTCGCCGCCGAGGTTCTGCCCGCCGCCCTGCACGTTGACTGTCACCGGGTCGCCGTCGGAGAGCTCCTCGAACAGCGCGTCGTCCGGTAGATCGACGAGCAGCACGCCCGCCTCCACGAGCAGCTGCGGGCCGAGGTTCGGGTAGGAGCCCGTGGTCGACGAGCGGCAGTTGAGCACCGCGACGGCCCCCGCCGCGATCAGCTCCTCTGCCGACACCCGGTCGATGTCCAGGTGATCGATCACCGCGATGTCGCCCGCCACGAGGTGCTTGACGAGCAGCTTGGTCTTGCGTCCCAGGCGCACCGGACCGCTCACCGCGCGCGTATGCACGCCCTGCTCGGCGGAGGCGGGCGTTGTCGTGCCGAGAGACTGCCGGGTCGCGGCCATCTCGCCCGAGAGTAACGCTCAAGCAGTGGTTGCGCATCGGACTTGGGACATCCGCAACCCTCAGGCGACGCGGCGCAGCTCGCGCGCATGACGACTGGCCGTCGCGTCCTGCTCCTCGGCGCCGAGCATGCGGACCAGCTCGGCTACAACGTCGGACTCGGCGAGCCGCAGCACCGATGTGACGGTCGGTTCGACAGACGTGTCCTTGACGATCGAGAAGTGACGCTCACCAAGGGATGCGATCTGTGGGAGGTGGGTGATGCACAGCACCTGCCTGCTCTCGGCGAGGCATCGCAGCCGCTCACCCACGGCCCGGGCGGTCTGACCGCCGATGCCCGCGTCAACCTCATCGAACACGAGGGTGGCGCCGGACGACGTGCTTGCGGCGCCCCCATCTCCGCTGCCGGCGGTGATGAGCGCGAGCATCACCCGCGACAGCTCGCCCCCGGACGCGATGTTCCGCAGCGGAGCGGCCGCCACCCCTGGATTCGGCGCAATCACGAACTCGACCGCGTCGCCCCCCGTGGCTTTCGCGTCGGTCGAAGTCAGATCGATCTCGAACGTGGCGTCTCCCATTGCGAGCGCGGCGAGCTGCCCGCGCACTCCGTCGGCGAGCTTGGCGGCGGCGCGCTCGCGCTCGACTCGCAGCTCCAGCACGTGCTGCTCCAGCACGGCGCGCTCCGCGTCCAGCTGTTCGGAGGCCTGCCCTTGAGCCACCTCGGCGCCGAGCAGCTCTTCGCGACGCGCGCCGGCTCGTTCGGCGTGCTCGAGCACCGAGGCGATCGTGCCGCCGTGCTTGCGCATGACGCGCTCCAGCGCCGCGAGCCGCTCTTCGACCGTCTGCAGCGAGCCATCTTCGCCGTCAAGCCCCTCGCAGTAGTCGCGCAGTCCCGCAGCCACATCGTCGAGGTCGATCGCCGCCGCTGTGCAACGCTCGGCAAGCACGTCGAGCTCGCGATCGACACCGGCGAGCGCGCTCAGCCGCGCAGCGGCGCCGGCCGTCAGTTGCGTGGCGCCCGGAGCGTCCGAGGACTCCGGCGCGAGCGCGTCGGAGGCGACGGCGGCGGCCGAGCGCAGCGCGTCCAGCCGGCGCAGGCGCTCGCGGCGCGCAAGCAGCTCGCGATGCTCGTCCTCCTCGGGCGCAACCGAGTCGATCTCGGAGAGCTCGTGCTCCAGCAGGTCGAGCTCGCGCTCGCGTGCGCCCGCAAGCTCGCGCAAGCGATCGAGCTCCGCCTCCAGGCGCCGCGTCTCGCGATAGGTCGCGGCGCACGCCTCCAACCTGGGCGCATGCTCGGGACCACAGGCTTCGTCGAGGATCTGCAGCTGGGCGCCAGAGAGCACCAGCTTGCGGTGCTCGTGCTGTCCATAGAAGGAGATCACACGCGCGCCGAGCTCGCGCAGGTCCCCCACGGTGGCGGATCGGCCGTTGACGTAGGCGCGTGTTCGCCCGTCGCTTGACACGCGTCGCGCGAGCACCAGCTCCTCGGCGTCCCCGTCCCACCAGACGTTGTCCCCAAGCAGTCCTCCAAGCTCTCCCCGCCAACGCTCAGGCAGCGCGAACACACCCTCCACGTAGGCCTCCGAGGCTCCGGGACGCACGATCCCGGCGCGCGAACGTCCGCCCATGAGCAGGTCGAGGGCATTTGCGAGCACCGTCTTGCCCGCCCCCGTCTCGCCGGTCAGCACATTCAGGCCGGGGGCGAGCACGAGCTCAGCCCGCTCGATCAGCAGCAGGTTCTCGACGCGAAGCTCGCAAAGCACACGGACAGGTGTACCAGCGGGCGCCGACGGATCGTGCTCCGGCCGGGCATTCCAGTCGGGCATGCCAGTCATGCATCGGAGTTGACGACCTTAAAGGCCGATAACCTGAAGGGACGCCGTCAAGATCCCGCCAAGAAGGCGGTACGGCGCGCATCTCGCCCGTCCACAGGCATGGTTGCCAGCGACTCCCAGAACTCCACTCGCGCCCAGATCCGAGCGCGCGACTGCCTCTCCCCCTCGGAGCTGGCGATGCGTCTGGATGAGGAGATCAGCCGCGCCGGGCGCCATCGCACCGCTCTCAGCTGCCTGTTGGTGAGCATCGACGACGTCCACGAGCTGGCGCGTGCACACGGCGAGGAGCTGCCCGGCCGGGCGCTCGCCTACCTGGGCGCGGCCCTCGGACGCCAGCTGCGTCGCTTCGACCGCGTTGGCCGCTCGGCCGAGGGCGAGCTGCTGGTGGTGCTGCCCGGCGCGGACGAGCGGCGCGGTGAGATTGTCGCGCGGCGTGCCCTCGGGCGGCTTCACGCCGTCAAGATCGAGGTCGAAGGCGTGCGAAGCCCGCTGCGCATATCGGTTGGGATCGCCGCCTGGCGGGAGGGGTGGACCGCGGAGCAGCTTCTCGCTCAGACGCGCGTTGCCGCGCGATGCGGGCGAAGCGAGGAGAGCGACGCCGGGGCGGATGGGAGCTCGTCTCGCGCGGCGCCCTCGAAGGAGAACGGCTCCGACGGCAAAGGGGCGTCGGCGCTCAGACCTTCATAATCCGGCCTCGTGCTTTCCGGTTCCGAGCTGTGGCTGCTGCGTCTGATGGCGGATCGAGGTCTCGCGCTGCTCGACGCCGCGGCGCTGCTCATGGTCATCGAGGAGCGTGGCGAGCTGCGGGTTGCGGCGTCGAGCGGTAAAGCGTCGGTGAGCCTGCGCGTCCTGCCCGTCGAGGGAAGCGCCCTCGGAGCGCTATACAAGGCCGGTAAGCCCCTGTCGCTGGACCGCCCGCGCGGCCAGGAAGCGACCTGGCTGCACGAGCTTGGGATTGAAGCCCGCGCCGCGCTCGTCGAGCCGCTGAGCATGGACGGGCAGGGCGGCGGGCTGGTGATCGCCGTGCGCGAGGACGACGGGTTTCGCGAGCCCGACCGGCGAGCGTTGAGCGCGTTCGCGGCGAGCGTCGCCCAGCGGCTGGCGGCCGAGCGCTCGGTCGAGATCGAGCGCCTGCGCTTCGGCATGGAGGCCCGCGAGCGCGAGCGCACTCGCTGGGCGCGGGAGATCCATGACGAGCCCGTGCAGGGTCTCGGCGCATTGCGACTCAAGCTTGCCAACGCCCGCGATCTGAACGATCACGGCGCAATGAGCGCGGCGGTGGACGCCGTGCTCGAGGGTCTCGGGGAGGAGATCGACGGTCTGCGCCACCTGATCACCGAGCTGCGCCCTGCCGCGCTCGACGACCTCGGACTCGTTCCGGCGCTCGAGGCCCTGGCACGGCGTGCGCAGGCGATCGACGGACTTGAGGTTCAGACCGAGATCGACCTGGGCGCCGACCACGGCGAGCGACGCCTCGACCCCGAGCTCGAGAGCACCCTCTACCGCGTTGTGCAGGAGGCTCTGACGAACGTGAGCCGCCATGCGAAAGCCACGCGCGCGGTGATCAGCGTAGTCGAGCGAGGCGGAGTGGTGAGGGCCGCGGTGACCGACGACGGCCAGGGACTCCCAGCCGGCGGGCCGTCCGGGCCGCGCACGCCCGGCGAGGAACTGAAGGGCGGCTTCGGGCTCTCCGGGATGCGCGAGCGCGCCGAGCTCGTCGGCGGCGAGCTCGAGTTGCTGCCCGCTCCCGGAGGAGGGGCCACAGTACGATTGACGGTGCCCTTGGCGGGCCGTCCCGCCGCGATCTGAGAACTACTCCACGAGACCGAGCTTGCGGGCGTAGGCGGTTATCTCCGCCCGCGAGGAGAAGCCGAGCTTCTCGATCGCACGTGCTCGATACGTCTTTACCGTGCGCTCGGCCACGTGCAGTCTCTCGGCGATCTCCGGGTTTGTGAAGCCCATCGCGATCAGCCGCACCACCTCGCGCTCGCGCGCGCTCAACGCGGCGCCCTCCTGCGCGCCGTCGTCGCCGGTGGCGATCAGCGCGCCCAGCCTGGGGTGCAGATAGTTGTGGCCCGCCACCGCAAGCCGGAACGCCTGCAGCAGCTCGGCGGGCTCGGCCTCCTTGAGCACATAGCTGCGTGCGCCCGCCCGCAACGCCTGCCGGGCGTACTCCGGGTCCTCGCGCATCGTGAGGATCGCCACAGCCAGCGTCGGGTGGGCTACGAAGCAACTCGGCAATGCCGCGAGGCTCGATCCGCCGGGCATCGTGAGGTCGAGCGTGAGCAGGTCGGGCTTGAAGTCGCGCACCGCCTTGACCGTCGAGGGCACGTCCGCCGCCTCGGCCACCACCCTGAACTCGCCCTCCTCGCGCTCCAACACGGCGCGGATGCCGTCGCGCACGACCGTGTGGTCGTCGGCGATCACCACGTCGATGGGCCGGTCCACACCGGGAGCTTGCGCCGCCATGCACCGCTAACCGTAGCGAGTCTGCGGACGGCTCTGCGCAGGGCGCGAGAGCGCACATCGGCCCGCCGGCGTCCGGGGGAGTCGGCTTCGGGCTCCAAGCCGTCCGCTCCGACCGACAAGGATCGGCACTTTTGGGACGACACGATCGGCACCTCCCGCCCTACAGACAACCGCTCTTGGGAACTCCATCATGTTCTAAGAGATGCCAGAGCCGTTTCACAGCCCCCGCGCGATGCGCACGCAAGCGACCCGCTCGCACCTTCAGTTGGAGGGGCCATGGTTGCCTTGAGCATCGCATTCGCGTGGATGACGATCGCCGCCGCCGGCGTGATGGCCCTTTCCGCGCTCGACCGCGCGGCGGCACGAGGCGATTTCGAAGACGATCTCACCTCCCTCCCGACCGAGGACGCCTTCTTGCGGAAGCGCATCCGCGCCGCATCGCTCGGCCATGACCACGGTGGCCGGCGATGGTCGAGGCCGGGGGGGGATGGGCTATGAGCGACCTGACCTCGACCGGCCCGCCCTCACACGCGCGCCCTCGCCTGCGACTGGTTCAGGGAACGGCAGAGCGATGCGCCGCGCTCGAGGAGCAATTCGAGAGCGCTCCCGTCTCGGCAGACGTGGCCGTCGAGGGGGCCGCTCATGTCCTCGTCGTCGGCGCCGATGAGAGCGGGCGCAAGAAGATGCTCGGCGAGCTGCGCGGACTGCTGCCGGCCGGAACGCCGTTCGTGGAGGCGTGCGAGACCTGGGAGGCGCTCGGACTGGCGCCGGCGAGCCGCATGGTCGTCCTCACCGGGGATCTCGGCGACATCTCGGCCGACTCGTTCGTGCGGGTTCTCAGCCGCAGGTATCCAGCGCTGCCCGTGGTCGCAGTCGGCGGTTGGACCCGCTTGGCGCCGCGGGGCGATGTCGGCGCCGCGCTCGTGTAGCCAACGCGTGTGCGATCCGCCCGTGATGTCGCAGCCTTTCCGCGTGCCGTCACCGGCCCGCCGTAGAATCCCCGCGATTCGCTCGCCAAAGGTCGAGCGAGCGCCAGCGTCGAGAGGTGCCCTTGCTTCCCAAGTCCCGCCGGCTGCGGAGAATCCTGCTTGCCTACACGGTCAACGAACTGGGGACCTGGTTCGGCTACGTGGCGCTCGCCCTGGGCGTTTACGACCACACGCACAGCGCGATAGCCACGGCCGGGCTGTTCGTCGCGAGGGGCCTGCTGCCGGCGTTTCTCGCCCCGGTGCTCGTCGCTCGCGTCGAGCGCTCCACGCGCCGCGGTCGACTCACAAGCCTGTACCTGGTGGAGGCAGCTCTGATTGCCGCTCTCGCCGCTCTGCTGTGGCGCTTCTGGCTCCCCGGCGTGCTGGCTCTCGTCACCGTCGACGGTGTGGTGGCGGTGGCGGCCACAGCGCTCGTGCGAGCTTCGGCAGCCCGGGTCATGGTCGGCGAGGCCGCGGAGGAGGCCGACCCTCAGTCGGGAGCCGTCGTGCGGCAGAGCTCTGCGAACGCCGCCCAGCGACAGGCGAGCGCCGCGCTGAACTTCGCCTTCATGGGGTCGCTGGCGGTCGGCCCGGCCCTCGGCGGCGTGCTCGTTCACGCCGTCGGCGGTCCGGCGGCTCTCCTGACGGACGCCGCCACGTTCGCCGTATGCGCCGGACTGCTCCTGAACGTTGGGACGCACGTCGAGGAGGCCGCCGGGGACTCGATTCGCACCCGTCTGCGCGCTGCCGTGGAGCACATGCGAGCCGTACCGGCGCTGCGCGTCCTGCTCCTGACGCAAGCCGTGGCGATCGCCTTCTTCGCCTCGGTGGAGCCGGTCGAGGTCCTCTATGCGAAGGCCACGTTGAACGCGGGCGACGTGGGCTTCGGCCTGCTGGTGGCGGTCTGGGGGGTCGGCGCCGCGCTTGGCGCCGTCGTGTTCGCCCGCTCGATGCGGCGCCCGCTCGGGGCGATGCTGACGGGCGGCACGTTGCTCGTCGGACTGGCCTATCTCGGCTTCGCGGCGGCGCCAACGCTTGCGCTGGCCTGCGGCGCCGCCGTGATCGGCGGTGTCGGCAACGGCATCCAGTGGCCGTCCCTCATCAGCGCGGTGCAACAACTCACGCCGGCGGCGCTCCACGGCCGTCTGATGAGCGCGGTCGGCTCGCTCAACGCGCTCTGTCCGGCGATCGGCTTCGCCCTCGGTGGCACTATCGCGGCGCTCAGCTCGCCCCGAGGGGCGATGGCCGTGGCGGGCGCCGTCGCAACGATGGCGACATTGGCGTTCATTCGCCTTCCTCTACACGGACTGCGGTCGACAGACCACATTCATACGGCAGCCGAGCCGGAACTGGCGACAACGACCTGGTAGACGCCCGCACGGCGCAGCGGCCCGAGATGCATCGTGCGGGGCGCACACGCACGCCGCCTCGGTACGCCGGCCGCCCTCGGCATGAATGGAGCGCTCGTTCGCCTCCGCATGGCGTCCAGCGCTCCTTAAGTACAACGTCGTGTCAGCCGTTAAGTACGACAGAGCGCTTCGGGCGTACGTGATGGCTGTCCCTCGACGACATATCCACCGCCTCTACCTCGCCAGTCAGCTGGCGCTGTTCGCAGGCGCGCTGACAGTCGCGGTGCTCGCCAATTCGTCCAGCGATTGGCACCCCCCGGAACTGGTCGCGTTGCTGCTCGTGCTGAGCGTGGTTGGAGAGCGGTTGACGATTACGGTCGGCAGCCAGAGCCTCTCGGCGGGGTTCATCGCGCTCGTACTTGCGATGACGCTGCTCGGTCCGGCCCCAGCGGTGGCGATTGGGGTGGCAGCGATCGCCGCCGACACGATCGGCCGGCGTCCGTCCCTGTCGGCGATCGTCACGAACCTGGCCGGCTACTCGACGTATCTCGTGGTCGGCAGCCTGCTCACGGAACTGCTGGTCGGCAAAGTCAGCGATCCAAGGCTCGATCCTGCGACCAAGGGCGCGACTTTCGCGCTGATCGTGTTCGCCGTATTCATCGCCACCAACATCCTCAACTTCGCGTTCGTCGCCCTGCACAAGCGTGTGATCCATGGGCGCGGGTTCTTCATGCAGATCCGCACGCTGTTCATTCCGATGCTGCCGGGGCAGTTCGCGGCGGCGATCCTGGCGGCGATCCTCGCCGTCGCCTACACGAACCTCGGATATCCCGTGCTGCTCGGAGTTGTGATCGTGATCGTCATCTTCCAGTACCTGGCGATGGCGCTCTTGCGGTCAGAGGATCGTGCCGAGCAGTTGGAGGCCCGTTCAGTGCGACTCGCCTCGATGCAGCTCGGGGTGCTGGTAACGCTCGTCGAGACGCTCGCGCTGCGAGACCGCATGACCGCCCGCCACGCCGCCGCCGTCGCGCGCTACGCCCGCGCTCTCGCGCGCGAGATGGGCTGCGACGAGGCGGAGCAGGAGCTCGTGCACACCGCGGGGCTGCTGCACGACATCGGCAAGTTCGCGCTCCCCGACCGCATTCTCCACGCAGAGGTCCTCTCCGACGAGGACTGGGCGGTCGTTCGCCGCCACCCGCAGGAGGGGGCCACGCTGGTCGGGCGCCTGGACGGCTACGGACCGGTGGCCGACGCGATCCTCTACCACCACGAGCACGTCGACGGAAGCGGCTACCCGGCCGGGCTGATCGGCAACGAGATCCCGCTCGCGTCGCGGATAGTCGCGGTGTGTAGCGTCTACGACACGCTCACCGCGCGCGACACCTACCGCTCGCCGATGACTCCCCAGGACGCAATCGCCGAGCTGCGCCGAGTCGCCGGCCGCCAGCTGGACGCCGAGATAGTGGGCACCTTCGTCGCGATGCTCGAGCGCGCGGGCCCCGTCACCCTTGCCCACGGCGACGATGCCGACTTCGAGGTCGAGCTCGCCTTCGAGCGGCGCGCGCGCGCGCTCGCCGAGCCGACGCTGCGCTGAGGTCAGCGCCGCGGCCGGTGGCCCCTTAACGAGCGAAGGCGCCGCCTGTCGTGGCGACGCCTCACGGCCCTGATCGCCGATTGTCGGCGATCGACTGAAGTCTTAGGCTTTCCAACCCATTGCAAGCTCCTTCCGTCGCTCAGGCGGACCAACCACTCCCGTGCGACGGCCTCCATCCTCAGCCAAGCACGATGAGTGTTGAGTAGGTTTGGGGAGGATACTGGAGAGATGCGGCGAATTGTCCACCTTGATGGGCGGCTGCATGCTCGCTTGCAATGTGGGCATCTCACGGACCCTCCATCCGTGATCCTCCGCGGCGTCCCGCTCTCCGGGGCGCTTTTCTCGATCAAAGGTCCACAAAGCTGCTGGACCCTCATGGTCGACGGTGGCGTTGCCGATGCTCCAGACATCCGGGCTCGCGGCCGACATGCCGGCCCAAGCCCTGAAAGCAGGCGCCGCGAGGCGAGCGCGAACCCCGACACCAACAAGAGGCCACGATGCCCACGACCCCCGACGCCCACCGCGACCGCCAGCTCGTCTTCACGAGCTCGCAGGCCGCGCGCCACCTCGGCGTGTCCCTCGCGACGATCCGTCGCTGGACCGACGCCGGCTATCTCACCGGCTACAGGACGCCGGGCGGCCAGCGACGCTTCTCACGCGAGCAGCTGGACGGCTTCATCGACTCCCTGCACCGCACCGACGAGAAGCCGATCCACCACAGTCGGGTCGCCTGAGAACGTCAGCGCGCGAGCCGGCCGAACTTCTCGCGCAGCCTGCGATAGAACGAGGAGCCGGGAAGCTGGGCGATGATGCCGGCCTCGTCGACGAACCGCGCGTCGATCGTGGCCCCCGGAGCGATCTCGCACACCGGCCGGCCGTCGACTGAGACGTCGAGCGCCTCGCGAGAGCGGTTGTGGATCGTCAGGCGGTCCCTGGGGGCCGCCACGAGCGTGCGCGCCGTCAGCGAGTGGGGCGCTATGAACGAGACCACGAAGCCCTCGACGCCCCACGCCATCACCGGTCCTCCGTTGGCGAGGTTGTAGCCGGTCGATCCCGCCGGGGTCGCGACGACCAGCCCGTCGCAGCGCACGCTGCCGAGCTCCTCGCCGTCGAGCACATAGGCGAGCTCGGCGACTCGCCCCCCCACCTTGCGGTGGATCGCCACGTCGTTTATCGCCCGCTCCACGCCGGTCGGGGCGTTCAGCTCGATCGCCGGAAGCCTCAGCAGCTCGAAGTCGCCGCTGAAGGCACGCCGAACGCCGTCCTTCAGCTCCTCGGGCTCGACCGTCGCGAGGAATCCGATGTCGCCGAAGTTCACGGCGAACACCGGCACGTCCGTGCCGACGTAGCGCCGCAGCGCACGCAGGATCGTGCCGTCGCCGCCGAGCACGATGCACAGATCGACCTCGTCGCCCACGGGGACGTCGACCATGACGCCGTCGGTGGCGGCGAGGCCGTGCTTGCGAGTCTCCTGCTCGTCGAAGCGCAGCGTGACGCCCGCCGTTGCGGCGGCCTCCACGACGGCCTTCAGAGCGCCCGCCGTCTGGGCGGGGTGGCTGTGGGTGAGCACGGCCACCTGGCGCGCGGGCTCGCGGCTCACGGCTCGACCTCGCGCGCAAGCCGCTCGATCTCCTCGACGTCGGTCGTCCCTCCGGGGCGTCCGGACTCGGCCAGCCAGAGGAACGTCTCGAGGTTGCCCTTCGGACCGGGTAGGCCCGAGGAGTGGAAGCCGAGCACCGCCGCGCCCAGCTCGAACGCCATTGTGCCGACGTCCACGAGCGCCGCTCGCCGGTCCTCGGGGGCGCGCACGACGCCGCCCTTGCCGACCCGCCCGCGGCCGACCTCGAACTGCGGCTTGACGAGCGCGAGCACGTCATGGCGCTCAGCCAGGCAGCCCAGCACCGCGGGCAGAACCTTGCGCAGCGAGATGAATGACACGTCGATCACGGCCAGATCCGGCAGCGCGTCGCGTCCGCCGGGCACGGCTGGGAGCATCTCGGGCGTCAGCGAGCGCGCGTTGGTGCGCTCCAGGGGGATGACGCGCGGGTCGGTGCGAAGCCGGTAGTCCAGATCTCCGTAACCGACGTCCACGGCGATCACTTCGAGAGCCCCGTTCTGCAGCAGGCAGTCGGTGAAGCCGCCGGTGGAGGCGCCGACGTCCAGCGCGCGCCTTCCCGTGACTGGCAGATCGGTGGCCGCGAGCGCGTTGGCGAGCTTGACTCCGCCCCGCGACACGAATGAAGGACGCTCACGAACGCGGATGTGCGCATCGGAGGCGACCTGTTCGCCGGGCTTGGCGGCACGGCGGCCATCCGGGCCGACGCTCACCTCCCCGGCCATCACCGATGCCGCGGCACGACTGCGCGAGGCGAACAGGCCGCGCTCTGCCAGGAGGGTGTCCAGACGTTGCTTGGGCATCGTGATCACAGAGACGGTATCCGCTGGAGGGCGTTCGAGCTCGGCGCGGAGCTCACAAGTTCGATTTCTTCGGAAAGTTCGGGGCTTCTGTGATCGACGTCACACAAACATGCGTTCCCCTCGGGCATTATGTGACCAGACCCGAAGTACAGCAGCATCCCTCCTCCCCGAAACGGCCCGCTTCCCCAGCGGGTCGTTTCATTTAAGAGGCGCCGACCGGCGTCGATCTGCGATCGCTTATCGCCGCCCGCACGCGCTCGGCTATGCGCTCACCGGTGAACCCGACCTCCTCGTGCAGCAGAGCGGGCTTGCCGTGCGTCACATAGCGGTCGGGAAGCCCGACCCGCAGGATTCGCGGCGGAGCGACGCCCGCCTCGTTCAAGGTCTCCCACACCGCGGAGCCAAAGCCGCCCGCCAAGACGCCCTCCTCGACGGTCACGAGCAGGTCGTGCTCGGCCGCGAGCTGAGCCATCAGGCCGGCGTCGATCGGCTTGGCGAAGCGCGCATCGGCGACTGTCACGGCGATCTCATCGCCGGCCAGCAACTCGGCCGCCTCGATCGCCTTGCCGACCCCGGACCCGTAGCCGATCAGGGCGACACGCCCTCCGATCGGGCCGGCCGCGCCTCCCTCGCGTAATATCTCGCCGGTGCCGATCGTGATGGCGCGCGGCTCCGCGGGCAGCGCCACCCCGACTCCCTCGCCGCGCGGGTAGCGCAGCGCGATCGGACCGTCGTCATAGCGCAGAGCGGTGTGCAGCATGTGCACGAGCATCGCCTCGTCGCGCGGGGCCATCAGCACGATGTTCGGCAGGCAGCGCAGATACGCGACGTCGAACGCTCCGTGATGGGTCGGTCCGTCGTCGCCGACGAGCCCGGCGCGGTCCATCGCGAACACGACGTTCAGCTTCTGAAGGCACACGTCGTGGACGATCTGATCGTACGCCCGCTGCAGGAAGGTCGAGTAGATCGCCACCACCGGCTTGACCCCCTGCAAGGAGAGGCCCGCCGCGAACAGCACCGCCTGCTGCTCCGCGATGCCGACATCGAAGTAGCGCTCGGGCATCTCCTTCTGCAGGATGTTCAACCCCGTGCCGGAGTTCATCGCGGCCGTGATCCCCACGACACGCTCATCGCGCCGGCACTCGCGCACGAGGGCCTCGCCGAACACCTGGGTGTACTGCGGCGGGGCCGGCCTGCCGGGGCCGGCGGGGCGAGACGGCGTGGGCGCACCGTCCAAGATCGAGTTCGGCTTGGCGGCGTGCCACTTCTCCATCCCCTCCAGGCCGCCCTCCTCGGCGGGCGCGAAGCCCTTGCCCTTGACGGTCGCGATGTGAACCACCACCGGGCGCTCCGCCGCAAGCGCCTCGCGCAGCGCCTCGCGCAGCGCGCGCACGTCATGGCCGTCGATCACCCCCATGTAGGCCCAGTCGAGCTCCTCCCACCACAGGCCAGGCGCCCAGAACGCCTTGATCGACTCCTTCAACTGGGGGCCGAGGCGCTCGAAGGCCGCGCCGATGCCGCCCGGCAGCCGGGTGAGACCGCCCTCGACGCCCGATCGCGCGTGCCACAGCTTCGGATTGAGCCTGGCGCGGTTGAAGTAGCGAGAGAGGGCGCCGACGTTCGGGGCGATCGACATGCCGTTGTCGTTGAGCACCACCACGATCGGGGTCCCAAGCCCACCCGCCTGGCCGATCGCCTCGAAGGCCACGCCGCCGGTCATCGCGCCGTCGCCGATCACCGCGACGACCTTCCCATCGGAAGCCTCGTTGCCAAGGTGTCGCATGCCCTCCTTGATGCCCACCGCATAGCCCACTGACGTCGAGGCGTGGCCGGCGCCCATGATGTCGTGCGGGGACTCCTCGATCGAGCAGAACGGAGCCAGGCCGCCGTACTGGCGGATCGTGTGCAGCTCCGCGCGCCGGCCCGTCAGGATCTTGTGCGGGTAGGCCTGGTGGCCGACGTCCCAGAGGATCTTGTCGCGCGGGGAGTCGAGCAGCGAGTGGAGCGCCACCGCGAGCTCGCACGTGCCGAGGTTCGCTCCGAAGTGTCCGCCGATCTCGCCCACGGTGTCGATGATGTGCTCGCGCACCTCCTGGGCAAGCTGCGTCAGATCCTCCTCGGGGAGCGCCCGCACGTCGGCGGGACCGTCGATCTGCTCGAGCAGACGTTCGCCCCGCGGGCGCGCGGCTCCGCCGCCGTTCACCGACGAGCTCATGCGGCGTGCACGCCTTCCCTGCCGATGGTGGTTGTCTGTGGGATTGCCTTCACGACGTCCTTGTGTAGATGAAGTCGGCTATCTGCTCGAGCTCGGTGGCCGGGCCGCCGCGGGCGCCGCCCGCGGGCGGCGGTCCAGCGACCGCCAGAGCGGCCTGCGCGAGCGCCTCGCGCGCCGTCCGGTGAGACTCCGCTGCCAGCTCCTTGGCTCGATCGATCCCGAACTCGCTTACGTATGTTCGCTTACCGTGCCTCTCATCGCTGCCTCGCGGCTTGCCGAGCGCTTCGTCGGTGCCGGTCACGTCCAGTATGTCGTCGACGATCTGAAACAGGACGCCCAGCTCGGCCGCGAAACGCCGAAAGGCAATTGTCGCAGGTCCGCGCAGAGCCGCCAGGCAGAGCACGCACACGACCGACGCGCCGATCAGCCGGCCCGTCTTCAGCTCGTGCAGGCGCCGCAGCCCGGCCGGACCCTTGGGCGCCTGCGCCCTGACGTCGGCGTACTGCCCGCCGACCATGCCGTTCACGCCCGTGGCCGCCGCCAGCTCGACGGCGGCCGCCAGCACCCGCTCGGGCGCTGAGCGCTGCTCGGCGAGCAGATGATGGAAGGCCTCCGCGTACAGCCCGTCGCCCGCGAGAATCGCGACGTCCTCGCCGAACGCCACATGACAGGTCGGCCGTCCACGGCGCAGATCGTCGTCATCCATCGCCGGCAGGTCGTCGTGGATCAGCGAGTAGGTGTGAATCAGCTCGATCGCGCCCGCAAGCGGCATCGCCTCGCTCTGCTCCAGTCCTACCGCCCGCGCGGTCGCAAGAACGAGCACCGGCCGGATGCGCTTGCCGCCCGCCAGCAGCGAGTAGCGCATGGCCTCCTCCAACCCCGCCGTGAGCGCCTCCTCGGAGAAGCGCATGCCGTCGAGGTGGCGCTCGACCTCTTCGCGTAGATGGTCCGGATAGCAGGCGTGCACGACGGGCGCGCCTGCGCTAGAGCAGCGAGTCCTGGCCCGGAGCGGGCGAGGAGACCTCCGCGCGCGCCTGGCGCTCGAGCTCCGCGCTCGCCTGAGAAGCGAGCGCCGCGCAGTCCTCGACCATCGTCGCGGCCGCGTCGGCGGAGAGCTCGCCGGAGCGCAGCTGCCCGGCAGCGCGCTCCAACTGCTCTATGAGGTCATCGATCTGCCGCAAGCTCATTCGTGCGAAGCATTCTGACGCACCTCGCGCAGCACCGCGCCAAGCACGCCGTTGACGAACGCCGGAGCGTCTCTGCCGCAGAACGTCTTCGCGCTCTCGACAGCCTCCTCGATCGCCCCCTCGGCGGGGATCGGCTTCTCCGCCGGCGCCGCGTCGGGGTGCAACATCTCGATCAGCGCCACACGCATGATGCTGCGCTCGAGCGGTTGTATGCGCTGCACCGACCAGCCGTGAGAGTGGCGGTCGATCACCTCGTCGAGCTCCTGCGCGCGGTCCGCGGCAGCGTGTGCGAGAGCGCGCGCGAACAGCGAGTCGCCCGGCCCCAGGGTCTCGGCCAGCGGCCTCCCGGTCAGGTCGTGCTGGTAGAGCGCGAACACCGCCGCCCGGCGCTGCTCGGATCGGCGCATATTGCTCCTACGCTCGCGACATGTAGTCGCCGGAGCGGGTATCGACGCGGATCTTCTCGCCGACCTCGATGAACAGCGGCACCCCGATGACCGCGCCGGTCTCGAGCGTCGCGGGCTTGCTCCCGCCACCCGAGGCGGTGTCGCCGCGCAGCCCCGGCTCGGTCTGGGTCACCTCCAGGTCCACGGCGCTCGGCAGCTGTATGTCGGAAGGCTCCTCGTCGATGAACAGCACCTCGACCTCGCTGCTCGGCGCCGTCCAGCGCAGCGCGCCTGAGAAGCTCGACTCGGGCACCGCGATCTGCTCGAAGGACTGCGTGTCCATGAAGTGCGCGTCGACGCCGTCGGCGTAGAGGAACTGCATCTTGCGCGCCTCGGTGCGCACCGGCCGGAACTTCTCGCCGGCGCGGAAGGTGCGGTCGATGACCGCCCCGTCGGAGACCCTGCGCAGCTTGGTTCGCACGAACGCCCCGCCCTTTCCGGGCTTGACGTGCTGGAACTCGAGGATCTTGAAGACGGTCCCCTCGACATCGATGTGGCTGCCGTTCTTGAATTGACTGGTCGTGATCACGAGCGAGAGGGTAGCGGGCGGGGCGGGGGCCGAGCTCGAGCCCGCTCGACTACTCGGATAGGGTCGGGGCCGCTGGGTATGGTTTCCTGCCCGATGACGATGACCGGCTTCGTGACGAGCTTGAGCACAACGCGCGCATCATCGACGCCGCGGCCGACTCGATCCCCTCCATCCTCGCCGATGCCTTCGCCCATCGAGATCGCGACGTCACCGCCTGCTTCGGCGGACTGATCGACGCGCGCCTGCATGTCACCGCGCCCGGCGAGGAGGTATGGGTCGCGATCGCGACTCAGGCGGCCGACGGACGCTTCGTCGAGGAGCGCCTCCGAGACGTGCTCTTCGGCTTGGTCTTGGACGCCGCGGAAGCGGAGCTTTGGGAGCCCCGTGCGGACTGGCCATCGGGTGAGCTCGCGTGGTTCGAGGTCGCGCGCCTCGGTCTGCGTGAGCCGCCGAGCTGATCGGACGCGACACCGCCGACCCGCTCGACGTCGGCCTCGCCGACACCCAACGAGTACGCGAGCGTGGACGTCTTACCGCCCAGCAGCGCCTCGTGCGCGCGCTCCATGCGCAACGCAAACAGCTCGCGGTGATGCTCGACGTACTCATCGACCGCGCGCTCGACGAGCTCGGCCTGCTTGAGACCCGCCATCAACGCTGCGTAGCGGACCTTCTCCTTGGTCGCCTCATGAACCTTGATCGGGGATTGTGCTCGCATGGGTCACTCGGTACTTCGGTACCGTTGAGCATACCATGCGGTTGCATTCTCAGATTCTTCTGCTTATACGCTGGCCTCAATGCCTGCCTCGCACAGCAAGGAGCCAGACCCCGCGCGTGCGGAGGCGGTCGCGACGAATGGCTGCATTCTGCGCTGTGTGGTGGGCTCGACGGTACATGGACTATCGAACCCCGGTACCGACGATCGCGACGAGATGGGCGTATGTGTCGAGCCTCGCGAGTACGTCCTTGGTCTGCGTTCATTCGAGCACTGGGTCTCGCGAACTCAGCCCGAGGGCGTGCCGAGCGGGCCGGGTGACCTGGACCTGACGATCTACGGGCTGCGTAAGTACTGTCGCCTGGCGCTGAAGGGGAGTCCCACCGTACTACTGCTGCTGTTCATCGACGACGAGCACGTCCTCCAGCGGACGCCGCTGGGCAGCGAGCTGCAGGCGCTGGCTCCGGTGTTCATCTCAAAGCGCACCGGGCGTGCGTTCCTGGGCTATCTGGATGCCCAGCGCCGCGGACTCCTCGGCGACCGGCACGCGACTCGAACCAGAGAGCTGGCGGACGAGCATGGTTATGACACCAAGTACGCGATGCACGCCTTGCGTATCGCCCATCAAGGACACGAACTGCTGTCCACTGGACGGATCACGCTGCCGATCCCACAGCCGGCACGTGAGCATCTGATGGAGGTTCGTCGCGGCGATCTGCCGTTGGCGGAAGTGCTCGAGCGCCTGCACGCGCAGACCGCGCTACTGGAGCGCGCCGTCCTCGAAAGCGAGCTGCCCGACAAGCCCGATCGGGACACGATCGACGGGTTTCTGAGCGACGCGTACCAACGTGTCTGGGCCGCAGACTAAACGATTCATCGAGCCGGGCAACTCCTGCCCGATGATGATGTGTCTACTCCAAGATCGGCAGCGTAACTGAGGTCAGCCTCGCTTCTCTGCAGGGAGACCGAGCTCGGGCGCAGCGGTCTGCCGTTCGTCGCACGCTGCCTTGCGACGTGGTGGCGCATCCGGGATGCCGTCGACGCGGTGGAGCCTCCCGCGGCGCTCGCCGCCGCGGTCGTGGGCGGCGTCGCCCGCGCAGCCGGTGCGTCGCACAGACACAAAGACGCCGCCGCGAGCTATCACGCCGACTCCAATCTGGTCGGGCAGATCTCCCGCGGGCTCGGCATCCGGCTGCGACTCGATCGTGCTCGCGGGTGGTGAGTCCTCGGCCTGCTGCGCGCGGGCCGGAGATCACATCGCTCCCGCTCGACGCCGTCGATTGCATCATCTTCGTACCTCTCGCGAAGCTCCGCCGCGTCGGCTGATCCGAGGCCCAACGGGTCAGGTCACTGCACGGGCGGCCTGCCGGCCCTGTCGGTGCATGGTCTGTGGCCCTACGCCCTACTCGACCATAGTGAGCCCCTTCGGCAGGCTTGTAAGCCGCTCGGACCCGCCCTCGCGGACCACCACCAGGTCCTCGATGCGCACGCCGAGGCGCCCGGGTATGTAGACGCCGGGCTCGACGGTGACGACGTTGCCCGCGCGCAGCGGCCGATCGGGCGCGGTGCGCGACAGGCGCGGAGCCTCGTGAATCTCCATGCCGACTCCGTGGCCGACGCCGTGGCCGAAGTTCTCGGCCCGTCCGGCCTCGTCGATGACCGCGCGCGCGGCGCCGTCGACCTCCCTCCCTCCAATGCCCGCCCGCACGGCATCCAGAGCGGCCTCCTGCGCGCGCAGGACGAGCTCGTAGGTCGCCGTCGCCTCCTCGGCGAGCGGCCCCGTGGCGTAGGTGCGGGTGCAGTCCGAGCAGTAGCCGTCGAGGCTCGCGCCCCAGTCGATCGTGACGAGCACCCCGCGGGCGATCTGCACGTCGCGCGGCTCGGCGTGCGGGAGCGCGCCGTGCTCGCCGCTGGCCACGATCGAGGGGAAGCTCGGCGCCTGCGCGCCGAGGCGGCGCATGCGCAGCTCCAGCTCGATCGCCAGCTCGCGCTCGGTGCGCCCCACCACGCCCGCTTCGAGCACGCCCGTGAGCGCCTCGTCGGCGACTTCGGCGGCGGCCCGGATCGCGGCGATCTCCCGCTCGTCCTTGACCTCGCGCAGCCGCTCCACCGCGCCTGCGCACGGGACGAGCTCCCAGCCGGGGGCGAGCAGCTCGCGCAGGCGCGCGTGCTGCTTGACGGTGAGCGACGCGTCGTCGAAGCCGAGCCGGCGCTCCCCCTCCACACCTCCTGGCCCAAGGGCGCGCGCGACGTCCTGGAGCAGCTCGGCGGGCGCGACCGATCGACGATCCCGCCGTGTGCCCCGAATGGGGTATCGATCGTCGATCGGCCAGCGCTCGAACT
>CABEAD010000017.1_pt1 | contig 21611 bp, 21 predicted proteins | sample 3132311 | NCBI WGS metagenome assembly CABEAD01 (sample SAMEA5534342, study PRJEB31848) | metagenome | biome: tundra; feature: field; material: soil | place: USA | collected 2013-05 | depth 0.45 m
GATCGAGGCAGGGTCCTCTGACTCGAGCGAGTCGCGGAGCTCCTTGATCGCCTCCTCGATGCGGGCCTTGGAGTCGGCGTCGACCTGGTCGGCGAGCTCTGTGAGCTGGCGCTCGGCCTGGTAGGCAGCGTTCTCGCCGTTGTTGCGCGCCTCGGCGAGCTCGCGTGCCCTGCGGTCCTCCTCGGCGTGAGACTCGGCGTCGGTGACCATCCGCTTGATCTCATCCTCGGAGAGCCCGGAGCCGGCCTTGATCTCGATCTTCTGCTCCTTGCTGGTGCCGAGGTCCTTGGCGGACACGTTGAGGATGCCGTTGGCGTCGATGTCGAACGCGACTTCGACCTGGGGGATGCCCCTCGGAGCTGGGGGGATGCCCGTGAGCTGAAACTTACCCAGCGACTTGTTGTACTGGGCCATCTCGCGCTCGCCCTGCAGAACGTGGATCTCCACCGAGGGCTGGTTGTCCTCGGCGGTTGAGAAGACCTCGCCCTTGCGCGTGGGGATCGTCGTGTTGCGCTCGATCAGCTTGGTCATGACCCCACCCTTCGTCTCGATGCCGAGCGTGAGCGGGGTGACGTCGAGCAGCAGCACGTCCTTGACGTCGCCGGCGAGCACGCCCGCCTGGATGGCGGCGCCGACGGCGACGACCTCGTCCGGGTTGACCCCACGATGGGGGTCCTTGCCCGTGAGCTCCTTGACCTTCTCCTGCACGGCGGGCATGCGGGTCATGCCGCCGACGAGCACGATGTGGTCGATCTCCTTGACGCCCTTGCCCTTGGCGTCGTCGATCGCCTGGCGCACGGGCGCGACGACGCGGTCGAGCAGCTTGGCGGTCAGCTCGGCGAGCTTGGCGCGCGTGAGGCGGGTGTCGAGGTGCTTGGGGCCGGCGGAGTCGGCTGTGATGAACGGCAGGTTGATCTGGGTCTCCTGCGTGGTGGAGAGCTCGATCTTGGCCTTCTCGGCGGCCTCGTAGAGGCGCTGCAGCGCCATCGGATCGGCCGACAGGTCGATCGCCTGGTCTCGCTTGAAGTCGGCGACGAGCCAGTCGACGATCGCCTTGTCGAAGTTGTCGCCGCCGAGGTGGTTGTCGCCGGAGGTGGACTTGACCTCGAACACGCCGTCGCCGATCTCGAGGACGGACACGTCGAACGTGCCGCCGCCGAGGTCGAACACGAGGATCGTGTGGTCGTGCTCCTTGTCCAGGCCGTACGCGAGCGAGGCGGCGGTGGGCTCGTTGATGATGCGCTTTACCTCGAGGTTGGCGATCTTGCCGGCGTCCTTGGTGGCCTGGCGCTGGTCGTCGTTGAAGTAGGCGGGGACGGTGATGACGGCCGAGTCGACCGTTTCGCCGAGGTAGGCTTCGGCGTCGGTCTTGAGCTTCTGCAGGATCATCGCGCCGATCTCCGGCGGCGAGTACTGCTGGCCGGCGGCTTCCACGCGCGCGTCGCCGTTGGGGCCGGCGACGACCTTGTAGGGGACGATCTGCTCCTCCTCGCGCACCTCGGCCTCCTTGCGGCCCATGAAGCGCTTGATCGAGAAGACGGTGTTCTGCGGGTTGGTGACGGCCTGGCGCTTGGCGACAGTGCCGACGAGTCGCTCACCGGAGGCGGTGAAGGCGACGACGGAGGGGGTCGTGCGGCCACCCTCGGCGTTCTCGATGACGGTGGGCTCGCCACCCTCGAGCACGGCCATGCACGAGTTCGTGGTGCCGAGGTCGATGCCTATGGTCTTGCCCATGAGGTGATGCTCCTTGCTTTGCGGGTCAAATCTAAGCGTGACAGTAGCAGATTATCTGCCGGCTGTAACCGGCCGACGGGTGCGGGTTATCCTCAAGTGAGTGACCCGTCTGGAGCGCAACGTGAACATCGCCGCGGTCGTGCTCCCGTTTCTCGGCGTGGTGGCCGGCGGGGCGCTGCTCTGGGACCGCTTCCTCAGCCCCCTCGATCTGGCGATCCTGGCCGTCATGTACATGCTCACGGCGGTTGGGATAACCGTGGGCTTCCACAGGCTGCTTACCCACCGGGCCTTCCAGACACACGCGTGGGTCAGGTACACGCTCGCGGTGCTCGGCTCGATGGCGGTGGAGGGGCCGGTGATCGACTGGGTGGCGGACCATCGCAAGCACCACACATTCGCCGACGAGGAGGGCGACCCGCATAGTCCCCATGCCGGCCAGGGCAAGGGCCTGCTCGGCACGGTGAGGGGCCTGTGGCACGCGCACACGGGCTGGCTGTTCTCCACGCACGGGCAGGCGTCATCGAAACGGTTCGTGCCCGATCTGCTCGAGGACGCGGGGATGCGCAGGATCAACAAGGGCTTCCCGCTGATCGCACTGGCGAGCCTTCTGATCCCGTTCCTGCTCGGCTTCGGCCTCAGCGGCGGGTCGCTGACCGCGGGTATGGCCGCGCTGTTGTGGGGCGGGCTCGTGAGGATCTTCCTGGTGCACCACGTGACATGGAGCATCAACTCGATCTGCCACTTCTTCGGGAGCCGTCGCTTCGATTTGGAGGACCACTCGACGAACGTCTTCTGGCTGGCGCTGCCGTCGCTGGGGGAGGCATGGCACCACAATCACCACGCGTTCCCACGCTCGGCGTTCCACGGCCTGCGCTGGTGGGAGCTCGATCCGTCGGGATGGCTGATCCTCGGGATGGCGCGGGTGAAGCTGGCGTGGGACGTGGTACGTGTGACGCCCGAGCGCGAGCGCGAGAGGCTGGCGCAAGCGCGACCGGCGGTCGAGACGCCCGCGGCTTGACAGCCGCGGCGGTAACCTCCTACCCATGAATCCCTCTCCAGCACTGCCGGAGGGCCCGGTCAAGCCGAAGCTGCGCGGAGTGTCACATCAGTACGCGTTCTTCGTGTCGCTCGGCTGCGGCGTCGCGCTGATCCTGGCGGCCTCGGGCGGGCGCGCGCGGGTGGCGGCCACGATCTACGCGGCGGCGGTGTCGGGGCTGCTGGGGACGAGCGCGCTGTACCACCGCGTGACGTGGCGTCCGCGCGCGCGGCGCTGGATGAGACGACTCGATCACTCGATGATCTTCGTGCTGATCGCCGGCACCTACACGCCGGTGGCCCTGCTCGCCCTGAAAGGGTCCCTGGCGACCACGATCCTGATCGTGCTGTGGGCCGGGGCGCTCGGCGGCGTCGTCTTCAAGCTGTTGTGGATCGACGGGCCCAAGTGGCTGTTCGCCGGGGTGTACGTGGCGCTCGGCCTGGTGTCGGCGGCAGTCTTCGGCGAGCTGCCTGCGGCGATCGGCTGGCTCGGTGTGGCCGGACTGGCCACCGGCGGCCTGCTCTACGTGGTCGGGGCGATCGTGTACGCGAGCGGCCGGCCGAACCCGTGGCCGAAGGTGTTCGGCTACCACGAGGTCTTCCACGCGCTCGTGATCGTCGCGGCGGCTCTGCAATACGCGGTCATCGCCTTCGCGGTAATCCCTCACGGTTGATCCTCCCTCCCCCTTGGGGGATCCCGTACGGCTCGTCAGGGCCGTACGGAGGGGGTTCGAGGTTGACGACTCGGGCACATGCGCGCCAGCGCGCATTCGTCGCAGGCCGGCTTGCGGGCGTGGCAGGTGCGGCGTCCGTGGCGCAGCAGGTTCACGTGGAACTCGAGCTCATGGCCGGGCGGCGTGAGAGCAAGCATCTGATCGTGCAGCTGCTCGAACGAGGCGCCCGGACGGAACAGGCCGAGGCGCGTGCCGACGCGCGAGACGTGCGTGTCGACCGGGATGTCGGGCAGGCCGTAGGAGAACAGCAGCACGCAGGCGGCCGTCTTGCGCCCGACGCCCGGCAGCCTGATGAGATAGGCGCGGCTCTGCTCGATCGGGGCGTCTCTCATCCAGTCCAGCGACAGCGGGTCCTCCGGGTCGTGTGCGCTGTCTGAGATCACGGCGAGGATCGCCTGGATGCGCGCCGACTTGACCTTCGAGATGCCGCCCGGCCTGATCGCCTCCTCGACCTCCTCGACCGGCGCGGCGAGCACGGCCGCGTAGTCGATCGGCTGGGCGGGCGGGTCCGGAGGACCGAAGCGCTCGCGCAGGCGCAGGAACGCCACGTCGCGGTTGCGGTCGTTCGTGCTCTGCGAGAGCACGGTCAGCACGAGCTCGTCGAGCGGCCGCCCGTGCGGCGCCATGCGCGGGATGCCATACAGCTCGCGCAAGCGGTCGCGGATGCGCAGCACGCGCGCGTGCGTCGGGCGCTTCCAGGGATCGGTCACAGACCCACGCTATATCCTCGCCGGATGGGCGAAGTCCGCGAGAACACCGCCGAGATCGACGGCCTGCCCGTCTTCTGGCGCAGCGTGCCTTCGACCGGTACGGCGGCGCCCGCGCTGTACCTGCACGGTGTGCCGACCAACTCGGATGACTGGCTCCCGTTCATACAGCGCACCGGTGGCCTGGCGCCCGACCTGCCCGGCTTCGGGCGCTCCGGCAAGCCGGGCTACCTGAAGTACACGATCGGCGAGTACGCGGCCTTCATAGAGCGCTTCCTCGACACGGTCGAGGTCGAGCGCGTGCGGCTGCTCGTCCACGACTGGGGCGCGGTCGGTCTCGCGTTCGCACAGGCGCACCCCGAGCGGGTGGAGCGACTCGTCGTGACCAACGCCGTGCCGCTGCTGCCCGGCTATCGCTGGCACCGCACCGCGCGCATCTGGCGCACACCGGTGCTGGGCGAGCTCGCGATGGGAATGACCACACGGCGCGTGCTGCGTTTGACGACGCGCGAGTCCAACGCCACCCCCGGCCCGCTACCAAACGCCTTGATCGACTCGGTGATGGACCACTTCGACCAGGGCACCCAGCGCGCGATCCTGCGCCTGTACCGCAGCTCGCCGAGCGACGTGCTCGCGAAGGCCGGCGAGCGCCTGTCGCGCCTGTCGATGCCCGCGCTTGTCGTTTGGGGCACGCGGGACCCTTACATCCCGGCGAGCTTCGCCGCCGACTACGCGCGCGTGCTGGGAAGCGCCGAGCTGGTGGAGCTTCCCGATGCCGGCCACTGGTGGTGGTTGGACCGCCCCGACGCGATCGAGCGGGTCGTAGAGTTCATGATGACCGCACCCTGAAGGCAGGCGCCGACGATGGCAACGCGCACCGTGATCGCCGCACCACACGAGCTCCCCCCACACACGAGCGGATCGGCGCGCCCGTCCGAGCACCCCTGGGCGCTCGCACTCGCCGTCGCGATCCCGCTCGCGGCGCTCTACCTGATCGTCTCGCCCCCCGCCGGAGACCTCGCGGCGGCGGCATACCGCAGCGACCTGTTCGCCCGCGTCGGCTTCACCACCTGGGACACCGGCTGGTATGCGGCGCACGGCCATTGGCTGCCGGGCTACTCGCTGCTCTCGCCCGCGCTGGGAGCGCTGCTTGGTGTGCGCGTGCTGCTCGTGCTGTCGGCCGTCGCGGCGAGCGTTCTGTTCGCCCTGATCGCGCGACGCGCGTTCGATCCGGTGGCTGCGCGCATCGCCGCCGTGGTGTTCGCGCTCGGCTTCTGCGTCGGGCTGCTCTCCGGGCGCGTGCCATACGACCTCGGGTTCGCGATCGGGCTCGGGTCGGTGCTCGCGCTGCTGCGTGGGCGCGTCCTGCTCGCGCTGGCGCTCGCGGCGGTCACGAGCGTCGCGAGTCCAGTCGCCGGCGCGTTCCTGGCGCTGGCCGGCCTCGCCGATGCGCTCACCGGCCTCGCGACGCGCAAGCGGGGTTCGCCACGCGGACACGAAACCCGTCCGAGCGACGAAAGCGGGCGGACGAGTTGGGCTGACGGCCGGCGCGGCTTGGCGCTCGCCGCGGCCACGCTCACCCCGATCGTCGTCTTGAGCCTCGCCTACCCCGAGGGCGGTTGGGAGCCGTTCGCCGCCTCGGCCTTCTGGCCGGCGCTCGCCGGCGTCGTCCTGATCGCGCTGCTGTTACCGCAGGGCCCACTCACGCCGCGCGCAAGGCTCGTCGTGCGGGTCGGCGCCGCGTCGTATGCGCTCGCACTGGCCGCCTCGTTCATGCTCCACACGCCCATGGGCGGCAACGCCGCCCGCCTCGGCCCCGTGCTCGCCGCGCCGCTGCTCGCGGGCGTCCTGTGGAACCACCGGCGCCCTGTGCTGCTCCTGCTCGCCCCGCTGCTGCTCTACTGGCAGCTCGTCACCCCCATCGACGACCTCACCGCGCTCGCCGGCGACCCGTCGGCAGGCGCCCCCTACTACACCCCCCTGCTGTCCGAGCTGCGTGGGCTGCTGGCCGATCGTCCGATCGGCGGCGCGCCGAGCATCGTCGAGGTGCCGCTGACGGAATCCCATCGGGAGGCCGCCTACCTCGCGGGCAACGACGGCATCTCGCTCGCACGCGGCTGGGAGCGCCAGCTCGACACCCGCTACGGCGCGATCTTCTACCGCCCGACGCTCACGGCCTCCGCGTACCACGCATGGCTCGTCGAAAACAGGGTCGCCTACGTCGCGCTGCCCGACGTGCCCCTGGATCAAGCGGGACTCCTGGAGGGGAAGCTGGTTGCGCGCGGACTGCCCTATTTGCGCGAGGTCTGGCACTCCGATCACTGGCGCCTATACCAGGTCATGGTCTAGGCTTTCTCTGATGGTCGCCCGGCTCCGGCTCCTGCAGGCGCGCGTCCTGCCGCACGGATGGCTCGACGTCCTGCGCCAGCTGCTGCTCTTCGGCGCCGCTTACTTCGGATACAGCCTCGTGCGCGGCCTCGTCGAGGGACGCGCGAGCGCCGCCTTCCAGCACGCCCGCGACCTGATCCAGGTCGAGCGCACCCTGCACTTCTTCGTCGAGCCGAGCGTCCAGGCGTGGGCGTCCGGAAGCCACGCGCTGATGGACTTCTCCAGCTGGCTGTACGTCAACGCGCAGACCTCGATCACGATCGCGGCGCTCGTCTATCTCTACCTGCGCCACAACGGCTCGTTCTACTTCGTGCGCAACATGTTCGCGATCGCGATGCTGATCGCTCTGTTCGGCTACGCGATCTTCCCGACCGCCCCGCCGCGCTTCCTGCCCGAGTGGGGCTTCATCGACTCGGTGTCGGACTTCACCGGAGTCCACATCGAAACCGCACACGGCGGGGGCGGCGCGACCACCGTGCTCACCAACATCTACGCCGCAGTTCCCTCGATGCACGTCGCCTTCGCGCTGATGATCGGCTGGCCACTGGCCAGGCTCTCGCGCACGCGCCTCGCGCGCGTGCTGTGGCGCCTGTACCCGCTCTTGATCGCGTTCGTGATCGTCGCGACCGCCAACCACTTCATCCTCGACGCCCTGCTCGGCGCTCTGACCGCCGGTGTCTCCGCGTTGGGCGCAGGCCGGCTGGGACGGATGCGGCCCGCCGCCTGGCGCTTCAGCCACGCGCCCGCCGGAGCCGGATAGGGTCTGCCGCGCTGCGCCTCATGGGACCCTCCCCTCCATCACACGGGCAGCCGACCGTGCGACGCCGTGGGCGCGCCGGCTCGGGACGCCCGCGCCGCAACGGGCGCGCGGCGCTCACCACGGCCGAGCGCCGCGAGCTGGTGCGCAACCGGCTGATCGACTCGCGCCTGACCCCCAACGCGATCTCGATGACCGGGCTGGCGCTGAACGTGGTTGCGGCGGCGTTGGTGTGGGAACGCTTCTACTTCCTCGGAGGGGTGGCGTTCGTGGTGGGCTCGGTGATGGACACGCTCGACGGGCGCTACTCGCGCATGTCCGGCAAGGGCACCCCGTTCGGCGCGTTCCTGGACTCGACGCTCGATCGCATCGAGGAGGGGATCGTGCTGACCGCCGTCGCCGCCGACTTCGCGCGCGAAGGACGCTCCGGCGCGGCCGCCGCCGTGGTCGTCGCGGTGCTCGCCTCGCTGATGGTCTCCTACACACGCGCCCGTGCGGAGGCCCTGGGCGTCGAGTGCAAGGTCGGGATCGCCACTCGCGCGGTGCGCGTCGTGATCCTCTCGATCGGCCTGATCTTCGCGCGCGGCGCCTGGATCGGCGACTTCAGCCTGCTCGCGCCCGCGGTCTACGTGCTCGCGGGCCTCAGCGTGCTGACGGTGCTCCAGCGCATCTGGCACGTCAAGCGCGAACTCGGGTGATGTCACTCCAGGAGCGCGGCGGGGTAGTCTCCACAAGCTAGATAGGTCCGGCATCCAGCCGTCCCCTTGAGACGAAAGGGAGCCCTCCAGGCTCCCTTGATCGGGCCTTCGGCCCTCACAAAGGACACAGCACCTGATGAGCATTCAAGAGAGCAACGGAGCAGCCGCCTCGAACGGCACGGCGCGCTACCAGCAGGACAAGGTCCGCGTCGCGATCATCGGCGTCGGCAACTGCGCCTCGGCGTTCGTCCAGGGCGTGCACTACTACCGCGACGCCGACCCCAAAGAGCTCGTGCCCGGCCTGATGCACGTCGAGCTCGGCGGCTACCACGTAAGCGACGTCGAGTTCACCGCCGCCTTCGACATCGATGCGACCAAGGTCGGCAAGGACCTCGGCCAGGCGATCTGGGCAGGCCAGAACAACACGATCAAGTTCGCCAAGGGGGCGGGTGGGGTTCCCAATAAATTGGGCGTGCCGGTGCACCGAGGCATGACCCACGACGGCCTCGGCAAGTACCTCAAGCAGAAGATCAAGAAGGCCCCCGGCGAGACCGCCGACATCGTGCGCATCCTCAAGGAGACCCACACCGACGTGGTCATCTCCTATTTGCCGGTCGGCAGCGAGGACGCCACCAAGTGGTATGTCGAGCAGATCCTCGAGGCGGGCTGCGGCTTCGTCAACTGCATCCCCGTGTTCATCGCGCGCGAGGACTACTGGAACAACCGCTTCAAGAAGGCCAAGCTGCCGATCGTCGGCGACGACATCAAGTCGCAGGTGGGCGCCACGATCGTGCACCGCACGCTCGCCCGTCTGTTCGCCGAGCGCGGCGTGAAGATGCTGCGCACCTCCCAGCTCAACGTCGGCGGCAACATGGACTTCTACAACATGCTCGAGCGCGAGCGCCTGGAGTCCAAGAAGATCTCCAAGACCAACGCGGTCACCTCGATCATGGACGAGAAGCTGCCTCCGGGAGACATCTACATCGGCCCGTCCGACTACGTGCCGTGGCTGACCGACCGCAAGTGGGCCCACATCCGCGTCGAGGGCCAGGCGTTCGGCGACGTGCCGCTCAACCTCGAGCTCAAGCTCGAGGTGTGGGACTCGCCCAACTCCGCCGGCATCGTGATCGACGCGGTGCGCTGCTGCAAGCTCGCGCTCGACCACGGAGTCGGAGGCCAGCTCGACGGTCCGAGCAGCTACCTGATGAAGTCGCCGCACAACCAGCGCCCCGACAATCTTGCCCGTGTGGAGACCGAGAAGTTCATCGCCAAGTACGCGAGACGGCCCGCGACGAGCCCGAAGGGGCGGACGGCGCCGCGAAAGGCCGCAAGTCCCACGAAGCGCGCGACCGCGCCCGCCGGGGCACGGTCGCCGAAGTAAGCGGCTTGCCGCACAGGCGGGCCGCGCGATAATGGTGGGGTGAGCGCCCCGCCACGGTTCTCGATCGCGCACGTCACCCCGTACCCGTGGGAGGCGCAAGACAACGAGGTCAACGCCCATGTGGCAGGGCTCGCCACCGCCCTGTCAAAGCGCGGGCACCGCGTGCTGATCCTGGCGCCCTCGCGCTCGCAGGAGCTCGTCAGGGAGTCGCGCCTCCAGCTGCGCGCCGCGAAGACCCATCCGGAGAGCCTCCTGGAGGGGACTGACGGCGGGACGCCGCGCGTGATCGCGATCGGCGAGGTGCTCGACATGCCGAGCTCCGCGGGCCGCCGTCCGCGCGCGCTGCCGGTGGACGTGGCGCGCACGCTGGAGGAGCTGCTGACGAGGACCCCGCTGGACGTCGTGCACGTCCACGAGCCGTTCGCACCCAGCGCGTCGAGCACGGCGTTGAGGTATTCGAGGGCGCTGAACGTCGGCTCGTTCCACGCCCCGACGGAGCGGTTGCTCTCCACGATGCTGGCGCGCCGCTTCGTGGAGAGCTTCTTCGGTCGCCTCGACGCGCGGATCGCGAGCCGCGCCGACACGGCCGAATTGATGGCCCGCCACTTCCCGGCCGACTATCGGATCGTCCCCGACGATGACAACACGACCGAGGAGATCGAACGGGTCTACCAAGAGCTTGCCGCCCGCCGCCATGACTCCGATGGCGATCCCGCCCTGCGGCGGCGACTGTCGCGCCGCAAGCTGATCGACGTCGACCTGCACATGCACACCGACCACTCCGGCGACTGCGTCACGCCCGTCGAGGTATTGCTCGACGCCGCCCACGAAGCCGGGCTCGGGGCGATCGCGGTCACCGACCACAACGAGATCTCGGGAGCCCTGGAGGCGCGTTGGAAGGCGAAGGGGACAGGCGTGAAGGTGATCGTGGGCGAGGAGGTCAAGACGGCCGAGCAGGGCGAGGTGATCGGCCTGTTCATCGAGGAGAAGATCCCGCGTGGGCTGACGCTCGAGGAGACCGTCGCGGAGATCAAGCGCCAGGGTGGGCTCGTGTACGTGCCGCACCCGTTCGACCGCATGCACGCCGTCCCCGACTACGAGCACCTGCTGCCGATCCTCGACGACGTCGACGCGATCGAGGTCTTCAACCCGCGCGTGGCGATCGGCGCGTTCAACGAGGAGGCCGTGCGCTTCGCCGCCAAGTACAGGCTCGTGGCGGGCGCGGGCTCGGATTCGCACGTCGCCCAGGGCCTCGGCTCGGTGCGCATCCGCATGCGCGACTTCGACGGGCCCGAGGAGTTCATGCAGTCCCTCAGGGACGCCGAGATCGTCACGAAGCCCTCCAGCCTGATCTACGTGCAGGCGCTGAAGTTCCTGCAGACGAAGGCCACGCCCGCGGCCGCCCGCCGCGCCAGCCGCGAGCGCCGCGTGCGCCGCGCCACGCGGGGAGGAAAGCAGTGAAGACGTCCCGGCGGCCGGAGCCTCCGCGGGAACACGGCTCCTGAAAGTCTCGGTGCACCGCCAAGGACTCCAGGCTGGATCGTCAAATCCATCCGCGTCGATGCCCGCCACAGATGACGAGATCCGCGAGAAGTACCTCGAGCGGGCCATCAGGGAGCTGAACTCGCTCACACGCGAGGTGCAGGCCTGTCCGCACTGCCCGCGCGGGCAGGAGATGCCCGTGCTCGGCTCGGGCCACCCCCAGGCCGACATCATGCTGCTCAAGCACTCCCCGCTCCCCTCCGAGGTCGAGGAGGGCGTCGCCTTCTACGGGCGCGCCGGCTGCGCATTGATGAAGTCGCTCAAGCGCCTCTCGATCGACCCGCTCGCCGTGTACGGCACGCTGTGCGTCAAGTGCCCGCTGGAGGACTCCTCGCTGGCCGACCCCGCGTGCATCGCGCGCGTCGTCGAAGAGATCGCGATCGTGGCGCCGCGGATCGTCGTCGTGATGGGCGCCGAGGCGCTCGCCACGCTGAACGACCTCGACATCTCGCTCGCCCGACCGCTGCAGCCGCGGCTCGGCGAGATCCAGCAGCTGACCCCGATGATCGACGCGCTGTACGTGCCGAACATCGACGACGCGCTCGACGAGCAGGACGCCAAGCGCGAGTTCTGGGCCGCGTTCCGCACGCTCGGCGAGTGGTACGCCGCGCAGCCGCCTTACTGATCAGCGGTCCGCGGGTAATGACTACTTTTTGCGATTTTGCCATAGTATCTACGGGCGTAGTTACTATCGCAAAATTTCGAAAAAGACATAACCTCATCCACCCTCCTGCCCAATGATCGGCGCGCGTTTGCGCCAACCGATCAGAGCGTGAGAACGATCTTGCCGAGCTTGCCGCCGGCCGCGAAGCGGTCGTAGGCGGCTGCCGCCTCCTCCAGCGGGAAGGTCTCGGCGACCGGCACCTTCAGCTGTCCCGTCTCGAACAGCGGCAGCACCTCGCGCTCCAACAGCCGTGCCGCGAGCGCCTTCTCCTCCAGCGGGCGGGCGCGCAGGGTGGAGCCGTGGATGCTCGCGCGCTTGCCCATCAGCGCGAGCAGGTTCAGCTCGGCCTTGGCTCCAGCCGAGACGCCGATCACGCAGATGCGCCCGCCGGTCGCGAGCGCAGTCATGTTCTCGGCCAGGTTCGGCGCCCCGACGAGCTCGAGGATCACGTCGAACGGGCCGTGCTCTGCAAAGCCCTCCGGCGCGATGACGTCGGCGCCAAGCTCCGCCACCTGCGCCCGCGGCTCCTGGCGGCGCACGGTCGCCGTCACGCGCGCCCCGGCCGCTTTCGCCAGCTGGATCGCGGCCGTGCCGACCCCGCCGGCGCCGCCGTGCACGAGCAGGCGCTCGCCGGGGCGCAGCGCGGCTTGGGTGAAGATCGCGTCGTGGGCGGTCGTGAAGACCTCCGGCATACCGCCCGCCTCGGGCCAGTCGAGCACTGCGGGTACGGGCATCAGCTGGCGCTCGTGCACGACCGCGAGCTCGGCCTGTCCGCCCCCGCCGACGATCGCCATAACGCGGTCGCCGACAGCGAACCGTGGTGGCACGCCCGACCCGAGCGCGGCGACCTCGCCCGCGAGCTCGAGGCCCGGGATGTCCTGGGGCGAGCCGGGCGGCGCCGGGTAGAGCCCGCGCCGCTGCATCATGTCCGCCCCATTCAGCCCCGCCGCGCGCACGCGCACGAGCACCTCGCCCGCCCCGGGCACGGGGTCGGGGTGCTCCTCGACTACGACCTGTCCGTCACGGATGGTGGCTGCACGCATCGAGCGGAGAGCCTACTCGGAGGAGACCGGGCTCCCCGCGCGAGCCGGAGCGCCGGCGACACGCTCGAGCAATGCGACGCACTCGATGTGCGGCGTCTGGGGGAACATGTCCACCGGGCGCACCTTGACCAGCCGCCAGCCAGCCTCGACGAGCTGGGCGGCGTTGGGGGCGAGCGTGGTGGGGTTGCACGACACGTACACCACCCTCTTCGGGGAGGCCTCGATGATGCGGCGAACGACCTTCTGGGATAGGCCGGCCCTCGGCGGATCCACGACGACCACATCCGGTCTGCCGGCGCGCTCGATCAGCTCGGGCAGTGCCAAGCGCGCGTCGCCCGCGAAGAAGTGGGCGTTCGTCACCTCGTTGCGCTTGGCGGCGGCGATCGCGTCGGCGACGGCCTGCTCGACGATCTCGATTCCCCACAGCTCGCCCGCGCGCGGGGCGAGCGTGAGCGCGATCGTGCCGATCCCGCTGTAGAGGTCGTACACGCGCTCCCAGCCCTCGAGCGCCGCGTAGTCGGCCACGACCCCGTAAAGCACCTCGGCCATCTCCGTGTTCGTCTGGAAGAACGCTTCGGGGGAGATGCGCAGGTCGAGCTCGCCCCCGAGCCCGGGGCAGGCGAGTCGCTCGGGCAGCTCCGCCTCCCCCCATACGAGCTCAGTCACACCGCCCATCGTCGTCTCCGCGAGCGAGGAGGATCGCGTCCACAGCACGCCGCTGAGGACCTCCTCTCCCAGCTCGCCGACGAGCGCGACGGCGAGCGAGTCGGCGTCCAGCTCGCCGTCGGTCGTGACGAGGCGGATCTGGAGCATCCCGCTGTGCCGCCCTTCGCGCACCACGAGATTGCGCAGGAACGGGCGTCCGTCGGGCGCCGGTCCGGTCCGCTCCTCACGCGATCGCCGGGGGACATCGCCGTGATCGCGTGCGCCGGTTCCCTCCCCCTCATGCTCGTGGCGTGGGGCTCGCCCACCGCCCGGCCTACCTCCGCGGCTCCACGCGAGCAGTCGCTGCTCGCGACACCAGCGCAGAGCAGCCTCACGCGCGAGGTTGCCGAGCTCGGAAGCGAGCAGGCAGTCCTCGATCGGCTCGACCCGCTTCAAGCCGCCTGGAGTGTGAAAGCCGCACACCAGCGTGGGCGCGCGCTCGGCGCTCGGCTCGTCCGTCCCCGGGTGGCAGTCCTCTTGGGGCGACCCATCCGGCTGCTCCCCAAACGAGTACTCGAGCTTGTTGCGGTATCGCCACTGCTGAACCGCCGGCACGATCTCCTCCAGCTCGAAGCCGTCGAGCTTGCCGATCCGCCGCAGCGCGTCGTCAACCTGCTCGCGCTTGACCTGCAGCTGGCGTTCGTACGGGAGCACCTGCCACGCCACGCCGGGATGCTTCGCGGTCGGAGGGATGCGCTCGGAGCTGGGGGTCAGGATCTCGACCGCCCGCGCGTGCGCGTAGCTGCGCTTGCGCTTGACCACCACCGCGCGCACACGGTCCCCTGGAATCGCCCCGGCGACGAACACGACGTAGCCGCCGTCGCCGAGGCGCGCGACGCCCTCCCCTCCAAAGGCGAGCGAGTCGATCTGCAGCTCCAGCTCCTGCCCGACCCAGCCCTCCGGGCTGTGTGCCCCGGGGCGTGCGGGGCGGACCTCGGCATCCGCCCGGATATCGGTTTGGGCGCTCATGCCGCGGGCGAGTCGACCAGCAGCTCCAGCAAGGCCTTCTGCGCGTGGCGGCGGTTCTCGGCCTGATCCCAGATCCGCTGGCGCGGGCCGTAGAGGACCTCGGCTGTGATCTCCTCGCCCGGGTGCGCCGGCAGGCAGTGCAGCGCGATCGCATCCGGCGCCGCCACGTCGAGCAGCGCGTCGTCGATCCGGTAGGGAGCCAGCGCCGCGCGGCGCTCGCTGGCGGTGCTCTCATCGCCCATGCTGACCCACACGTCCGTGTAGAGCGCGTGCGCTCCGGTGGCGGCCTGGAGAGGATCGTGGGAGAGCGTCAGCGAGCCCTCGGCGCCCGCCGGCAGGGATAGGTTTGGCGGCAGCGAGTAGGCGGGCGGCGAGGCGATCGCGACGTCCATGCCCGCGAGCGTGCCGAGCACCGCGAGCGAGCGCGCCACGTTCGTGCCGTCGCCGACGTACGCCAAACGCAGACCGGCCAGCGGGCCGAACGCCTCGCGCACCGTCATCAGGTCAGCCAGCGCCTGACACGGATGGTGCAGGGCGGTGAGCATGTTGAAGACGGGAACCTGCGCATGCTCGGCCAGCTCTCCCAACAGCTCATCGGGGCCGGTGCGCATCCCGACGGCCGCCACCTGGCGGGAGAGCACGAGCGCGGTGTCGCGCGCGGACTCCCCGCGCGAGAGCTGCATCTCGCCCGAGCGCAGCACCACGGCATGGCCGCCGAGCTCGTGGACGCCCATCTCGAACGACAATCGCGTGCGCGTTGAGGGCTTCTCGAAGATCAGCGCCACGCCAAGCCCGGCGAGAGCGCGCGAGGAGAGCGGCGCGGCCTTCAGCTCGATCGCTCGGTCCAGCAGGGCGTCCAGCTCTGCCGCGCCGAGCTCGGCCCCTGTGAGGAAGTGGCGTGGCGGCATCGAACGGACCAGTCTAGGTGGACTTGCTCCGCATGGCCGCCTCGTCCTCGGCTACGCTGGGCCGTGAGTCCCATCGAGAAAGGATCGTCGATGAAGAGAGCCGTAGGAGTCCTGATCGCCTGCTCCGCGCTCGCCCTGGCGGCCGGCTGCGGATCGAGCAAATCGAGCACGGGCGCCTCGACGACCGGCACGAGCGCGACCGCGACGACGAAGGGCGGCATGACCGTGCAGGGGAAGATCAACTACGCAACCCCACCGGCCAGCGCCAAGGTGCAGAGCGGACTCGTGAAGATCTCCTACCACGAAATCTCGATCGAACCGGACACCCTGAAGGTGAAGGTGGGGAGCACGATCGAATGGACCAACCACGATCCCGTCGAACACAACGTCACCTCGGCCTCAGGCCCCGCGAAATTCGCCTCGAAGAACTTCGGCGAAGGCGGCACGTTCGAGATCAAAGTGAACAAACCGGGCGTGATCCACTATCGCTGCACGCTGCACCCGGCGACGATGAACGGCGCGATCGAAGTGGTCAAGTAGGAAGAGAAGGACAGTCCGTGCCCCGGCTTTGGGACTCGGACGAGCCACTGGACGGGGAACGAGCCAGACGGTGTCACGCCGGGGGCGAGAACTCCGCCAGGCCCTCACTCGACGTCGAGGCGGTGGCGTAGGTGCGCCGCGGGATGCGTCCCGCGGCGCGAGCCAGCCGCCCGGCCCGCACCGCCGCGCGCATCGCACCGGCCATCGCGACCGGGTCCTGCGCGCGCGAGACGGCGCTCGCGACCATCACCGCGTCGCAGCCCAGCTCCATCGCGAGCGCCGCGTCGGAGGCCGTGCCGATGCCCGCGTCGAGCACCACCGGAACCTGCACCGCCTCGCGGATCAGGGCGATGTTGTAAGGGTTGCGGATGCCCATGCCGCTGCCGATCGGCGCGCCGAGCGGCATCACCGCCGCGCACCCCACGTCGACCAGCCGGCGCGCCAGCACCGGGTCGTCCGTCGTGTAGGGGAGCACCACGAAACCGTCGTCCACAAGCTCCTCGGCCGCCCTGAGCAGCTCGGGCGCGTCCGGGAGCAGTGTGTCCTCGTCGCCGATCACCTCGAGCTTGACCCAGTCGGTGGCGAACGCCTCACGGGCGAGCTTGGCCGTGAGGACGGCATCGCGCGCGGTGTAGCAGCCGGCGGTGTTCGGCAACAGCTCCACGCCCTCCTGCGCGAGCACGTCGATCAGCGATCCACGCGCCTGCGGATCGATGCGCCGCAAGGCGACCGTCACGAGCTCTGAGCCGCTCGCCCGGATCGCCTCGGCGAGCAGCTGTAGCGACGGGAAGCCGCCCGTGCCGAGCAGCAGGCGCGAGTGCAGCGTGCGTCCGGCGATGAGCAGCGGGTCGGCGTGCGCCTCGACGGTGGCCATGCCCCGGGTCATCCTCCCTGCATCGCGGCGAGCACCTCCACATGCGCGCCCTCGGGGAGCTCGAACGTGTCCCATCCGGCGCGCGGCACGACCTCGCCGTCAACGGCCACGGCGACCCCGCGTGCGTTCGCGCTGACACCGACACGCTCGAGCACCGCCGCCACCGGCTCGCCGGCGCCCTGCACCCGGACCTCGCCGTTCAGCACGATCACGAGAGCACCGCCTCACCCGCGGGGCGCTTCCCAGCCGCCGCGAAGCGCGCCGGGTCGCAGGCCGACAGCAGCTGCTCATGGGTCTCCTCGCCCGTGAGCAGGGCCACCACCAGCTCGGCGGTGAGCGGCGCGAGCAGGATGCCGTTGCGGTGGTGCCCGGTCGCCCACACCAGCCCGTCGAGCGCTCCCCGGCCGATCACCGGCGCGTTGTCGGGCGTGCCCGGCCGGTAGCCCACGTTCAGCTCCAACAGCTCGAGCTCGCTCACGCCCGGCACCACCTCATGGGCGTGGCGCAACAGCTCATGGACAGCGCCCACCGTAGGGTGGGGGTCGAAGCCGCGTTCCTCCATCGTGGCGCCGAGCACGCAGTGCCCGTCGGCACGCGGCACCAGATACCCGCCGGCAAAGCGCATCGCGCTGGAGAGCAGGCCCGGTCCGGCGGGGTCGCGCAGCAGCATGATCTGGCCCTTCACCGGGCGCACGGGCACGCGTGCGTGCGCGGGCAGTCCATCGAGCCCGCCGCTCCACGCACCCGCGGCAACGACCACGTGGCGCGCGCGCACCACCTCGCGACCCTCGTCTTGGACGCCCGTCACGCGCCGCCCGTCCGCGTCCAGCACGACACCGGCGCGGTGCGCGTGCTCGCGGATCTCGACGCCGTCCCGCTCGCACGCCGCGCGCAGCGCAGCCACCGCCAGGCGCGGATCGACGCTGTGGTCGTCGGGGACTTCCAGGGCGAGACGCACCGTCGGAGCGAGCGCCGGCTCCCGCTCACGCGCCTCACTCGCACGCAGGCGGATCGCACGCAGGCCGAGCGACTCACGGAAGGCGAGCTGGCGCTCGAGCTCACGCGCTTCGTCGTCATCGTGGGCCACCATCAGCGTGCCGATGCGGCTCACGGGGACCTCGATGCCGCTCGCCCGCTCGAGCTCGGCGGCAAAGGCGGCCCACATCGCCGCTGAGCGCAGACCCAGCTCGAGCAGGCGTCGGCCGTGCTCGCCGAACTCGGCCTCGGCCACCGGCGCGAGCATCCCGGCCGCCACGTGGGAGGCGCCGCGGCCCACGCTGTCGCGCTCCAACACGACCACCGACATCCCCTGCGCGCGCGCACGCCAGGCCACCGCCAGGCCAATGATGCCGCCGCCGATCACCGCCACGTCCACGCTCAAGCTGTCGCTGTGGTCCATCATGTTGATGCTAGTCCGTGGGTGTCACACTTGCAGACGATGCCCCAATCCGAACTCGGCACCTCCAGGAGAGCGCGTCTCGACGCGGCGCGCCTGTACCTGGTGTGCGACGCGCGCCCCGGCGGACGCGAGCTGACCGCCTTCTTGCGCACCGCGATCTCGGCAGGCGTGGACGTCGTGCAGCTACGCGACAAGCAGCTCAATGACGAGCGGCTGGTCGAAGCGGCTCGCGCCGCGCGCGAGGTGTGCGATGAGCTCGGCGGGCTGTTCATCCTCAACGACCGGCCGGACGTCGCCGCGGCGATCCGCGCCGACGGCGTCCATGTCGGCCAGGACGACATGCCGGTGGAGCAGGCGCGCGAGATCGTGGGGCCGAACATGCTGATCGGGCTCTCCACCCACTCCCCGCTGCAGATCGACGCCGCTACGGGCACCACGGCGGACGGCGACCCGCACGTCGACTACATCGGCGTCGGCCCCGTCTACGCCACGCCCACCAAGCCCGGACGTCCCCCCGTCGGCCCGGAGCTCGTCAGCTACGCCTCGGCTCACGCCCACGTCCCGTTCTTCGCGATCGGCGGGATCGACAGCGAGAACGTCTTGAGCGTGCTCGACGCCGGCGCGGGGCGTGTGTGCGTGCTGCGCGCCATCTCCGCCGCCGGGGACCCCGGGCGTGCCGCCCTGACGCTGCGCGCGGCGCTCGAGCTGCGTCCGCTGTGGGACGGCGATGGCCTGCGCTAGCGACGCCCACCAGACAGAGCCCGAGCCAAGCGGGGACCAGACGCGCGAGGACCGCGCTCGCGCGCGCGAGCTGCGCACGATCGAAGCCCGTGCGGCGCTGCGGCCGCTCGGCGAGAACGAGCGACCGGCGGCGCTGGTGGTGGCTGTCGGCGTCGCCGTACTGCTCGCGCTCGGAGTCGGCGTGAGCGCGGCGACCGTCCACGACCTCTCCCGCCACGGCGGCTCGCTCCCCGGCGGGATCTTCCTCGCCGGCGTGCTCCTGCTGCTCGCCCAGGGCATCTACCGACGGCGCTACTGGGCGGTGCTCGGCTTCGAGGCGCTGCTCGCCTTCCAGATCCTCGTCACCTCACTGGCGCTCGTCGTCGCCTCGACGCTGCTCGCAGCGGGCTTGTGCCTGCTGAGCATCGGCCTGGCGGGCTGGCTGTTCTGGAAGCTCGTTCGTGTGATGGGACGCATCCAAGCGGGCGGGCAGGACACAGACGAAGCGCTTCGATAGGCTCCGGAGGCATGGCCGAATCTTCGTATGACGTGATCGTGATCGGCGCCGGTCCCGGCGGCTACGTCGCCGCGATCCGGGCGGCCCAGCTCGGCAAGAAGACCGTCGTCGTGGAGAAGGACAAGGTTGGAGGGCGCTGCCTCAACTACGCGTGCATCCCCGCCAAGGCCGTGTTGCGTTCGGCGGACATGCTCAGCGAGATCCGCGAGGCCGGCGACTACGGGCTGAGCGTCAGCGGCGTCGAGGTCGACTACCCCGCCGTGCAGGGCCGCCGCGAGAAGGTCGTCTCGACGCTCACCTCCGGTGTTGGAGGACTGCTCAAGAAGAACAGCATCGACCTGATCGAGGGCGAGGCGTCGCTCGCGCGAGGAGACGGCGCCGGCAACGGCAGCGCGGGCGAGGGGTTGAGCGTGCGCGTAGGCGAGCACCTGCTCGTGGCGGACACGGTCATTCTCGCGACCGGCTCTGTCAAGCGCTCGATCCCGGGCGTCGAGTTCGGCGGGCGCGTGATCGGCACCGAGGAGGCCTGGGCGCTCGCGGAGCTGCCCGCGCGCCTGGCGGTCGTCGGCGCGGGCGCCTCCGGCGCGGAGATCGCCTCGGGCTTCGCACGCCTCGGCAGCGAGGTGTTGCTGTTCGAGGTGCTCGACCGCGTGCTCCCCACGGAGGACGCCGACATCTCGCGCCTGGTGGAACGGGGCCTGGGGCGCCAGGGCATCAAGATCTTCGCGGGCACGCCGATCGAAGGGGTGCAGGCGAGCGAGGAGGGTGTGCGCTTCTCCTACGGCGGCGGCTCGAACGGGGCCGCCGAGTCAGCCGAGGTCGACTACCTCGTGATCGCCGCCGGCCGCGGGCCCGACGTGCAGGCGCTGGGACTCGCCGAGGCGGGTGTCGAACTCGGCGAGCGTGGGCTGATCGGAGTGGACGGCGCCCAGCGCACCACGGCGGCGGGCATCTACGCGATCGGCGATCTCGTGCATGGCCCCGCGCTCGCCCACAAGGCCTCGGATGAGGGCATCATCGCCGCCGAGGACGCCGCCGGTCTGAAAACCCACCCGCTCTCCTACGTGGACATCCCGCGCGCCACGTTCTGCACACCCAACGTAGGCTCGTTCGGCCTCACCGAGGAGCAGGCGCGCGAGCAGGGGCATGACGTGGTGGTCGGCAAGGTCTCCTACGGCGCCGTGGGGGGCGGCACCGTCTACGGCGACCGCACCGGTCTCGTGAAGATCGTCGGGGAGAGCAAGTACGGCGAGCTGCTCGGCGGCCACATCGTCGGCTCGCGCGCCACCGAGCTGATCCAGGAGCTCGTCAACGTGCGCGCCCTGGAGGGCGGCTTCGCCGAGGTCGCCCGCATCGTCCACGGCCACCCGACGCTCTCGGAGGCCGTGATGGAAGCTGCCCGCGCCACCGACGGCTGGCTGATCCACGGCTGAGGCGGCCTCAACGCTAGGCTCGAAGGCGATGCCCACCCCGCTCGCCACGTTCTACTTCGACCTGGCGAGCCCGCTCGCGTACCTCGCCGCGGAGCGCGTCCTGCACACGATGCCGATCGCCACGGAGTGGCAGCCGGTGCTCGCACGCGAGCTACTGGCCGATCAGCGATCCCGTCGATCGCTGATCGGTGCAGAGTCCTTCGAGGTGTTCCGCTGCCGCGAAGAGGAGGAGATTTTTCGCTCGGAGGCGCAGCGACGCGCCGCCGAGCTCGGCCTGCAGGAGCTGCGCTGGCCGGAGCCGTTCCCGTTCGACAGCGCGCTTGCGATGCGCGCGGCGACGTACGCGAAGTCGATCGGCCGCGTCGTGCCGTTCGCGCAGGCCGCGTTCCGCCAGGCGTTCGCGGGCGGGCACAGCCTCGGCGAGACTGACTACGTGCTGATCGCGGCAGCCGCGTGCGAGATGCACCCCTCCGCCGTGCTCAAGGGCGCGGAGCTTCGCTCGGTCGGTGAGCAGCTGTCGAGCGCCACGGCCGCGGCCGCCGAGCTCGGGGTAGACGACGTGCCCGCCGTGCGGATCGGGGAGCGAGTATTCATCGGCGAGCGCGCCGTCGAGGATGCCGCCGCCCACGCTCGCGAATCGCTCCCGGTCGCAGTGCCATGAGGGCCAACCGCGCCTACCGGCTGATCGTCCGCCGCGGCGGCCTCGCCCCCGCGCTGCTCGCCGACCCCAGCCGGGTCGACCACATCGAGGTCGTCGAGATCGACAGCGGCGAGGTCGTGCTGTTCTGGGACTGCCCGCCGAGCACCGCCTCGCGCCGCGCGCGAGCGCTGCGCGCAGACCTCTCCCAGCTCCAGGACGAGGA
>CABEAD010000019.1_pt1 | contig 21393 bp, 24 predicted proteins | sample 3132311 | NCBI WGS metagenome assembly CABEAD01 (sample SAMEA5534342, study PRJEB31848) | metagenome | biome: tundra; feature: field; material: soil | place: USA | collected 2013-05 | depth 0.45 m
GCTCATAGGGCTCGTCATGGGGCGGGATGCCCTCTACGCGCGGATCGACGCCCGCGTCGATGAGATGCTCGCGGCGGGCGTTCGCGAGGAGGTGCTCCGTGCCCACGCCCAGGGCGCGAGCGTCACGGCCCGCAAGGCCCTCGGGTTCGAGGAGCTGCTGTCGAATGACGTCGACGCGATGAAGCGCCGCACTCGCAACTACGCGCGCCGCCAGCTCACGTGGATGCGCAAGCTCGCGGGCGTCCACCCGGTCGATCTCACCGACCGCGCTCCCAAGGACGTCGCCGAGGAGATCGCGAGCGCCGCCGGCGCCCTCGACCGATCGCGCTCGGATCGACCGAGCGCCTAGACTCCGGCGCCCCATGACGATTCACCCGGACGGCCCCCGATGAGGTTCGAGAAGTGGCAGGCGCTCGGCAACGACTACCTGATCGTCGAGCAGTCCGAGCTGCCCTTCCAGTTGACGCCCGCGCGTATCCGCCGGCTGTGCGAAGGGCACTTCGGCGTGTTCGCCGACGGCGTGCTGCTGCTGATGCCCTCCGAGGATCCGCGCTTCGTCGCCCGCCTGCGCATCTACAACCCCGACGGCTCCGAGGCAGAGCTGTCGGGCAACGGAGCGCGCGAGGCGATCCTCTACCTGCGCCGGCGCGGATGGACCGATCAGGACTCCTTCTCGATCCAGACGGCCGCCGGGGAGATACGCCCGACGATCACGGGCCCCGACACGTGCCGTGTCGACATGGGCCGCGCGAGCCTCACGTCCAAGGACTTCCCGGATGGCCCCGGCGATGGCCGGGGGAAGCTGCGAGCGGGGGGGCGCCTGTGGCGTTTCCAGCACGTCTCGATTGGCAACCCCCAGTGCGCGATCCACGTCGACGATCTCGCCACGCTGGCGGAGCTCGACCTGCCCGCGATCGGCGCAGAGATCGAATCTCACGAGAGCTTCCCCAACCGCACGAACGTCTCCTGGTACACCGAGGTCCCTCATGCGAGGACACCCTCTGGGGCGCACCCAAAGGGCACACGGCAGGCAGGCGACCCGGGCCCGGGCGGGGGCGCCTCGATCCGCGCGCGCATCTTCGAGCGCGGGGTGGGGGAGACGCTCTCCTCCGGCACCGGCGCCACGGGCGCCGCGGTCGCCCACGCGCTGCGCAGCGGCTCTGGAGCGAGCGGGCTCGTCACCGTCGTTCTCGACGGCGGTGAGCTGGAGGTCGAGGTGGAGAAGGGTCTGCACGTGCACCTGACCGGCTGGGCGCGTCCCGTGTTCGAGGGGCGCCTGAGCGACGAGTTCGTACGAGAGCTGAGCGAGATCGACGAAGGGTTCGTCAAGGAAGACGGCGGACCCAAGGGAGCCGCATGAGACCGAGTGAGCGCCTGAGCCGCATCCAGCCGTACCTGTTCGCCGAGCTGGAGCGCAAGATCGCCGCCAAGAAGGCGGCCGGCGTCGACGTGATCAGCCTCGGCATCGGCGACCCCGACAGGCCCACCGCACCGCTGATCGTGCAGGCGATGCAGGAGGCCGTGACCGAGCCCGAGACACACCGCTACCCCTCCAACCGCGGACGCGAGGACTTCCGGGAAGCGCTCAGCGACTTCTACGCGCGCCGCTTCGACGTGTCGGTCGATCCCGAAACGGAAGTCATTCCCGCGATCGGCGCCAAGGAGGCGATCTTCAACCTGAACCTCGCTTTCCTGGACCCGAGCGACGTCGCGCTGGCCTCGGACCCCGGCTACCCGGTCTACACGGCCGGACCGCTGCTCGCGGGCGCCGAGGCGGTCGTGATGGGGCTCGTACCCGAGATCGGCTTCGTCCCGGACCTGGAGAAGATCGACGAGCAGACGGCGCGCCGCGCGAAGCTGATGTACCTCAACTACCCCAACAACCCGACCGGCGCGATCGTGCCACACGGGTTCTTCGCGCGCGTCGTCGAGTTCGCGCGCGCCAATGACATCCTCGTCGTCCACGACAACGCCTACAGCGAGACGACCTACGACGGCTATCGCGCGCCCTCGTTCCTTGCCACGCCGGGCGCCAAGGATGTGGGCATCGAGGTCTTCTCGCTGTCGAAGGGCTACAACATGACCGGCTGGCGCTGCGCCGCGGTGCTCGGCAACGCGCAGGCGGTCGAGACCTACTGGCGCCTGAAGACCAACATCGACTCGGGCCTGTTCGAGGCCGTCCAGCTGGCGGGAATCGCGGCGCTCTCGCCCGACGCGGACGCCGAGGTCGCCTCGATGAACGAGCTCTACCGAATCCGCCGCGACCTCGTGTGCGACGCGCTGGCGAAGGCCGGCGTGCACGTCACGCCGCCGAGGGGCACGATCTACATCTGGGCCCCGATTCCGGAGGGCTTCGACAGCTCGGCCGCCTACTGCGAGCACGTGCTCGAGCGGGCGGCGGTCGTGATCTCGCCCGGCAGCGCCTACGGCCCAAGCGGCGAGGGGTGGTTTCGCATCTCGCTAACCACGCCCGACGATCGCCTCGCGGAGGCCGTCGAGCGCTTGGCCGCGATCGGGGACTGATCTACACTCGGAGTAGATGAGCCAACCGACCAGGCGTGCAAAGCAGCGCGCGTTCTGCATCGCCGCGCTGCCCGACGAGACCCACGTCGAGGAGTTGCGCGAGCTGCTGAGCACGGCGGGGGTCGTCGTCGTGGGGGAGATGATCCAACGGCGAGAGCAGCCGCATCCCAACACCTATCTCGGCCCCGGCAAGGTCCGCGAGGCCAGGGAGGCCGCACGCGCGTGCGACGCGAACGTGGTCGCCTGCGACGACGAGCTCAGCGCGCGCCAGGAGCGCAACCTCGAGGAGGCGCTCGCTCTGCCGGTCGTGGACCGCACGACCGTGATTCTCGACATCTTCGCGACCCACGCATCCAGCGCCGAGGGCAAGCTCCAGGTCGAGCTCGCCCAGCTCGAGTACAACCTCGCGCGCATGCGCGGCCTGTGGAGCCACCTCGAGCGGCTCGGCGGCGGCATCGGCACGCGCGGACCGGGGGAGACGCAGATCGAGACCGACCGGCGCCTGGCGCGCAACCGGATCGCCGCGCTGCGCCGGCGCCTGGAGCACGTCAAGGGCGCCCGCTCGGTGATGCGCGCCGAGCGCGAGCGCGCCGCGTTGCCGAGCATCGCTCTCGCCGGCTACACGAACGCGGGCAAGTCCACGCTGCTGAACGCGCTCACCGGCGCGGAGGTGGGGGTGCGCGACCGCCTGTTCCACACGCTCGACCCGAGCACCCGCATGTTGCGCCTCGACGGCAGACCCCACCTGCTCACCGACACCGTCGGCTTCATCCGCAAGCTTCCCCACCAGCTCGTCGATGCGTTCGGCGCCACACTGGAGGAGACCCGCCGAGCCGACCTGCTGCTGCACGTGCTGGACGCCTCCGCGTCCGAGCAGGACGGCGCCGCGATGCGCCGCGCCGTCGAGGAGACGCTGGAGGAGATCGGCGCGGGCGAGCGTCCGCGCGTGCTCGTGCTCAACAAGATCGACCTGCTGGACGAGGACGCGCGCGAGGAGCTGCGCCTGCGCCATCCCGACGCGGTGCTCGTCAGCGGCGCGACGGGGGAGGGGCTCTCAGATCTCGGGGAGCGGATCGAGCGCGAGCTGCGCCACACGCTGCGTTCGGTCGAGCTGCTCGTGCCCTACTCCCACGGGGGCAGCCTCGCCGAGCTGCACGACGTCGCCGGCGACCTGCGCCGCCAGGACACGCCCGACGGCGTGCTCGTGCGCGCGCTCGTGCCCGCCCGCATGGCCGAGCGCTACGCCAAGTTCGCCGTCGCCTAACGGCCGCTAGCGCTCGTCGCCGCTGCCGGACAATACCCCGCGGCGCTGGCGCGAGAAGAGCTTCTCGAGGTTCTGCCTGGCGATCTCGTCGAGGTCGAGGTCGAGCTCCGTGGCGAGCTGCGCGACGTACCAGAGAACGTCTCCCAGCTCCTTGCACATCGCCGCGCGACGCTCGTCGCCGATCTCGCCGCCGTCGTCGCGGATCGCCTTCTTGGCGTGCTCGGCGACCTCGCCGGCCTCGCCCGCGAGCCCGAGCGCGGGGTAGGCGAGCCACGCCTCGCGCGGGTACTCCGCCGTGCGGCGCGACTGGCGCTGGTACTCGGACAGCTCCACGCGCGCGATCCTACGTGGCGAGCCCAGAGGTCCGGGCGACACGATCGCCGAGTTTGCGAAGATCGCCGAGATCCGGCCTCAAAGACCGGCGGCGCGAAGAGCGCTGCGATGGGCCTCGCGCTCGAGCTGATCGTCGAGTGGCGTGAGTGCATCGATGTCGACGCCAAGCGCAGCCGCGATCAGCCAGTCGGCGAACCAGGCGTTCTTCGGCAGCAGCGGGCCGTGCAGGTAGGTTCCGATCACGTTGCCGGCGCGGGCGCCCTCGAAACCGCTGCGCCCGTCGTTGCCGTGTCCCTTGAGCACGCGTCCCAGCGGGTGAGCGGCCGGCCCAAGGTATGTGCGCCCGCCGTGATTCTCGAAGCCCGCGAGCACGCGCGCGTCGCCGTCGAGCTCGCCTGCCTGCGCCCCAAGGGGTGTCCTCGCATGAGGGACCTCGATCGCGACGTTGCCGATCAGCCGGGGTCCCGGCTCGCGGACTGTGCGCACGTCGAGCAGACCGACGCCTGGCATGTCCTGCTCGCCCAGCGCGTAGGAGTGGCCCAGGAGCTGGTAGCCGCCGCACACGCCGAGCACGATCGCGCCGCGTGCGGCTGCCTCGTGCAGAGCGGCGCGCTTGCCCTCGTGGAGATCCTGAGCGCAGAGCAGCTGGTCGCGGTCCTGGCCGCCGCCGATGTAGTAAATGTCGTGGGCGATGCCGTCCAGCCGCTCGCCGAGCCCGCTGCCGCTCAACTCGAAGTCGATCCCGCGCCAGGCGCAGCGCCGCTCGAGCACGAACAGGTTGCCGCGGTCGGCGTAGATGTTCATCAGGTCGGGGTAGAGCGCGCACACGCGCAGCGTACGTCCCTGCGCGTCGCTCACTGCCATGAGCTGGACGCCTCCCCGCGCCGCACGAGCAGGTCGCGCAGGGCCAGCATCGCGGTGTACGTGGGGAGCGCGTACAGCGGCGCGCCGGCGCCGGCATCCGCGTCGCCGCCGGCCTCAGGGCGGTCAGCCGTCGCGCGCGCGAGCGCGTGGGGGAGGTCTTCGACGACTCTGATGCGCGCGGGCTCGATCCCCGCGTACTTCAGGCGCAGGGCAAGCTCCGGCGCACGCGTGCCCGAGCAAGTGGCGACCCGCACGCGCCCGGCGAGCAGCTCGAAGTCGGCGTCCCAGATCCAGGAGACGTCGTGGCCGTCGGCGGTGTTGTCGTTGAGCACGCCGAGTAGATCGTGGCAGCCGGGCTCCAGGGCGAGCGTGCGCAAGACCTCGTTGGCGCCCGCGGGATTCTTGACGAGCAGGATTCTCGTCTCGCGCCCATCCACCATCACCGTCTCCGCACGGCCGAAGGCCGCCTTTGTGCTCTGCAGGCCATCGACGACGTCGGCCAGGGGTATGTCGAGGGCAACGGCGAGCGCGGCCGCCGCGAGCGCGTTGTAGACGTTGTAGAGGCCCGGCAGGGCCAACCTCACCTCCGCCTCGCCCTCTGGAGCGCTCAGTGTGAAGCGCGCCGAGCGCACCCCCTCCAACGTGACGGAGTGAGCGATCACGGTGGGGGAGGGTCGCTCCGCTCCGCAGGAGGGACAGCGGTAGTGACCAAGATGGCCCAGGTAGACGGCGTCGAACGTGTAGGGGGATCCGCAGCGGCGGCAGTGCTTGGCGTCGGCGGCGTGGGCCATGCCGTCGAGCGCCAATGAGTCGTCCTCGACGCCGTAGTAGAGGACCGAAGGCCGCTCGCGCCCAAGGTCGGCGACGAGCGGATCGTCGGCGTTGCAAACCAGGCGGGCGTTTTCGGCAGGGCCGCCGACGCGCACCGCGGCTGCCCAGCGTTCGGCGATCGTGTCGAGCTCGCCGTAGCGGTCGAGCTGGTCCCGGAACAGGTTGCAGAGCAGGATCGTCTTCGGATGCAGCTGCTCGGCCATCCGGTCGAGCCACAGCTCGTCCACCTCGAACAGGCCGAGCTCACCGGCGATCGCTCCGTGCGGACGGGTTGCCGAAAGCAGCGTCGAGGCGATGCCCCCGGCCATGTTGGCCCCCGCCTGGTTGTGCACGAGCGACATGCCGGCGCGCTCGAAGATGCTCGCGGCCATGGCGGCGGTGGTCGTCTTGCCGTTCGTGGCTGACACGAGCACGCTCCCGCGCGCCAGACGACCGGCCAGCGCGCCGATCGCCGACGGCTCGATCCGCACGAGCAGCTTGCCGGGCAGGCTCGTGCCGCCGCCGCCGCGCAGCCGGGCCACCGCCGCGACCGAGCGGGCCAGGGCCAGCTTGCACCCGAGCAGTCTGCTCATCGCCCGGCCGCCGCCGGATCTGAACCGGCGCGTTCGCCCGACCGGCTCTGCTCGCTCGCGTGCCCGTGGAGGAATGCCTGCTCGCCTGTGCCCTCGCGCGGCACGAGCATTCGCACGGCGCCGGGCGCCGCCCTCACGCGCACCGGCAGCTCGCCGATCGGATCGCCGTCGGCGTACAGCGTGAACGGACGGTCCGCCGAAATCTCCACTTCACGGGCGCGCCATACGCGCACGGAGGAGAGCTTGACGTGTGTCCCCTTGAACACCTTCGGCAGGTTCGCGAGGAAGCGCAGCTTGCTCACTCGCTCGATCGCGACGACGTCGAGCAGACCGTCGTCCAGGAGCGCGTCAGGCGCGAGCAGCATGCCTCCGCCATACGCCTTGGAGTTGGCGGCGGCGACGCTGTAGCCGGTGAAGGCATGGCTCTCCCCGGGAGGCCCCCCGTCATGCCCACCGCCGGGGTCCAGCCGGACATGGAAGCGAGCGGGATGCCAACCGAGCAGCGCCCGCAGGGCTCCATAGGCGTACACGAGGTTGCCCAGCCGCGCCGGCGCCTCGTTGGCGATGCGATTCGCGTCACTGTCGAAGCCCGCGCTCGCGATCCCCACGAAGGCGCGCCCGCCGACCTCGCCGAGGTCGATCTTGCGCGAGAACCCGCCCGCTACCGTCGCGCAAGCCAGGACGGGGTCTCCAGCGATGCCGAGCACGCGCGCAAGATCGTTGCCGCGCCCACCCGGCAGCACGCCCATGAGCGCGCCGGGAACCTCCCGCAAGATGTCTGCGACGGCGCCCACCATGCCGTCGCCGCTGAGGCACACGACCGTCTCTCCGGCCACGGCGGCCTCGCGCGCGAGCTCTCGCGCATGGGCAAGGTCGCGGGTCAGCTCGCGCCGCACGCGCAAACCGTGGGCCCGCAGGGCACGCTCGACGTCGGGAAGCGCCCGCCCGGCCTTGCCGCCTCCCGCGGAGGGGTTCACGATCAGGCAGACGCGGGGGGCCATGGTGCAAGCAAGCGTATTGGGCCGACCCACGAGCAGGCCGCGATGGCCGGGATCGCGAGTGTTGGGAAACGCGAAGGGCTGCTTAAGAATGCGCGAATACACCCCGGTTTCGGCGAATGCGGTCACTATGCTGCGGCGATGTCTGCCCGCCCACGCGTTGCGCGCCGCCTCTTGTGGTGCTCTGTTGCGGCCACCCCGGGACTTGCGCTGGCCGCCTGCGGGCCCGCCGCCACAGTGAACACGGCGGCGACCGCGTCGCAGCGCTCCGGCAGTCAACGCCCGGTGGCCGCGACGACCGGCTCCGCATCACCGTCCGGCGGTTGCGGGCCGGCCCGGGCACCGGCCGCGAGGGGCGCGCAACAGATCTCCAAGCCGACGCTCAAGCTCAACCCGGCCAAGAGCTATGTCGTGACGCTCACCACCAACTGCGGCACGATCGAGATCCATCTCGACGTGCGCCAAGCGCCGCGCACGACCGCCTCGTTCGCGTATCTCGTCAAGCGAGGCTTCTACGACAACCTCACCTTCCATCGCGTGGCGAGCGACTACGTCATCCAGGGCGGCGACCCCAACGGCGACGGCTCCGGCGGTCCCGGCTACACGATCGTCGAGCCGCCCCCCGGTGACCTGCGCTACACGCTCGGCACCGTCGCGATGGCAAAGACCGGCACGGACCCGGCGGGCGCATCGGGCAGCCAGTTCTTCATCGTCACCACACGCGATGCCCCGCTGCCCCCGCAGTACGCGCTCGTCGGGAGGGTCCTCGGAAGCCTTGCCGGCGTCGAAGCGATCTCGAAGCTCCCCACCGACCCGCCGCAAGACGGCGCGCCCACGACACCGGTCGTGATCAGCCGGGCGACGCTGTCGATCGGCTGAGCCACGGCCGAGGTAGACGCAAGGCGCCTCGTGGCGCATCGCGGTCGTGGCGATCGCCGCTACTTGGAGGGGCTCCGTCCGCGCGACTTGGCCAGCGCGCGGTCGCGGCGCCGGCGCCCGACCACCGCGACGATCGCGAGCGCGGCGATCGCCACGAACAGTCCAAGCAGGATGCCCGGCGCGAGGCTCAGCCCGCCGAAGGGCAGCGACACGAGCTCGACCACGCCCAGCCCGATCGCCAGCAGAGCGACGATCAGCAGGAGGATCAGCAAGATGCCCCGGACTCGCGCGAGGATGCCCGCGCTCGCGGGCGGGATCAACAGTCCCATTGCGCGCAGCGCGAGCATCTGACGGCCGCTCGGAGGAGCATGGCCGAGGCGCTCGACCGCCTCCTTGAGATCGCCCGCACGCCGTTCGGCCAGCGCCAGCGAGGCGTCCGCCATCCGCCGGATCTGCATGCGTTCCTGGGGGCGCGCCGCGGCTATCGAGCGCTGGAAGTAGGCGCGCGCCTGCTCGGCGTCAAAGCGCTCCGATGCGCGCGCTCCGAGGATCGCCAGCGCGGCGGACTTGTACTTCGTCTCCGTCTCGAGCTCCTCGTCGGAGCGCTGCTCAAGCGCTTGGATCGCCTGCTGGGCGCCGCGCTGCTCGATGCGGATCTGTCGTTGCTTGGGAGGCACGCGCCGCCCATTCTACGGACGTGTCTCCGCAAAGGTCTGCAAGCGCTATTCTCGCCACTCTGCAGCTCATCGAGACCAATGCGCCGCATCGCCTCACATCTCTCACTGATCGCCGCACTCGCCGCGATCGCCTTCGCGGGCCTGGCGACGACGGCAGTCGCAGCGGGCAGCGCCCCGGGCGCGACCCCGGCAGCCGGCGCCTCGACGGGTGCGCCGACAGTGGGGGCGAGCGGAGCAGCGACCGGCGCCTCGGGCAAGCCCACGATCAACAGCGCGGCAGTCAACGCGGCGGTTCAGGAAGCCCTCAAGAAGGCCGCGGCACAAAAGGCGGCCGGCGGCTCGAGCGTGCCGAGCACGGGCTCTTCGAGCGAAAACCCCGCGTCCTCGGGCGCCTTCTCAAACCTGACAGGCGGCGGCGCAGAACAAGAAGCGAAGACGCCGACCACGGCGGGCAAATCGGCGGCCTCCTCCTCGGGCGCCGCCTCGTCGAGCGTGCTGGTGCTGATATTCGCCGCGGCAGGCCTGCTGCTCGCCGGGATCGCGTACTTCATCGTGCGCGACGCTCGCAGCGTCGCCCCGGCGGGAGACGGGCTGGGGGGGGCCAGCGACTCAGCCCGAAACCAAGCCGCCCGCTCGCGCAAGCGGCGCTCTAAGGCCAAGGCCGCCCGCCGTCAGCGCAAGCGCAACCGCTGATCGCGCAAGCGGGTCGCGCCGCGACGCACGCGCGCCGGAGAGGGAGGAGAGGATGAGCCGTGCGGCCCTCGCCGCGGGCTACGCGGCAGTGGAAGCCGCGGATGCGGGTCTCTGGGGACACCCGGGAGCGTCTTGCTGCCGCCGTCGTCTTCGGAGTCCGGCCGACTGTCGTCGTCCACTGCGTTCATCGCCGTATCCGAGCGAAACGGCAGCCACAGCATGAGCGAAGCGACCACGAGCTTCGTGAGCCCCAACAGCGCGAACGCCAGCCACAGAGACATCTCCATCGATGCTACTACGGGCAAGCTCCGCTTCCACTTTACATAATATATGTTATCGAGCGTTCCGTGGTAGTGTCTCAGTTTGAGAGTTCGACGATCTCGGCGGGGGTCCAGATGTGGTCCTCGATGCCTGCGGCCATCGAGGGTGTGCGCGGGTACGGGTTCGCAAGCGTCTTGTGTGGCCGGGCGAAGTTGTAGTGCATGAAGTGGATCGCGACGGCCGCCGCGCGATTCTCGATCTTCTTTGAGAAGCCATTGGTCAGGCGCGTGAACCGGCGCATCCCCATCCGCATCGTAAGGTTCTGGCGCTCCACGTAGCTCGTGCTGATCCGGGCCGGGTCGGGATCGCCGAGGCGGACCTTGACTTTCGTCCCGATGCACGCTGGAGGGCTGTAGCGACCGGGACTGACGGCTTGGCTCCGGTAGAGCTTGTGGATCTGCGCCCAATCGACTTCGCCGGGCTCAAACGCATACGGGACGCTGCCTCGGTACGCCTGGTGGCCGTCGGTGCTCAACTGGATACGGTCACGCATCCGGCCCTTGAGGTCGTACATGAACGCCAGACCGTCCTCCGTGGTCCGTTCGCCGACGAGCCATGCCGGGACGAGCTTCGTATCCGCGCAGATCGCCGTCCACGTCCACACGTCGCCGTAGCCGAACTCGTCCCTGTGCTCCTCGGGGACGTTTTTCGCCTTCGCGTAGCAGAAGCTCCAAATCTCGTCGCACTCGACTGTCTTGCATGGCAGGTCCCGCAGGACACGGCTCTGGTACTCGGCGCACGCCTCGCCCACATCGAGCAGAAGCTTCGAGACAGTGTTGATTGAGCAGCCCGCCATGCGCGTCGTCGCGCGGAGGCTATTCCCCTCGACCAGCATCGAAAGGATTTGGGCGCGCCTTCTTGTGCTCAATCGGTTCATACTGCACATTATGCCAGAGCGCTCGCGCAATGTCAAGCGTGCTTCGTCGGGCAAGCATAGTCGACCAATATGCTTGCGAGTAACCCCAAGCCCCCTGTTTAATTGGCAGATCGTGGTCGACCAACGGGCATGCTACGATCCTACCACGATATGCTTGCTCGACTAAGAAAGGCTATCTCATGACGAAATCCAAGGACCTAGCCAGCAGTGCCCGTGCGCTCTCGCAGCGCGGCGCGAGCGCCGGGGGGCACGCTCGGGCCGAAAGCCTCACCCCCGCGGATCGCAAAGCAATCGCGGCGAAGGCTGCGGCGACCCGCTGGGGGATCAAAGCCATCCCCGCGCTGGATGGCGAGATCGTGATCGGCGACCGGAGGATCAGATGTGCCGTAACCGACGACGGCACGCGCCTAATCAACCAGCAAACGTTCCTGATCGCGCTCGACCGCGCCCCGAAGGCGAAGGGGGGCACCGGCGTGCGGGCGGGCGCGGTGCCCGCGTTCATCTCCGCTGCCAATCTGGAGCCCTATATCAGCGCAGAACTTCGACAACTCTCCGATCCGATCCTCTACGCGCCGGAGAGCGGCGGTCGTGCCTACGGCTACAGGGCCGAGATCCTGCCTGCGGTGTGCGAGGTCTACCTTGAGGCCCGCAACGACAAACGGCTGTTGAAACGGCAGGAGCCAGCCGCCCGCGCCGCCGAGATCCTGATTCGCGGGCTGGCCCGCGTCGGGATTATCGCCCTGATCGACGAGGCCACCGGCTACCAGGAGGTCCGAGCCCGCGGCGAGTTGCAGCGCATCCTAGAGAGCTACGTTCAGGCCGAGTTCCGGCCCTGGATCAAGGTGTTTCCCGACGAGTTCTTCAGGGAGGTCTACCGGCTCCAGGGCTGGGAATACCGGCCCGGTTCATCGAAGCGGACGCCCTACGTGGGCAAGCTCATCAACAAGTACATCTACGACGAGCTGCCCGAGGGAGTTCATGAGGAGCTAGCTCGCCTGAATCCGAGGACCGAGCGCGGCTATCGGCGGCACAAGTTCCACCAGTTCCTGACCGCCGATACCGGCAACCCACACTTGGACAAGCAGATCTCCACGATCACGACCCTCTTGCGGATCTCCCGCAACAAGACCGAGTTCGAGGATCTATTCGAACGAGCCTTCCCACCGGCGCAGCCCCGGCTGCCACTGGTCGTGACAGTCGAGAATTGACTAGGTGCGCTTCCAGCGGGCCTTCGCGGCCTTTTGAGCAGCCTTGCTGCGCTCCTCCGGCGACATGCTCGCCGCGCGAGCCTTCCCGCCCTTCAACCCGCCTTTGCGCCCCAGCGCCATCGCTGCGGGGTCCTTGCTGGTGTCCTCGGGCGTGTCCTCGACCTCGCCGATGGCGATGTCCACGACCATCTTGGCGAGCTGATTCGGGTCGCGTGGGCGCTTGCGTGGGCGGTCTGGCATGTGTCTATCGTAGTGGTCAGCGCCGCAGCGGTCAGGCGAGGTGGATAAAGTGGGCAGTCGTGGCGAATCCTTGGACCCAACGGCTCGAAATGCGTTGGCGGCCAGCTCTGTCCTTTTACGAGAGGCGCATTCAGATTCTGCGCTCCCTCGATGAACGCAAGATCCTCCGCGCCTTTAAGGTTGGCGACGGCCATATCAACGCCCGGATTCTTGACGCTCGTCATGAGCTTATGGTCACGCAAAGCAGCCTGACCTTGGATCTGTTCGGGCAGGACGCGGCCGTAGAGCAGGTTTGGGAGTGCGTATCACTCGCCATCGGGGAGATCAAGCCAACCGGAATGGATGGCGCCTTCGCCTTTCAGCACCTCGTTCCGCTTGATATGGAGTTCGAGGCGGCTGTCGCGCGGGGCAGAGAGCGACTAATGGCCATGCCTGAGGGAACTCCGATCCAGGATTGGGCGCTGCTAATCAGCCCGAGCGATACATCGTCGGTCGAGTTCGGCATCGTCCGTGATCGCGAGGTTGCCGATCGACTGACGCGGCGGGTGGGACGCATGCGCCAAGGCGGTGACCTCGTGGGAGCCGGGCGCTATGTTGGTGTTCAGTTCCCAGAGGTCGCGATCTTCGCCGACTCGCATTGGGGCGATCCTCAAGACAAGGAGCTCGATGCCGATGATATTCGCGACCGGTGGCGCGAGGCCAGCGATCGAGCGGGTGCCTTGATCGACGATCTTTATGCGAAGATGACGAAACAGGACTAGGATAAGGGGCGTGATTAAGCGATGAGCAATACAGTTTTGACCTCCCCGCGGGAATACGAATCGGACGAGTGGATCAGCTTTGAGGACGACCAGCAGACCACCGAATGCCGCGAAGTCCCCCATGATGGGGGCTTGATAGCGCTGGAGCCTGTGTTTGAGTCGCTCCAAGACATGAAGGATGCGCCCATCGTGCTGCTAGATGACGCGGCACAGACATTTGCCCGCGTAAAGCAACGGCGGCGGCCTCGCGCTGCCAACCCCGTTTCGTTCGATTAGTCCTGCCGGTTTCGCTACGTGCGCGACTGATCGATCCCGAGAGCGACGCTGATCGGGAGCTTTGTCAAGCCTTCGATTTCGGACCTGAGCAGTGGCAGCAGGACGTGCGTGCGTGGATCACGACGTATCTGTGGGAGGCAAAGCCGAGCAAACGCGGCGAGACTTTCCTCTTTTACGATGCGGACAACGACGCTCTCGTCAGCTTTGCTAATTGGAGACACCGTGATGTAAAGATGCCTTACGGTCCCGACGTCGCGATCTCAATCGAGTGGCTTGGGATCGCAGTGGGGTACCAGGGCGAGAAGACCACGGATGGCCCAAGCATTTGCCGTCGACTCATCGAGACGGTTGAGCAGAGGGCGCGCTCACATGAGCGATCAACGCCAGATACGCCCCTGTATCTGGAGGTTGACGCACGAAACGAACACGCCGAAAATGTCTATCGACATTTCGGCTTCCAGTTGTTGGATTCCGTTGAGGTGAATCTGAGGGGTCGATATCGTCGGATGGCCCTAGCGCCGGTTGGTCCGACAAGTCAGGGCGACGACTAGCATGGCTAGGCTGCGATTAGCTTCAGCTCGGCCAGCCGCGACAGGGCAGGAGACGCCCAAAGATGCTCGCCGTGCCGGATGACGACGCCATCGGCAAGTGCCCGAGCCGAGAAGGCGCTCAAGCCCGACCAGCGTGCGCTCGCGTTCGAGCACCAGCTGTACAACGGCGCGTTCGCAGCCATCTCGTCGGTCCGCAGCATTGCATTGGACCGTAGCTTGCAGACACACGCTTGCAGGGGATTCTCAAACTGAGACACTACCCGTTCCGTACAAGACGTGCGGGTCGCCGCCCGAACCTTTCGTTCGCCGGGCCTTCCGGCACCCGACGAAGGCCGAGCAACGGCTATAACGTCCAAGCCATGGACCACACCGGCAACGGAATCGAAGTCGAAGGCCTGATCCGGGACTTCAAGGGCGGCGTGCGTGCGGTCGACGGCATCGACCTGAACGTGGCGCCCGGCGAGATCTACGGTTTCCTCGGCCCCAATGGCGCCGGCAAGTCGACCACGGTGCTGGTGCTCACGACGCTGCTGCCCCCGACGGCCGGCACGGCGCGGGTGGCGGGCCTGGACGTTGTCCATCACGGCGCGGAGGTCAGGCGCACGATCGGCGCCTCCCTGCAGGAGTCCGCGCTGGACCCTTTTCTCACCGGGCGCGAGCACATGCGCCTGCAGGGCGCGCTGCACGGACTGCCGAAGGCCGAGCGCCAGGCGCGCGGCGGCGAGCTGCTCGCGCGCGTCGGGCTGACCGAGGCCGCCGATCGCAAGGTGGGCGGCTACTCGGGCGGGATGAAGCGCCGGCTCGACCTCGCGCTGGCGCTGCTTCACCGCCCGCGGCTGCTGTTCCTCGACGAGCCCACGACGGGGCTCGATCCCCAGAGCCGGGCGGCGCTGTGGGACGAGATGAGGCGGCTCGCCGGCGACGGCGTGACGGTGTTCCTGACGACGCAGTACCTCGAGGAGGCCGACGTGCTCGCCGATCGCGTGGGGATCATCCACCGCGGCAAGATAGTGGCGGAGGGCACACCGGCGGAGCTGAAGGCCGCGATAGGCCGCCAGAGCGTCGAAGCCGTCCCCGAGGACCCTGGCGATCGTGACCGTCTGGCCGGGGTGCTCCATCGCTTCGGCGATGAGGCGGCGGCGGCGCCAAACGCCGTCGCGACGCAGCTCCCCGAGGGCGTGAGCGGCCTCGCGGAGATCGTGCGCGCCCTGGACTCGGAGGGGTTGCGCGTGGCCGACCTGCGACTGCACTCCCCCACGCTCGATGACGTGTTCCTCGCCAAGACCGGCCGCTCGCTCGAGGGCGCGGCTGAGGGCGGCGCCGAGAGCGACGGCCAGCCCGCGGCCGAGCCGCTGCGAGCATGAGGGAAGGGCGTATGGCCACGCCCCGGCCGGTCCCGGCGGTGCTCCCGTGAGCGGGGCGCTGCCGGCCCAGGTCGGCGCGCTCGCCCGCCGCTCTATGCTCAAGACGCTGCGCCAGCCGTTTCAGGTCTTCCCGATCGTGTTCTTCCCCGCGATGCTGCTCGCGGTGAACGCCAGCGGCCTGCAGGCGGCCACGCACCTGCCCGGGTTCCCGACGCGCTCCTACATCTCCTTCGCGATCGCGGTGGCGTTCATCCAGGGCGGCATGTTCTCGCTCATCAACACGGGCACGAACCTGGCCGAGGACATTGAGGACGGTTTCTTTCACCGCCTTGCGCTCACCCCGCTGCGGCGCGTGTCGCTGATCGGCGGCCTGCTCCTCGGTGTGGCTGTGCTGGGCGCGCTGCAGTCGGCGATCTACATCCTGATCGGCCTGATCGCCGGAGCGCATCTGGCGACCGGGATCGCCGGAGCGCTGGTGGTGATCCTGCTCGGCTCGCTGGCCGCGACCGCCTTCGGCGCCCTGGGCTGTGTGGCGGCGCTGCGAACCGGCTCGGGTGAGGCCGTCCAGGGCATGTTCCCCCTGTTCTTCGTGTTCATCTTCCTGTCCTCGAGCAACCTGCCGCGTGGATTGTTGAGAACCGGCTGGTTTCACACGGTGGCGACGTGGAACCCGATCTCCTATCTGATCGAGGCGTTCCGCAGCCTGTTCATCACGGGGTGGGACGCGACCGCGCTCACGCGCGGGTTCGCCGTCGCGATCGGCATCCTGATCGTCGGCCTGGTGCTCGTCGTGAGCGCCCTGCGCGCGAGGTTGCAGCGCACGTGAGCCAGGGGCGCCATCGCGGCGGCACGTGGGGCGTGGCGGGGGCGATCGCTTGGCGCAGCCTGCACACCTACGTGCGCAGACCCGACCTGTTCATCCCCTCGCTGGTGTTTCCGCTCGTCTTCCTGGCGAGCTTCGCCGGAGGCCTGTCGGCGCTCGGCTCGGCGCCCGGGTTCCGCTTCCCCGCCGGCTATACGGCGTTCCAGTTCGTCTTCGTCCTGATGCAGTCGGCGATGTTCGGTGGCCTGTTCACCGGCTTTACGATCGCGTTCGACTTCGAGAGCGGGTTCGCGCGCCGGCTGATGCTCGCCGCGGGCGACCGCCGCGGCATCGTGTTGGGGTACATGCTCGTGGCTCTCACGCGCGCGGCGATCACGCTCACGGTCGTCACCGCGGTCGCCCTGGTGGCCGGCATGCGGATCACCGGAGACGGGGTCGACGTGTTCGGTCTCTACGGCCTGGCGACGCTGCTCGTGCTCGTCGGCTATGGGTGGGCGGCCGGCGTCGCCTTCCGCTTCCGTTCGATCCAGGCGGGCCCGCTGATGCAGACTCCGGTCTTCTTGATCCTGTTCCTGGCGCCGGTATATGTGCCACTCGCGCTGCTCAGGGGCTGGATCCACGCGGTTGCGAGCGTCAACCCGGCGACCGCGTTCCTCAGCGCCGGCCGCGGGCTCATCTCCGGGGCGCACGACCACACGGGACTTGCGTTCGCGTGCGCGATCGTCCTCATCCTCGTGTTCGCGGCGTGGTCGTTCGCCGGGCTGCGCGCCGCCGAGCGCTCGCCGTAGGGGCCGGCTAGCTGCGCCGCTCCTCGCTGAGCGGCGTCCCCTGCGCATCGGCGGCCTGCGGCGGTGGCCATGGCCCGAGCCAGTCGTCGCGGGCGCCGTCCATCGTGATGACCGAGCCCGAGAAGAAGTCGCCGGCGGGCGAGGCGAGGTAGGCGACGAGCCAGGCGAACTCCCGCTCGGTGCCCAGCCGCCCGAGCGGGATCGTGTCGGCGATGCGGTCGACGATCGCCTGCGGGTACTTGGTGAGCAGCGTCTGCGTCTCGAACTGGCCGGCGGCGAGCGCGAGCAGGCGGATCCCGAAGCGGGCCCACTCGACCGAGAGGGTGCGCATCAGGTTCTCGACAGCCGCGCGGGCGGCACCGGAGTGGGCCATGCCGGGCATGCCGTTGTGGGGGGAGATCGTGACGCTGAAGATCTTGCCGCCGCGACCGCTGGGGATCATGGCCCTGGTGGCGACGGCGTGGGTCACGAGCCAGGTCCCCTCGACGTTCAGCCGGATTACGGTGCGAAAGCCCTTCGGCGTGATCGACTCGGCGGGCGCGAGGAACTGGCCGCCGGCGTTGTTGACGGCGAGGTCGATCCGGCCGTGGCGCGCGAGGATCTCATCGACCATCGCCTCGACCTCGTCCTCCTCGCGGACGTCGCATGCGTGCGCCTCGATCAGTTTGCGCTGGTCGAGCGCGACGGTCTCGAGCAACGGGTCCTCCCGGCGTCCGCAGATCACGACGCGAGCCCCGCAGCGCGCGAGCTCCAGCGCGGTCTCGCGGCCGAGGCCCGACCCGCCTCCGGTGACGAGCGCCACCTGGCCATTGAGCAACGACGGCGAGAACAGCTGCGAGCGCTCCGTGGTCATGGCGGGTGAGCTTACGGCCTCAGCCGCTCAAGCCCGTCCGCCCCCTCATGGATGGGCGGGGATCGGTCGATGTTCGATAAGCGAGGGCCGGCGGCGGGTAGGGCTTTGTATGCGTGCCGCGGACTTTCTGGCGCTCTCGCGGGTTATGGCATGCGAGGAAGGTGGGCGCGGACAGAATGTCGAACGAAGCCGAAACGATGACTACTAAAGGAATGATTGACAACGCAACTATCGCAGCCTATAATCCCGACTCAAGGCATCGGATTAGAGAGACGCTCATGGCAAACCCAACCAAGAAGCCCACCACAACCATAGACCCAGGCGAGATCTTCATCCCGGAGTCCGTCGATCAGCTGCTTGCGCACTCGCGGCGCTACCCCCTGCTCAGGCCCGAAGAGGAGATCGAGCTCGCCCAGAAGATCGAGCGCGGCGATCTGCGTGCCAAGGAAACCATGATCAACTCCAACCTGAGGCTGGTGGCCTCCAACGCGAGGCGCTACCAGAACCAGGGGCTGCCGCTCGCGGACCTCGTCCAGGAGGGCATGCTCGGCCTGATCAGAGCCTCCGAGAAGTTCGACTGGCGCAAGGGCTTCAGGTTCTCCACCTACGCGACGCTCTGGATCCGCCAGGCGATCCAAAGGGGCCTCGAGAACTCGGGGCGCACGATCAGGCTGCCCGTTCACGTGGCGCAGCGCTCGCGCAAGGTCGGACGCGTGGAGCGTGAACTGTCCGTGCGCCTCGGCCGCGAGCCGACTCTCGAGGAGCTCGCAGAGGAGACTGGCCTCGAGATAGAGCAGGTAGAGGAGGTGCGCCACCAGCGTGCGGCGCTCGTGAGCCTCGACCAGCAGATCGGCGACGACGGCGACACCGCCCTCGGAGACCTGCTGGCCTCAGACCTGGAGGCGCCCGAGGAGACCGCCTGGGACAACGAGCGCGAGCGGATCGTGCACACGGCGATCGCCAAGCTGCCGGACACCGAGCGGACCGTGTTGACGCTGCGCTTCGGCACCGGACGCGAGGAGCCGCAGACGCTGACCGCGATCGGCAAGCGCCTCGGGTTCTCAGCCGAGCGGGCCTCCCAGCTGGAGCAGCGCGCGCTGAAGAAGCTGGCGGAGTTGCCAGAGTTGGCAGCCCTCCGCGAGGCCGCTTAAAACCCGTCTCAACGCCCACTATCCTGAATGCTTCGCCGACCCATACGGGAGGAGGAGCAGATGGGGAAGTCAGTGTGGGAGCGTGTCGTTGAGCTGACGATCGCCGTCGGCGAACGGGTGCTGGCGCCGGTCGAGCGGTTCATCGGTGGGCGCTCGCTTGTGGGCGACGCGACGTTCTTCGAGAGCGAGCGCTTTCCGTGGATCGAAGAGGTCGAGCGAAACTGGACGGCGATCCGCGAGGAGCTGGAGGAGGTGCTCACCGACAGGGAGGCGCTGCCGAACTTCCAGGACATCTCCAAGGACCAGATCGAGATCACCGACGACGACCGCTGGAAGACGTTCTTCCTGTACGGGTATGGCTTCAAGGCGAAGCTGGGGATCGAGATGTGCCCGAAGACGGCGGCGCTGATGGAGCGGATCCCGGGGATGAGGACCGCGATGTTCTCGATCCTCTCCCCTCGCAAGCACATCCTCGACCACCGCGGCCCGTACAAGGGCGTGCTGCGCTACCACCTCGGGCTGATCGTGCCGCGCGAAGCCGAGCGGTGCAGGATCCGCGTGGGAGACGACATCAGGCACTGGGCGCAGGGCAAGAGCCTCGTGTTCGACGACACGTTCAACCACGAGGTGTGGAACGACACGGATGAGACGCGGGTGGTGCTGTTCGTGGACGTGTTGCGCCCTCTCCCCTCCCCCTGGTCGCAGATCAACCGGATGATCGTCAGGGCGATCGGCTACTCGCCGTTCGTGCTCGACGCCAAGCGCAACCAGGAGGCCTGGGAAAAGCGCTTTCTGGCGAGGAGAGACGCCCTCGTCAATCGGGCTCCCCGCGCACCGTCACATCCATGACCTCCGGGTGCTCGGCGCTCACGCGGCGGGCGAGCTCCTGAGCGTCGGCGGGGGTGACATCGGGGGCGAGGCGCACGACGAGCAGCGCGCTCGCAAGTCGCTCAGGCGAGACGGCATCCATCAGGGCGTCGACGCTGCGGCGCATCAACCGGCCGGCGGAGAACAGCACCAGGCCGGCGACCAGCAGGGCGGCGATCGAGTCGGCCTGCGGGTGGCCTGCTCGCACGAGCACGAGGCCGACGAGCACCGCCACCGAGCCGAGCAGGTCGAGCGTGAAGTGCAGCGCATTGGCGCTTAGCGCGGCGCTGTCGTAGCGGTCGGCCGCCCGGTGGGAGGCGAGCGAGCGCGTGGCGTCGATCGCGATCACGGCGAGCAGGACCGCGAACGTGTACCAGCGCGCGTCGACCCGGTGGGCGTGACCCGCGAGCCTGTAGACGGACTCCACGGCGATCGCGATTGACGCCCCGCTCAAGATGATGCTCTCGCCGAGCGCGGAGAGGTGTTCGGCCTTGCCGTGGCCGTATGGGTGCTCGCGATCGGCCGGTCGCAGGGCCACCCGGACCGCGAAGAACGTGAGCAGCGCCGCCGCCAGGTCGGTGGCGGAGTGGATCGCCTCGGCGAGCACGCCCAGGCTGTGCGAGAGCAGGCCGAGGACCAGCTTGATCGCGACGAGCGCGGCGGCCGCGATCACCGAGACGAGCGCCGTGCGCTGTGGGGATTGCATCCTGCCCGCCGTCATCCACAGGCGAGAGTAGCCGTCAGCCCCGAAGACACGCCGGCGGCGGCGGCTCAGACGCCGGATACGTCGAGCCCGGTACCCTGCAGCAAGCTATTTGCCTTGGCGTTGAGGACCGTGAACTCGCCGGTGAGGATCAGCAGTCCGAGCACGATCATCACCGCCCCTCCGATCCCGACGATCAGGGGGAAGTGACGCTTGACCACGGCGAGCGCGCTGGTCATGCGCTCGAAGGCGAGCGCGATCAGCAGGAACGGGATCGCAAGGCCGGCCGAGTAGAAGGCGAGCAGCAGGGCCCCGTGGGCGGCTGAATGCGAGACCGCCGCCTGCGTGAGGATCGCTCCGAGGGTGATGCTCGTGCAGGGAGTCCAGGCGATCGCGAACGCCGCGCCCGCGAGCAGCGGGCCGCCGCGCCCGGCGAGTCTCAATAACGACTCGGAATGCCACTGGAAGTTGAGCGCGTCGACGAACGGGGTCGCGAGGAAGACGAGGCCCATCAGGACGATCAGGACCCCACCTGCCGTGCGCAGCGTGCCGATGTGGTCGTTCAAGACGGAGCCGAGCTGAGTGGCGGTGAGCCCCAGGAGAATGAAGATCAATGAGAAGCTCGCGATGAACAGCAGGCTCGGCACGAGCACGCGTCGCACCCCGGCGCCCTGGATGTCAGCGGGAGCGACGCCGATCACGGTCGACAGGTAGCCCGGCACGAGCGGCAGGACGCAGGGCGAGAGGAACGAGACGAGCCCGGCGGCGAGCGCGACGGGAATGCCGACGCCGGTGGCCGTGTCCGAGGAGGAGCCGGCGGCGGCGAGGATCGCGTGGGTGGCGCTCATAGCGGGCTCTCGACGAGCGCTGCGCGCAGCTCGGCGACTTCGCGCTCCAGGCGCGCGACGCGATCTTGCAGGTCGTTGCCGATCGCAATCGGCGCCCTGTCCCGTAGGAGCGGCGGGAAGGCCGATCC
>CABEAD010000024.1_pt1 | contig 20995 bp, 24 predicted proteins | sample 3132311 | NCBI WGS metagenome assembly CABEAD01 (sample SAMEA5534342, study PRJEB31848) | metagenome | biome: tundra; feature: field; material: soil | place: USA | collected 2013-05 | depth 0.45 m
GTCCCGGCGGGCACACCCTGACCTCGCAGAGCACCAACGAGCGCGGGCTGATCGCCGCGATCGACTTGGCCCCCACGATCCTCGCCCATCTCGGCCTGCCGGTTCCCGCCGCCATGCGGGGGCGGCCGGTGCAGCTCGACGGGGCCTTCGACGGGGCCTCCCTGCGCGCGCTCGAGGCGCGTCTGACGATCGTCGACGCCCGGCGGCTGCCGGCGCTCGAGTGGCTCGTGCTCGCGTGGGCGCTGCTGCTCGCCCTCGCGCGGCTGCCGATCGCCCCGGCCGATCGGCGCAGGCGGGGCGCCTGGGCGATGCGGGTCGGGGCGCTCGCGATGCTGTGGACGCCGTCCGCCGTGCTCGTCGGAGCGGCGCTCGAGCCGAGTCGCGCGGTGGAGTATGCGGTCCTGGTGCTCACGTGCTTCTCGCTCGGCGCGCTCACAGACCGGCTCCTCCGGTGGCCGCGCGCCCCTATCGTGCCGGCGGTCGCGGCGTTGCTCGCGCTCACCGTCGACGCGCTCGCCGGCACGCAGCTGTTGATGCGCTCGCTGCTCGGCCCCAACCCGGCGTATGGGGCGCGCTTCTACGGGATCGGCAACGAGCTGAAGTCGGGACTGGCCGTGCTGGTGCTGTGCGGCGTCGCCGCGGCGCTGTACCCCGCCGTGCGAAGCCGCCGCGCGGCGCTCGCGATGGCCGCGGCGGGCATCGTGCTCGCGGCCGTCGAGGGGTCGGCGCGCATCGGCGCGGGCGTCGGCGGCGTGATCCTCGTCAGCGCCGGCACGGCTGTCGCGACCGTGATGCTGCTCCCCGGCGCGCTCACGCGCAGGCGTGCCTTGATCGTGATGGCGGCGCCCGTCGCGGGCCTGGTGGCGCTCGCCGCACTCGACCTCGCCACCGCCCACGGCACCGGCCACTTCACGGGCAGCGTGCTCGACGCCCGCTCGGCGAGCGACATCCGCGACATCATCGTGCGTCGCTATGGCGCAGCCTACGACGAGCTGAGGAACCATCTCATGCCGGTAGCCACGGGGCTCACGCTGCTCGCCTCGGTGGTCGCAGTCCGCCGCCGAGAGCGAATCTGCGAGCCCGTCGACTCCGACCCGGCCTGGCTGGCGGCACTCGCCGGTGGCCTCACAGCAGGCGTGATCGGCGCGCTCAGCGAGGACTCGGGCCCAGTGCTGCTCGTCGTCGCCGTGTTCACGCTCGGGTGCGTGCTGAGCTACCTGTGGGGCAGGCCCTGATCAGCGCACTGGGCGGTCAGCCGATCCTGGGGATCGCGGCGAGCAGTTGGTTCGGCGGCACGTACATCGTGGTGTAGTCGCGGCGCCAGCGGATGCGTCCGGCTCGGTCGAGCAGAACGAAGGTGTGCCCGTCGGTATTCGGGTGCATGCCCTGCCCGAGCGCGCCGTAGGCGGTGGACATCTGGGCGCTCTGGTCGCTGATCATCGGCGTCTTGATGCGATATTCCTGGACGGCTTGGCGCAGGACTTCGGGTGAGTCGGTGGTGATGTTGACCAGCGTGAGGTGACGGCTGCGCAACTCAGCAGCGCGCTGCTGCAGCGACTGGATCTGCTCGAAGCACGCCTGGCACATGACTCCCTCGCTGAAGAACAGCAGCACGTCGTGGCCGCGCAGGCCGGCGCTTGTGATCGGGCGCCCCGTGAGGACGTCCTGCTCGGAGAACGCCGGCGCGAGGCCGCTGCTCACGCGGGCGCTCGTCGGCGCGGACCGCTTGGACTGGCTCACGGCCGCCGCCAGCACGACCACCACGGCGGCGGCGATCGCCGCCACGATGCCCCACCGAGTTCCGCTCCACTGGATCTTGCCGCGCCGAAGCCGGTCAGGGTGCCTCGGCGGTGGCTGGGACGTGCGCGACCGCTGGATGCGGGCCTTCTTGCTCATGATGGCTTCTCCTTGGTCTTACGGGGTTTTGCGACGAGGTAGGCCAGCAGCGCGACCGCGGCGGCGATGGCAGGCCAGGCGAGCCCGTTCGGCAGCGAGTCGAGGTGATGTGCCAGGCGCCCCACCCAGAGGCCGAGGGTGCGCTGGAAGCCCGGGGCGCTCTCGGCGTTGCCGCTCACCGCCAGCACGATGAACAACACGCCAAAGGCGGCGAACAGGACCGTGCCGGCGAGCCGCGAGAGCGTGATCGGCTTGAGGTGAGCGCCCAAGCGCAGCCTCAGCTGCGGATCGCGCACGCGTCCGCGCAGACGACCCCAGGCGAAGGCGAGCGGCAGCAGCGGGGTGACCAGGCCGAGGACGTAGACGCCGCCGAGCAGTGCCCCGCCGAGCCAGCTGCCGGTGGTCGCCGAGAGCGCGACCGCGCCGGCGAGCACCGGAGCGCAGCAGGCGGTCGCGGCGCCCGAGAAGCCGCCGAGCAGAAAGACGGACGCGCGCGAGCCGCCAAGCTGGGGCTGTGGGAGCATGACGGGGAGCATCGAGCCGCGCCATAGAGCGACGGCGACAGCGATCATCATCAGCCCGCCGGCGACGAACAGGAGCGGGTGCCAGCGGCTGATCAGTGTCGAGAGCGCGCCGGCGCCGAGCGTGATCGGCCACACCACGGCAGCTACTCCGGCGACGTACAGCGCCGTCATCCGGGCAACGCGCCAGCGGCTGCCCTGGCCGACGGCGGCGAGGTAGGTGGGCGTCATCACCGCCGCGCAGCACGGCGCGAAGAACGCGACCAGCCCCGCCGCGAAGGCCGCCGCCGCGGAGCCGGCGAGCAGCGCCTGGCTCATGCGGGGAGCCTCTTGCGCAGCGCGCGCTCGGAGAAGCGGCCGTAGGCGAGCACGCGCTCGCCGTCCCAGAGCACGGGCAACAGCACGAGCGGCACACCCGCAGCAGCCAGCTCCCCGGCCTCAACGCTGCTGACATCCACCTCCCGCGCCGCGAGCGAGAGCTGCGCAAGCACGGCGCGGGCGCGGGCGCACAGATGACAGTCGGGAGCGGTGATCAGGAGAAGGTGGCGCTCGTTCATCGCCACAGCATCGGCAGAGAATGTGAAGCGAGCGTGAAGACGGTCGCGACACGGCCCGGCGCTGCGCATGTGCTACCAGAATTGTGCTTGAGCATGAAGAACCTGTGAACGCGCGATGCTGATTTGGTGAAGGCGCAAGCGACGCTGCCTGAGCTCGCCGCAAGAGGAGGCGGGGTGGTAGTTTGCCTTGATCTTCTTGGAGGCGAGCACCGATGGCGAGGGGGCCGCGCGGCTCAGGAGTGCCCGAAGCGCACGTCGGGGAGGATGCGTCGCGCCCAGTGCGGCAGATACCAGGCGTGTCGGCCCATCAGGCGCAGCAGGACGGGCAGCAGCAGCAGGCGGATGAGTGCTGCGTCCAAGAGGACGGCGACGCCGAGGATGATCCCCATCTCCTTGGGCGGGAGCGGTCCGGAGAGCGCGAAGGTGAAGAACACGGCGACCATCACGGCGGCGGCGGCGAAGATGACACGCCCTGAGTGCGCCACCGCACCGATCATGGCGTCCTTCGGATCGTGACTGTGGTCCCAGTGCTCCTTGGCGGAGGAGAGCAGGAACATGGTGTAGTCCATCGAGATGGCGAAGATCATCGCGAAGAAGAACACCGGGCCCCAAGCGTCGAGGAAGCCCTGGGGCTGGAAGCCCAGCAGCGAGTGCAGCACGCCGTCCTGGAAGATCCACTTGGACACGCCGAACGCCGCCCCGGTGGCCAGCAGATTGGTGAGCACGCCGGCCGCGGCGAGCAGCGGGGCCTGCAACGCGAACAGCAGCAGCAGGAACCCGAGGCCGAGCACCACACCGATCACCAGAGCGGTCTTGGCGGAGAGCAGGTGCTGCAGGTCGTGGTTTTCTGCGACAGCGCCTCCGAGCAGGGTCCCAGCCGGCATGTGGGCACGCAGCCGCCCGATGGTGGCGCCCACCGCCGGGTTGGAGGGGTCCTGCCGGGGGACGGCCGTCACGAGGAAACGCCCGCCGAGACCGGGCTGGGTGGGCAACACCTGGACGATGCCCGGGTCGCTCTTGGCGATCCGCACGACCGTCGCCGCCTGGCCGGCGCCGGTGACGAGCTGCAACGGGCCGGTGGCGCCCGCTCCCATCGCGGCCTGAACCTGGTTGTAGCCGACGCGCGAGGAGTCCGAGCTCGGCACGACCTTGATCGAGGGCATCGAGGTCTTCAACTGCGTCACTCCGAATGCGAGCACGGCGAGCACGACCAGTGCGGGGATGCCGTAGCGCAACGGATGACGCCACAGGCGCTCGCCCCAGGCGGCAAAGCGCGGCGAGCGATGCAGGGCGGGCGGGTTCGATTTAAACCACGGCAACGACAGGTTGTCGACCTTCGGGCCGAGCTTGGCCAACACCGCCGGGAGCAGCGTCAGCGTGGCGGCGAGCACGAAGACGACGGCGAGCATGATGCCCAGGCTCATGCTGCGAAAGGCCGGGCTGGGGACGAGCATCACCGCGGTGAGCGAGATCAGCACGGTCACGCCGCTGAACAGGACGGCCTTGCCGGCCGTGTCCATCGTGACGGCTGCGGCCTCCTGCGCGTCGAGCTTGGAGCCGAAGAAGGCGCCGCGGAAACGCATCACGAGGAACAGTGCGTAGTCGATGCCCAGCGCGAGCGCGAACATCAGCGCGAAGTTCATCGCCCAAATCGAGATCGGCGCGATGAGCGTGCCGAGGTAGAGCGAGCCGGCGGCGGCGAGCAGACCGAGCATGGTCAGCATGAGAGGCAGGCCCGCGGCGACCAGCGAGCCGAAGGCAAGCAGCATGATGCCGAGCGTCACCGGCCAGGAGATCACCTCGGACTTCAGCATCGCCGAGCGGTTGGCGACATTGAAGTCCGACCACATTCCGGCTGCGCCGGTGAGGTTGACCTGCACCCCGCCAGCCGAGAGCTTGCGCAGGCTCCCCTTGAGACTGTCGGCTGCCGCGACCATCCGGTTGGGGTCGCGCGCGGCGCCCGCCTGCACGATTGCGGTGTGGCCGTCGCGTGAGATCGAGGAGCCGGGTGCCGGCGCGACCACGGCTCGCACCGCGGCGTTCGCTCGCAGCGTCTGCTCGACCCGCACGATGGCCGACCGGAAGGCCGGAGCGCTGACCGTCTGCGTCGGGGAATACACGACGGTCATCAGGCCGTAGCTGCCGAGACCGGCGAAGTCGCGTTCGAGGAGCTTGCGGGCCTGTACCGACTGCGACCCGCTCGCTTCCCAACCGGCGCCGGATAGTGCCTTCTCGACGCGTGGCGCGAAGAACCCGAGCACCAGCGCGACCAGCAGCCAGCCGACCAGCACCGTGCGGAAATGCGTTGCCGTGTAGCGCCCGAGGCGGCCGATCGGCCCAACTCGGGGGACGTGCTGGGTCGGCGGCTCGATGGGCTTTGCTGCGGGGGGCGCGGTGGTGGTGCTCACGAAGGCGCCTCCTTGCCGGGGTAGATGACGGAACGCAACGCGAACACGCGCCGCAGGACCAGCGACGCCGGACACACACCGAACAGCACATACAGCCACTGGTTGACACCGACGAACGCCGTCAGCAGCAAGAACCACGGGGAAACCAGCGCCGCCAGACCGGCCGACACCAGCGTCATCGTGCCCGCCAGGGCGAACAGCACGCGCTCAAGTGGCCAGCGAGAATAGCCGGTGCCGCGGGGCGCCTCGCGGGTGCATACGGTTGCAGTCATCGGGTGGCTCCTCCTGGCAGTAGTGAGTCAAGTTGGTCCAGCTGGCGTCGCAGGCCACCGCAGACCTGCTCGCACAGCTCGAACACCCCCTCATCGGCGATCGCATAGAGCGAGAAGTTGCCCTCCTTGCGCCTGCTCACCAGCCCGCTGCGCAGCAGCACACCGAGATGCTTCGAGACATTCTGCTGCGAGGCGTCGGCCGCCACCTGGAGCTCCTGGACGGTCGCCGGAGCCTCACGTAGAGCGTCGAGGAGACGGATACGCATCGGCTCGCCGAGGACACGGAAGCGCTCGGCGATCACCTCGACGAGCGGCGCCGGCAGCGGGTGCGGAACATTCGTAGCTGTGGTCATGCCAGCCACGGTAACACAACTGTATCGTTGTACGCGACTAAAGCTGTGGACGCTGTGGCGAGGAGCAATGAGCTCAGGCTCACTGTCGCCGGGCCACTCCGAGAATGTGCGGGATCGATGGCAGCAGCGGGCTGGGCTTGAAAGCTATGCGCTCCTCGCGCTCCATCTCGAAGCCGGCCCGGCGGATCGCCGCGCCGGTGTCGCGCGCGCAGTGGCAGCCGCCGGCAAGACATGGATAGAGGGTGGCATCGAGCGCGCGCTGGACGCGCGCCGCGGCGGGGCGGTCTGAGATCACGTGCTCGTAGAAGCGAAGCTCCCCACCCGGGCGCAGCACGCGAGCGATCTCGCGCAGCGCAGCCGCCTGGTCGCGCACCGAGCACAGCACGAGCGAGGCGACCGCGGCATCGAACTCGCCGTCCTCGGCCGGCAGCGCCTCGGATGTGCCGGTCCTCACCTCGACGCTCACCGGCGCTCGCTCGGCCGCGGCTCGGGCGAGCTCGCACAGGTGCGGCTCGGGCTCCACCGCGACTACCTGGGTGACTCCCTGCGGGTAGTAGGGGAAGTTCAGGCCGTGCCCGGCGCCGACCTCGATCACCCGGCCCTCGATGTTCGCGAGCAGCGCCCTGCGGTGCTCGGCGGCGCCACGCTTCTCGCTCGCGCGACCGATGTACGGATAGACGCGAGAGAAGATCGGGTGGCGGTGCGTGGAGGACACGGTTGCCCGTCGGGATGTCGGTCTCGCCGACAGGGCGCCTAGCCGGACTCGCTCGCGGGACGCGGCGGTTGGGGGTCGCGTGTCGCGGACTGTCCGTCGCTGAGCGTCTCGCGCAGTTGCTCGTACTGCTCGACGGTCAGCTCGCCGCTGGCGAGGCGCCGATCGAGGATCTCGCGCGCCGATGGTGCCGACGCGTTTGTGCCGCGACCGCGATCGCTGAGCGTGGAGACGAGCCAGACGATCGTCGCGACGATCAGCGCGAGGACGATCAGCGTGCCGAGGAGCGAGAAGACCCAGTCCCCGGTGCTCATGTGGTCACCCCAGTACATCATCGCCGACCACCTCCATCACCGCCGCCGTGGGACATTCCGCGCATCATTATCGCCATCATCGCTGTGCACATGACCGCGGCGAAGATGAACCCGACGCCGGCGACGCCGGTCGCGACGAGCACGATCGCGATCACGAGCATCGGGATGCAGCAGGCGATCATCATCCAGCCGTGGCCGCGATGGGCGTGGCCATCATGAGTGCTGTGCTCGTCGTGCTGGTCGGCCTGCTGGCAGCAGCCGTGATCTGAGTGACCGCCGTGCTCCTCGTGCTGGTAGGTCTGATGGGTGGCGTCTACCTGGCTCATGCTGGTTTCGTCGATCTCTGCTCGCTTCATCGTCTGCTCCTTCCCTTTCAGAGGGAGTCTCGGCGCTCGCCGTGAAGGATCTGTGAAGGAACCACGCCGATTCGGTGAACGAGGGCAGTCCGCCAGCGTTGGGATCTGTGGGTTCTACGGTCCAAGTCTGCGGGACTATACCAGGAGGGGGTATGCTACGTTTGTCGCGTGCATACGACCCCGACACGCGGCTACACGGCCTCCAAGCAGCAGCTACTCAACCGCCTGGCGCGCGTCGAGGGTCAGGTGCGGGGTGTCGCGCGGATGGTGGAGGAGGATCGCTACTGCATCGACGTGTTGACGCAGATCTCGGCTATCCAGGCGGCGCTCGAGCAGATCGCGCTCGGACTTGTGGATGGCCACGTCCGCGTGTGCATGATGGGTCACGGCGCGGCGCCGGCAGACCCGGACGCGCAGGTGGCCGAGCTGATGGGCGCCGTGGGCCGGCTTGTGAAGCGATGAGAAGGATGGTGAGACGATGAGCGCAACCGAGACAGACGTCGTCGGGCGCGAGGCGGAGAAGAACGACCAGGCCGGGGCGAGGCAGACCGCGCGGATCGGGATCGAAGGGATGCATTGCGCCTCGTGCGTGGCGCGGATCGAGTCAGAGCTCGAGCGCACCCCGGGCGTCGTGCGGACGGCGGTGAACCTGACCAGCGAGCAGGCGACCGTCGTGTATGAGCCGGGGGCGACGGATTTGGCGCAGCTGGAGCGGGCGGTGCAGCGCGCTGGTTTCGAGCCGCGCCCGGCGCCCGAGAGCGGCGAGGATCCGCTGGAGCGTCAGGAGCGCGACCGGGCGAGCGAGTACCGCACGCTGATGCGAAAGTTCTTCTTTGCGGCCGCGATCTCGGTGCCGGTGCTGGTGCTCTCCTACCCCGACCTGTTTGGCCTGGATCGCTTCTCGTTTTTCCTAAAGGGCTCGGATTCGCTGTGGTGGGTGTGGCGCGCGCTCGGTGTCGCGACGCTCCCGGTGCTGGTGTGGGCGGGCGGCCACTTCTACACCGGCGCGTGGCAGGCGTTGCGCCATCGCTCCGCGAACATGCACGTGCTGATCGGGGTCGGGATCTCGGCCGCGTGGTTGTATTCGACGGTCGCGGTGATCGCGCCGTCGATCTTCCCGAAGGCAAGCCTCGCGGAGGTCTACTACGACGTCAGCGCGGTCGTGGTCGCGTTGGTGACGCTGGGGATGGCGCTAGAGGTCAAGGCCAAGGGGCGCTCCTCGGAGGCGATCAGAAAGCTGATCGGCCTGCAGGCAAAGACAGCGCGCGTGATCCGCGACGGGCGCGAGCTCGATGTCCCGGTCGAGGAGGTCGTGGTGGGGGATGTGGTGGCCGTGCGCCCGGGCGAGAAGATCCCGGTCGACGGCGTGATCACCGAGGGCGAGTCGAGCCTGGATGAGTCCATGGTCACCGGCGAGTCGCTGCCGGTCGACAAGACGGTGGGTGATGAGGTGATCGGCGCGACGATCAACAAGACCGGCGCGTTTCGCTTCCAGGCGAGGAAGGTCGGAGCGGACACGGCGCTGGCGAGCATTGTGCGGATGGTCGGCGATGCGCAGGCGACCAAGCTGCCGATCCAGCGCGTGGTCGACCGGGTCGCGGGGATCTTCGCGCCGGCGGTGATGATCGTTGCGATCGCCGCGTTCGTCGTGTGGTTCAACCTCGGGCCGGCGCCGGTGCTCGCCTACGCGGTGATCGTCGCCGTGACCGTGCTGATCATCGCCTGCCCGTGCGCGCTCGGTCTGGCGACGCCGACCTCGCTGACGGTCGGGATGGGCAAGGGCGCCGAGCAGGGCGTGCTGTTCCGCGGCGGCGACGCGCTCCAGGCCGCCCGGCAATTGGATGTGATCGTGCTCGACAAGACCGGCACGATCACGCACGGCCAGCCCGCGTTGACCGACGTGATCAGCGCAGGCGGCTTTGACGAGCCAGCGGTGCTGGCACTGGCCGCCGCAGTCGAGCGAGACTCCGAGCACCCGCTGGCGCAGGCGATCGTCCAGGCCGCCGCCGAGCGCGGGATCGAGCCGCCCAATCCGACGCGCTTCGCGGCGGTCCCGGGACACGGCGTCGACGCCGAGGTGCAGGGCCGCGCGGTGCTGTTGGGCAACAGCCGGCTGATGGCCGACCGCCAGATCGACGTCGGCGCGCTCGACGCGCACGCGCAGCGGCTCGCGGGCGAGGGCAAGACGCCGATGTACCTCGCCGTCGATGGCCGCTCCGCCGGCGTGGTCGCGGTCGCGGACACGATCAAGCCGGACTCGGTCGCGGCGATCGAGCGGCTGCGGCGTTTCGGCCTTCAGGTGGCGATGATCACCGGCGATAACGAGCGGACCGCACAGGCGATCGCGCGTCAGGTCGGCGTCAACCGGGTCCTCGCCGAGGTGCTCCCTCAGGACAAGGCGCACGAGGTCAGGAAGCTGCAGCTCGAGGGCAACCGGGTGGCGATGGTCGGCGACGGCATCAACGACGCGCCGGCCCTGACCCAGGCGGATGTGGGGTTCGCGATCGGGACCGGCACCGACGTCGCGATCGAGGCATCGGACGTGACGCTCCTCGGCGGCAGCCTGCAGAGCGTCGCGACCGCGATCGAGATCTCCCGCGCGACGATGCGCAACGTCGAGCAGAACCTGCTCGGCGCGTTCATCTACAACAGCGCCGGCCTGCCGATCGCCGCCGGCGTCTTCTATCCCCTGTTTGGTGTGCTGCTCTCGCCGCTGATCGCCGCCGCGGCGATGGCGTTCAGCTCTCTCACCGTCGTCTCCAACGCCAACCGCCTGCGCCACTGGCAACCGAAGGAGCTCCAGCCATGACCATCGCACAGATCATCGTCACCGCCGCCGGCCTTGCCGCGATCGCCGGCGTCGCCTGGTTCTTCTGGGGCCCCCGCGGCGAGGGCGCCGTAGCGGGCGTGACCTCTTCGGGCTTCCAGGAGGCGATGATCCTGGTGAAGGGCGCCTACAACCCCGACGTGATCGTCGTCGAGCACGGCAAGCCGGTCAGGCTGACCTTCCTGCGCGAGGAGACCGCCGCCTGCTCGGAGAAGGTGCTCCTCCCCGACTTTCACCGCACGGCAGAGCTGCCCGAGGGCGAGCAGGTGCCCGTCGAGTTCACTCCGCAGGAGCCCGGCGAGTACGAGTTCACGTGCGGGATGGGCATGCTCCGGGGCAAGGTCGTCGTTCGCTGACTGGTGTGATGGCATCAATGAACGAGCGGATCTTGATCATCGACGACGAGCCCTCGATCCACGAGGTCGCGCGCGCCTACCTCGAGCGCGACGGCTTCATCGTCTACAGCGCCGCCGACGGGCGCGAGGGGCTCGAGCTGGCGCTCTCCAAGCGCCCGGCGCTGATCGTGCTCGACCTGATGCTGCCCGACGTCTCGGGTGAGGAGATCTGCAAGGAGGTGCGCAGCCGCTCGGACGTGCCGATCCTGATGCTGACGGCGAAGTCGAGCGAGGATCAGCGTGTCGCGGGGCTCTCGCTTGGCGCCGACGACTATCTGGTCAAGCCCTTCAGTCCACGTGAGCTCGTCGCGCGGATCAAGGCGATCCTGCGCCGCAGCGCCGGTGGCGAGATGCCCTTGGTCGAGCAGCAGCGCTTCGACGAGGGCCGCCTGACGATAGACAGCGTCCGTCACGAGGTGCTCATCGACGGCGAGCGCGTCGATCTGACCGCGACCGAGTACAAGCTGCTGTGCGCGCTCGCGCAGTACCCGGGAAGGGTGTACTCGCGCTTTGAGCTGATCAACCGCGTACAGGGTCACGACTTCGAGGGCTACGAGCGCACGATCGACGCACACGTCAAGAACCTGCGCCGCAAGATCGAGCCCGACCCCCGCCATCCGCGCTACGTCGAGACGGTCCACGGCGTCGGCTACCGGCTCGCCGCCAAACGCGCATGAACGCGTGGAAGAGGGTCGGCCTGCGCGGCCGCCTCATGCTCGCGCTCGCCGGTGTCGCGGTGCTGTCCGTCGCGCTCGCGACCGTGCTCGCCGACAGCGGCCTGAACAGCCGCTTGGACCAGTCAGCCCGCGAGCGTCTGCACACCGCCGCCGGCCACACCGCGCAGCTCGCCGCGGGCCTCTACGAACAGCAGCACAACCAGTGGACTGGGCGGACGCTCACCGAGCTTTCTCACCTCGCGGGGATCAGCGGCTACCGCGTCGCCGTCTACGATCCGACCGACCGTCTCTTGAGCGGGTCGGCGCCGATCTCAGCGCCTGCGCGAGCGCGAGCGAGCGTGACCGCGGCCGGCCGCCCAGTGGGCAGCGTCGTGCTCACACCGCTGCGGGGCCAGGTGCTGACCGGCGAGGACCGCCAGCTCCGCCAGCGCCTGGACACCGACCACCTGGTTGCCGCGCTGGCGGCGCTCCTGGTAGGACTGCTCGCCGCGGTCTTCCTCGCGTCGCGGCTGGCACGACCGCTGCGCCGGCTGACCGACGCGGCCCGCCGGATCGAGCGCGGCAAGCTCGACGCCCGCGTACAGCCGGAGGGTACCCCGGAGACCGCGACGCTGGGCCGCGCGTTCAACCGCCTCGCCGAGACGCTCGAGCACGAGGAGCAGATCCGCCGCGCCGCCGCGGCCGACGTCGCCCACGAGCTACGCACGCCGCTGGCTGGGATCGTCTCGCGCATCGAGGCCGCCCAAGACGGCGTGCTCGCCGACGAGCAGCGCAACCTCGAGGCGATCCACGCCGAGGCGCTGCGCCTCTCCCAGCTCGTCGACGATCTCGGCAAGCTCGCCGAGGCCGAGCAGCCGGGCCTAACGCTCCACAAGCAGCCAGTCGAGCTCGTCGAGCTCGTCGGCGAACGCGTCGATGTCCACCGCGAGCAGCTCGCCGCGAAGAGCATCGCGCTCGAGCAGCGGGTCGAGCCCGCACACGTATATGGAGACCCGGGACGCCTGGCGCAGATCCTCGACAACCTGCTCTCCAACGCGCTGCGCTACACCGCAAGCGGCGGGAAGGTCAGCGTCGAGCTCACACAGCGCAACGGGAACGCGGTCCTCGTGGTCGCCGACACAGGCATCGGCATCGCCGGCGAGGACCTCCCATACATCTTCGAGCGCTTCTGGCGCGGCGAGCGATCCCGCGCGCGCCACACCGGCGGCGCCGGCATCGGCCTGGCGATCGTGCGCGAGCTCGTCCGCGCCCACGATGGCCGCATCGACGTGCAGAGCAAGCCCGGCCAGGGCTCGCGCTTCACCGTCACCCTTCCCGCACGCGCACCCTCGTGATGAGGCAAGCGGTGCGGTCACAGGGCGAGCGGGGCGTTCACGTCCTGGCGCGGATCGCGCGGCGGGCGAGCGGCAAGCGGCTGGCCAGGGCGACGCCGACCGCGGCTAGCGCGAGCGACCACAGTTGGGGCTGCGACAGGCCGGCGGCCACCGTCGGGTTGATCCGAACGAGCTCGACCAGGAAGCGCTCGGTGCCCATCGCGATCGCGAACGTCGCGAACTGCGCGGTCGGGGAGATCCGGTCCCGCAACCGCCACAGCACGGCTCCGAGGGCAAACGCGACGATCGCTTCGTACAGCGCCGTCGGCTGAACCGGGACGGTCGTCGGGACGGTCCCATGGGGGAAGCTCATCGCCCAGGGCAGATCCGATGGCTTTCCGTACGTGCCGTCGCCCGCCAGCAGGCAGCCCAGCCGCCCGATCCCGTAGGCGAACGCGAGCGGAGCGGAGACGATCCCAGCTACCAGCCGGGCCGGCAGGCCGCGTTTGCGCGCGACGAGCAGCACCGCGGCCGCCCCGCCGATCAGCCCGCCGTACCACGTGAAGCCGGTGCCCCCGAGGTCGTGGATGCTGAGCGACCCGGCGTGCTCGGCGAGGTAATACAGCTTCGCGCCCGCGAACCCCGCCACGGCTCCCCATAGCGTCAGTGGATACGCGAGCCCGGGATCGCGGCCACGGCGGGCGAGCTCGCGGGCGATCAACCAGCCCGCTACCAGCACGGCCAGCGCCTTGCTGACGCCGTAGCTCTGCACGGCGAACCCGCCGAGATGGAACAGCACCGGCCTCACGCCGCAGAGCATCACGCACGGTTTTGAAGAATCTGTGAACGCCGTCTGCGCAGCGCACGCGCGATCCCGCCTGCTCAGACCGGACGGAGCCCCGTTTGAGCCGTTCACGAAATCGGCGCGCCGCCTTCACCGCGTCTTCACGACCAGCGTCGATGCTCACCGTGCAAGGCAATCCAGACCACAAAGGGAGCGCAGCCATGAGAGTGTTCGCCCGGCGCCGTGCCTCGGGGACCGAGATATCAGCGCACGGCGTGCAAGTGCGGCGAATCAGGGTCAAGGAGGGCTATCAGCCCTGCGAGATCCACGTCAACGCCGGCGTCCCGATCCGGCTCGTGTTCCGCCGCGAGGAGAGCGCACCGTGCTCGGAGCGCGTCGTCTTCCCAGACCTCGGCATCAGCGCCGGACTGCCGTCCTTTCAGGATGTGATCGTCGAGCTGCCCGCCAGCGCGCCGGGCACGCACCGCTTCTGCTGTGAGATGGACATGATCCACGGCGACCTGATCGTCGAGCCCGACCGCACCGCAGCCTCCACCGCAGCTCGAGCCCGAGAGGCGATGAGCGCATGAGCGACTACGGCTACGGACTGTGGGCGCTGGTGGCGGTCGACTCACTGCTGGTGATCGTCTTCGCCGTCAGCTTCTTTCACCCGCACGGACGTCGCGACTGGCGCGCGCTCGGCGGCTTCGCAGCGTTCGTCGTGGCGCTGTTCAGCGAGATGTACGGCTACCCCCTGACGATCTATCTGCTCTCCGGGGTGCTCGGCTCAAAGCTCGGCCTCGGCCACGGGCAGGGGCATTTGTGGAACGACCTGATTGGCTGGCACGGCGACCCGCACCTCAGCCCGTTCCACATCGCCAGCTACTTGCTGATCATCGCCGGGTTCTGGCTGATCGCCGCCGCCTGGCGTGTGCTGCTCGCCGCCCAACGCGACGGGGAGCTCGCCACCAGCGGACCGTACGCGCACATCCGTCACCCCCAATACTCCGGTCTGCTGCTGATCATGGTCGGCTTCCTCGTCCAATGGCCGACAATCCCGACGCTGCTCATGTTCCCCGTGCTCGTCCTCGCCTACCGGCGTCTGGCATGCCGCGAGGAGCGCGACACCTACGCCCAGTTCGGTGAGGCGTGGAAGCAGTACGCCATGAGCACGCCGCGATTCGTTCCCGCGATTCGTGCGACTCGACGCCATTCAGTACCTTCCACGGATCCATCCGGCGGAGGCGCACCGTTTGCGGGCCACCCCAGCGCCCATAGCCTCCGGCGGGAGATGCAAGCCACAGATCGCACTCTGACTCCACGAGAGGAACCACGATGAGCACGCCCACCGACCCGAGCCAACGCAGGATGCGCACACGGCGCCTGATCACGATCTCGTTGCTGTCGGTCGTGCTCGCCGCGCTCGGCGCGGTACCCGCGCTCGCCTCGGTCAGCGAGGAACAGCAGGGTGCCAGGCTGCTTGGCCAGGTCCAAAGCGGTCAGAGCACCTGCAGCAAGCTCAGCCCAAGCCAGTTCGAGCTGATCGGCGAGTATGCGATGGGACGGATGCTCGGCTCGAGCGCGGCGCACGACGCGATGAACGCGCAGATGCAGACGGTCATGGGGTCCAGCGGCGAGCAGCTAGCGCACCAGTTCATGGGCGAGCGCTTCGCCGGCTGCGCCACCGGCAACGCTCCCGCGCAGTTCGGCACGATGATGGGCATGATGGGCACCGCCATGATGGGAGCGAGCTACAGCTCCTCCGCCCAGGGCAACGGCTACGCGCCGTCCATGATGGGCGGTGGTTACCGCCCGTACATGATGGGCGGCTACGGCGCCAACCAGACCGCCCACGACAGCGACATGAGCGCTGGCGCGATCATCGCGATCGTGCTCGGCGGGCTCGCCGCGCTCGCGCTGATCGTGGTGCTCGCGGTGCGCATGACCGCACGCCACCAAACTCACCCCCGCGGCGCTTGACCGCGCCCGTGCCGGTCAGCCGGTGGTCGAAGTGTGGGCTGACGGCGGCGGGCGCGGAGTCGTGGTCGTTTGCGGTGCCAGGCAGCTCTTGGCTTTGTGCCCTGACGGGGCGCTTGAGCAGCTCAGTGCCGCGCCGCCCTTGCCCTCGACCTCCGTGAGGAGGAACGTGGACGGAGCGTGTGGGAAGCTGCTGTCGGCGCCGTAGCCGACCACGACGCTGTCCTTGTTGTGAAGCACGTGGGCCGCTGGGTTGCTCAGGGGCCGGCCGTTGAGGTAGAAGTGCAGGCGATCGTCGCCGTATCCCGTCAGCCCGCCCAGCTGCGCGGGACCGAGCTTCACGCCCCATACCGAGAAGAAGTCACCAAGGGTGAAGTTGAAAGGGTGGGCGGCCTCCATGTGGATGATGCCGGTGTGGTCGTGCGTGTGCAGGCTCGACTCCAGGTGCTTGGCGGGGTCGACGCCGATGTTTGCGGGCAGGGGAACCAGCAGGCCGTTGACGTAGATGTGCAGCATCGCGTGGATGTGGAACTTCTCGCTGCCACCCGGCGGAAGGTCGATCTGGCGCAGCCGCTGCGCGAGATGCTCATATTCCGGTGGCCAAGGTGGCTGGCGCACTTGCAGGCCCGGCCCGGAGATCGTCAAACCGGGGGGCGCCGGGTTGCTTGAGCCGCATCCGATCGTAAGGAGCCCGAGCAGTGCGGCCAGTCCGGTGATCAGCTTGCGGGTCGCCATGGTCGCACGGGAGCCTACATCCGGGCCGACGTCAGTCGCGGGTGGTCACGGCCGGCGGACCGGCCGGCGCCTCAGGCGCCGGCGGCGGCGAACTCGCGGAGGAACCCCTCGAACGTGCGCAGATGGCCCTGCTCGTCGGCGAGGATCGTGGTGAGCATGTCCTGGGTCACGGGATCGACTCCGTCGGTGACCGCGATCATGTGGTTGTAGTGCTCGATCGCGCCGCGCTCGGCCTCGATCACGCCTCGGATGACGTGCTCCAGATCGAGGGCATCGGCCGGTGGCTGGAGCGACTCCTGGCTGGCCCGGAGCTCCAGTGAGCCGGGCACGGTCCCGTAGAGCTCCTTGATCCGGCGCGCGAACTGCTGGGCGTGACCCAGCTCCGCCTGCACGTCGGCGGCGAGCGACTGGGTCACCTGCTGCGCGCGAACGCCGTCGGGATTGATCGAGTTTGCGATGTAGCTCATCACGGTCTCGATCTCCATCCAGTAGGCCCCGATCAGCAACTCGACGATCTCCGCGCGTCTTGCGGACTGGGCCTCGGACAGGATGTCGTTGGACGACGCTGGCGCTGACATGGCTGACGTGCTCCTTTCGCGCTCCTCGGTCTGGTTAGGGTACCCTAATTCGCGCTGGCTTCGGGTGCCCTGATCGACTGACAGGAGAGCTGAACACTGGTTCGCCCGAGGATGGCCAGAGCGCGGTCTTCGATGCCGCGACGACTGCGTGTGCCACGACGGACGCCGGTGCCGCGGTGGCTGTGGGTCCTCGGCCCGGGGTTGATGGTGATGTTCGCCGACACCGACGCGGGCAGCGTGATCACGGCTTCCCAGTCGGGCGCGCGCTGGGGGTACCGGCTACTCGCCTTGCAGGTGCTGCTGGTGCCGGTGCTCTACCTGGTTATGGAGCTGACGGTTCGGCTGGGGATCGCCACGGGCAAGGGCCATGCGCAGCTGATCCGCGAGCGCTTCGGCGCCCGCTGGGCGACGATCTCGATCGGCGCGCTGCTGGTGAGCGCGCTCGGCGCGCTGGTGACGGAGTTCGCGGGAGTCGCCGGGGTCGGGCAGCTGTTCGGGTTGCCGCCGGCGCTGACCGTGCCGCCCGCGGCGGCGCTGCTGGTGGTGCTGGTCGTCTCGGGCGGCTACCGGCGGGTGGAGCTGGTCGGGATCGCGCTGGGGCTGTTCGAGCTCGCCTTCGTCGCGGCAGCCGTGCTCGCCCACCCGAGCGCGCACGCGCTCGCCTCGGGGATCGCTCACCAGCCGCTCGGCCAGTCCGGCTATCTGACGCTGGTCGCGGCCAACGTCGGGGCGGTGGTGATGCCGTGGATGATCTTCTACCAGCAGGGCGCCGTGGTCGAGAAGGGTCTGACCGAACGCGATCTGCGGCCCGCGCGGATCGACACCGCGGTTGGCGCGCTGCTTACGCAGCTGATCATGGCCGCGGTGCTGGTCGTGACCGCGGCGAGCTTCCACGGTCGCATTGGGGGCTCGCTGCAGAGCGTCGGGGCCATCGCCGGCGCGCTCACCCAGGTGCTCGGCAGCTCGATGAGTCGCATCGTGCTCGCGTGCGGGGTGCTCGGAGCCGCGCTGGTTGCGAGCATCGTCGTCTCGCTCGCGGCCGCCTGGGCGATCACCGAGGCCGCCGGGCGGCCGCGGAGCCTGAGCGACGGGTGGCGCCGCGCGCCGCTCTTCTACGGCCTCTACGCGGGCGCCGTCGCGTGCGGCGCGGTGCTCGTGCTCGCCAGCCACTCGCTCGTCCGGCTCGCCATCGACGTCGAGGTCGTCAACGCCCTGCTGCTGCCACTGGTGCTGGGCATGCTCATCCTGCTCGCCCATCGGGTGCTCCCCGCGCCGCATGCGCTGCGGCGCGGCCACCGCGTCGCCGTCAACTTTGCGGCGATCGCCGTCACGCTGGTCGGGCTCCTGTGGCTGGGCTTTGCGTTCGGGCTCTGAGCAGGCGAGCGCCAACCAACGGCTTTCCAGCAGCTTTCGAGCAGCACTACGCGGCGCAGTCGCTGCACTCCCCGTGCAAGACGATCTCGTGCTCGGAGACGGTCAGCGGCACCCTCCGGCTGAGGCTCGAGATCGCCCGCTCCAGGCCGGGATCGGAGAACGGCATCACCAGTCCACAGCCGTCGCACACGAGATGGTGGTGGTGCTCGTCGTGGGAGCACACGCGCTCGTAGCGGACCATCGCCTGACCGGTCTCCACACGCTGCACGAGCCGCAGGCGCTCGAGCTCGTCGAGGATGCGGTAGACGCTCGCGCGGCTCACACGCCGCTCGGCGGCCATCAGCGCGTCCTCGATCTCAACCGCCGTCAGCGCGCAGGTCTGGCCGTCCAGCAGCTCGAGCACCGCGCGCCGCGCGCCGCCGCGCTTGTGGCCGGCGGCGGCGAGCACTCCCTCGGCACGCTCGATCCAGCCGTCCGTATGGCCGACGACCGTCGCGGCGGGCGGATTCTCCCCGTCGCCGACCGATCGCCCGGTTTGCGCGCGAGGGCTCATAGCGCGATGGTAGAGACGGATGCGAGCGTATAGGCGCCGACGGCGATCGCGATGATCGCCGTGCTCGGCGGCAGCGAGGGGACGACGTAGCTGAGCGCGATCCCCCCCCACATCGCCGCCAGCGCGATCGCCGCAGACAGCGCCATGCCGAGATACGGCTTGGACGTGAGCCGCAGCGCCGCCCCGGCCGGGGCGGCGATCAAGCCGAGCACGAGCAGCGCGCCGATCGCCTGCGTGCCCTCAGCTGTGACGATCCCGATCAACAGCAGCAGCACCAAGCCGAGCACGCGCACCGGCACCCCATGCAACCCGGCGAGCTCGGGGTCGAGCGTTGCGAACAGCAGGGGACGCGCGATCGCCACCGCGGCGAGCACCACCCCGAGACCGATCGCGGCGGCGGCGACGCCCTGTCCGGCGCCGAGGCCGAAGAGCGAGCCGAACAGCGTGTTGGCGACGATCAATCCGTTGCCGCCTGACGTGCTCGTGCTCAGTACGGCGATCAACAGGACGCCGATCCCGAGGATCCACGAGAAGACGACGCCGATCGTCACGTCGTCGGCCTGCGCGCGGCGGCCGAGACCGGCCATCACGGCGGCGAGCCACAGCGTCAGCGCGAACAGGCCGACCCGCTCGTCGACGCCGACGACGGCCGCGGCGATCGCCCCGACGAACGCGACGTGACTGAGCGCGTCGCCCGCGAAGACCTGGCCGCGCAGGACCATGAACCAGCCGACCAGCCCGCATGCGAGCGCGATGAACGTGCCGGCGAGATAGGCGTTGCGGATGAACTCGTGGGCGAACATCATCCCGCCGGGGAGAGCGCGTGCTCGGCCGACCCGGCGCCGCGCCCCCCGCGCTCGCTCCGCCCGAGGCGCGCGGCCATTCGGCGCGCCAGCTGGGCGAGCACGTAGAGGGCGAATGCGAACGAGGTGACGAAGAACCCGAGCGGGTAGATCGAGAAGTAGGAGACTCCAAGTCCGACCCACGTGACGAGCAGCGCAAACGCGACGCTCAACGCGAGGCTCAGGCCCGGGCGCGGGGTCAATGCCTGTGCCGCGGCGGGCGGCGCGACGAGCAGCGCGAACACGAGCAGCGCGCCCGTGATCTGGCTCGTGGCGGCCACGGCCAGACCGAGGAGCAGCAGGAAGCCGACGTCGAGAGCGCGCACCGGAACCCCCCGCGCACGCGCGACCTCGGGGTCGAGCGAGGCGAGCAGCAGCGGACGTCCGACGACCGCGAGCGCTCCGAGCACGAGGATTGCGACGAGGAGCAGCGTCAATACCTGGTTGCGGTCGATCCCCAGAAACGTGCCGAACAGCAGCGTCTCGAGCTGCTCCAGCACCCCGCTGTAGAGGCTCAGGAAGAGAAAGCCGGCGGCGAGTCCCGCTACCTGCACGACGCCGATCGCAGCCGATTCGCTGCCGCGCCCGCGCTTGCCGACGCCGCCCGAGCGGCCGATCGTCAACGCTGCGAGCCCGCACGCGAGGTAGTAGCCGAGCGCGGTCGGCAGCCCCGCCAGCGCGGCGCCCGCGGCGCCCGGAAAGGCCATCACCGCGATCGTGTGCCCAGCGAAGCTCTGGCGGCGCAGAACCATGTACCAGCCGACCACACCCGCCATCACCGCGACGATCGTCCCCGCCTGCAGCGCGTTCACCATGAACTGGTAGGCGAACAGCTCGTGCACGTCTTTCACGAGGTTCCAGGTGAGGGTGGGGCTGCCCATTGGACTGCGACCCCGGCGTCACCCGTGACGGGGGCCGTGGACGTGTGGCGCCTCGGGCTGGCCGACGACGACGAGCCGCCCGTCGCGGGTGCGCAGCACCTCGATCGGAACCCCGTACAGCTCGCTCAAGGTCGGGCCGGTGATGACCTGCTCGACCGGCCCCTGCAGGGCGCGGCCGGCGGCGAGGTAGATCACCTGGTCGAGATACGACAGCAGCGGGTTGACGTCGTGCGCGACGAGCAGCACGGCGACGTTCTCGGCGCGGCAGATGCGCTGCACCAGCGCGGTGACAGCCGCCTGGTTGGGGAGGTCGAGGCTGTCGAGCGGCTCGTCGAGCATCAGGATCCGCGGGCGGCGCACGAGCGCCTGGGCGATCAGGATGCGCTGCTGCTCGCCGCCGGAGAGCTCGCCGAGCGTGCGATCGGCGTAGGCGCTCGCGCCGACCAGCTCGATCACCTCTTGCACGCGCGCCCTTGCCTGTCGCCGTGAGGCTCGCGGACCCAGCCCTCCGTGACCCAGTCCCTTGGACCGTGTGCCCGTGCCCCCAAGCGGCAGCGGCAGCCCCCAGCTTGCTCCGTCGAGGCCGAGCCGCACGAGGTCCACACCGCGGATCGGAAGCGAGGAGTCGAAGCCGTGGCGCTGGGGCAGGTAGCCGATCTGGCGGTTGGCC
>CABEAD010000027.1_pt1 | contig 20637 bp, 18 predicted proteins | sample 3132311 | NCBI WGS metagenome assembly CABEAD01 (sample SAMEA5534342, study PRJEB31848) | metagenome | biome: tundra; feature: field; material: soil | place: USA | collected 2013-05 | depth 0.45 m
TCGTCGAAGGAGATCGTCGCCGTATCGGAGGCATGCCAGCCGAGCTTCTCGAGCTTGCTCGACGTCACTCCCTCGCCGCGCTCCACGATCAAAAAAGAGATGCCGTGGTGGCCGCCCTCCTCGGTGGTCTTCACGGCGGTGACCATGAAGTGGGCGCGCACGCCGTTGGTGATGTAGGTCTTCTCGCCGTTGACCACCCAACCGCCGTCCACGCGCGTGGCCTTCGTGCGCAGCGCCGCCACGTCCGAGCCGGCGTCTGGCTCGGTGATCGCGAGCGCGCCGATCTTCTCACCGCGGATGGCGGGCACGAGGTAGCGCTGCTTCTGATCGTCGGTGCCGAACTTCCAGATCGGTGGCGTCGCGATGTTGATGTGCGCCCCGATCCCCGCGGCGGCGCCGCCCGAGCCGACGCGCGAGAGCTCCTCCACGAGCACCGCCTCGTGCAGGTAGTCGCCGCCCTGGCCGCCCAACTCGGTCGGGTACTTCAAGCCGAGCAGGCCCTGCCCCGCGAGCTTTCCAAACACCTCGTCGGGGAACCAGCGCTCCTCCTCCCACCGCTGGGCATGGGGAGCGAGCTCGCGGTCGAGGAACCCGCGGATCGACTCGCGCAGCTGCTCGTGCTCGTCGGTGAAGGGAGGGGTGGGGGGTGGCATATATAAAAAATGAAATTTTGCGATAGTAGTTACGACTGTAATCACTATCGTGAATTACAAAAAGTCAATATATCTCCCCGCACCCCGATCCGACCCCACACCAGGGGGAGCAGGCTGAACAGGCGGTTGGGCTAAAGCCCGTAGGAGCGGCCGATGACCTCGAGCATGATCTCGTCCGTGCCCGCGCCGATGCGGTTGAGGCGCATGTCGCGCCACACCCGCTCGACGTTGTACTCGCGCATGTAGCCCGCGCCGCCGTGGATCTGGATGCACTCGTCCGCGACTTCGCACGCGATCCGCGCGGAGTGGAGCTTGGCCATCGAGATCTCGCGCACGGGGTACTCGCCGTTGGCGAAGCGCCACGCGGTCATGTATACGAGCTGGCGGGCCGACTCGATCTTGGTGGCCATCTCGGCGAACTTGTGCCTTATCACCTGGAACTGGCCGATCGGACGGCCGAACGCTTCGCGCTCCTTGGCGTACTGGAGCGTGTGCTCAAAGCACTTCTGGGCGGCGGCGACGCAGCCCGCGGAGCCGATCATGCGCTCGCCCTGGAGCTCCCACATGATGTGGTAGAAGCCCTTGCCCTCCTGGCCGAGCAGCGCGGAGGCCGGCACGCGCACGTCCTGGAAGGCCAGCAGCGCCGTGTCGGAGGCGTGCATTCCCATCTTCTGCAGCTTCTGCTCGCGGATCACGCCGGGGGCGTCCATCGGCACGAGGAACAGGCTGAAGCCGTCATAGCCGGCGTCCGGGTCGGTCTTCGTGACGAGCACGATCACGTCGGCGCGGTGGCCGTTTGTGATGTAGGTCTTCGAGCCGTTGATCACGTATTCCTCGCCGTCCCTCACCGCGCGCGTCTTGATGCCCGCCACGTCCGAGCCGGCGTCGGGCTCTGTGATCCCGAGGCACAGGATCTTCTCGCCCTTGATCGCCGGCACGACCCATTCCTGCTTCTGCTCCTCCGTGCCGAATGCGAGGATCGGCGGCATCGCCATGTCCGTGTGCACGGCCACGCCCATCGCCAGGCCGCCCGAGTTGGCGTTCGTGATCTCCTCGGCGAGCACCATCGCGCTGTAGTAGTCGCCGCCCTGGCCTCCGTACTGCTCCGGCTTGTCGAGACCGAGCAGGCCGAGCTCCCCCATGCGCGTGAACACCCAGTTGGGGAAGGTCGTCTCCTCCCACTCCGCGGCGTGGGGCGCGAGCTCCTTGATCGCGAAGTTGCGGATCGACTCGCGCAGCTGTTCGTGCTCGTCGGTGAAGAAGAAGTGCTTGCGCTTGGCCTGGTGGTCCGGCTTGACGACGCTCTCGGCGGTTGCCATCGGGGAGGTCTCCTCTATTCGGTCGTTCGGTGCACCGCAACGCTAACGCACGGGCGCCTCAAAGTAAACAGTACGACTTCGCACTTCGCACCGACGCCCGAGCGGTTAGGATGCGCCTGTGAGCAGCGAGAAGGTCCTCTACGACGTCGCCGACACGGGCGTGGCGACGATCACGCTGAACGAGCCCTCCACCCGCAACGCCCTCTCCCAGGAGGTGCTCGACGGGCTGATCGCCTCGTTCGAGCGCGCCCGCGAGGAGGACGCGGTGCGCGCTGTGGTGCTCGCCTCCTCGCACGAGACGGTCTTCTCCTCAGGCGCCAACCTGGGAGGCTTCGCCGGCGACGTGCCGCTCGTGCACAAGCACTTCGGCACCGAGCGCTTCGTCTCGCTCTTCCACCTGATCGGCGAGCTCGGCAAGCCCACGCTGTGCGCCGCCTCGGGGCACGTGCTCGCCGGCGCGCTCGGCATCGCGCTCGCGTGCGATCTGATCGTCGCGAAGGACACCGCCACGTTCGGCACGCCCGAGATCAACATCGGCGCCTTCCCGTTCATGATCATGGCGCTGATCTACCGCAACGTGCCGCGCAAGAAGGCCAACGAGCTGCTGCTGCTCGGCGAGCGCTGGAGCGCCGATGAGGCGCTCGCCGCCGGGATCGTCAACAAGGTCGTGCCGGCCGAGGACTTCGACGCCGCCGTCGGCGAGTGGGCCGTCAAGCTCGCCTCCAAGTCGCCGGTCATCATGCGGCTCGGCAAGGAAGCCATGCGCAGACAGATGGACATGGGGCTCGACGACGCGCTCGACTACCTGCGCGCACAGTTGACCCTCGCCGTCTCGACCGAGGACATAGTGGAGGGCGTCACGGCCTTCTTTGAAAAGCGCGAGCCGCAGTGGAAGGGACGGTGAGGACGTGGGGGAGACGCCTGTGAGCACTGAGGAGAAGACGTCGCTGCTGCGCCCGCTCGTCGAGGACCTGCATACCCGCAGGGCACAGATAAAGCTCGGCGGGGGGCAGGAGAAGATCGACAAGCAGCACGAGCGGGACAAGCTCACCGCGCGCGAGCGGATCGCGCTGCTGATCGACGGGGGCACGTTCACCGAGCTCGGCATCCACGGCCGCCCGCACTCCGCCCAGCGCGCGATGGACGGCGTCGAGGCTCCCGCCGACGGCGTGATCACCGGCTACGGCAAGATCGACGGGCGCCTGGCGGCCGTGTGCGCGTACGACTTCACCGTGATGGCCGGCTCGATGGGGATGACCGGCGAGTTCAAGGTCGGGCGGTTGCGCGAGCTGGCCCTCACCAAGCGCATCCCGTTCATCTGGCTGTTGGACTCCGCCGGCGCGCGCGTGCAGGAGGCGGCCGGCGCGATGTTCGCCGGCTCCGGCCACCTGTTCCGCGAGGAGGTCGTGATGAGCGGCGTCATCCCCCAGGTCGCGGCCCTGATGGGACCGTGCGCGGCCGGCACCGCCTACATCCCCGGCCTGGCCGACTTCGTGCCGATGGTCAAGGGCCGCGGCTCGATGGCGCTCGCCGGGCCGCACCTGGTGAGGGCCGCCGTCGGCGAGGACGTCACCCAGGAGGAACTGGGCGGCTCGCGCGTGCACTGCCGCAAGTCGGGTGTCGGCGACCTGGAGGTCGCAAGCGACGAGGAGTGCATCGATGCCGTCAAGCAATACCTCTCCTTCATGCCCCAGAACTGCGAGGAGCGCCCTCCGGTGCGGCCGGTGAGCGACCCGATCGACCGCGCCGAGGAGGAGCTGCTCGACGTGCTCCCCGAGTCCAACCGCAAGCCGTACGACATGTACGAGGTCATCAGGCGGATCGTCGACGACGGAGACATATTCGACATGAAGGGCCAGTGGGCCAAGACGATCATCACGTGCTTCGCGCGCTTCGGCGGAAGGCCGGCCGGGATCGTCGCCAATCAGCCCAAGCAGCTCGGCGGCATCCTCGACAACGACTCCGCCGACAAGGCCGCGCGCTTCGTCAACCTCTGCAACGCGTTCGGAATCCCGCTCGTGTTCATCCAGGACGTGCCCGGCTTCATGGTCGGCACGAAGGTCGAGGCCGAAGGCATCATCCGCCACGGCGCCAAGATGCTCTACGCGGTCGCCAACGCGACCGTGCCGAAGATCACGGTCATCACGCGCAAGGCCTACGGCGCCGGCTACTACGTGATGTGCGGGCGCGCGTATGAGCCCGACCTGATCGTGGCCTGGCCGAGCGCGGAGATCAGCGTGATGGGGGCGGAGGGGGTCGTCGAGATCGCCTTCCGCAAGGCGGTCGACGCGGCCGAGGACCCAGAGGCGAAGAAGGCCGAGCTGATCGAGAACTTCAAAAAGATGTTCGACGTCTACATCGCCGCCGGCAACGACATGATCGACGACGTGATCGACCCGCGCGAGACACGCGCCACGATCTGCCGGGGGCTGGAGATGGCCCAGAGCAAGAAGGTCGAGCGTCCATACAAGAAGTCCGGAGTCGTGCCGGTGTGAGCACCGTGAGCACGCCCATCCCTACGACGTCGCCACCACGGAGGGCCAAATGAGCCTTGAGGATCCGGTCGTCATCACGTGTGCAATCTCGGGGGTGATCGCCAACCGCGAGCAGTGCCCCGCGATCCCCTACACGCCCGAGGAGTACGGCGCCGAGGCGCGCCGCGCGGTCGAAGAGGGCGCCTCGATGATCCACATCCACGCGCGCAAGCCCGACGGCGCCCCGAGCTATGAGATCGAGGACTTCACGGCGATCACCGAGGCGATCAGGGGCGCCGTGGACGACGTGATCGTCAACTACTCGACCGGCACGATCGGCGTGCCGGTGGCCAAGCGCGTCGAGTACCTGCGCGCCTGCCGCCCCGAAGTCGCGGCGCTGAACATGGGCTCGATGAACTACGCCAAGTACTCGCGCTCGCGCAAAGACTTCGTCTTCAAGATGGTCTTCCAGAACCCGTTCGACGAGATCATCGAGCTGCTGCGGGCGATGAACGAGCTTCGCATCAAGCCGGAGCACGAGTGCTTCGACGTCGGTCACGTCGGCAGCCTCGAGCCGCTCGTGGACATGGGCGTGCTCAAAGCGCCGCTGCACGTGGACTGCGTGATGGGCGTCACCGGCGGCATCCCGCCGACCCCGCGCAATCTCGCCGCGATGGTCGACAACATCCTCAATACCCCCACCAACACCTCCGGTGTTGGAGCCCCCAAAGGGGGCGGGGAGGGTGTGAAACACCACTGGGGCGTGATCGGCATTTCGCGTGACCAGTGGATGCTGATCGCCGCCGCGCTCACGCTCGGCGGCTCGATCAGGGCGGGCGTCGAGGACAACCTGTACCTGCCCAGCGGCGAGATGGTGCGCTCCAACGGAGACCTGATCGCCCAGGCGCGACGGATGACCGAAGACGTCGGGCGCCGCCCAGCCACCGTGCGGGAGGCCCGCGGGCTGTTGGGAATCGCCCAGCGTGATGTCTGAGAAGGCTGTGAGGATGGTTTGGAAGGGCGGCCTGCCGGCCGCACGAGTGGCGCCCGTGGCGGTAGGACGGTGAGCCTGCCGCTGGACGGCATCCGGGTACTCGATCTCTCCCGCCTGCTGCCCGGCGGCTTCTGCTCGCTGCTGCTCGCCGACTTCGGCGCCGACGTCCTGAAGGTCGAGGACACCGGCATGGGCGACTACATCCGCTGGGCGCCCCCCTACTACGACGGCGCCCACGAGAGCGCCCGCTCGGCTCTATTTCTATCTCTGAACCGCAACAAGCGCTCGATCCGGATCGACCTCAAGAGCGGGGCTGGGCGCGAGGTGCTGCTGAAGCTCGTGCGCGACCACGACGTCGTGCTCGAGTCCTTCCGCCCCGGCGTGCTCGACCGTCTCGGCGTCGGCTACGAGCGCATGCGCGAGACCCACCCCGGCCTCGTCTACTGCGCGATCAGCGGCTACGGCCAGACCGGCCCCCGCAAGAGCGCCTCCGGCCACGACGTGAACTACCTCGGCCTGATCGGGCTGCTCGGCCTGACGGGCGAGCGCGACGGCCCGCCCGTGCAGTCCGCCGGCCAGATCGCCGACCTCGGCGGCGGCGCGCTGATGGCCGCCTTCGGGATCATGGCCGCTCTGCGCGAGCGCGACGGAGCGCCGGCACGGGATGGTTTTCCCGGCCGCCCCGGGTCGGGTGAAGGCCAGATGGTGGACGTGGCGATGGCCGACGGAGCGCTCTCGTGGCTCGCGCTGGTCGCCGGGAGCTACTTCGCCGACGGCGTCGTCCCGCGCCGCGGTGAGCAGCTGCTCGCGGGCTCTGTGATCTGCTATCGGCCGTACGAGTGCTCCGACGGCTGGGTCACGCTCGGGGCGCTGGAGCCGAAGTTCTGGCAGGCCTGGTGCCGCGGCGTCGGGCGCGAGGAGCTGATCGAGAAGCAGTTCGAGCGCCCCGGCTCGCACGCGCACGAGCAGGTCGTGGAGCTCTTCAAGGGCCGCAGCCGCGCCGACTGGACCCAGTTCGCCACTGAGCACGACTGCTGCCTGGAGCCCGTGCTCGAGCTCGACGAGGCGCTCGCCTCCGAGCTGGTGCGCGAGCGCGAGATGGTCGTCACGCTCGACCAGCCCGGCGTCGAGGGCGGCGTGCGTCAGCTCGGTGTGCCGGTCAAGCTCGAGCGCACCCCCGGCGCCCACGACCGGCTGCCCGGGCCGGCGCTCGGTGAGCACACAGAAGAGGTCCTGCGCGCCGCGGGCTACACCGAGCGGCAGATCGCAGAGCTGCTCGAGCAGGGCGCCGTCGCCGGGCCCCCTCAGGGGGACAGGCAGAGCGGCGCGGCGAGGCGGGACACGTTTCTGGCATGACGACTCACGCGGAGGCGCCCGACTCGCTTCTCAAGATGAGCGAGCTTGCGGAACGGTCGGGTGTAACTGCGCCCACGATCCGCCACTACATCCGCGAGGGCCTGCTGGGCGACGGCGAGGACATCCGCCGCACGAGCCGCAACATGGCCTACTACCCGCCCGAGCTCGTCGAGCGGATACAGCTGATCAAGCGACTGCAGGAAGAGCGCTTCATGCCCTTGCGCGTGATCAGGGAGGTGCTGGAGAACCATCCCGAGCGCGTGAAGGTGCTGCTCGAGCTGGAGGACAGGATCCTCGAGCAGGCGCTTGCGACGGAGAAGGAGCGCGAGCTGCTCGACCAGCTCGCCGCTATTCTTGGAAGCGTTGACTGACCAGTCAATCTATCCACGTATCGGGATGCTTGAGGCCGGGGAGGGCTCGTGAAGGCTGCCGTGGTTCAGCTCAACTCCGGCGCGGACGTGGAGGCGAACATCGCCGCCGCCGACCGTCACGTGCGGGCCGCGGCGGCGGACGGCGCGACGCTGATCGTGCTGCCGGAGAAGTGGACCGTGCTCGGTGGCGCGGACGACCTGCGCGCCGGCGCGCAGACGCTCGACGGACCGGCGATGACGTGGGCCAGGGAGACGGCCCGTGAGCTGAAGGTCGATCTCGTGGCCGGGTCGATCGCCGAGCGCGTGGAGGGGCATGAGCGGCTGTCGAACACGTCCGTGCACGTGGGCCCCGACGGTGAGAGGAGAGCCGTCTACCGCAAGCTGCACATGTTCGACGTCGAGGTGGACGGGCGCGAGTACCGCGAGTCCGACACTGACGAGCCCGGCGATGAGATCGTCGTGAGCGAGACGGCCGACGGCGTGAAGCTGGGAATGTCGATCTGCTACGACCTGCGCTTCCCGGAGCTGTTCCGGATACTGACGCTGCGCGGCGCGCGCGTGATCGCGCTGCCGTCCGCGTTCACGCTGGCGACGACGCGCGACCACTGGGAGACGCTCGTGCGCGCACGGGCGATCGAGAACGAGGTGTTCGTGGTGGCCGCCAACCAAATCGGCGCCCATCCCGGCGAGCACCGCTCTGGCGGGCGGTCGATGATCGTCGACCCGTGGGGGGTCGTGCTCGCGCAGGCGCCTGACGCGGTCGGGCACATCACGGCCGAGCTCGACTTCGAGCGGCAGGCCGACGTCCGGCAACGCCTGCCGGTGCTCGAGCACCGCCGACCCGACCTGTATGGCCGTCCGGCGGCGCCAGCCGCCACCCACGATGCTCGACGTGCAACCAGCACGCCTGCGCTCGCGTGCGACGTCTGGCATCCACCGACCGACCATCCAGGGGCTGGGATGGGGTCCGAGGGGTCGGACGGATGAACGCGGCGCGAGCGAAGGCGGCGCCGGACCGTCGCCGGGCGATCCTCGATGCGGCCGTGAAGGTGTTCGCGCGCCAGGGCTTCCACTCGTGCCGGGTCGCGGACATCGCCGACGAGGCGGGCGTGGCGTACGGGCTCGTGTACCACTACTTCGGGTCGAAGGACGAGGTCCTGAACACGCTCTTCCTCGAGCGCTGGAATGTGATGCTCGACATGATCCGCGAGGTCGACGCCCAGCAGATCCCGGTGCGCGAGAAGCTCGGCGCGATCGCCTCGTTCATCGTCGACAGCTACACGCACGACCCGGATCTGATGAAGGTCATCATCGTCGAGGTGACGCGCGCGGCGAACTCGTTCGGCCAGACCCACCTCGGCCAGATCAGGGAGGCGTACAGGCTGATCGGCGAGATCGTGACGAAGGCTCAGGATGACGGCGTTTTCAAGAAGGACATCGAGGCGCAGTTCGCCGCGATGGCCTTCTACGGCGCGATCGAGCAGGTGCTGACCGGCTGGATCTTCGGGCTCTTGCCGGAGGGCGAGGAGCACTTCGAGCGCGCCAAGCAGCTGATCGTCGAGACCGTCTGCGGCGGTCTCGAAACTACGCCGCTCACTCCCACCCCTACCTGATCGTCATTGGTCCTTTGGACCAATGACCTTTGCTACGGCTTCTTTCCCCCCCAACTCTTCGTCATTGGTCCTTTGGACCAATGACCTTTGCTACGGCTTGGAAGCCGTGATGATGAGGTTGTAAAAGATGGCCGCGGGGAGGCGCGACTCCAGCAGCGTCTGGTCGAGCTTCTGCAGCGCCAGATACCCACGATAGGCGTACCACCGCCAGCCCCACGGGACGTCTTCGGGGTGGGCGGTGGCCTCCAACGTGCGATTCGTCCAGCCGAACCAGTTGGCGAGCAGCTCCTCGCCGATCACGCGCACGTCCTGGAAGCCGGCGTCGTGCGCGAACCCCGACAGCTCCGAGGGCGCGAAGGCGTGCACGTCGACGACGCTCTCGAGTGAGGCCTCGGGCGCGCCCCCCTCCGCGGGCGGGGCCGGGCGCGCGCGTATCGCCCTGCGCCACAGGGGAGCCACCGTGGTCGCGGCGCGCTTGGGGACGTTCGCGAGGCGGTCGCCGTAGCGCGAGGGCTCGCCGGCGAACAGCACCGTGCCGCCGGGCGCGAGCACGCGCGCGAACTCGCGGAAGGCCCTGTGGAGGTTGGGGATGTGGTGCAGGATCGCGTGGCCCAATACCAGGTCGAAGCTCGCGTCTGGAAAAGGCAGGCTCTCCGCGTCGGTCGCGACGGTGCGCACATCGAGGCCGAGCCTTTGCGCGTTGGAGCTCAGCGTCGAGAGCATCCCCGGCGAGATGTCGGTGCACGTCGCCTCTCCGATCAGCCCGGCGCGCATCAGGTTGAGCGTGAAATAGCCGGTCCCCGAGCCGATCTCGAGCGAGCGGGCAAACGGGCCGGGGTTGCTGGCCGATCCCCGATCGGTGAGCGCCTTGCGCACCTTGGCGGTGACCTGTTCCTGGCCGAGATCGCCGAAGTCGATGCCCCACTTCGCGTCGTAGTGGCCGGCCGCCACGTCGTGGTAGCGCGTGTTGACGTCGCGGATTTCCTCCGCGCTGAGAACGGGTGTCACGGCCCGGCACCTTATACTCGCGCGCCTTGTCTGCGTCTCTCTACGAGCAACGCGACCAGCCCGAGGACGTGCCGCCGCTGCGGCTCACGGGCGAGCGCACCCTCCCGGACGTCCCCGAGGAGAACTACTGGTTCCGCCGCCACCTGGCGGTATACGAATGGATCGCGCAGCGCGTCGCCGGCCTGCGCGCGATCGACATGGCGTGCGGCGAGGGCTATGGCTCGGACGTGCTCGCCCAGTCTGCCGCGAGCGTCGTCGGCGTGGACGCCAACCCCGAGGCGCACGAGCACGCGCGGCTGCGCTATCGCCGTTCGAACCTGCGCTTCGAGCGCGAGCTCGTCGAGACATTTCCAGAGCAGGCCGACGCGGTCGTGTTCCTGCAGACGATCGAGCACCTGCAGGACCCAAGCGCCGTGCTCCGGCACTTCCGCTCGCTGGTCGGGGGCACGGGCACACAGTCCGGAGGACTGGGTCGGGCACACAGCCCGCAGGACTGGGTCGGGCTGGGTCAGGGCGCCGTGTTCGTGTCGACCCCGAACGTGCTGACGCTCGCCCCAAAGGGAGCGGAGCGCTCTGACAACCCGTGGCACGTGCACGAGTACAGGGCGGGCGAGTTCGAAGAGCTGTGCCGAGGCACGTTCGGCTCGGTCGAGCTGCACGGGCTGTTCCACGCGCGCAAGCTGCGCGCGCACGAGATCGCGTTGAAGCTCGGCTGGGACGCCGTGCACCCGCGCCTGCGGCTGACCAAGCCCTTCTACGGATGGTTCACGCCGGCGATCGCGGCGAGCGACTTCGCTTTGCGCCCGGCCGCTGACGCAGACCTCGACCGGGCGCTCGACTTCATCGCGGTTTGCCGGCCGTGACCCGGTCTCGCCCACAGGGCGAGCTGGCGATCGTCCTGCACACGCACATGCCCTACGTCGAGGGCTTCGGGACGTGGCCGTTCGGCGAGGAGTGGCTGTGGGAGGCGATCGTGGGCAGCTATCTGCCGCTGCTCGAGCTGCTCGACGGGGGCGCTCCGCTCACGCTGTCGCTCACACCGGTGCTGTGCGACCAGCTGGAGGCGCTTGGCGTGGGCGAGCGCTTCGAGACGTTCGTCGAGGAGGTGCGGCGGCGCACCCACGCGGAAGACGTCGAGGGCCTGCGCGACGGCGGCTTTCCGGTGCTCACCGCAGAGCTGGAACGCTCATGGGCGGAGTACGAGGACGCGGTCGAGCGCTTTCGCGGGCGCGGGGGAGACCTGCTCTCCTCGCTCGCGCCCCACGCGCAGTGGACCTCCTCGGCGACGCACGCGGTGCTGCCCCTGCTCGCCACCGACGCGGGCGTGCGTGCGCAGGCGCAGACGGGCGTGGACTCCCACCGCGCGCGCTTCGGTCCGGGCTGGAAGGGGGGCTTCTGGCTGCCGGAGTGCGCGCACGCGCCGCAGCTGGAGCCGCTGCTCGCCGACGCCGGCGTGCGCGCCACGTGCATCGAGCTGACCGATCGCTTCGGGCTGGGCGCCCGTGAGCACCTGCGGCCGCTCGTGGGAGAGGCTGGCGTGGTGCTCGTGCCGATCGACCGGGCGACGATCTCGCTCGTGTGGAGCGATAACGGTTACCCCGCGCACGGCGGCTATCGCGACTATCACCGCCACACGATCCACCACCACAAACCGTGGGCCAACGACGGGGGCGCCTACGACCACGAGCTGGCGTTGGCGCTCGCGCGCGAGCACGCCGAGGACTTCGTGACCCGCACGATCGAGCGCCTGCGCCGCGCAAGGTGCTCGGCGCCGCACGACGAGGGCCTGCCCGGCGGCGGGCTCGTCGTCTGCGCCCTGGACACCGAGCTGCTCGGCCACTGGTGGTACGAGGGCGTGGCGTGGCTCTCGGCGGTCGTCGAGGAGTGCTCGCGCCAGGGCCTCTCGCTCGTGCGCCTCGACGAAGCGCGGGCGATGCGCGAGCCGGCCCAGATCGACGACGGCGACTGGGAGGCGAGCACGTGGGGCGAGGGCGGCGACCTCTCGACGTGGTCTGGCCCGGCGGTGGCGGACATCGCCTTCCAGACCCGCGCCGCCGAGCTGGAGGTCCTGGCCGCCGGGGCGAAGGCCGGCGAGGCGGCGATCCGCGAGCTGCTCGCGCTGCAGGCGAGCGACTGGGCCTTCATGGTCTCCCGCGAGCTGGCCGTGCCCTACGCGCAGGAGCGCTTCGCCGGTCACAGCGCCGCGCTCCAGCGGGCGCTCGCGGACGGGCCGGACGCAAGCGTCGAGGGGCTGCGCAACCTCGCAGCGAACGCCGATCCGGCGGTGCTGCTCGGGCCTTGATCTACTCCCAGCGCATGTGCTGTGGCGCGTCGCGCGTGTGGCTGTCGGTTTGGCTCGATCGGTGCCAGCGCGCCCCCGGCCCCGAGCCCTCTGGTCTTATCTGCCGCGCATCTCGCAGGTCGTTGAGCACGAGCCTGATTGTCGCTTGGCTGATGTCTGGGAGCGCTCGCTCTATGTCGCGACGCCGGAACTGGAGTGGCGCCTGGCCAAGGATGTAGGCGCGGACCCTTTCCTGCTTGCTGCCAGAGATGTCGCTGATGGACCCGACGCGCCGCTCGAAGTCGCCGTAGGCGTCAGCCAGGACGCGCGCCAGGTAGATGGTCCACGGCCAGATCGTGTGCTCTCCCTCGTGCCAGTTGCGCTGGGACTGGCACAGGCTCGCGTAGTAGGCATTCTTCGATTCGTAGATGCGCTGCTCGATGCTCACATAGCGGGCGACGCCGTAGTCCTGTGAGAGCAGCTCGTGCGTCGTGATCAACCTGGCGAGCCGGCCGTTGCCGTCGGTGACCGGGTGGATCGCCAGGAAATCGAGGATCAACGCGCCGATCAGGATCAGGGGATGGGTGCGGGCCTCGCGCTTGGCCTCGTCGTAGCGGACCAGCAGCTCGGACAGCAGGAACTTGGTTTCCTCCGGGGCGGCCGGGGTGAAGACCGTCTCGCGTCGTCCGGTCTCGTAGGAGACGATCAGATTCTGGTCGGCCTTGAGGTGGCCTCTGCGCCCGTCGGTGTGCTGGAAGAGCGTGCGGTGCAGGTGCAGCACGAACGAGACGGTCAGCGTCTCGTACGCCTGCATGCGCATGAGCGCGTCGACGGCGTCTCGGTAGCCCGCGAACTCCCGTTCGTTGCGGTTGCGGAAGCGTGGCGAGCCCTCAACGATTCGCTGTGCGCGCTCGCTATCGAGCGTGACGCCCTCGATCGCGTTGGAGGCTGTGATCGAAGCGATGCGGGCGTGCTCGGAGAGCTGTCTCAGCAGCTCCGGCCGCTGGTCCTCGAAGAGCCGCTCCCGGCCCCTGCCCGTGTCGATCCTGGCCAGGATCGCGCCAAGCTCGCGCGGTTGACCGTTGAATGTCCTGTCGAGGTCTACGAAGCTTCGCATCGTGCTAATGATGACATAATGGCGCTAAAATAGCCCAGCATTAGCACGATATGGCCCGTTTGCTGCAACCTGTCGATGCGTGGTGGCGCTTTGGTGCCGGGAGTGTTCTACTCCCAGCGCATGTGCCGGGGCGCCTCGCGCATCCGCAGGACGCGGGCGGGGATGCCGCCGACGACTGCGTTGGCGGGCACTTCCTTCGTGACCACCGCGCTTGTGCCGACGATGCTGTTGTCGCCGATCGTGACGCCGCGTAGGACGCAGGCGCCGTAGCCCATCCAGACGTTGTTGCCGACGCGCACGTCGCGCTTGTAGATGCCCTGCAGGCGGATCGGGCGATCGACCTCCACGACGCCGTGGTCGAAGTCGATCAGCATGACGCGGTCGGCGACGATGCACTCGCGGCCGATCGAGACGTGCTGGTAGGCGGAGATCGTGCACTCCTGGCCCATCACGGTCTTCGCCCCGATGCTGACTTCGCCCTCGTGCACGCGGATCTTGGAGCCGTGCCCGATCCATGACCAGCGGCCCATGTGCAGCGTTGCGTGCTTGCCTATCTCGAGCTTCACGCCGGGGCAGATGAAGCACAGCCCATCGGTCTGCAGCCGTTTGCGGTAGCGCAGCTTCAGGAAGGCCAGGCGCACGAGCAGGCGCGCGTAGTGGCGGTTGAGCATGTTGTGGGCGCGCATGAAGCGCAGCACCGTGAGCGGACCACCGTGCAACGGCGCGGGGGCGCGGCGCAGCGCATCCGGCGGCGCGTGCCTGGACGTGTCGGGCAACGCGGGGGCGGCGGGATCGGCGAGCAGCGGCTCCATTCGTTCAATCGTATTGCGGTCCGTCGAGGAATATCGGACGGTCCGGCTGCGCCCTTGCCCTGCGATGATTGCGCCCGCGATGACCGACGCGACGCTCGCACAACGACTGCTCGCCGGCGACCGCCGCGCGCTCGCGCGTGGCATCACGCTCGTCGAGGACGACCGCCCGGAGGGGTGGGAGCTCGTGCGCGAGGTCTACCCGCACACCGGCAAAGCCGCCGTCTACGGCTTCACTGGGCCGCCCGGGGTCGGCAAGTCGACGCTGATCGGCGCGCTGACGAAGGCGCGCCGCGCGGCGGGTCGCAGCGTCGGCGTGCTGTCGATCGATCCCTCCTCGCCGTTCACCCAGGGCGCCCTGCTCGGCGATCGCATCCGCCTGACCGAGCACTTCCTCGACCAGGGAGTGTTCATCCGCTCGATGGCCAACCGCGGCGCGCTCGGCGGGCTCTCGGAGGCGGCGCTGCAGGCCGCGCTGCTGCTCGACGCGGCGGGGCGCGAGGACGTGTTCGTCGAGACCGTCGGCGTGGGTCAGGCGGAGATCGACATCATCGACCACGCCGACACGATCGTGCTCGTGCTGATGCCCGGCTCGGGCGACTCGATCCAGGCGCTGAAGGCGGGGGTCATGGAGATCCCGGACATCATCGTGATCAACAAGGCCGACCATCCGCTCACCGACACGATGGTGCGCGAGATCCGCGGTGTCCTGTCGCTGGCCAACGTCAACGGCGAGTCCGAGCGCGGGCGCACCCCGAAGGGCACACCCTCTGGGGCGCACCCTAAGGGGCACGGGCAGGCAGGCTGGCGCGTGCCGATCGTCAAGACGGAGGCCGTCCACGGCCGGGGCATCCCTGAGCTCGTCGAGCGCCTCGACGAGCACCGCGCGCACATCCTCGCCGAGGGCACCCTGCAGGAGCGCCGCGGGCGCAACCTGCGCAACGAGGTGCTCGCGATCGCCACCGCTCGGATGCGGCGGCGCCTCGAGGACGAGCTGCGCGAGGACACCGAGTTCAAGCGGCTGATCGACGAGGTCGTCGCGCGGCGTCTGGACCCGGCTAGCGCCGCCACGGTGCTGCTCGAGCAGCACCGACGCTGAGCGCACGCCCCCTCCTGACCGCGGCCCGGAGGACGGCGGCCGGCTCAAGCGCCGTCCGAGCGTGGCGCTTGCGTCAACGGCGCGCCTGGCTCACTCGTCGTAGCTGAGCAGCGCGTGCGCCTCGTGGGGCGCAAGCCGCTCGCGGCCCTTCAGGAAGGCGAGCTCCACCAGGAAGCCGCAGCCCACGACCTCGCCGCCGAGCTGACCCACCAGGTCGCACAGGGCCGCCGCGGTGCCGCCGGTGGCGAGCAGATCGTCGTGGACGAGCACGCGCGCGCCGGCGCCGATCGCGTCGGTGTGCAGCTCGAGCTGGCTCGAGCCGTACTCGAGCAGGTACTCGGCGTTGACCGTCTGGAAGGGCAGCTTGCCCGGCTTGCGTGCGAGCACGAACCCGGTGCCGAGCGCGAGCGCGAGCGCGGGTCCCAGCAAAAAGCCGCGCGCCTCGGCGGCGATCACGCAGTCCACCTGGAGCGGCCGCGCATGCTCGGCCAGCCCCTGCACCGCGAGCGCGAGCGCACGCGGGTCGGCCATCAGCGGGGTGATGTCCTTGAAGACGATCCCCGCCTTCGGGAAGTCCGGGATGTCGCGGATCAGCCGCCGCAGCTCGGCGGCGACGGCGCCCGCCGGTCGATCGGCGTGGCTGTGCGAGTCCACCGTCAGACGCATCCCGCGCGAGCGTATCACCGCTCCGCGCGAGCGTTCGGCGCCAGCGCTGTCCATGAGCGGAGAAGGGCCGGACCGCCGGTCCTTGCGGACCGGCTCCACACGCCTTGCCAGCGCGAGCGCGACCGTGTACAGTGAGCGGCAAGCAGAGGCGCCGACACGCGGACGTGGAGGATCGATATGCGCAGGGGAATCTCCGTTGGGACCGTAACGCTTGGGTTGATCTTCGCCATGGGCGGCTCGGTAGCCATCGCCGCCCCGGGCTCTGCGGGCGAATACGCGCCCGTGTGCTCCCATGCGCTCCCTGCGGGCGTTGCCGGCTGCCACGCCATCCAGCTGCTCAACCCTGCCGCCAACTGGCGCGGCTCGCACGTGCCGGGCGATCCGGCCACCAAGCCCGGCAAGGGCCCTGGGGGAGGCAGCGCGTCGACGCCGCCATCCGGCTACGGTCCGGGCGACCTGCGCTCCGCCTATGGGCTCACTGAATTGAGCCTGTCAGGTGGGGGCACCCAGACCGTCGCGATCGTGGACGCCTACGACGATCCCAGGGCCGAATCGGATCTGAAGGTGTACCGCTCCCAATACGGCCTCAGCGCCTGCACCACCGCCAACAGCTGCTTTCACAAGGTCAACCAGACCGGCGGTACCAAATACCCGCGCGGCAACAGCGGCTGGGCGCAGGAGATCTCGCTCGACCTCGACATGGCCTCGGCCATCTGCCCGAACTGCAAGATCCTGCTCGTCGAGGCCTCTTCAAACAGCTTCACCAACCTGGGGACGGCCGAGGACTACGCCGCCGCCGCCCACGCGAACGTGATCAGCAACAGCTTCGGCGGCAGCGAGTTCGCGAGCGAGGTCACCGCGACCTATGACGGCCACTTCAACCACCCCGGCGTGGCGATCACCGCGAGCTCGGGCGACGGCGGCTACGGCGTCGAGTTCCCGGCTGCCTCGCAGTACGTCACCGCGGTTGGCGGCACGACGATGGTCAAAGAAAGCAATGAACGCAAATGGAGCGAGACCGCGTGGTCGGGCGCCGGCTCGGGCTGCTCGGCGTTCGAGTCCAAGCCATCCTGGCAGGCCGACACCGGCTGCTCCCGCCGCACGGTTGCTGACGTGTCCGCCGACGCCAACCCGAACACCGGCGTCGCCGTCTACGACACCTACAACACAGGCGGTTGGCTCGTCTTCGGCGGCACGAGCGTCTCCTCGCCGATCGTCGCGAGCGTCTACGCGCTGGCAGGCAACGAGGCCTCTTTCAACTACGGCAGCTTCCCGTACGCCGCCACCACGGGCTCCCTGTTCGACGTCACGAGCGGCTCGAACGGCTCGTGCGGCTCCTACCTGTGCACAGCCGGATCCGGCTACGACGGGCCGACCGGGCTCGGCACGCCCAACGGCATCCTCGCCTTCTAGCGGGAACTTTTTCAGAGGGCGCGAGCCGCCAAAATCGACGGTCAGGAGCCTGCTCAGAACAGCTCCCCCACCCCGACCAGGTGGCACTTCGGGTCCTGCCGGGCCTCGCGCAGCAGCTTCGCGTCGAACCCCGAGCGCGAGAAGAGGTAGAGGTCGGGTTCGGGCCCATCCGCGGCGACGTGGCGCGCGAGGCGGCTGAGCAGCGTCTTCTCGCCGTGAGCCATGCGACCGGCGGTCCACTTGCACGAGCCGACCGCCACTACGACGCGTTCGTGGTCGATCGCCACGACATCGAGCTCGCGCTGGACGTTGTGAAAGCCTTGGCCGGTCTTCTCCTTGACGTTGCCCCACCACCAGCCCACGCTCGCCGCGCCGAGACGGTCGCGCAGCCAGCTCTGGCAGACCTGCTCGAACGTGGGCCGCGAGACGAGCTCGTCGAGGCTCGGCATGACGAGCCCCTTGAGATGCTTCTGAGCGTCAGCGCGCCGGTGCAGACGGCTCTCATATGGGTGAACGAAGGTGAACCAGAAGCGCAGGAAGGGATCGTCGATCGCGAAGCGGACCAGCTTCGTGCGATCGGGATTGGCGACCGTGACCGGATGCACTCGCCGAACGAGCCCCATCTCCATCAGCTTGTCCAAGAGCTGGCCGGTCGCGCTGTCGCTGCGCCCGACGCGGGCGGCGATCTCATTGCGTCGCGCGCGCCCCGCGGCGAGTGCGCGCAGGATTGAGAAGTAGACGCTGTCCTCGCGCAGGTCCGAGTGCTGGGCGAACAGGAAGCGGGGCTCCTGGCGCAGCAGGCCGTCGGGGGCCAGGATGTGGCGCTCGACGCTCTGTGCGAGGGTGGCGGTGGGGTCGAGCGCGTCCAGGTAGTAGGGAACTCCGCCGAACACCGCGTAGGCGCGGATCAGATCCTCGACGCTCCACGCGGGGAGGAAGCCCCTCAGCTCGACGAACGGGAACGGTTGCAGGCACAGCGAGCCGGTGCGCCTGCCGTACGTCGTCGCGGTGTAGCCGACGATCTCCCTCTCGAAGAAGGAGACGTCGCTGCCCGAGAGGATCAGGAACAGGTTCGGGTCCTCCCGGTGCTCGCGCCAGAAGCGGTTGATCAGCGAGCCCACCGCCGGTGTCTGACGCGCCACGAGCTGGAACTCGTCGAGCGCCACCAGCAGCGGCCCGTTTCGCAGCTCCTCGCCGACGGCCGCGAAGAACGCCCGCCAGCTCGTAAGCGGCTGGACGGCGAGCAGCTCTCGTCCGCTCGTCTCGGCGAGCGTCCTTGACAGATCCTCCAGATGGTCGCGTTCGGTCCCGGATGTCGCCTCGAAGTAGACGCAGCGCTTGTCCTCGGCGAAGCGCAAGATCAGCTCGGTCTTGCCGACTCGCCGGCGGCCGTAGATCACGACGTACTCGGCTCTCGGCGAGCGCCACCGCTCCTCGAGCGCTTGGAGCTCGTCGGTCCGGTCGTGGAAGGCCATGAAATAATATTAGCTACAACTTTGAAAGTTGCAACTGACTTTCATGCCCAGAGCGGCCCGGGCGACTGACGCACGACGGGTGGACGGTCGCCTCGGACATCTTGCATCGGTGCTAACCGAGTAGGCTCCGGTCACGATGGACTACATGAGCTGGGTCGACCGCAACTGGCCGCTGCTGAGCCGCCTCATGAAGGGCCATGCGATCGTCTACCGCGCGACCCACGGTCTGGTCGGCCACCGCTTTCCCGGGGCGCCGCCGATGCTGCTGCTCGACCACGTGGGCGCCAGGAGCGCCAAGCGGCGCACGACCCCGCTCATCTACGCGCTCGACCCCCAATCGCGGGGGGCAGGCGGCGAGAACGTCTTGCTCGTCGCCTCCAAGGGCGGCCATCCGAAGAACCCGGCCTGGTTTCACAACCTGATGGCCAACCCCGACACGACGATCCAGATCGGCTCGCGCCGCCTGAACGTGCACGCCCGCGTCGCCGACCCCGAGGAGCACAAGCGCCTGTGGCCCGTGGTCGTGGACGTGTACGGCGGCTACGCGGTCTATCAGCGGCGCACCGAGCGGGAGATCCCGGTTGTCGTGCTCGAGCCTCGTTAAGAGCAGTAGGACTTCGCAAGCTCCACGAGCAGCCGCACGCCGTAGCCCGAGGCGCCCTTCGGAGCATAGGCGCGCCCGAGGTCCCAGGCGGACCCGGCGATGTCAAGATGCGCCCACGGCGTCTCGCCGACGAAGTTCGACAGGAACGTCGCGCCCACGATCGTGCCCGCCTTGCGTCCTTCCGGCGCGTTGTCGAGATCGCCGTACCTTCCCTTGATCAGCTCGTCGTACTCCTCGTGCAGCGGCAGGCGCCACACGATCTCGCCGCTGCGCTCGCCGGCGCTCCTGACGCGCTCGGCGAGAGCGTCGTCGCTGCAGATCAGTCCGGCGTAGGTCGAGCCCAGCGCGATGATCACCGCGCCGGTGAGGGTCGCCAGGTCGACGATCTGCTCCGCCCCGAGCGACACCGCGTGACAGAGGCAGTCGGCCAGCACGAGCCGTCCCTCGGCGTCGGTGTTGTTGACCTCGATCGTCTTGCCGTTGGAGGCCTTGACGATGTCTCCGGGCTTGACCGAGCGTCCGCTCGGCAGATTCTCGGTGGCGCCCACCACCGCCACGATCCGCACCGGAAGCTTCAGCCGGGCGATCGCCGCCACGGCCTCGAGCACGGCCGCGCCCCCGGACATGTCGAACTTCATCTCCGACATCTTCGCCCCGGGCTTGAGCGAGATCCCGCCGCTGTCGAACGTCACCGCCTTGCCGACGAAGCCGAGCAGCGGGCCCCCGGCTCCCGGCGGGTCGTAGCGCAACGTGATCAAGGCCGGCTCCTGCTCGGAGCCCTGTGCGACCGCCGCGAACGCGCCCATCGAGCGGGCGAGAATGCCCTCGCGTCCCTCGACCTCGATTGAAAGGGAGTCGATCCGGTCGGCCAGGCCACGTGCATACTCGGCGAGCGCCGTCGGCGTCAGGTCGTTGGGTGGCCGGTTCTGCAGATCGCGCGCCTCGTTGACCGCATCGGAAACGACCGCGGCCTCGGCGACCGCCTGCTCGCCTGCCTGCCTCCCGTCATGGGGGGTCCCCGCATGGGGGAGCTCGCCGCCGCCTGAGACGATCAGGCGCTCGAGGTGCTTTGGCTTGGAGTCCGCGCCCCGATCGTCGTTCCCTGCCGACTTGTGACTTTCGAAGCGGTAGTCGGCGAGCACGGTTCCCTGCACGAGCGCCGCCGCGACGTCGGGATCGGCGCCCTCGGATCCGCCGGCGCCGGCCGCGGGCGCCTCCCAGCACAGGACTCGCGTGGAGATCTCTTTCGCGCGCTCGCGCGCCATGGCCGCCGCGAGGCGCGCTCGCTCGGGTGTGAAGTCCTTGCGCGCCCCCAAGCCCACGACCAGCCAGCGCTTGCCGCCGGCGTGGGCCACGGCGAGCGACTTGGGCGAGCGCGCGAAAGA
>CABEAD010000037.1_pt1 | contig 20175 bp, 21 predicted proteins | sample 3132311 | NCBI WGS metagenome assembly CABEAD01 (sample SAMEA5534342, study PRJEB31848) | metagenome | biome: tundra; feature: field; material: soil | place: USA | collected 2013-05 | depth 0.45 m
CCCCGTGGGTGGCGAGAACATCGGTGGCGGCAGCATCGGCGCGGCCGCCGGCATGGGGATGGGGGCGTAATGGGGGAGACGACCTACCGCTTCGCCCCGCACCCGGCCGGCGGCTTCATGCTCGGCCTGCGCATCCCCCAGCTCGTCGGGTTCATCCTCGCCGGCGCCCTGGCGCTCGGGCTGCTGCGGCTCGGTGGCCTGGGCGGCCTCGCGCTCGCACTGCTCTTGCTGGGGATCGTCGCGGCCGTGCTGATGTTGCCGCTGCGCGGCCACACGATCGAGCAGTGGGCGCCGCTGACGGTGCGCTTCCTCCTCGCCCGCTACACGGCCCGCGCCCGCTTCCAATCCCAGCGAGCGCAGCTCGGTCACGTCGTAACACTCCCCGCTGGCGGCCTCGACCCGCAACGCCCAAGCGAGCCGCACTCGTTCCCCGCCGAGCTGGCCGATGTCGAGCTGTTGGAGGGCGAGCTGGTGCGCTACGAAAACGCCAAGTTCGGCGTGGCGAAGGATCGCCGCGCCCGCACGTACACCGCCGCGCTGCGCGTGAGGGGCCGCGCATTCGCCCTGCTTGGGCCGGCCGAGCAGGAGCAGCGGTTGCAGGATTACGGCGCGGTGCTCGCCGCGCTCGCGCGCGATGACTCTCCCGTGCGCCGCGTGGGCTGGATCGAGCGCACGATCCCCGGGGACGGCGACGCGCTCGGCGACTATCTCCTACAGGCAAAGCGCGCCGACGCGTCCCTCGACGATCCCCCGGAGGAGCTGATCTCCTACCTGCAGCTGGTCGGCCGCGCCGGCGACGTGGCCGACGAACACGAGCTGCTGTTCACCCTGCAGGTCGACGCGCACCGCCCCGGTGCAAGACGCGCGATCGCCAGGATGGGCGGCGGCGACCTCGGCGCGCTGGCGGTCTTGGCCAGTGAAGTGGGTCAGCTCGTCGAGCTGCTGCACGGCGCCGCCATCAGCGTCACCGGCGTCCTGACCCGCCGCGGGCTCGCGGGCGCGATCCGCGACGCGTACGACCCATGGGGAAGGCAGGCACGCCGCCGCCAACTCGACCGCACCCTGCTCGCCGACGGCGCGATAGCCCCCCACACCGCGGGCCCGTGGGCGCGCGAGGAGCACTGGTCGCACATCGCGGCCGACGGCGCTCTGCACTGCACGCTGTGGGCCGCGGAGTGGCCGAGGATCGACGTGCGAGCCCTGTTCCTCCAACCCCTCCTGATGGACAGCCGCACGACGCGCACGATCGCGATGTGCATGGAGCTGGTCGGCCCGAGCAGGGCGATCCGCCAGGCCGAGCGCGCCGCGACGGAGACCGCGACCGAGCAGAGTTTGCGCGCCCGCGTGGGCCAGCGCACAAGCCAGCGCCAGTCCCAGCGCGACCAGGCGACCGGCCGGCGCGAGCGCGAGCTGGCCGAAGGCCACGCCGCCGTGCGCTACGCGACCTACGTAACCGTAAGCGTCCCCGCCGACGGACCCGGCGCGGAGGCAGAGCTCGAGAACGACGTCTCCCGTGTCGAGCTGGAGGCCAAGCGAGCCCCGTTGCGCCTGGAGCGGATGTGGGGCCAGCAGGCCGAGGCGTTCACCTACGGCCTCCCGCTCTGCAGGGGGCTCAGATGAGCCGCCGCCACGCCGAGCGCGAGGGCCACCAGGTATCGACCGCGCACTTCCAGGCGGCCTACCCCGCGGTCGCCGAGGCGGGGCTGGGCGCGCGTGGCGTCTACGTCGGCACCGACCTGCACGGCGGCTCGTTCGTGTACGACCCCTGGCTTCTCTACCAGCGCGGGGCGCTCTCGATCGCCAACACGATCGTGCTCGGCATGCCGGACTTCGGCAAGAGCTCGCTGACCAAGAGCTGGCTGTACCGCTCGCGCGTGTTTGGCAGACGCTGCGAGATCATCGACCCCAAGGGCGAGTACGGCCAGCTCGTGGGCGCGCTCGGCGGGATTGTGCTGCGCCTCGCCCCCGGCGGAAGCACCCGCCTGAACCCGCTCACCCGGATCGGAACGCCCGAGATGCGCGAGGGGCTGTTGCAGGCGGTGGCCCGCGCGATGCTCGCCCGCCCACTCAGCCAGGCCGAGGCGGTGGGCCTGGTCGAGGCGCTGGCGGCAGCCGATGAGCAGCGCAAACCCGAGCACGAGCGCGAGGTGTGCGTCGGCCATGTGGTGGAGCAGCTGCGCAACCCGGCAGAGCGCATGACCCGCGCACTCGACCTGACAGTCGAGACGGCGCGCGAGCAGTTGCGCGAGGTGGCACTTGCGCTGATGCGCCTTTGCCACGGCCCGCTGCGCGGAATGTTCGACGCGCCGACAAGCGAGGAGGACTGCTGGGACGCGCCCGTCGTGTCACTCGACGTCTCCCAGGTGGAGGCGGGCGGCGCATCTTCGGACCTGGCGCTCGCGATCACGATGGTGTGCGCGACGGCGTTCCTGGACGCGCAACGAATGCGCCGCACCCGCGAAGCCGAACAGGCGGGCGGGGAGGTCGAGAAGACGATCCGCGTGAACGACGAGGCGTGGCGCGCCCTGCCGATCGCGGGCCTCGGCGAGTACTACCAGGCGGCGTTCAAGCTGGGGCGCAAGACGGGGGTCCAGCACTGGATGGTGCTCCACCGTCTCTCCGATCTCGACGCGGCGGGCGATACGGGCACCCGAAAGCAGGCGCTCGCGAAGGGCCTGCTCGCCGAGACGGGCACCGTCATCGTCTACCGCCAGCACCCCGAGGAAGCGGGACGCACAACCGCCGCGCTCGACCTGTCGCAAACCGAGGCGCAGCGCATCGTCCACTACCCGCAGGGCGTGGCGCTGTGGCGAATAGGAGGTCGCTCCTACGAGGTGCGCCACGTCCGCTCACAGCGCGAGCGAACGCTCACAGCAACCGACGCCGCGATGGCAAACCGCGAACCGCCGGGACCCCTCGCGTGAGCGCCCAACCCACACACGCCGTCCGGTTCGCACACGCCGGCCGATCTGTCCCCGTTGCCCAGCTCGCCCCCGTCGCGCGGTGGTCACACGCGGCTCCGTCATCGCCTCACATCCGCGCGCATGCCCTTCGCTCATCGCTCCACGCGCGCACGAGTGGCCTCCCACAACTCCACACATCCCTGCCGGCCTTCCCCGCGCCGCCGCCGCTCGTGCTCGCCCTGCTCGCCGCGATGGCGCTGCTGGCCGCCGCGACGCTCCTGCTCTCCTGGGCAACGCGCAAACGCGGACGCTCGCGCGCGGCCCGCTGGGCCCGCCGCGACGACCTCAAGGCCCTGCACATCCGCCACCCCCGCCCGGGCCGCGTGACCCTCGGGATCCACCACCGCAAGACGATCGCGGCGGAGGAGCGCGCGTCGGTGATGGTGATCGGCCCGTCCCAGTCGGGCAAGACGACCGGCCTGGTCGTCCCCGCCATCCTCGAATGGGAGGGCCCGGCCCTCTGCACATCCGTGAAGAGCGACGTCGTCCACGACACATACGCCGCCCGCACGGGAAGGGGGGAGGTGAGGGTGTTCGACCCGACGGGCTGCACCCCGCTGCCCCACGCCCCGTGGTCGCCGATCGCCGCGTCGAGGACATGGGCGGGCGCGAGACGCACGGCCGCAAGACTGCTGGGAACGGGCGAGCAGAACGCGGCGCGCTCAGCTGACGAGGCGTTCTGGCGACCGGCTGGCGCGCGCTATCTCGCCCCGCTCTTACTGGCCGCCGCGCACGGCGAGTTGACGATGCGCGAGGTGCTCTCCTGGATCGCGAGCACCGAGCAGCACGAGCCGAGCGCGTTGCTGGAATCGAGTCCCGACCCGGCCGCGAAGCCGGCCCTCGAAGCTCTCAAGTCGGTGTGGGAGGCCGACCCCCGCTTTCGCAGCTCGCTGCTTCAGACCGCGGCGACCGCGCTCGACCCGTGGCAGGAGCCGATGATCGCCGCGGCCACGATCGGCGACAGCCAGATAACCGCCGACTGGCTGCTCGCCGGGGAGAACACCCTCTACCTGATCTCCCCGGCTGACGACCAGCGCCGGTTGCGCGGCCTGTTCTGCGCCCTGCTCGCCGACGTCGTCGCGGGCGCGTTCGAGCGCTCCACGCAGACCGGCAGGCCGATCGACCCGGCGCTGCTGCTGGCGCTCGACGAGGCGGCGAACATCGCTCCGCTGTCGAACCTCGACGAGCTCGCCTCGACCGGCCCGGGCCAGGGCGTGCAGCTGCTCACCGTCCTTCAGAACGTCAGTCAGGCGTCAGACCGCTGGGGCAGGGACCGGGCAGAGACGATCGTGGCAAACCACCGCGCCCGCCTCTTCTGCTCGGGCATCGGCGACAGAGCGACGCTCGACTATCTGAAGAGCACCCTCGGCGAGGAGGAGGTGGCGCGCCGCTCCACCCACCGCCAGGGAGTGCTGCGCTCCGGCTCGCGCACGCTCAGCAAGGACTTCAGGGCGCTCGGGCCTCCGCACCTGATTCGCCAGGCAGACCAGGACACCGCGCTGCTGATCTACGGCCGCTTGGCGCCCGCCTGGCTGCGACTGCGCCCGTGGTACAGGCACCGCAAGCTGCGAGCCCTCGTCGAGGGCCGCTCGGCACGCCCGCGATCGGCGGCGCGTGCGTCAGTCACACCAACGACCTCCAAAGGAGGGATCACATGAACACCATCCAGATCACAGGCCGTCTCACCGCAGACCCCGAGCTGCGAGGGCTCCCGAGCGGCGAGAAGGCATGCAGGCTGAGGCTCGCGGTCGAGGGCATGTCCCGCAACCGCGAGACCGGCTACATCAACGTCACGTCCTTCGGCCCAAGCGGCGAGGCGGCGGCCCGCACCCTCACAAAGGGCTGGCTCGTGGCGGTAGCCGGACGCCTGGACTACCACGACTGGCAGACCGACACAGGCTCAAAGCGCCACGAGTACGAGATCGTGGGCAACGTCGAGTTCCTAGCCGCCCCCCGCGGTGACGGGCTCACGACGACCTCGCGCGGCGACACCCCCACCGCCACCGGCGCGCAGGCGCAGTCGAGCGCCGGGGAAGGACCGGCCGACGAGTCGCGGCAGCCGGCGAGCGCCGAGCAGCAGGCGCAACCGGCCGCGGCCTGACAACAGGTCTGACAGCGCGCGGGGCAAGGACCTCGCGCGCTGTCAGGCCATCCCAGATCCGTCAAGGAGGACGCGATGAACACCATGGAACCCAAACGGGGTAGCGGATGAGCACCGCCCGCGCAACCGACGCTCCCCATGCGACCCATGCCCTCGGCGCAGCCGATGGCGCTCGGGTCGGCGCGGCCGAGCGCTACCTGCGAATGCTGACCGAGAACGCGGGTCCGCGAATGCTCCTGGACGTGCGCTACCGCACCGAGGAGTGCGGCCTCGCCCGCATCTTCCTGCCCGCGACGTCGAACGTCGCCGCGAGCACGATCGAAAGCATCGGCAGTCGCACAGACGTGTACGTCGGCTGCGCGCTGAGAGTCCGCCGCCGCGGCACCCGCGACGACATAGCCCCGACCGCGCTGCTGTGGGCCGACTGCGACACCCCCGAGTCGCTCGCTGCTCTCGCTGCGTTCGCGTTCAAACCGACGATGATCGTCGCCTCCGGCAGCCCCGCTCACACCCACGCCTACTGGACCCTCACGCACCCCCTCGGGACAGACGAGCTGGAGAGCGCAAACCGCAGACTCGCGACGGCGCTCGGCGCCGACCCCCGCTGCGCCGACGCCGCACGCATCCTCAGACCGCCGGGATCGTGGAACTTCAAGCACACCCCGCCACGCCCCGTGGAGCTGCTCGAGTACACGAGCGCGCGCTACCGGCCGGCGGAGCTGTTCGCGGCGCTGCCCCTCGAACCGGCCCGACCCGCCGCCGACAGGTCGCCCCCGGCGCTCCGCCGCGAGGACGACCCGCTGCAGCAGATCAAGCCGACGCACTACATACGCCTCCTGACCGGCAAGGCCCCCGGCCGCGACGGCAAGATCGAGTGCCCCTTCCACGACGACAACACCCCGAGCCTGCACGTGTACGACACCCCCGAGCAGGGCTGGGCCTGCTTCGGCTGCAAGACCCCCGACGGCAGACCCCGCGGCGGCGACATCTACACGTTCGCGTCCCTGCTCTGGTTAACCGGCCAATCGCGGGACGTGCCGTTGCGGGGCCGAGACTTCACAGACCTCCGCGCCCGCCTCGAAGACACGTTCCGCATAACCCGCGACCGAGGACCGGACCGCACCCACCGAGAGCTCGCCGACGACACATTCCCAGGACTCGAGCTGTAGCGGCGTGGGACTTGCTCACTCCGGACCAAGCCGTTGCGCCTACGTAAGTGCTACGATCGTCGCAATGAAGACTGAGGTTGCATCGCGAGAGCTGCGGAACCACACCGCTGATCTGCTGCGGCGAGTGGAGGGGGGTGACGAGATCGTCATCACGACTCGCGGCAAGCCCGTAGCCGCGCTCGTCCCGCTCACAACCGAGCGGCGACGCTGGCTGCCACGCGAGGAGCTGACACGGCGGCTGGCCACGGCGCAGGCCGATGCCGGCCTTCGCGCCGATCTCGCACGGCTCGCAGGCGAGACGACCGACGACCTCGGCCCCATCGCCTGACGGTGGCTGGGACCGGCCGCGGCCTCCTCGACACGAGCGTCTTCATCGCGAGCGAGACCGGGCGCCCACTGGACGTGGAGCGCCTGCCGCGGGAGGCAGCGGTCTCTGCCGTGACCATCGCAGAGCTGCACGTAGGCGTGCTGGCGGCCCGCGACGTTGACATACGCGCGCGCAGGCTCACGACGCTCCACGCCGTGGCGGACATCGAACTGCTCCCCGTCGACGCAGCCGTCGCGGCCTCCTGGGCGTTGCTGCGGGTCCATCTCGCCGACACGGAACGCCGGCTGAACGTCAACGACCTGTGGATCGCCGCGACGGCGCTGGCGCACGGTATCCCCGTCATCACGCAAGACGACGATTTCGAGCCAATCAACGGCGCCGCCGGCCTGAGCGTCGTCTGGGTCTAGCACCAATGTCACCGAAGCCCGCCGCATCGAGTCGCCCGGTGCCTGCTTGGCGTCGGATGGGAGAGCAAGCCGGGAGCCGGGGAGGAATGTCGCTGCTCGCCAAGAACGGGCGTGGTGAGCCGTCGAATACGTGCGCAGACTTGCGAGCGAGATAAGTTAGCCGCCGCTCGCTCTTTTCGGTGGGGCTCATCGATCGCGCGTGGTGGCTGGTGACACGGGCCCTTGGCGGTGGACTGGAGCCGAGTTTTGGTCGAGCTACGCCACCTCGCGCCCGAACCTCAATGAGGCGTCGGGCGGGCGGTGGACTCACGTGGCTGTGGAAGGACAATGGAACGGCCCGTCGAATGCGAGCCCCATGTTAGCCGTCGCTGCGCATGCCGACAAGATCGCCCACCCGAGTACCGTTCTCGGCATGTCCGGCAGTGGCTGGGCTGAGCTCGCTCAAGTCATGTTGGTGTTCGTCGCTACGTTCGCGATCCTCCCGACCCTGTGGGGCCTTTTGCGCCAGCGCAAGACAGAGCGCGAACGGCAAGTCTTTGACTCATACAACCAGATGGCAGAAAAGTGGTCGGAGTTCCTTGCTCTTTGCCTGCAATACCCCGACCTCGGGATCGCGCCGCTGGCGCTCAAAAAGCATACTGACATGCCGCCATCACGCTTGTTGCTTTACTCGGCGCTCATTCAGTTGCTGAATCGCGCCTATGTCACATATGCCGATGCTCCGGCGAAGATCCGCGAGGACCGTTATATCGGTGGGTGGGAGAAATACCTAGAAGAGTTGCTGCGTCAAGACGAGTTCCGCGAGGCATGGGACCTGCTCGGCTACTACTACGACCAGGAGTTTGTGGAATACGTCAAGAAACTCATCGAGAACTCCGAGCAAAATCCACAGGTCGGCGTGGCGTAGAATGCGACCTTGTGGCGGGCGTATCGAAACGCACGGCGAGTGAGCAAGCTGTCGCCTGTGCCGGATGTGAGCGGGGAGCTTCTCGAAGCCCTTCGTGACGTCCTTGTTCGTGCCGACTACGCTGCGGCGGCAGCAGCACGAGATGCGCATCGTCTGCAACGACTCTCTCCTATCGGCATGGCGTTGCCGCCGGCGCCGATCGATGATGACGACAGCGTCGCAGCCCTTGTCGCTCTCCTAGCGGCGGGAGGCTCGATTTCACAGGCTGCGGCGCAACGAGCTCTGCACCCGATCCCGATCGAGGAGCTTGCCAACGCGGGGCTTCTAGAGATAGGCAGCGAGAGCGTACGCTCGGCCGTACGAGCCTTGCCATGCGATCGCCTCGTGTTGCTCGGCGACGGCGACAGCGGATCGGATGTGGTGGCCCCGTTGACGAGACCATCACAGTTGGCGGCTTGGTTGACGCCCCCCGACACCCGTCGCTCGATGCTCGACCTGGGGACCGGCTCTGGGGTGTTGGCATTGCGGGCCGCCCGTCACTGCTCCCGGGTCGTCGGTGTGGACATCAATCCGCGCGCGCTTGGTTTCGCCGAGCTGAATCGACGCCTGAACGGGCTTGAAAACGTGGAGTGGCGACAGGGCAACTGGCTCGAGCCGGTTGCAGGTGAACGGTTTGACCTGATCGTCAGCAACCCTCCGTATGTCGTCTCCCCGGATTCAGAGTTCACCTATCGGGACAGCGGCATGCCCGGCGCCGAGCTCGTGGCTGCGCTGTGTCGCGAGATCCCCGACTATCTCGAGGAGGACGGCTTGGCGATCGTCCTCGGTATGTGGCCCCACAAGACGAGCGACGACTGGGAGGCGGCACCCAGCTCATGGGTCCATGGAAACGGTTGCGACTCACTCGTCGTTTGCTTCGAGACCGTTGCGCCGCTTGAACACGCGCTCGCGTGGAATTCACCGCCGGCCCGCCTGCTGGATCCTACGGTGTTCAAGGAAACTGTCGCACGTTGGAATCGTTACTTCTGCGAGACTGGCACTGGAGCGATCAGCTTTGGCGCGGTCGTCCTTCGCCGGCGCCGATCAGGAAGGCGTTGGACTCGCCTGATGCGGGCGTCTACAGCCCCGGGCGATGGGGCGGCGCGGCAGCTGATGAGGATCATGATGGGTAATGACTTCTTGGAGCCATCACCGGATCTACCCAACTATCGGTATGCCGTCCCGTCAGGGCTCAGCGTAGTTCAACGACTTGTCCGAGCCGAGCACGGCTGGCTCGAGAGGGCCGCCACGGTGAGCCTGCCTGGCGAGCTGGGGGTGAGCGCCGATGTCGATCCCGATGCGCTGAATGCGCTATTTGGCTGTGATGGCGAGACTTCGTTGTGCGAGCTCATCGAGGACAGCGACGACGTCGCGATCACGGTTGCGGCGGTCACTCAGCTCTTGACCAGCGGACTGCTAGACGCCTATGAAGGGTTCGAGTAAGGCAGCGCGAATCTGGTGATAATACCTACCAGGCGACCGCCGACCCTTGGCGGCGGTCGGTACTACGACTCACGAGGTGAGACTCACATGGACCATCATGATCGCCGTTCCGAGCAGGCTCCGCGAACCCCCGAAATCAGGCGGCCGAAAAAAGCGATCAAGGACCTCACGCCAGTGCGTGCGGCCGAGGAAGCCACGGGCGGCTATGCCATGAAGCTCGTCGGAATCAAGCTGGTGTAAGGGCTCACGACCTGATTGATGTAGGCGTTGTGGGTGGATAGGGCGCGCCGCAGCCGAAGCAGGAGCTCCGGCTCTGCGCAAGTCTGCGGGCTTCAATCAGGCGGCGGGGTGGCCCAGACCTCGATGTCGCGATCTTCGGGGGGCAAAGTCCGGACCCGACTCTCGTTGCTCCTGCTTTCTGCGGCGAGCAGGCGTTTCGATCAACCTTTCGCAGGTGCCCCCCTTTGGACGATCAGCGACATTCCCCCCCGGCTCCAGGCTTGCTCTCGCATCCGACACGAAGCAGGCACCTGACGACCCGATGCAGCGGGCCTGAGTAAACGGCATCGGGACTGACCGCCCCGCTCCGGCCATCCCGCCCTACCGCTCGAAGCCGAACTCGCTCGCGCCGCACCCGCTCGAGGAGGCCCCGCCACACGATGGCGCGGAGCTCTGCGGCGCAGCCGCGGTCCCTTGGTCTGCGCTGGAGGAGCCTCCCGCGGAGCCCGTATCCACGGCTATCGGAGCACCGGCGTGGACGCCGTGGCTCGCATCGACGCGACTGCCCCCAACGCTTCGGTGCCGGGTGGCTTTCCTGCGAACGGGCGGCTTGTGCTGGACACGCTGGAGGCGACGCGCGCTGGACCCACTCGCCGCTGGCCGGGCCGGGGAGAGCGAGGGCGTGCCAAGGCCGGTGACCCCGCCGGTCGCGGCGAGGCCGGTGGCCGTCGCGGACGGGCCGGCCTGGTGTGCCGGAGTGACAGGCCGACCGGACAGCACGAGGACGACGAGGACGAGGATCGCGATCGCTGCGACCCCGACTCCGATCGGCGCCGCAAGGACGAAGCGTCGAGGCGAGTCGCCTCCCCGACGGTGCTCGCCGTGTGCAGGTGGGCCGGCAGGAAAGGCGTCGTCCAACGTCTCGATGCGGGGGAGCTCCGCCGTCGCTTGGTCTGGCGCCGGGCGCTCGCTCGGTAGCGGAGCGTTCTCGGGCGGATCGAAGACGCCCCACGCTCCCGGCTCGCCGGTGGTGTTTCGCCGCGCGTCGGTGTCGCGCGGGCGCTGGCGCAGGGGCACGATCTGAGCGATCAGCTCGTCCCCGCGGTCGTGCGACTTCCCGTCGTCGCTGTCGTCGTCTGGTGGCTGCATGGCGCCTCCTTGCGCTTGAGCCCTCGCCCCCTTATTATAGACAGACTCAAGACAAGATGGTTTGGCTTATTTGGCTATGGCAGACAAGCAGCTCCTAACCGTGACCCAGGTTGCCGACGAGTTCCAGGTGACCGCTCAGACGATCCGAAACTGGATCGAGAGCGGCGCGCTGCCGGCGGCGAAGATCGGCCGCGCCTATCGCGTGAAGCGCGAGGACGTCGACGCGCTGCTCACACGTGCCCAGGCCGACAGCTCCTCGCTGGCGACCGTCAGAGACCTGTGGACCCCGGAGACCCTGGGGCTGCCCCACCGCCGCCGTGACGCCGAGCGCCCGGCGTCCGTGTGGGACGAGACGAGCGCTCCGGCACTCCCGTCCAAGCGCACGTAGCACGCGCGTCCTCAGGGGCTATGCCGAGCGCCGCGCACGCGCGCGGGGCAGAAGCCCGCTTGAGCGGTCCTCGCGCTCGACCGCCTCGGCAAGCTCCCCGGCGGCCGCCGCGAGGTCGTCGTAGGCGCGCGCGACGGCGAGCATGTCGCGTCCGGTGGCGGCCGTGTTGAGCTGCGCGACGGATCCGTCGAAACGGTGCCACAGGCCATCCGGGCCACGCCGGCCGGAGCCGGGCTGAAGCTCATAGGGCGGCTTGCTCTCGGCGGCGCGGTGGGGAGGCCACTCGAAACCGGCGGCGTCGGCGACCCGGCAGACGCGCGCCTCCTCACGCGCGGCGTCGGCGAGCCCTGAAAGCCGCGCGCTGAAGCCGGCATCGGGCGGCGCGAGCCGGTGGGCCTCAAGCGCACGGCGCCAGCCGTCGAGCCCGTCGCGGAACTCGCCAAGCACCTGCTCATCACTACCGATAGTGCTCGTTTTGGCCATTTGGCACATCGTAGCGCGTTCGACGCCCTGAAGGCCCAGCCAACGTCAAGAGCCAACTTCGGGGCTATTGCTTATAGCTGTTTGTTTTGCTAAATTGGTATTGTTGTGGCTGGATAAGCAGATGAACCTTGGCCCAAGAACCGCAGGCGGTCACGCCTTTGAGGACCAATGAGTGGCCCACTGCCATCTCCCGCAAACGGTAGGCCCCTTGAGTCTGTGCGACTCGGCGGCTCAAACGCAGAGCGTCGAGCGCCTTTGTGCAGCGCAGACGTAATGACCGCAGCTGAGGTGGCTGCCTTGCTTCGCGTCCCACGAAGCACCGTCGAAGACTGGGCACGCCGCGATGTCGTGCCGAGTCGCAAGATCGGTCGCAGGCGCCTCTTCCTGCGTCCGAAGATCGAGGCGCTGCTGCTGCGCGAGGACGATCAAGCCGTACGTTGAGGGCCGAGTTTGGTACCCAAAGGTGGTACCCAAACCTAAAATAGGCCTTCTTGGCCAGCCAGCCAACGCACTAAAACCTACCGATTTGCAGGACTTTTATTGAAAGCCGGAGATGGGATTCGAACCCATGACCCCCTGTTTACAAGACAGGTGCTCTGGCCAACTGAGCTACTCCGGCGGGGATCACCGAGGGTAGCGCTCCGGCTGCTGTAACGACGCTCGCGCGCGTGGGTATCCCACGGTATGGAACCGAGCCCAGTTGCCATCGAGTGCGACGCCGACGCGGACCTCGTCAATGACCGTCCGCGCGGGCTGTCCTCACCGGCGGGCGAGGACGGCCATGAGCCCGAGCCGGCCGGCGGTCCGGCCGTCACGGCGCGCCACCTGAACGCGTTCCACGAGCGCGCGCTGGACCGCGGCGTGAACCCGGTGCTCTACTGGCTCGTCAGGGCTGTCGTGGTGCCGTCGTTCCTCGTCTACTTCCGCCTGCGGCGCATCGGTCGCGAGCACATCCCAAGCTCAGGACCGGTCCTGCTCGCGGCCAACCATCGCAGCTTCCTGGACGCGTTCGTGATCGGGTCGCTCACGCGCCGCCCCGTCTACTACGTCGCCAAGCGCGAGCTGTTTGAGCGGCGCTGGCAGGCGTGGCTGCTCAACGGCCTCGGCGCCTTCCCCGTCGACCGGGGCGCCGGCGACGAGCAGGCGATGGCCACGGCTCGCGCGATCCTCGAAAGGGGGGACTGCGTCGTGATCTTCCCCGAGGGCACCCGCGTGCGTCCCGGTCCGCTCGGCAAGCCGCGTCGGGGAGTCGGACGTCTGGCGCTTCAAACCGGCGCCCGTGTCGTGCCGGTCGCGGTGATGGGCACCGAAGATGTGCGTCGTGGCTGGCGCATACGTCCGCGCAAGGTGAGCGTCCGTTGTGGGCGCCCGCTTGGCTTTCCGACGGTGGACTGTCCCTCGCCGACGATCGCCTCTGGTGTGACCAGCCGCATCTGGGCGTGCGTCGGCTTGCAGTGGGAATGGCTCGGCGGCGCGACGCCCCCCGCTCGGAGGAGCTTCTCCGCGGGGTTTCACAGCGACGGGCGCGCGCAGCCTGAAAGCCGGACGAGGGGTGTCGGAGGATAGGGTGCGATGAGTGGCAGACGAAGGACCGCAGAAGTCCAAGGCGCAGCTCGACGCCGAGTTCTCCGAGCTCTACCGCGCCCACCTGCGGGATGTCTACAGCTACGCCTACTACCGGGTGGGCAATCACCACGACGCCGAGGATCTGACAGAGCAGGCCTTCCTGCAGGCCTATCGCCACTTCGAGCGCGCCCAGCTCGAGTCCCGTGGGCGGCCCCTGCGCCCGTGGTTGATCCGGATCGCCCACAACCTCGCCGCCAACCTCTATCGCGACCGCTCGCGCAAGCCCGCCTCTCCGCTCGACGACACGGCGGAGCTGGCCGCCTCGCACACCACGGAGGAATTGGTGGAGGAGCGCGACGAGCTCGGCCGGGTGCTCGACGGCGTGCAGCGTCTCCCGGACGACCGGAGGGAGGCGCTGATCATGCGCTTTGCTCTCGGCATGGACAACCGCGAGATCGCGCGAGCGATGGGTCGCTCCGACGGCGCCACCAAGGTGCTCATCCACCGAGCCATCAAGCAGCTCGAGGCGCTCGTCGGCGCCACCGAGGGAGGGACGGACGATGAGTGAGGCCGTCCCCAGCTTCGAGGGCCTGCTCCACGAGGCGCTCTCGCCGGTCGAGCCGCCCGAAGACCTCGCCATGCGCCTGGAGGGCGCGCTCACGAGCCTCACCGAGATCGCCGTCGAGGAGCTCGAGGCGTGGGAGCTCTCCGCGATGCGCGACCCGCGCAACTGGGTTCGCCCGGCGGCGGCCGTGGTGGTCGGCGGAACCGCCGGTGTGGCGCTCGTGCTGTTGCGCGCCCGCCGGCGCATCCGCTGAGGTGGCGTCGGGCGCCGCCAGACGAGTGCATCCGGACCGCGAGATTATTTCTCGACGGACCCCAAGATAGGCTCTTGCTCGCCATGGCCACGTGCTACCGCCACCCCTCGCGCGAGACCGGTGTCTCCTGCTCCTCCTGCGGGCGGCCGATCTGCCCGGACTGCATGACCACGACGCCGGTCGGCATGCGCTGCCCGGAGTGCTCCACACAGCGCACGAAGGTCGTGAGGATGCGCGACGTGACGAAGATCCCGCGCGTCACCTACGGGCTGATCGCCGTCAACGCGATCGCGTTCCTCGCCGAGGGGCGCTTCGCCCTCTCGGGCCAGGTCGGCGGTAGCACCGTCTACGACAAGGGCGCGTTGCTTGGGAGCACGGACTTCCCGTCGTTTGCCGACCAGGGTGTCGCCCACGGCGAGTGGTGGCGGCTGGTCACGAGCGGCTTCCTGCACGCGGGCCTGCTCCACATCGGCATGAACATGCTCATCCTGTATTGGCTCGGGCGCATGCTCGAGCCCGCAATCGGCTCGGTGCGGTTCGCCGCCGTCTACACCACCTCGTTGCTCGCCGGGTCTTTCGGGGCGCTGCTGTTGACGCCCCATACGTTCACGGTGGGCGCCTCAGGGGCGATCTTCGGCCTCGCGGGAGCCGCGGTCGTCGAGATGCGCTCGCGACAGATCCCGATCATGCAGAGCGGTCTCGGAACTCTGATCCTGATCAACCTGCTGTTCAGCTTCACCTCGTCGGGCATCTCTATCGGTGGACATGTCGGAGGTCTCATCGGGGGCGCGCTGGCGGGGCTGGTGCTCCAGTTCGCCGATCGACGCAGGTCCCTTGCGCTCGCGCTCGCCGGGTGCCTGGCGATGAGCGCCGCGTTCTTCCTCGCCGGGGTGCTCGTCGCGCGCTCGAGCGAGGTCTCGAGCACGCCCGAACAGCAGATCGTGATCCCTGGCGGCTGAACGTTCCATGCGCGAGGATCGGGGTAACCTGCATTCTGTGACGCTGCTGGCCGAGGAGGACATCGACGCGAGGCTCGCCTCCAGCGACTGGCGTCGCGACGGCGAGTCGATCGTGCGCGAGTGGAGGTTCGACGACTTCGGTCAGGCGATCGCCTTCGTCAACCGAGTGGCCGACGCGGCCGAGATGGCCAACCACCATCCCGACATCCTCGTTCACGGGTGGAACAAGGTCCGCCTGGAGCTCAGCACCCACTCGGAGGGCGGCCTGACGCAGGCCGACTTCGACATGGCGGCGCGCATCGACGACCTCGCCTGACTGGCGTGAACGGACTGAAGCTCATCCTCGCGGCCGTCCTGGTCGGCGTCAACGCGTTCTTCGTCGTAGCGGAGTATGCGCTTGTGCGCTCGCGCCGCGCGCGGCTCGAACTGATGCGCGACGAGGGCCGACGCGGAGCGGCGCTGGCCCTCAGCCAGCTCGACCGCATCAACGAGTACATCTCGGCCGTCCAGATCGGCGTGACCATGACGTCCATCGCGATCGGCGCGCTGGCGGAGCCCGCGCTCGCCGACATCCTGAAGGGCGCGCTTCCCAACACGCTCAGCCACGGCGTGGCCATCGCGATCTCGGTGGTCGTGGCGTTCCTGATGATCGCCGCCACCCAGTTGGTCTTGGGCGAGATGGTGCCCAAGCTGTACGCAATCGATCGCGCCGAGTCGATCGCCCGGCGGATCGCGCGTCCACTTCAGGCGTTCAGCGCGCTGTTCCATCCGGTCATCGTCGCGCTCACCGTAGTCTCGAACCGCATCCTGCGACTGTTCGGCGTCGAGATGACCGGCGAGCGTAGGGGAGGCTCGCCCGACGAGCTCAAGCGCCTGATCGCCGAGTCCTACGCCGGGGGGCACCTGGACCCGGGCGAGGCGGGGATGCTCACGGGCGTGTTCCACCTGCACGAGCAGGAGGCTCGCCAGGTGATGACCCCGATCCCGGCGGTCATCACGGTCGACGTCTCCCAGGACGTGCAGACCGCGCTCGAGCTGTGCATCTCAAGCGGTCACACCCGGCTCGTGGTGATCGAGGGAGAGGACCGCGACCGCGTGCGTGGGCTCGTGCACGCCAACTCGCTCGCCCGCCGGCTGATGCACGACGGCCCGCACGCCTCGATCGAGTCGATCATGCACGACGCCCTGATCGTGCCCGAGACAAAGCCCTTGGACGACCTGCTCGCCGACCTGCAGCGCAGGCGGACCTCGATGGCGGTGGTCGTCGACGAGTACGGCCGGGTCGTCGGGATCGTGACCATCGAGGACATCATCGAGGAGGTCGTCGGCGAGATCGCGGACGAAACCGACTCGGCTGCCGGCGAGGTGCGCCAGCTGGCCAATGGCGACTTGTTCGTACGGGGCCACGTGTCGATCGCGGACCTGGTCGACCACGGAATCGAGCTGCCGGTCGACAGCGACGCCTACAACTCTGTCGGCGGCTTCGTGTTCGCCGAGGTCGGACGGTTGCCGAGGCGCGGCGACACGATCAGCTCCGGCGGCTTCTCGATCCGCGTCGAGTCGGTGCAGCACAACCGCGTCGAGGCCGTTCGAATTCGCCGCCGCCGGCCTGTTCCCTCGCGGGAGCGTGAGCATCGCGAAGCCCCGCCGAGCGCCTGAGCCGCTTCCGGGTCCTCTGGGCCGCATGCGGGTCGTCGAGCGAGCCCAAAGACACGTCCGGCCCGCGGGGGAGCGGGCCGGAGCGTGTGCACTGGGAGGAGGCGGGTGTGCGTTGCGAGGGAGTCGCACACCCAAGTATGGCCTCCTCGATGAAGGGCACCTAAAAGTCAGATCAGGCTAGATAAATTCTCACCGGGTTTATGTAGGTTGGCTTCTCCCTGGGATCCGGGCCGGCCGGGATCGCGGCTCGGCAGGCCACGATTCCGCGCTTGGGGCTCGGTAGGGCAGGAGCCTCCGCTCGCGGCTCAGTAGGTCAGGAACCCCCGCTTGGCCTTGCGCCCGAGCGCGCCTTGCGCGATCAGCTCATCGACGCGCGGCGGGATCGGCTCGCCGATGGTCTCGCCGATCGCCTTGGACACGTCGAGTCCGACGAGGTCGAGCAAAGCCAGGGGCCCCATCGGATGGCCGGCCCCGAGCTTCATGCACGTGTCGACGTCGCCGGCGTCCATGCCCGTCTCTTCGAGCAGCCTCACCGCGTTGAACAGGTAGGGGAACAGCAGGCGGTTGACCACGAACCCGGGAACGTCCGGCACCTCGACCGGCGTCTTCTCGAACGTCTCACACAGCGCGAGCGCCCGGCTGCGCGTCTCCTCGGAGGCCGTGCTCGGGAAGACGAGCTCCACGAGCTTCATCCTCGTGACCGGGTTGAACACGTGCAGCCCGAGGAACCGCTCCGGCCGGCCCGACGCCTGCGCGAGCCGCTCCACCGACAGCGAGGAGGTGGTCGAGGCCAGCACAGCCTCCTCGCCGAGGATCTCGTTCAGCTCGGCCAGCAGGCCCGCCTTGACGTCGTGGTCCTCCACGACCGCCTCGACCGCGAACGACGCCTGCGCGAGCGCGCCGGAGTCCGTGACGATCTGGACGTGCTCTGGGTCCACCTCGGCTTCCATGCGGCCGAGCGTCTTCTCGACCGTGGCCCTGGCGCGGTCGGCCGAGCTCTGCGAGCGGGCCAGCAGCAGCACGTGCCCGTGGTGAGCCGCGGTAGAGGCCAGGCCGCAGGCGATCGCTCCGCTGCCGACTATGGCCAGTCGCTCGTTCACGCGTCTTGCTCCCTTCCGTCGATGTCGTGGTGGTGCCCTGGTTCCGCCGCCCCCATTCAGCGGCATACCCAGGAGACTGGTTGACTGACCAGTCAATCTAGTGGTGTTGGGCGATACAGTAGAGGGAGCGTAGAGGGAGCGAACGCGGAACGCCTTCTGGGAAGCGCGTCCCCACTCGCTTTTCACCGCATGCCGGGCGACGCGCCGCGGCATTCCGGGCAACAAACGACTAAAGGACTTTCATCATGAGGCAACCAGAGGGTCGCGAGGTCGTGATCGTCGAGGCGGTGCGTACCCCGATCGGTCGCGGGCACAAGGAGAAGGGCTACTACAAGGACACCCATCCCAACACGCTGCTCGCCAAGTGCTACACCGAGGTGATCGACCGCGCGGGCATCGAGCCCTCGGTCGTCGAGGACGTCATCGCCGGATGCGTGCAGCAGTTTGGCGAGCAGGGCCTCAACATCGCTCGCAACGCCTGGCTGCAGGCCGGTCTGCCGGTCGAGACCCCCGGCACGACGGTCGACCGCCAGTGCGGCTCGGCGCAGCAGGCGGTCAACTTCTCCGCGGCGCTGATCGCCACGGGCATCCACGACGCGATGATCGGCGGCGGCGTCGAGCACATGGGCCACTTCCCGTTCGCCGTCGCCATGAAGACTCAAGCTGAGTTCGGCCTGGCGTTCACGCCGGAGCTGATGGCCAAGCACAACATCGTCGGCCAGGGCCTCGGCGCCGAGATGATCGCCGATCAGTGGGAGATCCCGCGCTCCGAGCTCGACGAGCTGGCTGTGCGCTCGCACAAGCTCGCCCACCAGGCCACCGAGGAGGGCCGCTTCGAGCGCGAGATCGTGCCGATGTCGGTCAACGGCGACACGTTCGTCACCGACCAGGGCATCCGGCCCGACACCAACCTCGAGACGCTTTCGCAGCTCAAGCCGGTTTTCAAGCCGGACGGCAAGATCACGGCGGCCAACAGCTCCCAGATCTCAGACGGCGCCGCCGCGGTGCTGTTGATGTCGGCCGAGAAGGCCTCCGAGCTCGGCCTGAAGGCGCGCGCGCGGATCGTCGATCAGACCACCGTCGGCTGCGACCCGGTGAAGATGCTCGAGGGGCCGATCCCGGCCACCGCCAAGATCCTCAAGCGCAACGGCATGACGATCGACGACATCGACCTGATCGAGATCAACGAGGCGTTCGCGCCGGTCATCGCCGCCTGGGCCAGGGAGCACAACCCGGACATGGACCGCGTCAACGTCAACGGTGGCGCGATGGCGCTCGGCCACCCGCTCGGCTCGACCGGCGCGCGGCTGATCACGACGCTCCTGCACGAGCTCGAGCGCTCCGACAAGGAGATCGGCTTCGTCACGATGTGCTGCGGCGGAGGCCTAGGAACGGGCACGCTGATCCAGAGAGTCTGATCCTCATCCAGCATCTCTGACGCGCTAGAGCCAAGCTGGCCGATCGGAGATCCCGTCGATCTCCGATCGGTAAGGACGCACCGACCGAAGTGTGCTCTGCACATGAGGGAGGGAGGACGCAGCCTCGCGCCGGCTATCGCGCGTCAGAGCTTTGGTCCCCCGCCGGTCCAGTTAACCGCGACCGGCGGGAGGGCCAGCAGCGCCTGCCAGGTGGCCGCTTCGGTGTGCCCGCTCGGCGCGATCCCGTGGGCGCTCTGGAACTGCTTCAGGTTGGAGGTGGTCGCCGCGTCAAAGATCCCCGTCGTTTTCTGGGCGGGAATGGCGCCGGCGAGGTGCTCCTGCATCCACAGCACCGGGTCGCCCTTGCTGCCCTGTGAGAGTTCGGAGTAGGAGGGGTCGGGCGTAACGCTGCTCAACGGCGCCAGCGGTGCGGCAAGCGCGGTCCAGCCGGTGGATGAGGTCTCCTGGAAGTCCCAGTAGGAGAGTCCTGTCGCTCCGTATAGAACGGCCTCCTCGCGGAAGCGCACGAGATCGCTCGTCGACGGGTTTTCGTAGGTCTGGCCGAGCGGGAAGATCGGACGACCGTAGGGGCGGTTTGAGATGTACGTGTTGGCATAGACGGTGTCCACCGAGTTGCCGATCGCCTTCCAGTACATCTGCGGCGCGTTGAACTGGGCGCCGTTCGGTCCGAGGAAGACCGAGTAGGGCAGAGCCGTGTGGTAGTAGACGTACGGGAACGACGCCAACCCGAGGGGAAAGGATGGTCCGATCTTGGCCCTCAGGTCGGCGATGTAGGTCTGGGCGGCGCCATAGTGCCCTTCGTACTCGCTCTCCGCGTCGATCGCCAGGCAGTCGGCCCCGGCCGCCACCGCCCGGGCGCCGAGGTTGGCCTCGCCGGCGGGATTGGTGCCGTAGACGTACTGCCACGCGCACGCCTTCAATCCGTTCGCGTGCAGCTGCGCGACGAGTTCGGGGCTGAACTGGCTCCAGTAGTTCGACGATCCGTCGGAGCTCTTGATGAACAGCGTGCTCACGCCCGCGGCGTGGGCCTGGGCGACG
>CABEAD010000038.1_pt1 | contig 19971 bp, 17 predicted proteins | sample 3132311 | NCBI WGS metagenome assembly CABEAD01 (sample SAMEA5534342, study PRJEB31848) | metagenome | biome: tundra; feature: field; material: soil | place: USA | collected 2013-05 | depth 0.45 m
TCAAGAGCGTCGACTTGCCGCTGCCGTTGGGGCCGAGCACCGCGACGAATTCACCGGGCCGCACGACGAGATCGACACTACTCCACACATCGCGGCCCCCCATGCTCGCGCGGGCGTCGCGAAGCTCGATCGCGGGCGTCTCAGCCGCAACGGGCCCATCGGCCGGGGCCTGGTTCGAGCGGGCCGACGTGTCCACGCCGCTCACCGTCCCGTCGCCTCGTGCAATGCGCTTCGAAGGCGTTCGAGCTGGGCGACCTGCCACTGCTCGAAGGTGTCCGACGCGGGCGACAGCGTCTCCGTGACGATCGCGACCGGAACGTGCGCGGCGCGCGCGAGCTCGGTGACGCGCTGCACGTCGGGCGTGACGTTCTGGCTGTTGAACACCCACACCTTGATCTGGCGAAGCTGGGCCTGGCTGTCCACCGTCTGCTTGTCCTGGGCGCTCACTTCGGTCCCCTCGGCGACCGCTTTCGCGAAGCTGTAAGGGGTGAGCAGCTTCAGTCCAAGCGCTTCGCCGAGCGGCTGAAAGATGCTCTCGCTGTAACCCACCCCCACGCCCCCATAGCGCGCGCGGATCTGCGCGATCAGCGCGTCATAGCGGGCCAGGCCGCCCGTTTCGAACGCCTCCTTCCGCTGGGCGAACCAGGCGGCGTCGGCCGGACGCAGCCTGTCGTAGTCGGCCACGATCTCCTCGATCACCGCGTGCACGTGGGCGGGTGAGTACCACTGGTGGGGGTTATCGCCGGTCTTCAAACCGAGCAGGCCGCCCACGTCGAGCACGGTGCGCCCGTTCGACGGGTTGGCGGCGAGCAGGCGCGAGGCCCATACGTCGTAGCCGATCCCGTTGACGATCGCCATCCGCGCGCCCGCCATCGCGCGGGCGTCCGCCGCGGTGGGCTCATAGCTGTGGGGGTCGGCGCTCGGGTTGACGACGATGCTCTGCACGCGCACGCGTTCGCCACCGAGCTGCGCGGCGATGCTCCCCCAGAAGTTCTCGGCGGCCACCACGCGCAACTTCCCGGAGCCCGGCTCTTCGTTCGGTTCGGGCGAGCCACAGCCGGCGAGCAGCAGGGCACCGACGACGACGATCGCGGCCAGCGGCGCGCAAGCGCAGACGGCGCGCGGACGCGGACGCGTGGCGGGACATGCAGGCATCATTGAGCGGGAGCTCACCCGCAAGCGTCGTCTATGCACAGCGCGCGGCAACATATCAAAAAGACTGAGTCTCATTATCAGGAGGATACGATGCACGACCTCAAGCTCGACTCCGACGAAGTCCACAGCCCCACCTACGCCGGACGCTCCTTCTCCCACGACATCCCCAAGTACCGCCTGCCAAGCGAGGGCATGAGCGCCGACGCGGCCTACCAGCTCGTGCACGACGAGCTCAACCTCGACGGCAACCCCGCGCTCAACCTCGCCTCGTTCGTGACGAGCTGGATGGAGCCCCAGGCGGATCGCCTGGCAACCGAGACGCTCAACAAGAACCTGATCGACCAGGACGAGTACCCGCAGACGCAGGTCGTGCACGAGCGCGTGGTGAGCATGATCGGGCGCCTCTTCCACGCTCCCGCGGGCGAGCACCCGACGGGGACGGCCACGATCGGCTCCTCCGAGGCGATCATGCTCGGGATGCTCGCCCACAAGCGCTCCTGGCAGCGCCGGCGCGAGGCGGACGGCCTGCCGGCGGACCGCCCGAACATGGTGATGGGCGCCGACGTACACACCTGCTGGGAGAAGTTCGCGCGCTACTTCGAGGTGGAGGCGCGCGTGGCTCCGATGGAAGAGAACCGCTACACGATCGCCGCCGAGCACGTGGAGGGGCTGATCGACGAGCGCACGATCGCCGTCGCGGGGCTGCTGGGCACGACCTTCACCGGCCAGATGGACGACCTCGCCTCGATCAACGAGCTGCTCGCGCGCGTGGAGTCCGAGCGCGGCTTACACATCCCGCTGCACATCGACGCCGCCAGCGGCGGCTTCGTCGTTCCCTTCTCCCAGCCCGATCTGGAGTGGGACTTCCGCCTCTCCCAGGTGCGCTCGATCAACGTCTCAAACCACAAGTTCGGGCTCGTCTACCCCGGCATGGGCACGGTCGTGTTCCGCGACCGCTCCGACCTGCCCGAGGAGCTCGTCTTCCACATCAACTACCTCGGCGGGGACATGCCCAACTACTCGCTGAACTTCTCCCGGCCGAGCAACTCGGTCGTGTTGCAGTACTTCAACTTCCTGCGCCTCGGGCGCACAGGCTACGAGGAGATCGTCGCCAACACGCTCTCCAACGCGCGCTCGCTCGCCTCCAAGCTCGGGACGATCGACGGCCTCGAACTGCTGAACGACGGCTCCACCTTCCCGATCGTCGCTCTGCGCGCGAGTGACCCCGCCGCTGACAGCGGCGCACTCGACTTGACAGCCCTATCGCACCGCCTGCGCGAGCGGGGCTGGATCGTGCCCGCCTACACGCTCCCGCCGAACGCCGAGCACGTCACCGTCCTGCGCATGGTCGTCAAGGAGAGCTTCTCGCGCGACATGGTCGACATGCTCGCCCACGACGTGCACGAGGCGGTGCATTCGCTGAAGGCCGGACCGGGCGCGCGCGCACACAGGGCGCGAACCCGCCCGCACTGCTGAAGCCGAGCCGGCGGCAGACCGAGCGCCACCGGCGCTACTGGGACGAGGCGCTCTCCCGCGAGGTCTCTCCGCCCTCCTGCGCGAGCGTGCGCCGGCGGCCGATCAGCAGCACGACGAGCACCACGAGGATCACGGCGATGAGAGCCCCGCCGACGTAGTAGCGCAGTTTGTGTTTGACGGGCGCGGCCTTCTTCGCTTTGACCGTCGCGACCGTCACCCGCGTGTTGGCGGCCTGCGCCTGCGCCACGAGCTTGGCCTGTTCACCGGAGGCGTAGGTCACCGTCATGTGCCTGCCGTCGTTCAGCGAGATGTGGATGTGGCCCGTGCCGCTCGCGGGATGGAACGTCAGCGCGTGCACTTCCCCGTGATGCAGCTGGCCCTGGTAGGCCCGCAGGCTCTCCTTCTGGAAATGGACGGTCGCGGCGCCCGCGGGCACGGCGAGCACAGCCGCGAGGAGCGCCACGCACACAGCCGCAAGCGCGGCATTCGGTCGTCTGCTCGATCTGTTCATCGCCCGCACCCTAGCGGGCCCACCCGACGCGTGCGCCAATGCAGACGCCTCACCGCCGCAGCCGAGCCGCCTTCAGCCGGTCGGTCTTGCCGAGGGCGACCTTGCGCAGGCGCACCGTTTCGGGCGTGACCTCGACGCACTCGTCGTTGCGGACGAACTCGAGCGCCTCCTCGAGCGTGAGCTTGCGGTGCGGCTGCAGGCGGACGAGCACCTCCGAGGTGGAGGAGCGGATGTTCGTGAGGTGCTTTTCCTTGACCGGGTTGACGTCGAGGTCGTCGGCGCGCGCGTTCTCGCCGACAATCATGCCCTCATAGACCTCCTCGCCTGGACCGACGAACAGCGTGCCGCGCTCCTGCAGGTTCATGAGCGAGTACTGGGCGGTGATGCCGCGCCGGTCGGAGACGAGCACGCCGGTCGTGCGCGTGCGCAGCTCGCCGGCCCAGCGCTCCCAGCGCTCGAACACGTGGTGCATCAGCCCCGTGCCGCGCGTCTCGGTGAGGAACTCCGTGCGGAAGCCGATCAGGCCGCGGGCGGGCACGATGTACTCCATCCTGACCCAGCCTGTGCCGTGGTTGGTCATGTGCTCCATGCGCCCCTTGCGCAGGGCGAGCATCTGGGTGACGACGCCCACGTAGTCCTCGGGCACGTCGATCGAGAGGCGCTCGAACGGCTCGTTGCGGTGGCCGTCGATCTCGCGGATCAACACGCGCGGCTGGCCGACGGTGAGCTCGAAGCCCTCGCGACGCATGATCTCGACGAGCACCGCGAGCTGCAGCTCGCCACGGCCCTGGACCTCCCATTGACTGGGATCCCGGGTGGGTCCTCCGTCACTGTCGCGCACGCGCAGGGAGACGTTGCCGACAATCTCGCGATCGAGGCGCTCGCGCACCTGACGCGCGGTGAGCTTTGAGCCCTCCTTGCCCGCGAGCGGCGAGGTGTTGATGCCGACGGTGATCGACAGGGACGGCTCGTCGACCGTGATGACGGGCAGCGGGCGCGGGTCCTCGGGGTCGGCCAACGTCTCGCCGATCGTGACCTCGGCGATGCCGGCCACGGCGATGATCTCGCCCGGCCCGGCTTCGGCGGCGTCGACCCGGTCGAGCGCGTCGGTCACATACAGCTCGGCGACCTGGGCGCGCTCGATGCTCCCGTCGGCGCGACACCAGGCGATCTGCTGGCCGCGCTTGACCTGCCCGGTGCGCACGCGGCAGATCGCCAGGCGGCCGACGTAGGGGGAGGCGTCGAGGTTCGTCACGAGCGCCTGCAGCGGGTGCTCGGGGTCATACACGGGCGCGGGGATGTGCTCGAGCAGCAGGTCGAGCAGCGGCGCGAGCGTGCCCTCGGTTGGCGTGGGAGCCGCGGGATCGTGCTCCAGCGTGGCGATGCCCGCGCGCGCGTTGCAGTAGACGATCGGGAACTCGATCTGCTCCTCGGAGGCGTCGAGGTCGAGGAACAGCTCGTACACCTCGTCCACCACCTCGGAGACGCGCGCGTCGGGACGGTCGACCTTGTTGACCACGAGGATCACGGGCAGCCGCGCCTCCAGGGCCTTGCGCAGCACGAAGCGCGTCTGCGGCAGCGGCCCCTCGGATGCGTCGACGAGCAGCAGCACGCCGTCGACCATCGTCAGGCCGCGCTCCACCTCTCCTCCGAAGTCGGCGTGGCCGGGGGTGTCGACGATGTTGAGCTTCACCCCCTTGTAGCGCAGCGAGGTGTTCTTGGCGAGGATCGTGATGCCCTTCTCGCGCTCGAGATCCATCGAGTCGAGCACTCGCTCAGCCACGTCCTGGCCGGCGCGAAACGCCCCGGATTGCCACAGCATGGCGTCGACGAGCGTCGTCTTGCCGTGGTCTACGTGGGCGACGATCGCCACGTTGCGTATGTCATCTCTGGGTACGAGCACGGCCGGGGAGGCTAGAGACTCGCCGCGTGTGAGGGCGATCCAAGGCCCGGGTGCCTACATATACTTTTTGCGATTTTGCGATTGTATATACACTTTGTAGTCACTATGGCAACATTTTGAAAAATAGACATACAGCAGCGGCCTACCTGCGCAGAAGAGACGCAGCGGCCTGCCTGCGCGCGGTGAACGCCCGACGGCTCATGCTCATGCTGAAGCGCAGGAACGCGCGCGGAACCTGCTCAGCGCGCGCGACCACGTCCTCCAAGGCGGCCGCGAAGCGCCTGATCTCATCCTCCTCGACGACGAGCGCCGGGAGCGCCTTCACGACGTTCATGCGGTGCCCGGCCACCTGGCAGAAGATGCGATGATCGTGGAACAGGGGTCCCACGATCAGCTGGGAGAAGATGCCCGGCTGGGCTCGCTCCGCGGCGTTCCACACTCTCCGGCCGGCGCCGGACGCGGGGGCGTCGAACTCGATCGCCCACATCAGCCCGAGGCCGCGCACGTCGGAGACGACCTCGTAGCGCTCGACCAGCGGCGCGGTCAATTCGAGCAGCAATGCGCCGAGGTGCTCGGCACGCGCCACGAGCCGCTCGGCGTCGAGCACGCGCAGCGTCGCCAGCGCGGCGGCCGCCGCGAGGTCGTTGCCGCCGAACGTGGAGCCGTGGCGCACGGCGCGCTCCATTCCGTCGAACACGCGATCGAAGGCGGCGCGCGAGACGAGCACCGCGCCGATCGGCACAAGGCCGCCGGAGAGCGCCTTGGAGAGGCAGATCATGTCGGGCTCGAGACTCCAGTGCTCGCAAGCCAGGAAGCGCCCTGTGCGTCCCAGGCCGGTCTGGACCTCGTCGCACACGAACAGCGCGCCCGCGTCGCGGCAGGCGCGCTGGGCGGCCGGCAGGTAGCCGCTCGGGGGCAGGTTGACGCCCTTGCCCTGGACCGGCTCCACGACGAACGCGGCGACGTCGCCGCGTTCCAGCTCGCGCCGCAAGGCGCTCTCGTCGCCGAAGGGCACCGCGTCGCAGCCGGGGAGCAGCGGCCCGAAGCCCTCGCGGAACTCCTCGTTCCCGTTGAGCGACAGCGATCCGAGCGTGAGGCCGTGGAAGGCGTGCTCGGCGTACAGGACTCGCGACCGGCCGGTGGCGGCGCGCGCGATCTTGATCGCCGCCTCGACGGCCTCGGTGCCGGTGTTGGCGGGGACCATCGCCCCAACCGAGCCGGGCGCGCGCGCGAGCAGCTGCTCGGCGAGCACGCCGCTGAGCAGCGTGATCCCGAGCTGGGGCAGGTTGGCGGTGCAGGCGTCCAGCACGTCCTCCACGGCCGCCACCACCTCGGGGTGGTTGCGGCCGATCGCGAACACGCCATAGCCGCTGAGGAGATCGAGGTAGCGATTGCCCTCGGAGTCGATCAGGTGGGCGCCCTCGCCGCTCCTCCACACCTTGTCGAGCCCGAGCGTGCGAATGATCCGCCCCATCTGGGGGTTGAGGTGGCGGTCGTTGAGGGCCATCTCCTCGCCGGTCCGGCGCGCGAGGATCTCGCACACCGGCGGGGGGATGCTGGACATACAGCTAAGCGTACGTCAGCCGACGCGCGCGCGCGAGCGGCGTGAGCCGCGAGCGCTGCGATTGGGCCCGCGCCCGGAGGAACCCCGCCGAGGGGCCTCGCGCGGCCGCGTGGCGTCGCTCGGAAAGCCGCCGAGCTCGAGCTCCCGGTGCAGGCCGAGCTCGCCGACCATGCCCGCGAACTCGCGGGCCTGCTCGTGGAGCACGAACGTGACACCTACGCCGCTCGCTCCGGCGCGGGCGGTGCGCCCGACGCGGTGGACGTAATCGTCGCGCGTGGCGGGCATGTCGTAGTTGATCACATGGGTGATGCCGGCGACATCGATGCCGCGCGCGGCGACGTCGGTGGCGACGAGCGTGTTGACATGGCCCGCCTCGAAGCGGGCGAGCGCCTTCTCGCGCTGGGCCTGGGACTTGTCGCCGTGCATGGCGAGGGCGTGCACGCTGCTCGCAGACAGCCGCTTGACGAGGCGGTCGGCGCCGCGCTTGGTGCGCACGAACACGAGCGTGAGCCCACGATCGGGCTTGGCCAGCTCGGCCACCAGGCGCGCGACCTTGCCCTCGTGGGAGACGGTCACGAAACGGTGCTCGACGTCGCCACGGCGCTCGGCGGAGTGCGCGTGCTCGTGGCGACGGGGATTGCTGGTGTAGGCGGCGGCCACGCGCCCGACCTCGCCCTCCAATGTGGCGGAGAACAGCAGCGTCTGACGGTCGGAGCGAGTCATCTTCACGATCCTGTCGACGACCGGGCGAAAGCCCATGTCGAGCATCCTGTCGCCCTCGTCGAGGACGAGCAGGCGAACCTGCTTCAAGGACACGTCGCGGCGGTCGATCAGGTCGAGCAGGCGTCCTGGTGTGGCGACGAGGATGTGAGCGCGCGCGGCGATGCGGGCCTGCTTGACGATCCCGGCGCCTCCGTAGACGGCGGCGATCGACAGCGCGCGGACGTGGGCGAGCGCGCGCAGGTCCTCGACGATCTGCAGCGCCAGCTCGCGCGTCGGCGCCAGCACGAGCGCGGAGGGCCGCGGGTCGCTGTCCTTCAGGCGTTCGACGAGCGGCACGCCGAAGGCGAGCGTCTTGCCCGAGCCGGTTGGCGACTGGGCGAGCACGTCGTGGCCGGCGAGCACGTCGGGGATGACCATGCTCTGCACGGCGAATGGCGAGCTGATGCCACGCTGGGCAAGCTCGCGGGAGACGACCTCGGACACGCCGAGGTCGGCGAAAGACTCAGACTTCATGTTGTGGTGCTCCTTTATCGCGACCCTGTGGTCGCTACGGGAATGGAGATTCAACTGGCCCCATCCGCGCCCCTACAGAGCACCAACAAAGACAAGAACCTCACGGGCGACACTCATCGTCCGTGGCTACACCGTAGCAGCAATGACGACATCTGCCTGCAAACCGGTGCCCCTGCGCCGCCGCGTGAAGGCGCGGGCCGGACGGTGCTCAGACCACGATGCCCTTCGCGGAGCGTCGCTCGGGGGCCACGCGCACGACGTCCCAGCACAGCCCGAGGCGCTCCATCGATCGGATCACGAGCGCGGATATGTCGAGCTGGCGCAGGCCGAATCCGTGGAACGCGGACGTGGGGAAAGCGTGGTGGTTGTTGTGCCAGGACTCTCCCAACGACAGCGGCGCAAGCCACGCGAGGTTGCGCGAGTGGTCGCCGGTGTCATAGGAGCGCCGGCCGAAGAAGTGGCAGAGCGAGTTGATCGAGTAGGTGACGTGGTGAAGGACGAGCATCCGCACCGCGCCTCCCCACAGCAGGCCGGTGACGCCGGCGCCGACCGAGCCTCCGATGGCGTACCCCAGGCCGAAAGAGGCGGCCAAGCCGCCTATCGCCCACACGAAGAACGTCTTGTCGACGAACGAGACGACGGGGTCGGCGATCAGGTCGGGGGCGTAGCGTTCGCGATGGCCCCGCGCCGTGTGGATGAACAGCCAGCCGACGTGTGCGTGGGCCAAACCGCGCAGGATGCCGCGCAGGCCCGTGCCGTGGTCGACATGGGGACTGTGCGGGTCGCCCTCGCGGTCGGAGAAGGCGTGGTGCTTGCGATGGTCGGAGACCCACGAGATGACGGGACCCTCGATCGCGGCCGAGCCGAGCACGGCGAAGACGAAGCGCACGGCGGGGGATGTCTTGAACGACCGGTGGGTAAAGAGACGGTGCAGGCCGACCGTGACCCCGAGTCCCGTGAGGAGATACATGATCGCGAACACGACGAGGTCGGAGCCGTGAAGCAGGCCGTCCCACAGCTGCCAGGCGACGAAGCCGAGCGCGACCATGGGGCCGACCGTGATGAGCCCCGTGAGCACACGGTTGAGCGTCTGGAAGGACACCGGCTGGACGTCGTCGCTCCCCGGGGGGTCGGTCCGCGGGCGCTGGCTCTCGTGGCTGCTCATCGGCGTGCTCGATCTTGGACGCTAGCACGCGTGGGCGACACTGTGAGGCGCACCGTGACATGCGAAACACCCGTTAACGCCTTGCGAAACGCCGGCTGGAGCGCCAATGCCGCTCGCCAGGACTGAGCCGCTGCGTCGCGAGCTCGCGAGCGCGCTCCCCAAGCGCGACTTCACGGTGCGCTTCTGGGACGGGACGGTGCTGCCGTCCACGAACCGGAATGGGAACCCCTCCCGCCCCGGCGCGGGACCGACCTTCACCGTGCGCTCCCCCAAGGCGGTGGCCCACGTGGTGCGTGCTCCAGGCGAGCTGGGCCTCGGGCGGGCATATGTGGCGGGCGAGCTCGAGGTCGACGACCTCGACGCTGTGATCGGGCTGCTGGACACGTTCCAGGAGCCGCGGCTCGACAGGGTCGGGCGCGCGCGGCTGGCGATGGCGGCGGTGAGGGCGTGCGGGCTGACGCTCCCGCCGAGGGCGCCCGCGGGCGAGCTGCGACCGCACGGAAGGCGCCACGGCAAGGAGCGCGACTCCAGGGCGGTGCGCCACCACTACGATGTCTCCAACGACTTCTTCAAGCTGTTCCTCGACGAGTCGATGACCTACAGCTGCGCGATCTTCTCGCGCGGAGCGAGGACCTTGGAGGAGGCGCAGAGCGTCAAGCTCGACCTCGTCTGCTCCAAGCTGGCGCTCAAAGAGGGCGAGCGCGTGCTCGACGTGGGCTGCGGTTGGGGCGCGTTCGCGATCCACGCCGCGAGCAACTACGGGGCGCGGCTGGTCGGGATCACCCTCTCCCCTCCCCAGGCGGAGCTCGCGCGCCAGAGGGTTGCGCAAGCCGGGCTGAGCGAGGAGGTCGAGATCAGGGTGGCCGACTACAGAGACCTGCATGGCGAGCGGTTCGACGCGATCGCGAGCATCGGCATGGTCGAGCACGTGGGCGAGAGCCAGATCGACGTCTACGCGCGGAAGCTCGCGGACATGCTCGCGCCGGGCGGCAGGCTGCTCAACCACGGGATCGCCCGCCTGCGCCACAACACTCCCGAGCCGGGCGCGTTCACCCAACGCTACGTCTTCCCGGACGCCGCCCCCCTCCCCCTATCCCGGGTGCAGCTCGCCCTGGAGCGCGCGGGCTTCGTGACAGAGCACGTGGAGGGCTTCGCCCAGGACTACCGCGACACGCTCAGCGAGTGGATCGAGCGGCTCGACGCCAACCGCGAGCGGGCCGAGCAGCTCGCGGGCAGCGAGCGATTGCGCGTGTGGCGCCTGTACCTGCGCTCGGCCCGCAACGGCTTTCAGACAGGGTTCATGTCGATCTACCAGACGCTGGCGCGGCTGCGGCAAGGGTGAGCGGGCCCTCGCCGAGCGCCTGCGCCACGAGGGCGAGGTCGCGCCGGCTATGAAGGTGACCGGCATGCTCGCGCAGGTCGTACGCCGCGTTCATCGCCGCCACAAGATCCGCAGCCTGGGAGTCCACCTCTACCTTGGCCTTCCGATGCTCGGTCAGCCAGTGAGCGACGTCCGGCCAATGCCATAGACGAGTCCTTCCGTCGACGTAGGCGACAGGCACCGGGAATCCCCCAGGACCACGTTCCTCGTTGGACAGCAACCGAACGTACTCGCGCGAGATCCCGCTGCGCTCGGCGATAGCAGCCATCGTGACGAGCTCGTCCGGCTCGATGCGCACAACCCGCAGGCCAGGCACCGCCGAGGTCACGTCGCGGATCGCGCTCGCCAGCGCCTCGCTGAAGCTGTCGGCTTCCCGATCGAACGCCCCGTACTGAGCACCGTCGCGTGTCCCGAACAGGGCATCGTCGCAGCCGGCCTCATACAGCGCATCGAGCTGCTCGTCGTCGAGCACGTCGACGCCACTGAGGAAGAGGGTGAAGTTGTGGATTGATGATCTGGCGCTGGTGTTCATTTGTCGTCTCTCCGCCGCCCCGCGGCGTTTGGCGCGCCCCGGTCGTGATCGCACTTCCTGACGGCCTCGCGGATGCGCTTCGCGATATCGCCCGGCCGCCGCGGCGTGCTCCAGATTGCGACCTCGCAACCCCGACCGCATGACACGGTCCCCCAACGGTGGCCTGTTCCCTTCGCTTGCTCCACTGTCCAGCCCGCGCCTCGAGCATCTGCGATGGCCTTGCGGATCTCCTTGTCCGGGTGACGGCCTCCTTTCGTCATCAGCCTAGCAGTCTGTTGGAGGTTGTCAACTCACGACGACGCTCAGGCGGGAGAACGGCGCCTCCGACCAAGCACGGCAATCCTGGAAACCAGTCATGCGTCACATCTCCTCATCCGACACCGACCCGCCGAGCGGGACGGGCGAGCCTTGGAGAAGAACGCGACCAGCGCTATGGCGTGTTGGCGTGGACCGTCGCGGAGGACCGGGAGACGTGATGGGAGAGCGACGGCGTGGAGCCGCTCAAGCCGACGGTTGACACCAGTCCGGCTGCGCACATCGCGCCCACCGTCAGCGCGCGCAGCCGCCGCGGAGTGAGCCAGCCCATGTGATGGGTCTGCAACCAGGTCCGAAGGCCCGTAGCCGCGGAGGCCGCTGCCATTGCGCAAGCGACGCACATGGCTCAACGATAACGCCGCGCTTCGATCACCACGTCGCCGCCGGCGCCGAATCCTCCGGGGCGACGGCCTCCATCCACAGCACCGGCAAGCGCAGCCGCATGAGCGTGCCGCCCCCTGGGGCGGTCTCGGCGCTGACGCTGCCTCCGTGGGCCTCGGCGAGGAGGCGCACGATCGCCAGCCCGAGCCCGCTGCCGGGCAGAGCGCGGGCGCTCGGGCCGCGGTAGAAGCGGTCGAATATGTGCGGCATGTCGGAGGCGGCTATACCGGGGCCGCGGTCGCGCACGGTGAGCTCGCCGTCGCTGAGCGCGACCTCGATCGCCGCATCTGAAGGCCCGAACTTGAGCGCGTTGTCGAGCAGGTTCTTGACCGCACGGTCAAGCCGTGCAGGGTCGCCGACGAGGAGCGTCTCCCGCAGATCCTCCTCGATCCGGGCCCGGGGAGCGTGCAGGCGCGCCCGCTCGATCGCCTCGGCGACGAGCAGGTCGAAGCGCACGTCCTCGCGCACCGGCGAGGGCTCCTCGCCGCGCGCGAGCTCGATCACGTCGTTGATCAGCGTTGTGAGATCCTCGAGCTGCTCGACGACGTCTGAGAGCAGGCGCTCGCGCTCGCGCTCCGGCAAGCCCGGCGACTGCTGCAGCACCTCGATGTTGGCGCGCAGGCTCGTGATGGGGGTGCGCAGCTCGTGCGAGGCGTCCGCGACGAGCTGGCGCTGGGCTTGCACCGACGCGTCGAGAGAGCGCATCGAGCCCTCGAGCGCATCGAGCATCGCATTGAAGCTGACCGCCAGGCGGCTCAGCTCGCCGCCGCCGCGGCTGGGGATGCGTCGCGCCAGGTCCTGCGTCTCGGCGACGTGCTCGGCGGCCTCGGTCAGGCGCCGGACCGGCGCGATCGCCGCACGGCTGACGAGCTGGCCGAGCATTGCGGCGACGGCGATGCCGCCGAGCGCGACGAGCATCAGGATGAGGCGCAGGTTCGACAGCGTGTGGTCGACCTCGTTGAGCGAGCGCGCGATTCAGATCGCGCGCGCGGACGTTCCGGGCGGCAGGGCGGCGGTCAGCACGCGCAGGTGGTCGGAGCCGATATGCGTCTCGGAGAAGTAGCTGCGAGCACCCGAGCTTGCGAGCTTGCGCGCACGCGCGTCGACCGGCAGCGTCGTGGCGCCGCCACCGGGCGACACCAGCACACGGCCGCGGGCGCCGAGCAGCTGCAGCACGCCCCTGTCCTGGCCAAGGGACGTCTTCGGCGTCTGCAGCAGCAGCCGGCCGAGGCGCCGGTCCTCCGGCGCGCGCGGGCGGTGGTGGCCGAGCCCGAGTATCTGCCGCAGCCTGTCCGGCGCGACGCCGGGCGGCAGCGCCAGCACCACGGATCGCCCCGGTTGGTGCAGCCCGGCGATGCCGCGCTGCACCCCGAGCGCGGTGTCGCGCAACGAGTTGTCGATCTGACGGTGAAGCTGATCCGAGACGAGCAGGTAGGTGAGCGCCGAGGCGACGAGCACCGCGACGGCGACCGCCGCCGTGGCGACGAGCGTGATCCGGTGCCGGAAGGTCATTGCTCGCGCAGCACGTAGCCGACACCGCGCATCGTGTGCAGCAGGCGCGGCTCGCCGCCGGCCTCGGTCTTGCGCCGCAGGTAGCCCATGTAGACGCCCAGCGCATTGGAGCTCGGGCCGAAGTCGTAGCCCCAGACGTGCTCGAAGATCACCCCGCGCGTCAGCACCTGACGCGGGTGGCGCAGGAACAGCTCGAGCAGCCGGAACTCGGTGCGCGTGAGCGCCAGCTCGCGCTCGCCGCGGCGGACCTCGTAGCTGAGCGGGTCGAGCGTCAAGTCCGCGTAGGCAAGCGCTTCCGGGCTGCCGTCTTCGCTGCCGCCGCGGCGCAGCAGCGCCCGTACGCGCGCCATCAGCTCGCGCAGCGCGAACGGCTTGGCGAGGTAGTCGTCGGCGCCGGCGTCCAGGCCGGCCACGCGGTCGTCGATAGCGTCGCGCGCAGTCAGCATCAGCACCGGCGTGCGGTCGCCGCCGTCGCGCAGGCGCTTGCAGAGCTCCAGCCCGCTCATGTCCGGCATCAGGACGTCGAGCACGATCGCGTCGCAGCGGCGCGCGCCGAGCAGCACAAGCGCCTCCGCCGCGTCGGCGGCGAGCGCCACGTCGTAGCGCTCCAGCGCCAGGGCGCGCGCGAGCGCCTGACGCACCGCGGGCTCGTCGTCGACGACCAGTATCCGCGGCGCAACGCCGGGCGTCGCGGGCGCGGTTCTTACGAACTTCTTGCCTGTCCCGGCGATCATCGCACTCGAATATGACAGGGATTCATCGAAGCTCGCCCCAGTGGCTCAACTACCTCCTGGGCCTACTGTGCGTAGGCGCGATCGCCACCGCCATCCTCGTGGTGGGTCCAGCGTCCGGGAGCCAGACGAGCCAGAGCCGCACCGCCACCGTCGCGCGGGGGGTCGTCCAGTCGACCGTGTCGGGCAGCGGCAACCTTCAGGCTGCCAGCCAGTTGAACCTCGGCTTCAAGACGAGCGGAACGGTCACGCACATCTATGTGACTCAAGGGAAGCAGGTTGCGCAAGGCCAGCTGCTGGCCACGCTCGACCCGCAGAGCGCCGAAGTGACGCTGGAACAGGCCAGGGCCAGCCTCCAAGCCGCCGAAGCGAGCCTCGCTCAGGAGGAGGAAAACAACGGGGAAACCTCCGCCGGGCAGAGCTCCGGCGGCTCGGGCACAAGCAGAGCCGGCGCCGGCGCCGGCTCCACGACCACCTCCACAACCACTTCCGCCGCCGCCAAGCCCACCATCAGCACGGCCACGCGCGAAGCGAACCTCTCCTCCGCGAGAGCTGCAGTCAAGAGCGATGAGCTGACGGTGCGGGGCGACGAGGAGGCCGTCCAGGACACAAAGCTCTATGCGCCCGAGGACGGAACGATCGCCTCGCTCTCCGGTCTCCTCGGGGAAGTCGTGTCCGCAAGCGGAACGACCAGAGCTTCGAGCAGCAGCAGCTCCTCCAGCTCATCTGGATCGGGGGCATCCGCGGCGGGCGGGGCCTCCTCCTCGGGCCGCTCCGCCGCCGGCTCGTCGAGCTCGTCCGGTTCGTCCGGTTCGTCCGGTTCCTCCAGCTCGCCGTTTGCGATCCTGAGCGACCTCTCAAGGATGCGGCTCGTGGTGGCGCTGAGCGAATCGGAAATCGGCAGCGTGAGGGTCGGTCAGATCGCCACGGTCACCGTCGAAGCCCTGGAAGGCCGCAAGCTGGCGGCTCACGTCAGCGAAGTGGCCATCCTCTCCACGAGCGCCAGCGGGGTTGTGAGCTACGACGTCACCTTCCAGCTCGACCAGATGGAATCCGGGTTGAAGCCCGGCATGAGCGCGACCGCCGAAGTCGTCGTCAAGCAGGCCGAAGGAGTGAACGTCCCGACCAGCGCCATCTCCGCCGGCTCCGTGACCGTGGTGCGCAGCCGCAAGGACGTGCCTCAGCGCGTGGTGACGGGACTGGCTGGCAACAGCTCGACGATCGTCCTGAGCGGCCTGAAGGCGGGAGAAACGGTGGTCCTGCCCGAGGCGAGCAGCACAAGCTCGAGCGCCGCCAGCCTCACCTCCAGGCTCAGCGGCCGCGCCGGCGGCGGGGCCCTCGGCGGCGGTCGCGGCGGCCTCGGCGGCGGCGGCGGCGGCGCCTTCTTCAGAGGCGGCGGCTGATGCGGCCCCATCCCGTCATCCAGGTGCACGAGGTCACGAAGGTCTTTGAGCTCGGACAGATCCGGGTGCGTGCTTTGCACGACGTCTCGTTGCGCATCGACCGTGGTGACTTCGTGGCGATCATGGGCAGCTCGGGCAGCGGCAAGACCACGCTGATGAACATCCTTGGCTGCCTGGACGTGCCCACGAGCGGCCGCTATGAGATCGATGGCGTTGACGTCAGTCAGATGGACGAGGACGATCTCGCCGACCTGCGCAACCGCAAGATCGGCTTCGTCTTCCAGAGCTTCAACCTCGTCCCGCGCACCAGCGCGCTCGTCAACGTGGAGCTGCCGCTCGCCTACGCCGGACTGAGGGGCGCCGAGCGAAGACGGCGCGCCGAACGCGCGCTGAGCTCGATGGGGATGGGCAACCGCCTCCACCACATGCCGGCGGAGCTCTCGGGCGGCCAGCAGCAGCGGGTCGCGGTCGCACGGGCGATCGTAACCAACCCCTCGCTGATCCTCGCCGACGAGCCGACCGGAAACCTGGACTCCCACTCCACCGAGGACGTCCTGCGGATCTTCGCGCGCCTGAACGAAGAAGGACGGACCGTGGTCCTGATCACCCACGAGCCCGACGTCGCGGACCAGACCAAGCGGGTGATCCGCTTGAGCGACGGCGAGGTCGTTGAGGACCGTCGCTCACGCGGCGTGCACGACGCCCCGCCCGCGCTCCACAGTCAGAAGTCAGCCCACCACCCCATCGACGCCGGCGTCGTGGAGGCACAACCGTGATCGGGGCGGGCGGGACCGAAACTCTGCGCATCGCATGGAGCGGGATCACCGCGAACAAGCTTCGCTCCGGCCTGACGATCCTCGGCATGACGATCGGCGTCGCGTCGGTGATCGTGTTGATAGCGGTCGGCAATGGCTCGTCGAAGGCCGTGGAGTCGCGCATCCAGAGCCTCGGGACCAACGTGCTGATCGTGATGCCGGGCAGCGGAGGCTTTCGCATCGGCGCGCGCGCGAGCACCGCGGGGGCCGTATCGCTGACCAAGCAGGACGCCGAAGCGCTGCAGAGCCCCAGCCTCGCCCCGGACGTCAAGAGCGCCTCGCCCGTGGTCAACGCCACCGCCGCGAAACTCGTCTACGGCAGCTCCAGCTATGAACCATCATCGTTCGTGGGCACCACACCCTCCTATCTGGCGGCCCACAGCTACAAGATCCAGGAAGGCGCCTCCTTCACCCCTGCGGACGTCAGCCGGCACAAGCGCGTGGCGGTGATCGGACAGACCGTGGTGGCGGAACTGTTCGCCGGGCAGAGCGCCGTCGGGCAGAACATCAAGGTCAACGGCAGCAACTTCGAAGTCGTCGGCGTGCTCGCCTCCAAGGGGTCCAACGGCGCCACCAACGAGGACGACGTCGTAATGGCCCCGATCACGACGGTGCAGAACACGCTGACCGGCTCCGGGGCGGTCGACTCGATCACGGTCCAGGCCTCCTCCGAGTCCTCGCTCAACGCCGCCGAAGCTGAGGTCACCACGATCATCGAGGAACGTCACAAAATCAAGAACACCTCGGAACCGGGCTTCAGCGTGCTCAACCAGGGGTCGCTGCTGGAAACATCCAGCTCCACCAGCAGCGTCTTCACCACGCTGCTCGGCGAGGTCGCCGCGATCTCGCTGCTCGTGGGCGGGATCGGCGTCATGAACATCATGCTCGTGAGCGTCACCGAGCGCACGCGCGAGATCGGCATCCGCAAGGCGATCGGCGCCAGACGCAGCGACATCCTCACCCAGTTCCTGTGCGAGGCCGTGCTGGTCTCCCTCTTCGGCGGCCTCACCGGCGTGCTCGTCGGCGTCATCGGCAGCCAGTTCAAGATCGCCGGAGTGCAACCGGAGATCGCCACGTACTCGATCTTCCTCGCCTTCGGCGCGGCGGCGCTCTCCGGCCTGTTCTTCGGCACCTACCCCGCCGCTCGCGCCGCCGCGCTGCGACCGATCGAAGCGCTGCGCTTTGAGTGAGCCATCTTCCCCCCACGAGGAGCCCGCCATGTCCCACGAGGAACCCGTCATCCACGACACCCCCGCTCCGGACACGGCCGTCCAGGCGCCGGAGACACCTGCGTATGAGCCGATCGAGGCGCAGGACGAGTGGCTGGAGGAGCCCGCCGAGCTGCCCCGCCGGCCACGCCGGCGCCTGCTCGGGGCGGGCGGGAATCCCATTCCCCTCGCGCTGACAGGCGTGCTGCTGATCGCCTGCGGATTCATCGGCGGCGTGCTCGTCGAGAAGGGCCAGAGCACCTCGAGCTCCTCCGCCGGCGCCGCGGCGAGCCTCGCCTCGCGCTTCCGCGCCCTGCGCGGGGGCGCGTCAAGCGCGGGCACGAGCTCCACCTTCAGCCGACCGGTCGCCGGCCAGGTGGCGTACATCGCCGGGAGCACGCTGTATGTGACCAACTCCGAAGGCAACACCGTCAAGGTCACGACCTCGGCGGGCACGAGCGTGACCAAGACGGTGAAAGCGACCCTCAAGGGCATCCACCCTGGTGAAACGGTGACCGTCACGGGCGCCACCGGCTCGGGCGGCGCCCTCAGCGCCGAATCGATCAGCGTCGGCGCAGGCGGCGGCATCGGCGCACTGTTCGGAGGCGCGGGCGCCGGCGGCAGCGGGCGCGGCAGTGGAGGTGGCGGCGAACCGGCCCTGTTCGGCAGGGGCGGGTGACAGACTACGACCATCGACAAAGGAGCTCCATGCCTCACATCACCATCTCACCACGCAACTCCGCGACGGCAGCCGCGCTGATTCTCCTGCTCGCCTGTCTCGGGCTGAGCGCCTGTGGCGGCTCGAGCTCGTCCAAGACCGCAAACGCAGCCGCCACAACCTCGGCGTCGGGTGGCTCCACGGGACCGGGCGCCACTGGACCGGGCGCCACGAGACCGGGTGCCACTGGACCCGCCGGCACGAGACCGGGTGCCACTGGACCCGCCGGCACGAGACCGGGCGGCGGGGGGCACTTCCTGCGCAGCGGACCAGCGGGCGTCAACAATCCCATCTTCAAGCAGGCGCTCGCCAAGTTCGCGGAATGCCTGCGCCAGAACGGCGTGAACGTTCCCGTGCCGAACACGTCCGGCAAGGGCCCCGTGTTCAGCACGAAGGGCCTCAACACCAGCAGCCCGCAGTTCAGGGCCGCCACGGTGAAGTGCCGCGGCGCGCTGATCGGAGCGTTCCGGCGGCCTACTGGAGCGAAGCCATGACGTGCTTGGTGATGGTGTAGTCCTCGAGCGAATAGACGCTCAGGTCCTTGCCATAGCCCGACTCCTTGAACCCCCCGTGGGGCATCTCGGAGACGAGCGGGATGTGGTCGTTGATCCACACGCACCCGAACCGGAGCGCCCTTGAGACGCGCAGGGCGCGCGCCACGTCGCGCGTCCACACCGAGGAGGCGAGGCCATAGCGGGTGGAGTTGGCCCATTCGATCGCCTGCCGCTCGTCGGTGAAGCGCTGCACGGTGATGACCGGACCGAAGATCTCCTCTTGGACCATCTCGTCGGACTGCTCCACGCCCGCGACCACGGTCGGCTGCAGGTAGAAGCCGGGGCGGCGTGGCTCGTCGCCGCCGGTCACGACCTCGGCGCGGGCGGGCCTTCGCTCCAAAAAGCCCTCCACGCGCTTGCGCTGGCGCTCGGAGTTGACGGGCCCGAGCGTCGTCTCCGACGAGAGGGTGTCGCCGATCACGAGGCCCCTCGCCCGCTCGGCGAGGCCCGAAACGACGTCGTCGTAGACCTTCGCCCCGGCGAGCACTCTCGTGGCGGCCGTGCAGTCCTGGCCCGCGTTGTAGTAGCCGGCGCCCGCGATCGTCTCGATCGCGCTCTCCATCTCCACGTCGTCGAACACCACCACCGGCGCCTTGCCGCCGAGCTCCAGGTGCACTCGCTTGAGCGTGTCCGCCGCGGTCCTCGCCACGTGCCTGCCCGTCGCCACCGATCCTGTCAGCGACACCATGTCGACGCCGGGGTGCTCCAGGAGCGCCTGGCCCGTCGGCTCGCCCGGGCCCATCACGACGTTGAGCACGCCCTTCGGCAGGATCTCGCCGGCCAGTTCGGCCATCCGCACCGTCGTCACGGGCGTCGTCTCGGCCGGCTTGAGTACCACGGTATTGCCCGCCGCCAGCGCCGGCGCGATCTTCCAGATCGCCATCATCAGCGGGTAGTTCCACGGGGTGATCTGCCCCACCACCCCCACCGCCTCGCGCCGCACGAACGAGGTGTACCCCTGCAGGTACTCGCCGGCGGCTCGCCCCTCCAGGCAGCGCGCGGCGCCCGCGAAGAAGCGCAGGTTGTCGGCCATCACCGGGATCTCATCGCGCCTGACCGCCTCGATCGGCTTGCCGGCGTTGAGCGCCTCCAGGCGCGCGATCTCCCCGCCGTGGTGCTCGATCGCGTCGGCCAGCCCGAGCAACGTGAGCGAACGTTCGGCCGGCGTGGTCTGCGACCAGCCCTCGAACGCCCCGCGCGCCGCCCTCACGGCGGCTGCGACGTCCTCGGGGCTCGACACGGGGGCGCGCCAGAGCTCCTCGCCCGTGGCGGGGTTGAGCACCGCCATCGTCTCCTCGGCCGAGGACGCCACCGGCTCTCCGTCGATGAAGTTGCGAAGCGTGTCTGTGGCGGTGGACATGGGCCCTTTCCTTTCGACTCGGCCGTCGTTTGACCGAGCGTGGTTATGTTG
>CABEAD010000042.1_pt1 | contig 19759 bp, 16 predicted proteins | sample 3132311 | NCBI WGS metagenome assembly CABEAD01 (sample SAMEA5534342, study PRJEB31848) | metagenome | biome: tundra; feature: field; material: soil | place: USA | collected 2013-05 | depth 0.45 m
GCCAGAAAGCTGGCGACGGTCTTCGGCGTGTCGCCGCGCGAATCGACCGACACCGCGATGATCTGCGCCTTCGACGCCGCGGGTCCGAGCAGCGCCTGCGCGACACGCAGGTTCGCGGTGATCAGCGGACATACGTCGGGGCAGTGGGTGTAGATGAACGTCACGAGCACCGCCTTGCCCCGGTACTTGGCGATGTTCACCGGTTCGCCCTTGTAGTTGCGCAGCGCCAGCGGCGGCGCGGGCGCGGGCGGCGAGGCTTCCGAGCCACTGAAGATCGACGGCTTCACGACCCCGGCGCTTCGGGCTCGCGACTGCGAGCTGCCTTTGCCGACCGTCAGGAGGATCACGCCGCCGACGATCGCGAGCACGACCACGATCGCGAGCACAACGCGCGCGTCGATGCCGTCTTTTCGTCGAGGCTCGGACGGCTCGGTGGGTGGAGTCGGTTGAGCGGCGCTCATCGCTCCCCGAACCTAGCATCGCCGGGCGCGCGTCGCGTCGCGCCCGGTCGAGGTCTCTAGCCGCCCGCGACGGCCGGCAAGATCGTCAGCTCCGCGCCGTCGCTCACCGGCGTCTCGAGCCCATCTAGGAAACGGATGTCCTCGCCGCTGAGGTACACGTTCACGAAGCGCCTCAGCGAGCCGTCCTCGTCGGAGATGCGCTCGCTCAAGCCGTCGAACCGCTCGTAGAGGCTGTCCAGCACCTCGCGCACCGTGGCGCCCTCGAGCTGCGCCTCGCTCACCCCGCCGGCGGCCGAGCGCAGCTGGGTTGGGATCTTGACCGTCACAGCCATCGCTGCTCAGCTCCCTGCGCCGAGGGCCGCGAGCGCGCGGGAGGCGCCGGTCGTGCGAGTCGGAGCCTGCTCGACGAGTGTCACGAACTGCTCGACGGATGGGTCTATCTCATGGATCTGGAACGTGTCGCGCACCGCGTCGGGCGTCTTCAGCCCATCGCCGGTGATGACGAGTACGACACGCTCGTCCGGGTCGATGTCTCCGCGTGCGGCGAGCTTCGCCAACACTGCTGTCGTGACGCCGCCCGCCGTCTCGGTGAAGATGCCCGTCGTCTGCGCCAACAGCGCGATCCCCTCGCGGATCTCCTCGTCGCTGACCGAGTCGATCGACCCGCCACTGCGACGCGCCTCCTCGAGCGCATAGGGGCCATCCGCGGGATTGCCGATCGCCAGAGACTTCGCGATCGTGTCGGGCTTCACGGGCTTGCACACGTCGTGGCCGGCCGCGAACGCGCTGGCCACGGGCGAGCAGCCGTCTGCCTGGGCGCCGTTCATCCTCGGCAGCCGCGGCGCCGAGGAGGTCGTCGGCGACAACCCGGTTGCGCCGTCCACCAGTCCGAGCTCGCGCCACTCCGAGAAGCCCTTGGCCACCTTCGTGAACAGCGAGCCCGAGGCGATCGGCACGATGCAGCGGTCGGGCAGCTCGAAGCCCAGCTGCTCGGCGATCTCATAGGCGAGCGTCTTGGAGCCCTCTGCGTAGTAGGGACGCAGGTTGACGTTCACGAACGCCCAGTCGCGCTCGGCTGAGAGCTCCGTGCACAGCCGATTGACGTCGTCGTAGGTTCCGTTCACCGAGACCAACTTCGTTCCGTAGATGCCCGTGGCGAGCACCTTCTGCTCCTCCAGGTCGGCGGGGATGAACACGTAGGAGTCCAGGCCAAGCGCGGCGCCGTGAGCCGCGACTGAGTTGGCGAGGTTGCCCGTGGAGGCGCAGGCGATCACCTTGTAGCCCAGCTCGCGCGCTCTGGCGGCAGCCACCGAGACGACGCGGTCCTTGAAGGAGTGAGTCGGGTTGGCGGCGTCGTTCTTGACCCACACCTCGTTCAGTCCAAGGCGCTTTGCCAGACGGTCTGCGCGTATCAACGGCGTGCACCCGGCGGGCAGGCCCGTGCGCGAGGCCAGCCTGCCAGACGGACCCGGGGGGCCATCCACGACCGGCAGGAAGTCGGCGTAGCGCCAGATGTTCTGCGGGCCCGCCTGGATCCGCCGGCGCAGGCCGTCGACGTCTCCGCTGAGCCGGCTGTGGTCGTAGACCACCTCCAGCGGCCCGAAGCAGCGCTCGCAGACATACAGCGCCTCCAGCGGATACTCGGTCCGGCACTCTCGGCATCTAAGGTGTGTGACAGCCACGGTGGGCTCCTTCCATGAATTCGTCTTCGCCGGTGAACCGTGTGGCAAAGACTGGAAGCCCGCCACACATCTCTCTGGAATTGGCACCTGCCGCTGTTACGCGGTGGTTGTCGGGGCTTCGTTGGGCCAGGTCCCTCCACCCCTCTGGATGTGTTCAGCTATGCGAGGCGGCATTATAGGAGGCGGCGCAGCGGAACGCAAGCGGGCCCGTCTGACAGTGCGCCGGCGCCCTGTGGGCGGGCGGACGCGATCTCCGCGAGCCACCCTCGCGACGTGCGGGTAACGTCCGCGAGCCGGCGGTGTACGCCCTTGCTGTGAGCACCAGCGTGCAACACCCGGCAGACGCGCCAGACATCTTCGAGCCGATCACACCGGGCACGAAGAAGCGCATGCTGATCATCGTCAATCCGTATGCCACGACGGTCTCAGATCGCCTGCGCAACCTCGTCGTATACGCCCTGCAGGGCCGCTACGAGGTCGACGCCGTCGATACCGAGGCTCGTGGTCACGCCACCGAGCTCTGTCGCGAGGCGGCTCACGAGGGCTATGACGTGGTCGTCGCCTTCGGCGGTGACGGCACCGTCAACGAAGCCGTCAACGGCCTGATCGGCTCTTCCACCCCGCTGACGTGCCTGCCGGGCGGCTCGGCCAACGTGTTCGCCAAGATGCTCGGCATCCCCGGAGAGCTCGTCGACGCCACCGAGCACCTGCTGGGCATCGCCGACGACTGGCGCCCGCGCAAGGTGGACCTCGGGGTCGTCAACGACCACTACTTCGCCTTCTCCTCGGGCCTGGGCCTCGACGCGAGCGTGGTGCGGCGCGTGGACTCCAATCCGCGTCTGAAGGCGCGCCTCGGCGCCTACTACTTCACGTGGGCGGCCATCAGCGCCTTCATGCGCCGCTATCTCGTCAAACCCCCTCATCTCACCGTCGAGGTCGGCGGCGAGCAATACTCCGGCGTCACCGCGATCGTCCAGAACGGCTCGCCCTTCACCTACTTCAACAGCCGCCCGATCGAGGTGGCGGACGGCCCGGCGCTCGACTCCGGCACGCTGTCGGGATGCGTTCTCAGGCGCGCGCGCCCGATCGACATTCCCTCGATCGCCTACCGCGCCTTCTCCAAGCGGGCGAGGGTCGTAGGCCACCGCCAGGTGAGGGGCTTCCCTGGGATCGTCGAGCTGACCGTCTGCTCCAGCGATGGCAAGGAGCTGCCGTTGCAGGTGGACGGCGACTACCTCGGCGACGTCCTTCAGGCGCGCTACTCGATCCTGCCGCGCGCGTTGAACGTCGTAGCGTAGGGGTCCGTAGACCCGCGCTATCCGGCGCTATTCGGTGCTATCCCGCTCCGCCGGGCGTGACACGGTAGGCGTCGAACACGGACTCGGTGTTGCGCAGACGCGTGATCGCGCCCTTGAGGCTCTGCGTGTCGGCCAGCTCCACCACGAAGCGGTTCTTGACCATCGGTGGACTCGACAGGCAGCGGGCTTCGAGGATGTTGGCCCCCGACTCCGAGAACGCTCGGGACAGGTCCTCGAGCAGCCGGTGGCGATCCCATGCATCGATGTGGACTTCCACGACGAACGACGTCGCCTGGTCGCCCTCCCAGCTCACGTCGGTGAAACGTTCGGGATTCTTGTGGAGCAGCCGCGCATTCGGGCAGTCCTTGCGATGGATGGTGATCCCGCGACCGAGCGAGATATAGCCGACGATCGGGTCTCCGGGCACGGGACGGCAGCACTTCGCCAGTCGCAGCATCACGTCGTCCACTCCCTCCACCCTGATTCCGTACTGCCCCGAGGAGCTCGTCGCGCGCTGGCGCGGGCGTCCCACCCGGAGCAGGTCCGTCGCGGTCGTGTCGCCGTCGGCCGCCTCGCCTTGCTTCAGGCGCTGAAGGACCTTGTTGACGACGACCTTCGGAGACACCTTCGCGGCCCCGAGCGCGATGTAGAAGTCGTCGGCCTTGCGGTAGCCCATCTCGCGGATCACGTCCGCGAGCAGCGGGGAGCCCGTGATCTTCTGTGCGGGCAACCCCTGCTTCTTGAGGTGCTCCTGGAGCAGATCGCGTCCCGAGTGCTCGGTGCCCTCGCGCGACTCCGCCTTGAACCACTGCTTGATCTTGTTGCGGGCGCGGGTCGTCTTGACCATCGCGAGCCAGTCGCGCGAGGGCCCGCGCTCGTGCTTGCTGGTGACGATCTCGACGATGTCGCCGGAGCGCAGCTCGTAGTGGAGCGGCACGATCTTGCCGTTCACGCGCGCGCCCACGCAGCGGTGTCCGATCTCCGTGTGCACCTCGTAGGCGAAGTCCAGCGGAGTGGCGCCCGCCGCCAGCGACTTGACCTCGCCCTTGGGCGTGAACACATAGACCTCGTCCTCGAACAGGTCGATGCGCAGGCTCTCCATGAACTCCTGCGGATCGGACATCTCCTTCTGCCAGTCGAGCATGGTTCGCAGCCACTTCATCTTGGCGTCCTCGTCCGGGCCGGGCGAGGAGTCCTTGGTCTTTGGACGCTGCTTGTACATCCAGTGGGCCGCCACGCCGAACTCCGCCATTTCGTGCATCTCCTGCGTGCGGATCTGGATCTCCAAGGGCCGACCCTCGGGTCCGATGACGGTCGTGTGCAACGACTGGTACATGTTGAACTTGGGCATCGCGATGAAGTCCTTGAAGCGACCTGGCAGCGGCTTCCACAGCGAGTGGATCACACCGATCGCGCCATAGCAGTCCTTCACCGACTCGACGATCACGCGCATCGCCGTGAGGTCGTAGATCTCGTTGAACTCGCGGCCCTTCTTGGTCATCTTCGAGTAGATCGAGTAGAAGTGCTTGGCCCGACCGGCGATCTGCGCGGCTATGCCGAGCGTCTGCAGCTCGCTCGCCAGGTAATCGCCCGCCTCGGCCACGTAGCGCTCGCGGTCGTCTCGCTGTTGGGAGACGAGTTCCTTGATCTCGCGGTACTTGCGCGGGTGCAGCGTGGCGAACGCAAGATCCTCGAGCTCCCACTTGATCGCGTGGATTCCGAGTCGGTGCGCGAGCGGCGCGTAGATCTCAAGTGTCTCGCGCGCCTTCTCGAGCTGCTTCTGCTTGGGCATCGCATCGATCGTGCGCATGTTGTGCAGCCGGTCGGCGAGCTTTATCAGGATGACCCGCACGTCGCTGGCCATCGCGACCATCATCTTGCGGTAGTTCTCCGCCTGCGCCTCGTCGCGCGACTGGAAGGTGATCCCGGTGAGCTTGGTCACGCCATCCACGACCACCGCGATCTCCTCGCCGAAGCGCTCGCGAACCTCCTCGATGGAGGCGGAGGTGTCCTCGACCGTGTCGTGCAGCAGCGCAGCGCACAACGTCTCTGTGTCGAGGCGCATGCCCGCGCAGATGCGCGCCACGCCAACGGGGTGCACGATGAAGTCCTCGCCGGACTTGCGACGCTGAGCCGCGTGGTGCTCGCAGGCGAACGCAAAGGCGTCTTCGACTCGGTCCCGGTCGATCTCCACGGCCGCGCCCGCCGCGTGCTCTGAGACGATCGCGAACAGGTCATCGAGCAGCCGGCGCTCGATCTCGTTCAGCTCAGCTCGCCGCGCGCGACGCGCCGCGGCCGGGTGAGGCGCGGCGTCGATCGATGTGCGCCTGGTCTCAGCCATGCTCTAAGCGTAGCCCGCGGTGGCGATGCGCAGGCTTGCAGCGAGCAGGAGGTCCCTAGAACAGGACGAGCTCGTCCACCACCGACTGCGTCGGCGGTGCCGGCGGTTCAGCCACCGGCTCGACCGGCTCCTCGGGCTCGGGTGGTTGGGCCGGTTGCGCGTGGCGCAGGACGAGCCGCGGCTCGCTGACGCCGTTGTACTCGTTGACCTCGAGCGTGAACGTGGCGAGCGCCGGCTCGCCCTCGCTCACCCCCAGGGTGGCACCCCTACCAAACGCCACCGCGCGCGCGTGGGCGCCGCCGGACTCGACGGTGAAGCGCGCGTGCTTGCCTTCCCCCATGGGGCGCACGTCACGCAACACGGCGTCGGAGACCATCAGCGACACGGCCGGGTTGCCTCGTCCGAAGGGAGCGAGCGCGGCGAGCTCTTCGGCGAGCTCCATGCCGAGCTCACCTCCTGAAACGAGGGCATCCACGCGCTCGAGGGGAATCGGCTCCTCGGGCGCGAGCACCCGCTCGGCGTGAGCGTCAAGCGCATCGGCGAGCGCCTGCACGCGGGAGCGCTCGACCTCCAGGCCCGCGGCGGCGCTGTGTCCGCCGTAGCGGAGCAGGTGCTCAGAGCAGGCCGTCAGCCCGGCTAGCAGGTCGAAGCCGTCGATGCTGCGAGCAGAGCCGCGTCCGCGGTCCCCGTCGAGCGCTACGAGGACGACCGGGCGGCGGTGGAGCTCCACCAGGCGCGAGGCCACGATGCCGATCACGCCCGGGTGCCATCCCTCGCCCGCGAGCACATAGGCCGAGCGCGCGCCGGGCTCTCCCAGCAACGCGATCTGCGCTTCGGCGTCGATGCGGATCAGCTGCTCGGTGCGCCTGCGTTCGCTGTTGGCCCGATCGAGCTCCTCTGCGATCTGGGCGGCGCGAGCGCGATCCTCGGTGAGGATCAGCTCGAGCGCGGCATCGGCCCTGTAGAGGCGGCCCGCGGCGTTGATCCGGGGGGCGAGCGCGAAACCGATCGCGCGCTCGTTCACCTTGCCCGGGTCCACCCGCGCGACCGCCATCAACGCCCGCAGGCCGGGCTTGGCGGTGCCCGACAGCGCGCGCAGCCCGCGGCGCACCAGTGCTCTGTTCTCGCCCACCAGTGGCACCACGTCGGCGATCGTGGCGAGCGCGAGCAGATCCAGGTCCTCCTCCAGCTCGCGGGCGTCGCGACCCGCCGCCTGGAGCACTGCCTGGGCGAGCTTGTGGGCGACCGCGGCCGCGCACAGCTCCGCGCAGGGATATCCACCGAGCGCCGGGTGCACGATCGGAGCGTCCGGCAGAACGCCGTCCGCGCGTGGGGCGTGGTGGTCGCTGACGACCACGTCGATCCCGAGAGCACGCGCGGCTGTGACCTCCTCGACCGCCGTGATCCCGCAGTCGGCGGTGATCAGCAGGCGCGTGCCTCGCTCCGCGAGCCGCCGCACGGTGGAGGCGCTCAGCCCGTAGCCGTCATTGCGGTCGGGCAAGTGCCAGTCGACGCTCGCCCCAAGCCGTCGCAGAGCGCGCACGAGCACGGCGGTCGAGCACACACCGTCGACGTCGTAGTCGCCGTGGATCGTGATCTGCGCGCCGCTGAGCACGTGCTCGAGGATCTTCTCGGCCGCGGCCCGCAGGCCGCCGAACGTGCTCAGGCCGTGCTCCTCGTCGGCGGCGAGGAAGGCTCGCGCGCGCTCGGGATCGCCGAAGCCGCGCCGCACGAGCACCTGGGCGACGGTGTCGCTGACGCCCAGCTCCCTGCGCAGGCGCGCCACGCTCTCGCCGCTGCACGCGGAGATCTCGAAACGGACCATCAGCCGGCCACCCTATGGCCCGGGCTGGACGGAAGCCGAGAGCGGCCCTGAACGCTCAGCGATCGCGTCGGGGCCGTGGCGCCTGAACCCTCAGGGTCCGTCAAGAAATACCTGACGGTCCCTTATGCGCTGCGTTCGCGCCGGATGCCCTCGAAGTAGACCGCCGCGATGCCCAGCAATGCGCCGGGGACCGCATAGAGCACGACCGCGATGTCGGTGGCTTTGACCCCGGGGACTCCGAGCGCCGAGACCTTCACGCCGTAGATCACCAGGCCCGCGAGCACCGCGCCCAGGAGCGATCCGACGAACGCTCCGACGATCCCGCCCCAGAAACGGTCGGGCAGGAAGATCGTGAAGTGCCAGATCGACAGCCCCATCATGACCCAGCCGAGCATTCCCATCAGCAGCGCCTCCCGCCAACTCGATCGACTCTCAGCGTGTGCGTGACGAGCGTCATCAGCGCGACCTCCCGTGTCTGCGGTTGCGCGCGCGCCGTGGCTTCTCCCGGCGCGTGGGCTCGTCCTTGAGAACGAGGTCCTCGGGAGTCAGATCGGCGGTCGGGTCACGCTCGGGCGTCCGCTCGGGCGTTTGCGGGCGCTCGCGCCGCTTCTCTCTCGCGCCACGCTGGGCGAGGCCGGTGCGGCTGTGCCGCGGGGCGGCGTCGACGTCCAGGTCGCTCACGAGCTCGTCGAACTCCTCCTTGGAGAGCTGCTCGCCCGGCTCATCCGACAGACTCACGCCTCCCCGGCGACCACGCTTGGCCGAGGGCTCGACCTCGACGGGGGCGCCACCCACGGCCGTGGCGTAGGCCGGCACATGACCCAGATCGCGCACAAGCCGCGCGCGGCGGTTGCGATAGACGCCCTCGCGCTCCTTCCAGTGGGTGAGGACCGGCGAGGCGATGAAGATCGAGGAGTAGGCGCCCGAGGCGATCCCGACGAGCAGGGCGAAGGCGAAGTCCTTCAACGTGGTCCCCCCGAACAGCAGCAGCGAGAGCACGGGCAGCAGCGTGCAGAAGCTCGTCGCCAGCGACCGCGTGAGGACCTCCGACATCGAGCGGTTGACGATCTGCGAGAAGGCCGCGCGCGGCATGCGCGGCACGTTCTCGCGCACGCGGTCGAACACGATGATCGTGTCGTACAACGAGTACCCAAGGATCGTCAAGAGCGCCGCCACCGTGGCGGCCGTCACTTCCCTGCCCGTCAGCGAGTAGACGCCGGCGGTGATCAAGAGGTCGTGCATCAGCGCGATCAGCACGGGGATCGCGTACTTCCACTCGAACCGCAGCGCGATGTACGCCGAGATCACGAGCAGCGAGGCGATGATCGCGATCATCGCGCTTTTCGCGATCGTCTGGCCGAACGTGGGCCCGATCGAGGTGTTGGAGAAGTTCTTCGTGCCGGGCGATCCGGGGCCGTTGCCGAACCTGGTGTCCAGCGCCGACTTGACCTTCTGCACTTCTGCGGGAAGCAGCTTCTTCAGCGAGACCTGAAAGCCCTGACCGCCGACGCCCTTGCTGGTGAGCCTCTGGATCTGCGCCGTTGGATAGCCGGCGCCCGACATGGCGCCGCGGATCTGGCTCTCGGTGACGGGCTTGACGAACGCGGTCTGGATGCGCGTGCCCGATTTGAAGTCGATCCCGAAGTTCAGTCCCTTGCCTCCGATCGCGAGCGCGCCGATCATCAGGATGCAGCCGGACAGCGAGAAGAACCAGCGTGAGGCCCCCATGAAGTCGAACGTCCATTTGCGCGTTCTGCGGCCGGCGCCGAGCAGCGCCGGGTGGGAGACCGCCCGCGAGCGGCCCATCGCGCCGAGCGCGGCCTGCGTGGCGAGCACGGCCGTGAACAGCGACACGAGCGTGCCGATCCCGAGCGCGAACGCGAAGCCCTTGACTTCGGCTGTGGCCAGCGCGAACAGGATGAACGCGGTCATGAACGTCACGACGTTGGCGTCGACGATCGCCGCAAACCCGCGCTTGTAGCCGGTGGCGATGCCGGCGGCGATCGAGCGTCCGCCTCTGATCTCCTCCTTGACGCGCTCGAAGATCACGATGTTGGCGTCGGCCGCGATGCCGATCGTGAGGATCAGACCGGCGATGCCCGGCAGCGTCAGCGTGATCGGGATGAGCTTGATGAGCGCGAAGAAGTACAGCCCGTAGACGAGCAGGCCGCCGACCGCGATCACCCCGAGCACGCGATAGAAGGCGAGCAGGAACAGGCACACCACGGCGAAGCCGACCAGGCCGGCGATCAGACCCTGGCTGAGCGCCGTCTTGCCGAGCGTGGCCGACACCTGCGATTGGGAGATCAGTTCGAGCTTGATCGGCAGCGCGCCGGACTGGAGCTCGTCCGCGAGGTTCTGCGCGGAGGTGATCGTGAAGCCTCCGGAGATCTGCGAGCCGGTCGAGGCTTCGATTCCTTCGGGGTTGACGGTGAAGTCGATGAAGGGCGCGGTGATGATCTGGTTGTCGAGCACCACCGCGAAGTGCTGCACCGCGCTCTGCTTGGGTATGCCCGGCAGCTGTGCCTGCTGGCCGCGCTGGGCGATTTCGCGGGTGACACGCTGGAAGGTCTTGCCGCCGCTCGAGCTGAATTCGAACGTCACGTTCGGCGCGCCCGAGCCGCCGCCGCCGCTATCGAAGCCCTGGCGGGGGTTCTTGATGTCCGCGCCCGTGAGCGCCGGATTGTCGTTGAGCACGTACCAGCTTTCGGGCGAGGCCTTCGTGACCTTGCCTTCATTTCCGGTGATCGGCTGCGCCTGGGCGAGCACGGTGCCCGGGTTGACGCGGACGGCGCGCGTCTTGATCGGAGCGGGCGGCTTGTAGCTGTCCGCATACAGGTTCTGTTCTGTGTCCTCGGGGCCGCGCAGCACCTTCTGGTGGGTGGCGTCGAGCAGGTACCACTGCCCATAGATGCACCCCCCGACCTGCTGGGGCGTGCATCCTCGCTCGTAGGTCGTGTCATTCTTGCGGATGATCGCCGGACGCCCCAGCGCGCGCTGCACCGCCTGGTACTCGGGCAGCCCCGAGGCCGCCGACCCCGGGTTCGGACCCCCGGTCACGATCGCTTCGGTCGGCGCGGGCTGACCGTTCGGGCCGATCACGTTCGGCTCCCAGTCGTAGAAGAACAGCTGCGCCGTCTTGCCGACCTGCGCCTGCGCCCGCGAGGCGTTGCTCACGTCGGGCAGGGCCACGTTGATTTCGCTTCCGCCCGTGCGCTGGATTTCCGGCTGGGCGACGCCGAGCTGGTCGACGCGCTTGCGCATGATGTCGATCGCGCGGTTCAGCGATTCGGGGTCAACCCTCGCCTGGGCGGTCGCGCGGCCCCGGTAGGTGAGCTGCACGCCTCCTTTCAGGTCGAGCCCGAGGCGTGTCTTCTTCGCCTTCACCGCTCCCGGGATCCCAACGGTCACAAGCAGCGACAGGATCACCAGGCCCGCGACGATCAGCAGGACGAGGGTGTTGCGGCGACGATCGGCCATTACAGAGGGAGCCTACTTGTCGGGGGTGAGCACGAGCAAGAGCCCACCGTCGTCATCGTATGCGGGGAACATGTCGGCCTTGGCGCTCGCCTCGACGTCGCGGTCGCCGCTGACCCGCACCGGCTTCTCAAGCGCCCGCACGCCCCACTCGAGGACCGTCTTCACGGGATCGTCGCCGTTTGCGAACTTCAGGCCGAGCACCTGCTCGACGCGCTGGCCGATGACCTCCTCCTCCTCGAGGCCCGTGAAGGCGAAGGAGTTCTTGCCGCACCCGATCACGCGACCCTCGCCGTCGCACACGAAGAAGGCGGCATCCGGCGCCGGGTAGTAGTCGTCGAGCAGCTCGAACAGGAACGCGAAGCCGCACTTCGAGCAGCCCTTCGGCTGGCGGGTGAAGCCGATGTTGCGGTCAACCTCGCTCGTGCGGTGTCCGCAGTTGGGGCAGATGAACGGATGAGCCATCGAACTCCACAGAGTACGCAAGCAGGCGGGTGCGTGTGTAGGGGTCCCTAAACCGGTCGGACCGCCAAGAGACGACGCTGCTCAGAACATCGCGCTCGTGCGCTGCTCGGGCGCCGGCGGGTCCAGCCCGAGGTGCGCAAACGCCGCGGCCGTGGCTGCTCGGCCCCGGGGCGTGCGCTTGATGAGGCCCTCCCGAAGCAGGTAGGGCTCATAGACGTCCTCGATCGTGTCCTGCTCCTCGCCAACCGCCACCGCGAGCGTGGAGAGCCCGACCGGACCGCCGTCGAACTTCACGCAGATCGCCCGCAGGATCTCCCTGTCGAGCCGGTCCAGACCGCCCTCGTCCACCTCCAGCAACTCGAGCGCGCCGCGCGCCGCATCGGCGTTCAGCACGCCGTCCATGCGCACCTCGGCGTAGTCGCGCACACGCTTGAGCAGGCGGTTGGCCACCCGTGGCGTCCCGCGACTGCGGGCCGCGATCGCCACCGCGCCGTCATCCTCGAGGTCGATCCGCAGGATCTTCGCGGAACGCCTGACGATCAAGGCCAGGTCCTCGGCGCCGTAGTGCTCCAGGCGCGCCTGGATGCCGAAGCGGTCGCGCAGCGGCGTGGTGAGCAGGCCCGCCCGTGTCGTGGCGCCCACGAGCGTGAACTGGGGAAGGTCGAGCGTCACCACGCGCGCACCCGCTCCCTGTCCGACTGTGATCGGCAGGCGGCGGTCCTCCATCGCGGGGTAGAACGTCTCCTCGAGCGTGCGCGGCAGGCGGTGGATCTCGTCCACGAAGAACACGCTGCGCGGCTCCAGAGCGGTGAGAAAGGCCGCGACGTCACCCTTGCGCTCAAGGGCGGGGCCCGCCGTCTGCACAAACGGCACGTCGAGCTCGGCTGCGACTATCTGGGCGAGCGAGGTCTTGCCGAGTCCGGGGGGTCCGGCCAGCAGCAGGTGATCGAGCGCCTCCCCGCGAGCGCCCGCCGCCTCGATTGCCACGGCGAGCTGCTCGCGCAGCGCGGGCTGGCCGATGAACTCGCAAAGGCGACGCGGGCGAAGCGAGCGGTCGAGCTCGTCCTCGGGCGTCAGATATGGGGTTTGTATGCGCTCCAGCTGGGTCATAGAGCCGTTCTCATGCCGTGCGCGCCGTGCGCAGCGCTTCTGCGATGAGCTCCTCGGCGCTTTCGCCCTTCACGTCGCGCAGCAGCTGCTCGGCTTCCGGTGGGGTGTAGCCGAGTGTCAGCAGCCCGTCGCGTGCCAGCGCGAGCGGACCCTCTCCGTGGCCGACGAGGCGCAACCCGTCGGACTGCGACTCGATCCCGACCTTCTCGCGCAGCTCGACGATGATCCGCTCCGCCGTGCGCTTGCCGATCCCGGGCACCGCCTGAAAGCGCGGCGCGTCCCCGCCCGCTATCGCCGCGAGCAGCTCGCGCGGTGGGCCGCTCGAGAGCACCGCCACCGCCACCTTTGGGCCAACCGCCTGGACGGACAGCAGCATCAGGAACAGGTCGCGCTCCTGCTCTGAGTGAAAGCCGTGCAGGAGCAGCGCGTCGTCGCGTACGACCAGATGAGTGTGCAGCGTCGCCTCGCCACCGACCGCCGGCACGTGGCGCAGCGTCTCCGATGAGACGGTCGCGCGGTAGCCGACCCCGGCGCACAACACCACCACGTGGTCGGCGCGCCGGATGGCCACCTCGCCGCGCAGCAGGGAGATCATCGGACGAGCACCGCCTCGGCGGTTTGCAGCGCCCGGGCCACCGAGCCTGAGAGCGGCGCGCCGTTGACGTGACAGATCGCCACCGCCAGCGCGTCGGAAGCGTGGTCGCTCGCCGGCGTTTGGGGCAGCGCGAGCAGCGCTTGCACCATCCGCGCAACCTGCTCCTTGGGTGCTCGCCCATTGCCGCACACCGCGGACTTGACCTTCTGGGGCGTGTAGCTGGCGCACGGCACGCCTCGCTGTCCAGCCGCCAGCATCACCGCCCCGCGGGCGTGGCCGACCGCGAACGCCGTGCGCACGTTCTGGCCGAAGTACAGCTCCTCGAGCGCGACCACGTCGGGCTCGTGCTCGGCCAGGAGCGCATCGATCGCGGCATGGATGTCGGCCAGGCGCCGCTCCTGCGGGACTCCGGCGCGGGTCTCGATCACACCGCCGTCGAGCGCCGCGAGATGGGCGCCGTCGCGCGCCACGACGCCGTAGCCCGTGTTCGCCAGACCGGGGTCTATGCCAAGGACGATCATCCTCTGGAGGATTCTGCGCGTCGCCCCGGACGCCTGCTTGCGATGAGCGTCTGCGCGCGAGCGCACGGCGCCCCTCCTTCGGGACATGCCGCATCCGAACCGCTACTCCCACATGCGCCAGGGAGCCTCGCCCGAGGCCCACAGGTCGTTCAGCGCGACCGCGTCCTTGTAGGTGTCCATGCACTCCCAGAAGCCCTCGTGGCGGTGGGCGCGCAGCTCGCCGCTGGCCGCCAGACGCTCGAGTGGCTCGCGCTCGAGCACGCTGTCCTGCTTCAGATGGCCGAGCACGCCGGTCTCGAAGCAGAAGAACCCCCCGTTTATCCAGTGCTCGGAGCGCGGCTTCTCGCGGAACCCGAGCACGCGCCCATCCTGTGCATCGAGCTCCGTCACGCCGAACTGCAGCTCCGGCCGCACGACCGTCATGGTCGCCAGCGCGCCGTGGGCGCGGTGGAAGGCGAGCAGCTTGAGGAGATCGACGCTCGCCAGACCGTCCGCGTACGTGGCACAGAAGCGCTCGCCCGCGAGATGCTCCTCGAGCAGCTTGATCCGCCCGCCGGTGGGCGTGTCGAGACCGGTGTCCACGCACTCCACGCTCACGTCTCGCGGCCACGAGCGGGCTTGGGCGAACCGCTCGATCAGCTCGCCCTTGTAGCCGGTCGCGAGCAGGAACCGCGTGAAGCCCTGTGCGGCGTAGAGCTGGATCACGTGCCAGACGATCGGCAGTCCTCCGATCTCGACGAGTGGCTTGGGCAGCTCCTGACCACCGCCTTCGGCGGCGGTTCCCTGCACGCGCAGTCGCGCCCCCCGTCCGCCGCTCAGGATCACGACGGGTGGTCGGTCCTGGTGTGTCATGCGGCCGGCATTACGCTGCCCGCCCGCGCGCCCTCGCGGGACGAGCGCCGCGCTCGCCTAACCCGCGACACGTTCGAGCACGTCGGCGGGCACGTCGAAGTTGGCGTACACCTCATCGACGTCGTCGAGGTCCTCGAGCGCGTCTATCAGCTTCATGAGCCTGGAGGCCTGAGACTCGTCGATCGAGACGAGACTCGACGGGACGTAGGCGAGCTCGGCGCTCTCCAACTCCACGCCCGCCTCCTCCAGCGCGACGCGCACCGCCGCGAAGTCCGCGAGGGCCGCGATCACCTCGAGAATGTCCTCGTCGGTGGAGATGTCCTCCGCGCCCGCCTCCACCGCGACCATCAACTCATCCTCGGAGTACCGGGTGGCGTCGATCGCGATCGTGCCCTTCTTCTCGAACAGATAGGCCACCGAGCCGGGCTCCCCCAGGCTCCCTCCGTACTTGGAGAACGCGTGGCGCACGTCGGCGCCGGTCCGGTTGCGGTTGTCGGTGAGCGCCTCCACCAGCACCGCGACGCCGCCCGGTCCGTAGCCCTCATAGAGGACCGTCTCGATCGCGTCGGCCTCGCCGCCCTCGCCTGTGCCCTTGGAGATGGCGCGCTCGATGTTGTCCTTGGGCATCGATGCCGCCTTGGCCTTTCCGATCGCGTTCTCCAATGGGGCGTTGGCCGCCGGATCCCCCCCGCCGTCGCGCGCCGCCACCGTGATGGCGCGTGCCAGCTTGGTGAACCGCGCCCCACGACGGGAGTCGACGATCGCCTTCTTGTGCTTGATGCTCGCCCACTTGGAGTGTCCTGACATAGCCGGCAGGATACTTCCGCTGAGCCACCTTTAGGATGGGCGGCCTTCCATGACGCTCGACCCCGGCATCTTCAAGGCGTACGACATCCGCGGCCTCTACGGCGAGCAGATCGATGGCGAGACGGCGCTCCAGATCGGCCGCGCGTTCGCCCGCGTGCTCTCCAGGCTCTCGGGCAAGCCCACGACCGAGCTGCGCGTGGGACTCGGACGCGACATGCGCCTGACCGCGCCGGAGCTCTCGGCGCGCTATCGCGATGGACTCCTCACGGAGGGCGCCGACGTGCTCGACGCCGGTCAGGTGGGCACCGAGATGCTCTACTTCCTCGTCGGCTCGCGCGGGCTCGACGGCGGGCTGATGTGCACCGCCTCGCACAACCCGAAGGCCTATACCGGCGCCAAGCTCGTCCGTGAGGGCGCGATCCCCCTGTCGGGGGACGCCGGCATCCAGGACATACGCCGCGCGATCGAAGCGGGCCTTGACGGCGACCGACCCCCTCCCGCGCGCGGCTCTGTCGAGGAGATCGACATCTACGAGGAGTTCCAGGCCGCCGTCATCTCGATGATCGATCCGGATGTGATTCGGCCCCTGAAGGTCGTCGTGGACGGCGGCAACGGCATGGCCGGACCGATGGTCGGACCGCTGCTGCCGGGCTTGGGGCTCGATGTGATCGAGACCTACTGGACGCCCGACGGAGGGTTCCCCGACCACGAGCCCAATCCGCTTCTACCCGAGAATCGCGCGTTCATCATGGAGAAGGTGCGCGAGAGCGGCGCCGATCTCGGGATCGCCTGGGACGGGGACGGGGACCGCTGCTTCTTCATCGACGACACCGGCAAGTTCGTCGACGGCGACTTCTTGACGGCCCTGCTGGCGGAATCCCTGCTCGCAAAGAATCCGGGCTCGGCGATCTTGTATGACGTGCGCGCCAGCTGGGCGGTGCCCGACACGGTCAAGCGCTGCGGCGGCACTCCCCACGTCAATCGCGTCGGCCACGCCTTCTTCAAGACCCGCATGCGCAAGGAGGGGTCGCTGTTCGGCGGAGAGGTCTCCGGCCACTACTACTTCCGTGACTTCTACTGCGCCGACTCGGGCACGATCCCGGCGCTGCTGATCCTCGAACAGCTCTCGCTCGCAGGCACGCGGCTGTCGGAGATGTGCAGGCCCTACCGCGAGCGCTACTTCATCTCCGGTGAGATCAACTCGGAGGTCTCAGACCAGGACGCCAAGATGAGGGAGATCGCCGAGCGCTACTCCGACGCCGACCAGGACTGGCTCGACGGCATCTCGATCTCCTATGAGGACTGGCACTTCAACGTGCGCCCCTCCAACACCGAGCCGCTGCTGCGCCTGTGCCTCGAGTCGCTGCGCTCGCGCGAGCACATGGAGAGCGCCCGTGACGAGGTGCTCGCGTTGATCCGCTCGTGAGCGAGCACGCTGACACTCCGGGCGCGACGGGGAGCGCGCGCGAGGAGCCGCTCGCGCTGTTCTGCTCGTGAGCGACGCTGCGCAGATGCTCGCGCGCGCGGCCGAGCGAGGCGTGCACTGCCTGGCTGTCCCGACGCCGTTCGCGGTGGGGCGCGTCAACTGCTACCTCGTCGAGGACGATCCTCTTACCCTCGTCGACGCCGGCCCCAACTCGGCGACCTCGCTGACGGCGCTCCAGGACGCGCTGGGCGAGCACGGACGCCGGGTGGAGGACCTGCGGCGGATCGTGGTCACCCATCAGCACATCGACCACATCGGCCTGGTCGAAATCCTCGCCCGACGCTCCGGCGCCGAGGTATGCGCGCTCGAGGGCCTCGCGCCATGGCTGGCCGACTACAAGCGTGAGATGGAGGAGAACGACAGCTTCTCCGCCGCGATCATGCTGCGAAATGGGATCCCCCAGGACGTGGTCTTCGCCCTGCGTGCGGTGTCCGCGGGGTTCCGCGCATGGGGCGCGCCCGCGCGCGTCACCCGCACGCTGCGAGACGGTGAGCTGCTCCCGTTCGCTGGGCGCAGCTGGCGGGTGTTGCACCGGCCGGGACACTCACCTTCGGACACCGTCTTCCACGATGAGGACTCGGGAGAGCTGTTCGGGGGGGACCACCTGATCAAGCACATCTCCTCCAACCCGCTGATCTCACGACCGTTGCCGGCCGCCGTCACGCGGGAGGAGGGCTCCTCCGAGGAGCGACCGCGAGCGCTGATGGCCTACCTCGACTCGCTGCGCCTAACGCGCGAGCTGGAGGTCGGGGTCGTGCTGGCGGGTCATGGCGAGCCGATCGAGGACCACCGCTCGCTGATCGACGAACGCTTCCGGATGCACGAGCGCCGCGCCGAGAAGCTGTACGCGCTGATCGCCGAGCGTCCGCGCAACGCATATGAGCTTGCCCAGGAGATGTGGGGCAACGTGGCCGTCACCCAGGCCTATCTGACGCTCTCGGAGGTCCTCGGCCACGTGGATCTGCTGATCGACGAAGATCGCGTGGTGGAGCGCGAAGCGGACGGCGTCGTGTGCTTCGAGGCCGCTTGAAACAGTAGAGTACAATAAACTCCATGACTCTTAGTCATGATGGCGTCTCGCTGGACGAGCCTCACACGAGCGCCATCGCCGAGCACAGGGAGAGACGCCGCAGGCGGTGAGCAGCATGGAGAGCACCACCTCGAATCCGCACTTGAACGTGTTCGAGCCCTACCGCGAGCTCTCCCGCGGTCACGAGGACCAGCTCACGCGCGCCGCGATGATCGTGTTGCGGCTCGTGCCGCTCGCCCGAGAGACGCTGCTCCACGCGATCGGGGAGCGCTCCCAGGGCCAGCTCCCCGACTGCATCGTGGACATGCAGGCCACCAACATCGTCGATCCCTCCGAGGAAAACCTGTCTGCGGGACAGGTCAAGCGCGGGCGGCTCGTGAGCGTCTTCTTGACCCCCGACATCGAGCCGTTCGACCTCGCCGAGGAGATCACCGACACCGACCACAACCAGCGCTTCGACGGCGTGCTGCGCTTCGACCCCGAGCTCGTCGTGGTGCTCGAGAGCAAGGTCTGCCGGCGCTGGGCGCGTCGCAACGGGCACCGGGTCGCCGAGCTCAACCTGAACGGGACACGCTTCGCCGAGCGACGCACGAGCGTGCTGCGATGGCACGACCTGCTCGAGTCCTGGTGGCGTCTGGCCGAGCTCGGCGTGCTGGGACCGGCCGAGCAGGCGATCGTCCAGGACGTGCTCTCCTACGCCCACCAGGACTTCGGTCACCTGCTGCCTTTCGGCACGCTGCGACGCGTGGGCACCGACCCCGTACGACGCAAGTGGCGTCTGCGCTCGCTACTGCGCGAAGCGACAGGCATCCAGCCGGAGCGCGCCGGGCTCGTGCACGTGCGCCTCGATTTGGCGCTCGGCGTGGCATCTTTGCAGCGCGCCGCGCTGGACGTCGACGAGGAGCGCCTCACGCTGCACCTCTGGCCCGGCGAGCTCAAGCGCCAGGCAGAGCACCTCTACGCCGGCGGCCACGCCGAGAGCCTTTGCGAGCTGCTCGACGAGGACCAGGGCGCCTGGCGGGTCCAGCCGCAGCCGCTGCTCGGTTTTCGAAACGCCCCGGTCCGCACGCGCGTCTATCTCACGTGCACGCTGGACCCAGCCGAGTACGCGCGCCGCTGGCAGGGTGAGGACTGGAAGCGGGTCGGCGCCCACCACCGCAACAAGATCCTCACCGAGCTGTGGCCATGGCTGCTGGAGCGCGACTACGCCTCAGAGCACGACGCCGCTCGACTCGACCCCTTCCTGCACGCGCTCGGCCGTCGCTTCGCTCACCTGCGCCCCAGCATCCACGTGTCGCGCTCGTGGCAGTGGGACGAAGCGGAAAAGCTCGACGACGAAGGGCTCCTCCCCGGCGAGATCCGCGAGGCGCTCAACCGCGTGCTCGGCCTGCTGGAGGAGCCGCAGCTGGCGCCCGTCGCTCAACCGGTCCCCACTCAACCGGTTCCCACGACGTCCCGCCCGCTGCTCGCGGCGACGTCCGCGAGGAACAGCCGGTGAACGCGGTCCTCAGAGCCAAGCTCCGTGTGGAATGCCACTGCCAAGATCCGCCCCTGGCGCGCCGCGACCGCGTGGCCGTCGATTTGCGCGAGGATCTCCACATCCGGGCCGTGCTCGGCGATCTGAGGGGCGCGAATGAACACGCCGCGGACGGGTCCGCCCTCGATGCCCGCCATTGAAAGGTCGGCCTCGAAGCTTCGGATCTGACGCCCGAACGCGTTGCGGTCGGCGAGTATGTCCATTATCGCCAGGTGCTTGCGGTCGAGCATGATCAGGCCGGCGCAGGAGCCGAGGATGGGAATCCCCCCCAC
>CABEAD010000043.1_pt1 | contig 19743 bp, 16 predicted proteins | sample 3132311 | NCBI WGS metagenome assembly CABEAD01 (sample SAMEA5534342, study PRJEB31848) | metagenome | biome: tundra; feature: field; material: soil | place: USA | collected 2013-05 | depth 0.45 m
CCCTATCCCAGTGCGGCTGGCTGAGATCCTCCAGGTAGCGCCCTCCCCGCTCGGCCTGCCTGGCGGCGTGGAGCGCCAGGCGCTGCTCGTCCACGCGCAACGGGATCGTGCGCGCGATGAACGGCGCCTGGCGTCCCTGTGGCGTGACCCAGCTCGCAACGGCGCTGTGCTTGGGCAGGTGCAGGCGCACGTCGGGCCGGCCGAGCGCCGAGAGGTTGCGGATGCCGGGGCGCACCGTGTCGGAGAACTCGGCCATCATCAGGCTCGCGGCGTCGCGCGCGTCGCGCACCGAGGCCGTCGCGAAGTAGACGCGGTGGGCGAACAGGGCGTCGAGCTGGTCGCGCACCTCGCGGTCGGTCCACTGCGAGTCGGCCTGCCAGCACGCCACCGTCTCCAGGCCCGCCGAGCGCTTGAGCGCCATCGTCTCGGCGAAGCCGCGGTTCAAGACGAGCGGCGCCTCGTCGACCTTCAGCGCGACCGCCATCCGCTGCTCGGCGGTCACGCGATCCTGCTGACGCGCGAGCGCCGCGTCGAGCATTCCCATGAGCAGCTGCATCAGCACGGAGGTGTTGCCCGCGCCCATCGCCCCCAGGGCGCCCTTCACGACGAGCACCTCTCCGCGTGCGATCACCTCGTCGAGGCTCACCCTCAACGAGTCGTTGAGCAGCACGCGCTTGATCGAGGGAGAGTTGAGCAGCCGCGCGAGCTTGTTCACCGGAGCGTCGAGCTTGGCGGTCGTCGTGCTGCGCGAGTCCGCCAGCTGGGCCGAGAGCTCCGCTGTGAAGAACTCCGAGATCTCCTTGAACTCGGGCTGTGTGCGCACGCGCGCCCCCACCCTCGCCCTGAACGCATAGCCCTCCTCGCCGACCGACAACAGCCGCGCCGCGTCCCACAAGGTGCTCGTACGGTCGTAGGCCAGCACCGCGATGATCGCATTGCGCAGGTAGCGATCGGACGAGGCCCTGATGTCCCCATCTGTAAAGAGATTCTTCATCGCCGAGACGACGTAGTCGGCGATCGTGTCCGCCGGAGCGTCCACTTCGAGCGGATTGAAGCCGCACGTCGGATGGGAGAAGTCCAGCAGCGTGCACGTGCGGTCCTCCCCCACGAGGCTCACCGCCGCCTCGGCGGCGTCGCCCTTCGGGTCGAGCACGATCACCGCGCAGCGCTCGCGGCGCAGGTCCTCGGCAATGGTGGCCACGAGATAGCTCGACTTGCCCTGCTCGACCGTGCCCGGCACGGCGGTGTTCTGACGGCGCAGCTGCTCGTGGATCGCCACCGGGCCGTGCTCGTCGCGCAGCGTGCCCGTGCCGTCCTTGGGACGCAGGATCGCGGGCGGCGCGGGCGCGAGCGGCAGCGGTTCGCGCGCGAACGGCACCGTCGTGTAGCCGATCGAGGGAAGGTGCCACACCGCCGCGAGCTCGGTCGAGGCGAACACGCCCCTGCGGATCGACGGCAGCGGGTTGCCCTCGCCGCGCGACACCCGCCTTGTGTACAGGCCGAGCACACCGTGGCGCAGCGCCGTGCCGCGCTCCACCAGCCGGTTCTCCGCGCCCTCCGCGCGCAGCTCCGAGGCGACCCGCTCGCAGACCGATCGGCTCGGGCCGACGATGCGCACCTCGGCGAAGAACAGCGGCCGGTGCTGGACGTCGAGCCCGCCCTTCAGCTCCTCGTCCTCGACCATCGAGCGGTCCAGCGGTGGCAGGCTGAGCTTGCGCATGCGCGAGAGATGGTGCTCGTGGCGCTTGTAGGCGCGCTTTGCGTGCCCCTCGAACAGGGCAGGCGTCGGCGTCAAGGCGACCTGCACGAACGCCTGAGCGCCGCACGCGGCCATCGCCGTCATCAGGCGGTTCATGGCGGGGGCGCGATCGTGCTCGAAGCGGTCGATCAGCTTCACCCGCTTGGTGAAGACCGCGTGCTTCTTCAGGCGCAGCACGCACGGCGGCGCGCCCGGAGAGCGCTCGGCGCGCCGCAGCCGGCAGTTCGGGTAGGCCGTGCGCAGCGCGGCCTGCGCCATCTGCTCGAGTCCCGCCGGACAGGTGAGCGCGAGCCACGCCTCGCGGTCATGGTGGACCTCGAGCGCCACCGACGGCTGGCCCGCGAATAGCCTGCGCCACCAACGGCGCAAGAGCCGCTTGTGGAGCGCCTCGAACATGTTCACGATCGCGGCGGCCGTCGGATCGTCGCCGCGATAGGGGATCACGCGCAGACGCACGTAGCGCCGGCGGCGCCGCGCGCGCACCCGGATCGCGCTCGCGAGCAACGCGAGCGTCAGGACCGCGGCCGCGACGATGGCCGCGACCGTGATCGCCGCCCCCGGCGGCTGGGAGATGAACGAGCGGACAGCCAACTCCCCCCTTTATCCGACACGCGGCCCACAACGGGACGAGTTGCTAATCCTCGACGCGCGCCACCAGGATCGCGACGTCGTCGCGCAGCCGGCCCGCGCCGCTCGAAAGCGCGAGCCGCTCGAGCTCCTGGACGATCGCCTGCGGCGAGAGGCGCGCATGACCTTCCAGCCGGTCGCACAGCTCCTGGGTGCTCATGCCGCGCGCCGGCGCGCCCGCGTCGAGCAGCCCGTCGGTGTACAGCACGAGCGCGGCCCCCGGCTCGAGCTCGACCTCCACGTCGAACACGCTCGCGTTCCGGCGCACGCCGAGCAGCATCCCCCCTGGACGGGGACAGCTCACCGAGCCGTCCGCGCCGAGCACCACCGGCGGCGGATGGCCCGCCGCGGCGATCACAGCCCTGGCCGGACGGGTTGACAGGTCAAGACGCGCGACCACGGCCGTGGCGAAGCGAGACGACAGCTCGTGGCCCAGCATCACTTCGTTGACCGTCCCCAACACCTGCGCGGGGCTCGACCGCACGAATGCCAGCGCGCGGATGCTGTGGCGCACGAGCGCGGTCACGGCAGCCGCCTCAGGCCCCTTCCCGCACACGTCCCCCACGACCAGCCAGCAGCCGGATGGAGCTGTGAACACGTCATAGAAGTCCCCCCCAACCTCGCCGGCCGGGTGATATGCGCAGGAGAGCGCCACCCCCTCCACCGACGGGAGCGTCTCGGGCAGCAGGCTGAGCTGCAGCGTGTGCGCCACGTGCTCGCGCTCCACGTAGAGGTTCGCGTTGTCAATCGCCATAGCCGCACGAGACGCCACCTCGCGCATCAGGGAGAGATGATCTGGGTCGGAGCGGCGGCCGTCGTGCACGTACAGGAAGGACAGCGCCCCGAGCAGCCGGCCGCGCGCGATCAGCGGCATCACGACGGCGGATCGGTAGCCGCTCCAGGCGATGAGCTCGCGGTACTCCTCGCTCTGTTCCGTCTCCTCGACCGTGCGCTTATCGGTCAGGTCGTGAATCACGACCGGCTCGCGCGAGCGAAGCGCACGGGCGACCGGGTTCTCGCCGGCCAGGTCGATCGGCTGGGAGGCGCGCAGCTCCTCCAGGCGGCGGACCGCCTCCTCGCGCACGGCCACCGCCACGGTCAGGCCGATCGTGCCGTCCTCGCGCAACAGGTTGATCACGCACATCTCGGCGAGCCTGGGCACCGCCGTGGCGGCGATCGCCCGCATCGTCTGGCGCGGGTCCAGCGATCTGTCGAACACGGCGCCCGCCGCGGCCAGCACGTCCCGTGCCTCGCCGGCCCTGCGACGCTCCCACCATCCTCTCAAACGCACCGCCGCTCACCCCCCTGTTCAGCGCACCGTCTGACTCCAAATGGTAGAACAATCGCCGCTGATCGGCAAACGGCCGCGTGCGGTCCGCCGTCGTGGTGTCAGACGGTGTGGGGCCTGTTCGCACTTTGTTTGCACCCTGGCGGCGGATGAGCACCGCTCAACCGCGTCGCATGAGGATCGTCAGGCCTGCCCCGCAAGCTCACGAAACGCGACAGCGGCCTGCTCGCGAGCGGCCTCGTGCGCGCTCACGGCAGCCTGGGCGATACGTCCGCGCCTGCGCACGAGCAAAGGCCAGCGCTCGTCACGGTCAACGAGGACACGCCCCTCGCCGAGAACCTGAAGAACGAGCAAGGGCGCGCTCTCGAGGGCGCGGCGGAGTCGGGCGACATCGACATCGCGACCCACGGCACGCTCGAGCCGCACCGCGAGGCCACTGGCCGCGCCGGGCACTTCGGCGCTAAACTCGACCAGCACGTCAACATCCGAATCGCGGCGGTCATCGCCGCGGGCCATGGAGCCGTACAGGACCGCGAGCCTGACATTGGGCTCGGTACGCAGCGCGCTAGTCAGCGCGCGCAGCAATCCCCAGTGGGTGCGCAAGTAGTCGAGCTCGCCCTCGGCGAACTCCAGCTTGCGCGGCCCTGGCCGGCGACACCGGATGGCCCCGCGCTCGGCGGCGCGCCTCAGTGTGCGCTCGTCAGCTCCGATCTCGCGCGCGACCGTAGGGAGAGGACTCCTCATACTCTTAGTATAGAGCCCGTATGACCGTTACGCGGGATGTGTTCGCAGCGCGAGCCGCTCCCTCACGCCGCCCGAACGCCCTCGAGCGGTGGCCCGAGGTCGCCGTCGAGGAGATGGACGTACGTCGCCAGCGTGAAGGCCGGGGAGTGGTGACCGAGCCATCGCTGTACCTGAACCGCGTTGCGGCCCTCGGCGAACAGGAGCGTGGCGCACGTGTGGCGGAAGGCATGGAACCCCACCCATTCCAGACGTGCCTGCTCGCGCGCCGGCAGCAGCACACGTCGACGTAGGTTGCCCACGTGGAGGAACTGCCCGTTGCTCGCGGACCACACGAGGTCCTCGTCGCCGGGCCACTCGGTCTCGCGGCGACGCTCGCGTAGGGCGGCGGCGAGAGCGCGGTCTATCGGCACGTCGCGGCGGGCGTAGCGCGACTTCGGAGGACCCAGCTTGCCTCGCACGACACCGCGCCGGACCTTCACGTGCGGCGTGTCTCCCTCAAGTTCGACGTGGCGCCACTGGAGCCCCACGGCCTCGCTGATGCGCAGACCCGTGACAGCGAGAAGCCAGAAGAACAAGCTCCACTTCTCCGGCAGCGACGCCAGCAGCTTAGACAGCTCTTCGCGCGTCATCGCTTTGACCTCGTCGTCCTCCGAGTCATCCGCCGTCGGCCGATGCGGCAGGTCCACGTCGCGCGCCGGGTTGGAACGGATGAGCCCCTCCCTGGTTGCCGTCGCCAGGCACGCTCGCAGAGGCCCGACGACGTTTTTGACCGTCTTGTCGGCCAAGACCCTGCCCTGCTCGTGCTCGTCGCACAGCCACGCGACGAACGCCGCGATCCGGCTCGGTGTGACCTCGGTCAGCAGCACCCGGTCGGAGAAGAACCTCAGCGCGTACTGCGTCAACATCCGCCGATACTCGTCTCGTGTCGAGTCGCGGAAGCTGCGCCTGCCGCGCCCTTGGTAACGCTCGATCCATTCGAGTACGTATTCGTGCAGCGTGATCCGCGAGCGCTGCTCGAACTCGCCCCGGCCGATGTCGGCCGTCCTCGCGGCCTTCGCCCGACGGGCTTCGTCGAGGGTGCGGCAGGACTCCCACCGCTGCTTGCCGTTCACGCGGTATGAGAAGACGTACCGGCTGCCGCGCTTGAATATGCCCGGCGTGCGTGTCTTCTCCAGCTTGGCCGCCATCAGGCCCCCCTCCCGCAGATGCCCACCGTCGCCGAGGGTTGTGCGTCGCCCCCGCGGGGGCGACGCTGGAGGGCCGATCGAGCGGCCATCACAGGCTCAACTCGTCCGCGCGAATGGCTGCCCGCGATGCGCAGACGACGCGCTTGTTGATCCGGTTGACGAGCCCCGCGCCGTGCAACTCGGCGAGGGCGTCTTCGACCGCGATGCGGTCGCCGTTCTCGCGGATCAGCTCCTCGACGGTCCACGGCCGGTCCTCGGCCAGCAGCGACGACAGAACGCCCTGTGGGGTGATGATGCTCATGGTTCCTCCTTTGGTTGGAGGCCCCGGGAGGACTGCTCTGGCAAGGAAGCCGCGCTGCTGGACTGGTAGCTTGGCTGGCGTGCCGGGAGTTACAGCTCTCGGTGCCACGGCGCCCGGGTGATGTGCTCATCGCGGGCGCCAACTTGTATGTTCGGTTCCGCTAAGCTTATAACTTGGCTCGGACGTGAAGTATCCGAGCGGCACGCGACCGATGGACGACCAAAGCACAGACCCGATCGCCGACGCGCGCCGCGCCCTCGGCCAAGCGCTTCGCGAGCTGCGCAAGCAGGCGGGCCTCACGCAGAAGGAGCTCGGCTCCAGGGCGAACGCGAACGACACCTACATCTCCCAAGTGGAGACAGGGCTCCGCGACATCCGCTGGTCCACCGTCACGCGTCTGCTCATCGCGCTCGACCTGACCGTGGCGGACCTCGCCGCGGCGATCCGCCGGCAGGAACAGACGCCACGACGCTGAGTTCCGAGCACAGGCGCCGCTCGACCCTTCATCCCGAGTGGCCCTCGACGTAGGCGTCAAGGTCGTCGCGGTGCAGCAGCACGCGGCGACCGTCGCGGCGGGGGTGGAGCTTGCCGAGCGCGATCAGATCGTAGATCCGGTCCTTGCCGCAGCGCAGACGCTCGGCAGCGTCGGCGACGTTCAACCACGGAGACACCGCCGTGGTGTCCCTGGGGATGAGCGTCGCGGCGCGCTCAGCGATCTCGACAAGCTGCTCGTCGGTGAGCCTGACGGTCAACTCGATCATCGCGGGGACCCGCCTCTGATGATCTGCGTGCCGTCGGGTGTCGCATTACCGGCCATCGATGTCTATGACCGCGAGCACGCGAAAACGGACAACGACTTTGGTTCAGGGCACAGCTTCACGCACGCGCGCCGGCTCACGGCAACCGGCCAGCAAGCGTGGTCAGCCCCGTGCGGCGTCTCCTACAGCACCTTCTTCAAGTACTTCCAGAGCAAGCGGGAAGCGCAGCTGGCCGCCGGCGATGCCGCGTCACATCAGAAACGCCGTCGCTGCCGCTACCCGGCCACACCTGGGGAATCTCCGTGAGCACAAGTGGGGAGTTTTGGGTGAGCGGGCGCAGCAGCGCTCGAAGTCACTGTCGAGCCGGGGTCAAGGCCGGCCCGCAGGGCCGCCCCGTAGGGGCCGCAGGGCCTTGACGCCGGCGACGCCGATCCCTCCACCCACCCCACAATGATCGCAGTCGGCAGCTCTGCTGCCGACATAGGCGCCCATCCTCAGCGTTCCGCGCCCTGTGGTCGGATCTTCTTACGCCACCCGCGCTCGCTGAGTGGCGAAGCTGCCGGTGCTTTGCTCGGTGCTTGGGCTCGCAAGCTCGGACAGATACGTGGCACATCGACACGCTGGCTCACCCGCGGAACGCAGGCGCGGCCTCGGCGCCGACACGGACGACTCGTCCTTGTCCAAGGCGGGAGCACTCAGCGCGTGGTCCCCGGCTCTTGCAATCGTGCTCGGAGGCAGGAGTCTGGGAGCAGCTCCCGCCCGGGCCCATGGACGCGACTCCGGACTGATTCGATCTGACGGTGCAAGACGTGGCCTGGATGGTTGCCGGCTCTGATAAGACTTCAGCTTCGTTGGTGTAGTACGATCACCGCATGGCGATGCTTCGGGTCGGCTTGGCGCTTGAATGCCTGCCTGTCAGTGACGGCGCGTCCGCCGGGCTACCGTTGCCGGATCCGGAATGGGTCGAGGAGGAGTTCGCAACGCGCCACCAGCTCACCGCTCCTAAAGTCACGGCGAGTCAGGTGGAACAAGGTGGGTCGACGCGCTACCACGTCGAAGTGGTCGCCGAGGCCTCGGCTCGAGACTCGACCAGCGCTATTCGCGAGGCTCAGAATCTCGATCGCACCCTCGCCGGAGCGCGAAAGGTGATCGAGTACGGACGGCTTGAGCCCAGACATTCTTACTGCGACCTTGAGGTTCAGCTCCGCTCGCAATGGGTCATGTGTCCGATCCCGCGCCCTGAGCGCCTCGTGCCAGGCATCCCGCATGCGCCTGAGCATGTGATCTGCAGCGCGATCGAAGCCATGATGGATTTCTGTGAAGACCGGCGCGCCGCCTGGCGTGGGCTGAAAGCCTCGGTGGAGTCGGGTGGTGAATCGTTACGACTTGAGACGACGGACCCGCAGGGCGAGATCGTCGAGGCCGCCAAGGCCTTCCTCGAAGCCGCAGACCATCAGCAGCGAGCGGTTGCCGGTCCACCACCAGGTGTTCTCACATCGCTGCGGATCGGGGCCGTCGCAGTCACCAGTATCGCGCTCATGACAATTGGCCTGTCGTTCGCAAGCGCGTCATCGCTTGCCGTAGGTATTCTCGCCGCGCTTACAGTCGGTATCGCCGGCGTTGCCATGCGTCAGGCATGGCACGGGCCTTGGTCGTCGCCGACTCGCGTTCTCGCCGGAATGTCACCGATGCTGGTGATTGTTGGGTTTGCGGTCGTATATGGGTTGGTGATGGATAACTCACAGACGGCTATCACTCATTCCGGTCACCATGTGACATCTCTCGGAGATGCATTGCTTCTCTCGCTGAACGTTGCCCTGACCGGTGGCATTCCCGACCTCACTCTCACCGGGACTGTGCGTGTGGTGGTCTACATCGAGATGGTGCTGTTCATCGGCACGGTGGGTGCCAGCGTGACGCTCGCAGGACGCTGGGCCCTCCGCGAGCTAAAGTCCCTACTGGCTTCGAACAGTTGGCCTGAGCGGCGCGCAGCTGAGCCGAACTCCGGCGTATCGGATCCGGAGCTGCCACGGTAAGTAATGGGCAGCGGGTCTTAAGACGTGTCGGGCTCTGCTTTCGCGTGTGGATGCGAGCGCACCCGCGAAGACTGCTTACGCTTGTGCACAGATAAGGACGAATCTGAAGCGCGCCGACTCAGGATCGGCACACGTCCGCTTGTGCCGGATGAAGCGCAAGCGCCGGCGTCGGTGAGATCCAGAGTTGCGCATCGGACGAGCCGCGAGCGCGGGGATCGCGCCTTGGATCACCACCGCTTTCTGCCGGGAGCGGGAGCTGGCTACGCCCTTGAGAACGGTCGGGCAGCCGGGCGGCTACTCTCCCGCCCACTCGGCGGGTGGCGCTCCGGGCTTCCATGCCTTGGTGACGCCGCCGCCCTCCTGGCGCAGCGTGTGGGCGTAGTCGGCGAGCTGGGTGTGGAAGGCGAGCTCTTCGCGCGGGTCGATACCGGTGTCGTCGAGCTCTGAGCGCCATACGGCCAGCGCGCACAGCGTCTCGGTGTGCGCCTCGTCGGTCCACCAGCCGTCTTTGAGGTGCGCGAGTATCCGGGGGTAGCGGCCGTGCAGCGCGACGATCTGTCCCCACATCTCCGCGCGCCAGTCGGCGCTCCCGCCCCATGGCTCGAGCCAGCGTGCCCGCTCACCGTTCTTGCCGGCGACGAGCACGGGTGCTTGTCTGTGCGGCCTGACCTTGCCGTCCTTGGCGGCCTGCGCGACGCCGCGACGGACGAATTGTCCGGCGAGCGTGGATGGCGGTTCGCCGGCGGCGGCGGCGAGCTCTGCGAGCTGGGTGGCTACGGGGTCGGGCAGGACTACCTGGATCTTGTGGCTCATCGTGTTCGCTCCGGTGCTCGTGGTGGTTGGACGATGCGGTACAGGGTGCGGGCGATTCCTGGGAGTCGTGTCCGGCTCGGCGCGAGCGTGCGCCCGAAACCGGGTCCGTACTCGGGGTCGGGCAGCTCGGGGTAGGCCAGCGACGGCGTCTGCGCGTGGCTGCGGCGCATGTTCGCCGCGAGGCGGGAGATGCGGTCGGTGTCGTGCCCCTCGACGCCAAGGTCCTCGCGCGAGACGAACCAGGCGGTGCCCTCGCGGGCGCGGGACGCCTCGACGTAGGCGGGCTCCTTGGCGGCCTGCCAGCCTCCCGAGACGACCAGGGTGCGGGTGACGGTCGCGCCCTGCGCGCGGTGGATGTGCTGCGCGTACCCCAACCGAACTCGACCGAGGTCCTCGCCTGCCAGTGTTCGCTGCCGGCCGGTGACGTCGAACTCGACGAGCACCTCCCCGGCTCCGGTGACGTCGAGGACTTCGCCGCGGCTGCCGTTCTCGATGCGCTCGACGCCCGGCTCGTGGTGCTGGTCGATCATCGCCACCCGGTCGCCCTGGCGGACGCCGTAATGGACACCGGGCACCTGGATCTCCAGCTCGCCGAGTTCCCCGCGTTGTGCGCGGTAGTGCTGGGCGCGGGCGTTGAGGCGGTGGATCTCCTGGTTTGAGGCGTCGGAGATCAACGCCACCTCGCTCGGGTCGTGGGTCTCGGTGAGTGCCGCCCAGCTCTCCACGGCTTGCTCGACGGCCTCGTCGCGGGTGTCCGCCATGTGCAGCTGTCCGCGTGCGTGGTAGTGGGCCATCGCGCGGTCTGAGCGTCCGGCGCGCAGGTCCGCCCACGCGCGCTGTTCGTCGGGATCGAGCGTCCGGCGGATGTTTGAGAGCTGGGCGCTCGGCGCGATCAGGGCGAGGCGGTCGAACATGCCGCCGGCGCCGATCGAGGGGAGCTGTGCGCCGTCGCCGATCGCGACGAGCTTCGAGCCGGTGTGCTCGACGACTTCGGTGAGCCGGTCAAACCGGTCGGTGTCAGCCATACCAGCCTCGTCAAAATAGATCGTCGTGTGCTCACCTATGGCGAGTTGCCCGCGCTCCACGCGCGAGACGAGCGCGTCGAGCGTGAGCGTCTGGCCGGCGAGCGCGGGGCTGTCGTAGCCCAGGCGCTGCGCGGTCGAGCCCGACACCGCGATCCCGAACGTCTCATGGCCCGTCAGCTGCTCGGCGCGAGCGGCGGCGTCGATCACCACGCCCTTGCCGGTCCCGGCAGGCCCCACCAGGATCGCGCCGCGCTCGGGGCCGGTGATGAGCGCCAGGGCGTGGGCCTGCTCGTCGCTCAGGCGTCCCCCGATCCGCTCGGCCACCTGATCGCCCGCGAGGGCGCGGGCCCTCTCACCCACGTCCCTGCCGCCCTTGTTGGCGAGCTGGGTGAAGCGCCGCTCGATCGCCTGCTCACGCGCACGGACCGTGAGCGTCGTCATCAGCCCGCCCTCCAACGACAGGATGCGCCGCTGCACGATCATCTTCTTCGAGACAGCGAGCGCCTCGCGCGGAGAGAGCTCGCCGACCGACTGCTCCAGCAGGACGGCGCGCAGCTCGCTCGCCTGGAACGTCGCGGCGCGCTCGGTGAGGCGCTCCTCCACACGATCCTCAAGCGGACGGTCGGACGTTGACGTAGGGGTCGCTTCGCGTGCTCGCGCGGGCTCCTGGCCGGTGAAGTCGTAGCGCGCCGCCGTCTCGTTCCAGACCTCTCGCAGGTCGGCCTGGGTGACGAGCACCTTCGCCTTGCGGTTCTCGAGTTTGAGCTGCCGCAGCTCGCCGCGCTCGGGGGCGCGACCCCACTTCGCGCGGAAGCGCTCCGCCGCACGCGCGACCTCACGGCTGCGCTTGGAGAAAGCGTCGAGCAGCCCGCGCGGCACACCGGCGATCTCGAAGTAGCGACCCTGCCTGCCGGTCCTTGACTCGATCCGGTAGCCGCGCTGGGCAAGCTCGTTCGCGAGCGCCGAGCGGTAGTAGGCGCCGAGCTCTCGCGCCGAGCGGAAGATCGGCCGAGAGGCGACCGCGACGATCCGTCCGTCATCGCGGATCGCGCTGGTGACCACGACATGACTGTGCAGCTGCGGGTCGGGCGCGTCACCATCCATCACGCCCCGGGCCGTGGTGTGCCGGTACTCAGCCGCGATCAGATCGACGGCGTGCTCCTCGACGACCTGGCCGCCGTAGCGACGACGCACGATCGGCACGGCCTCTGTCAGGTGAGCCATCGCCTCGAGTACGGCGGCGGCGTGCGCTCCCTCCATGTCGCGGCGCTGGGACTCATCCCCGAGCGCCCACATCGCGGACACCGACTTCGGTGCGCTGAACGTCAAGTCGATCCCGCCGCCGCGTCCACCCCCGGCGCCCTGCGGCCGCAGCCATCCGCCGGTCCGCGGATGGCGTCCCTCCATCAGCGCGATGAAGTCCCAGCCCTCCACCGCGCTCCCCTCGATCCCCAGTCGCGCGAGCGTCTCGGACGATGCGACCCACCGGCCGGGAGCCTGCGTGGGCTCCCCCTCGGGGCTCAGGTAGTAGTCCCCGCGCTCGGGCGCGACCGTCTTTGACTCCAGGTAGCGGGCGTACCCGGAGGCTTTGGCGGCGCCGATGCTGGCAGCGGTCATCATGCTGTTAATGACCGCGAGCCCGCTGAAACGACCAACGAGTTGCACAGCGCTCACACAGCGCTCGCTTTGGCGTGCATCTGGTCTATCCGGGCTTGACGCTGCGCGACGGCCGCGCGAGCCTGTGAGCGTCAGCGAGCGGCGAGCGATCAGCCCGAAGGGCTGCAAGGCCGGAGCGCAGCGCCAGGGACGGCGGGAGAGCTTCGCCGCGACGAGCATGAGCGGCTTCTGTATGCGACGGAAACGGTGTGCGGTGGCGCTCCTACACGTGAGACCCCGGTGACGCGGCGGTCTACGCGATCAGTCACTGTCATCCGGGTCACGCGGCACCTTTTCGTAACGCCATCCCGCCGTCCTCGCGTGCTCATCCCTCCAGTGTTCGGCAGTTGATCTGTCCGAGGTGACGGCAGACGACGTCCGGCACGTTGGGCAATAGCCCCAATATCCGACGTAGTCCATCAGCGGACTGATGGCGCCGCGGATCGTGTCCCACCTGACTTCGGGATTGTGGTAACCGGTTTGCACTCGGATCGTCTTGAAGTGCGCCTTGTCGTACCGCACCCATATCGAGCGCGAGACAAGCCCGACGATCACGGCGAGTATGACCAGGAACTCCCCAGCGCCAAGAAACTCCCCTGAGCTTGACTTGCCGGGTAGCACGGCGATCAAGGAGAACGCGACCACCACGGCGTAGGCGTACCACAGCCGTAACCACGGCTTGTCCCAACCCGGCAGGCGACTCATGGTGCCCCCTAACGTGGCGTGCCAGTTCAACGGAATCGTACACCCAGACTCCCGCAGGCCACCTAGAGAAGAGGCAGCATACGATCAAGCCCCGCTACGGGACTACTCCCAATCCCAAATGTCCTCGCCGCAGGATCGGCCCGACCCGTCATTGGCCTGGATAACACCTCCACGCTCGCTCAACAAAGAGCGCGCAAGGGTGCCAGCCACCCCCGACGTAACGATGTGCTGTAGGCCGTCAGCTAGTTGCTATCCTACCGGAAGTTCCATAGGAAGTCTGATAGGGTGTTTCAAGAGACGTAGAGAAACCGACCATGACCCGACGCAGCGCTGCCCATCGCATACCCGCCGAGCACGTCCCATCACCCGGACGCCCTGATGCGCTCTACTCGCGCATCGTCGAGGAGGTCCGCGACAGTGGCCTGAGCACCGCCGACATCGCGCGCATCGTCGGCGTCGCCGAACGCCAAGTGCGTAACTGGACCTCCGCCAGCAACGCTCCCAGCGGACGCAACCGCGACCGGCTGCTGGAGCTGCACTACGTGACGCGCCTGCTGCGCGATGTCTACACGCACGAGGGCGCCGAAGTCTGGCTGCACGGACGCAAGCGCAGCCTCGCCGGCCAGCGTCCCGTCGATCTGCTAGCGCAAGGCTCCTACGAGGAGGTCATCGACGCGATCGAGCGGCTGCACGCGGGGGCGATGTGAAGCGCGATGAGCTGCTCGCCGCCATCTCCGGCCTGGACCCGATCCGCGTAGAGGGCACATTCGAGCGACACACCTCGCTGCGCTGGGATGAGCTGAGGGGAAGCGCCGCCGGTGGGCGCTGGGGCGCCCGACGCGCCTACGAGGTCCTTTACCTCGGACGCCCGCGCGAGAGCGTTGTGATCGAGGCCTACCGCCATCTCGTCGACGACGAGCTCGACGACGCCACAACGCTCGCCGCAAGCGTCGTGGAGCGACGCCTCGTCACCTGCAGGGTCGACATACCCAACATCCTCGACCTCCGACCGGCGTTCACCCACGCGACGCTCGCGCTCACCGACTCCCAGCTCTTCTCCGAGGTCGGCGACTACGCCGCCTGCCAGGCCGTCGGAGCGGTTGCTCACCAGCTCGGCCTCTGCGGACTGATTGCGCCGTCAGCGAGCAAGCGCGGCGAGACACTCGCCCTGTTTCCCGCCAATCTCCCAGGCAAGTATGTACTCGAAGTTACCGTCAGCGACATATGGCGAGGACTCCCACCCGACCCGCGGCGGCTGCGGCTCGTCGAGGAGGCTGGATGAGGTGAGGTCACGGGAGGCCGCCTCAGCCCGGCCGGTTTATCGGCCACGGTCGAGTTGTGGCTGCGCTCGATCCGGCTCACGCGCTCTACCCCAGGGACGACCGCGTTCGCTCGCTCGCGGGGCGCGCCAGCGCGACGCTGCGTCTCGGTCTACTCGAAAGACGTCGTCGAGGCGGGCGCGCAGCTCGATGAAGCCCGGACCTCGTGAAGGGATGCCCCAGAGCATTGAGGCGAGCGTGTAGATGTCGCCGCCGCGGGGTTTGCCGTCGGGCGTGGGGCAGCCATAGCAGGCCCAGCCCCGCTCCGGCGTGTCGTAGACGTGCAGGCTCGGGGTGCTGTCGGGGTGGAAGGGGCAAGCGATCTTCCCGTCCGGGCCGGGCGCGAGGCCGGTGAGCAGGCGAATGTAGTGGGCGGGCTTGACCCGCTGGAGAGGATCGTCGCGGCGATGCTCTCGCGCACGGCGCTCTGCGCGCGCGGGGGATCGCTCCAGCGCCGGGAGGACGCTGAGCAGCTCGGCGAGCGTGTAGTGGGCATCCGGTCGATATGCGACCAGGCTGACCGGTCGCGGCGGGTCGTGCTTGTGGTTCAGGGTGCCTGGTCTCAGGATGCGCGCGACATCGACGCACGCGGGATCACCGCCGAGCAACCGTGCGATGCGACGGTTCGCGCTCTCGACCTGTTGGCTTGGCGTGTGTTCGTGCAGCCGCCAGTAGAGGTGCAGGTGGTCGGGCGTGCCGGAGGCGACCTCCATCGTCGGCGGGTACTCGAACTTCGCGAGGTCGCGCTGCATGCCCGAATGGTCCCTGTCGATGTAGAGCATGTGCGAGCCGCTGATCGCGTGCTTGGTGCCATCGCGTTGACCGTCGCTCAGCGCCACGCCGACATAGACATCTGCCCGAGATGCGAGGCGCCCGATCAGATGCGCGGCTTCGCTCGTTCGCTGTGCGGGGACGAACCGCCGACTCATCCTCTGCTCGCCTGTGGTCCAGCGGATGTCGAAGAACCGGCCGGGTGCCGGCGAGGGCCCCGCGAGCAGCCGCAGGTAGGCGAGCAGATCGCGTGAGGGCTCTGGCTCGCCGATCTTGTTGACGGGAAGGCTCGCGCTCATGGTGGATGTCCGCGTCCTCGCCCTTGCGGTCCGTGCCCCCGCCGTCGGGAGCACGGACCGTGCGGGTGCTCTCGTCAGGCCGCGACGAGCTCTCTGACCTTGGATCCCCGCTCGGGCTGGAGCTCCTGCTCGCTGCTGCGCGGTGTGAGGAACTCGACGGCGTCCGCGATCACGCGGTGCTCGTGGCGCTTGCCCGTGTCGGCATCCCATTCGCCGTACTCGATGCGGCCGTCCACCGCGATCTTCGCGCCCTTGGTCAAGTACCTGGCGCACGCTTCACCGGATGAGCCATACACGCTGAGGTTGATGAAGCCGACCTCGCCGCGGCGGCCCATCCCGCCTACCGCGAGGCGCATCTCGCAGACGCTCGTGCCGGTCGGCAACGCGCGCAGCTCGGGGTCGCTGGTCAACCGGCCGGTGCAGATGTACTTGTTGACGTTCATTTCAGGTTCCTCCTGTTGGTTGTGGGTGGAGCGGTTTCCCGCGCGCCCTTTCGGTTATTGACCGCGACCCACGCCAGACGACCAACGAGTTCTCAGAACGCCCAATTCAGGGGACGACACGCCAGCGGGCAGCCGCGCCGACGGTGGCGGCCTTCTCAAGTCGTTGGTCGTTTCCGCCCGTTCGCGGTCAGTAACGGGTGATGAGACGCACAGCACCCCCCACTCCGCCCGCGAGGTCACTGCTGTGAGGGTTCACGCGGTCGGACACCGGCCCCTGGCGAGGCTGCTGGTGTGCGTCGCGGGCGTCGGTCTGCTCGCGCTCGCGCTCAGCGGCGTTCTCGCGTGGTGCTGGACCCAGGCCGCGTGCCTGCTCGAACTGCACGGCCCGATGCGTTTGCGCAGCAGCGATGCCGCACGCGCGATGTGGCACTTGCTGATACGTGGCGGATGGGGCTCTCCCGCGCACTCGTTCCCGACGCGTGCCGAGCGCCAGAGCGCGCCCGGCGCGTGGGCTTACGCGCTCCTCGCCATCGGTTTCTTCGCGCTTCTGACCCGAGCGGGCCTGCATTTCTATCGGCGGGTGCGTGCGTTGCGCGCCGGGTCGCCTCTCGGTCGGGATCAGCGCACGATCGCTCGCCACGCGCTCGACCGTGGCTGGGTGCGATCGAGGACATGGGCGTTGCCCTCAGACCTGCGGCGACTATGGGTACCGGGTCCGGTGTCGGGTCGCCCCTACCTGGGCGTGATCGGCAGGGTGCCGGCGCGGATGCTCGCGGCGGAGGCAGAGGTGCAGCCGATGGTCGTCGCGCCTCCCCGTGCGGGGAAGTCCAGCGGGTTCGTCGTGCCGTGGCTGCTCGACCACGACGGCCCGGCCTTGGTGTTGAGCACCAAGCGCGACGTCTATGACGCGACCGCGTCCCACCGTCGCGGCCTCGGACGTGTGTGGGTCTATGACCCGTTCGGGGATCAGCGCAGCACAGGGTTCACGCCATTGGTCCCCGCGCGCACGTGGACCGGCGCGATCCGTGCCGGTGAGGCGCTTGCCTCGGCGGCGCACCCGGACCAGGCGAACGCCGCGAACGAGTTCTGGGACAAGGAGGCCGCCTCCATGCTCGCGCCCTTGCTGCACGCCGCCGCGCTCGCCGGGACGGGCATGAGCGAGCTCGTGCGCTGGCTGGACGCGCGGGACTTCCAAAGCGCCGTGAGCGTGCTTCAGACATCGGGCGCCGCGGCCGCGGCCGACCAGCTGGAGGGGGTGGGTCGTCGTGACGAGCGCAACCGCGAGACGACCGTCATGTCCGCGCTGAACCTGTTGCGCGCCTACCGCTACCCCCAGGTCGCCTCCTGCGCGCAACACGACCTGACACCCGAGCGGTTCCTGGACGGCAGGGCGAACACGATCTATGTGGTCGCCGCCGGTCACGACCAGGATGCGCTGCGACCGGTGATCCTCGCGCTGCTCGCCGCGATGTACGAGGCGGCGATCGTCAAGGCCCGCACACACGGAGCGCTCGACCCGCGCCTGTTCATCCTGATGGACGAGGCGGCGAACATCGCGCCGGTACGCAACCTCGCGCCGTGGCTGTCGCAGTGCGGGGACCACGGGATCGTGATCGCGACGATCTGGCAGTCGATCGCCCAGATCGACCAGCGCTACGGACGCGCCGCCCGCGACGCGATCTGCGCAGCGTCGACGGCCCAAGTGTTCCTGCCGCCGCTGGTGGAGCCGACGAGCACCGGGTATTTGACGGAGCTGCTCGGCGAGGAGCCGGTCGCCAACGCCTCGACCTCGACGGGGTACTCGGGACAGACGCTCAGCAGCGCCCATCGCAAGACCGGTCCCGCACCGTGGCTCAGGCAGATCGGCCGCGGCCGCGCGATCCTCGTCTACCGCGACCTGCCGCCCGCGATCGTCCGTGCGCCCGGATGGTTCGAGGACCCACGGTTCGCGCGGTACACCCGTCTGCTCGCAGCACGCCGCCTTACCGCAATGCCGACCTGAGCCCACGGCATCGCGCCGCCGCGTGCCTGCGTCGCGTGGGATGCGCGAGCGAGTCGGGAGTCGGGTAGGACTCTCGGAGCTGTCGGGTAAGCCCGGCACATTGCTGTGCCGGGCTCCCCTAAGAACCGGTTATGTGAATCTCAACATAACCGGTGGTATGTGCAGCGGCCGATTATGTTGAGTGCGCGGTCAGCTGGCTGCGTTTTGCCTGCTGAGCACGATTTCGGGTGGTGATGCGCTCAACATAATCATCAGAGGTTCTCGAGGAAGGCGAGGAGCGCGTCTGGTGGTCGGTATCGTCCGGGCTTGGCGCCGAGCGGCGCGGTTCGTGCGATGGCTCGTTCCTTGAGTGCGGGGTCGGCGTGCTCATAGATGTGGGTGGTCTGGGTGCTCTCGTGGCCGAGCCATAGCGCGATCGTTGTGATGTCGACGTCCTTGGCTCTGAGGAGCATCGCGTTGGTGTGCCGGAGCGTGTGCGGGGTGACGCGCTTGGCCTTCAGCGACGGGCAGCCGGCCGCTGCCGCGGCCGCGTGCTTTGAGACCAGCAGCCCGACGGTGTGTCGGTTGAGCGGCTGGCCTTGGCGGGTCGGGAACAGCGGGTCCTCGGGCTCGCCGCGGCGCTCGGTGAGCCATTGGCGCAGAACCGCGACGGTCTCGGCGGTCAGGGTGGTTGAGCGCTTCTTTCTTCCCTTGCCCGTGATCCGGATGTGGGCGCCCGTGCCGAGGTGAACATCGCCGACATGCAGGCCGACGAGCTCTGAGACGCGCACGCCGGTCTGGATCATGAGCACCAGCAGCGCGTGGTCGCGGCGGCCGAGCCAGGTGGCGCGGTCGGGTGCGGCGAGCAGCGCCTTGATCTCGGCGAGGTCGAGGTAGCAGACGGTGTTGCGCTCGTGGCGCTTGGTCGGGATCGCCATCACCCGCGCGATCGTGTGCGCGTGCTCGGGATGCTCGAGCGCGGCGAACCGGTAGAACGAGTGGATCGCCCCGAGCCTGGCGTTGCGGGTGCGGGGGCTGTTGCCTCGATCCTTTTCGAGATGGTTGAGGAACGCGCCGATCAGCGGCGCGTGGAGATCGTCGATGTCCAGCTGGAACGGCTGCTTGCCGGTCTGCTCGTGCGCGAAGCAGAGGAGCAGCCTGAACGTGTCGCGGTAGGCGGCGATCGTCTGCGGGCTTGAGTTGCGCTGGTTGATCAGACGCCCGGTGAAAAACGCCTGTAGCGCGGGTGCGAGCAGGGTCATGAGAGCACCTCCGGCAGCTCTTCGAGGCGTCGGCTGATCAGCGCCAGCAGCTCGGGGACCGCCTCCAGATACCAATACGTCGACGCGGGATCGACATGGCCGAGGAAGGTGGAGAGCAGCGGCATCCGCCGGTCGATGTTCTCGCCGGCCTGCAGCCATTCCAACAGCGTGCGCACCGCCAGCGTGTGCCTGAGATCGTGCGGTCTCGGGCGCCCGCGAGCGCCGCGGCCCTCCAAGCCGATTTCGCGGATCAGCTCCGTGAATGTACGGTTGAGCTCTGAACGGGCGAGCCGCCTTCCTCGCGCGGAGATGAAGAATGCCGGCGTTGAGGGCGTGGGGAAGCGCTCGTCGCGCTGACGGGCATAGACGCCAAGCGCGCTGATCGCGCTCTTGTGCAGCGGGATCTCGCGCTGCTTCTTCTGCTTGCCCGCGCGGACGTGCAGCACGCCGTGGCGAAGATCGACGTCTTGGCGGTCGAGTGAGAGCGCCTCGCCAGCGCGCATCCCGGTCACTGCCAGCAGCCCGATCAGCGTCTGATGACGCACGGCACGCAGCGGTGGCCTGAGCTCTCCCGCGGCCGCCATCAGCGCCACGATCTCTTCGTCGGTGTAAATGTGGGGTGCGATCCGCGGGCGATGCCCGGGCAGGAGGTCGTTCGAGGGAACCTCGCTCGCGGGGTCGATCGTCGCCAGATAGCGGGCGAACCCGCGCGCGACCGAGAGCCGCTGCCGCCAGGCGTGCGGGTGGGCATGCACCGGCAGCCTTGCCC
>CABEAD010000044.1_pt1 | contig 19660 bp, 18 predicted proteins | sample 3132311 | NCBI WGS metagenome assembly CABEAD01 (sample SAMEA5534342, study PRJEB31848) | metagenome | biome: tundra; feature: field; material: soil | place: USA | collected 2013-05 | depth 0.45 m
CGTCAGGCGCCGCGCTTTGCCGAGCGGGGCCTGCCGGGCGAGCGGGGATGGGTGGCGCTTAAACTGAAGCTGCTCGCCGACGTCGGTCTCGTGGGGCTGCCGAACGCAGGTAAGTCCTCGCTGCTCTCACGGCTGACGAGAGCGGCCCCGAAGGTCGCGAGCTATCCGTTCACGACACTCGCTCCCGTGCTTGGCGTGCTGGAGGGCGAGGAGCGCCAGCTCGTCATCGCAGACATCCCCGGCCTGATCGAGGGGGCGAGCGAGGGCGCGGGGTTGGGCCACGACTTCCTCGCGCACGTCGAGCGCACGAGGCTGCTCGTCCACGTGCTCGACCTCGCTCCTGAGCTGTCCTCGGGCGAGGATGCGGACCCGCTCGTCAACCACGCCACGATCGAGCGGGAGCTGGCCGCACACGACGAGCGCCTCGCGCGTCTGCCGAGGGTGCTGGCGCTCTCAAAGGCCGACCTCGTGCCTTCTGAGCGTGTGGATCAGGAGGTGGCGCGTTGGTCGCAGCGGCTCGGAGGAGATGTGCCGGTTGTTGCGACGTCCAGCGCCACGGGCGCGGGCGTCGATGGGCTCGCGGCGGAGCTGCTGCGGCGTGTGCCCCCACTCGCTCAGGCAGGGCCGCCGGGCGTGGGTGGCGGCAGGGCGGACGAACGCGGGGGGGCCGCGGATGGCGAGCTGGAGCTCGCCGAGCACATGGTGTTCCGTCCGGCGGGTCCGAGTGGGTTCGTGGTCGAGCGTGTCGCCCCGGGCTCGTTCGCCGTGCGGGGCAGGGGCGTGGAGCGCCTGCTGGCGCGCTATGACGCCGACAACGAGGACGCGATGGCCTACCTGGAGACGCGCCTGCGCAAGATCGGCGTTTTGCGGGCCCTTCAGGAGGAGGGGTTCCAGGCCGGCGACGAGCTGGAGATCGCGGGGGTGGCCTTCGAGCTCGATCCGGACGCGCCCGCGTAGAGCTCCGGCGTAAGCTCCAACCATGAAGCGTGTCGTCATCAAGCTCGGCTCGAGCATCGTCGCCGGCGAGGACGGGGAGCTGCGTACCGGCGTCCTCGAGCGGATCTGCGACGTTGTGGCCTCGTTGCACACAGAGGGCAAGGAGGTCGTGATCGTCTCCTCTGGGGCGATCGCCCGCGGCGTGCGGATCATGGGCCTGCCGGCTCGCCCCGGAGCGATCGAGGAGCTGCAGGCGGCAAGCGCCGTCGGGCAGGGCAAGCTGTACCGCGTCTACGACGAGCTGTTGCGCGAGCGCGACCTCGTATCGGCGCAGGTGCTCCTCACCTTCATGGACATGAGCGCGCGCACCCACTATCTCAATGCGCGCCAGACCCTGCGCAAGCTGCTCGACTGGCGGGTGGTGCCGGTCATCAACGAGAACGACACCACCGCCACCGATGAGATCTCCTTCGGCGACAACGACTTCCTCGCGGCGCAGGTCGCGATCCTCACCGCCGCCGATCTGCTCGTGCTGCTGACGGACATCGATGGCCTGTATACGGCCGACCCACGCCACGACCCGGACGCGCGCCTGGTGAGCGAGGTCTCGGACTTCGAGTCGCTGGAGGGGATCGAGGTCGGTCACACGACCTCGCCGCTGGGGTCGGGAGGGATGCGCTCGAAGGTGGTGGCGGCCGACATGGCGACCGCGGCCGGCATCCGCGCGGTGATCTGCAACGGCGTTCGCGACGGCGCGCTGCAGGCGGTTCTCGCCGGCCACATGGAGGGGACGAGCTTTCCTCCCCGCGCGGCGCGCTATTCGTCTTTCAAGCTGTGGCTGCGCTATGCCAAGCCGAGTCACGGCACGCTGCTCGTGGACGCGGGCGCGGCGCGTGCCGTGCGTGAGGAGGGCACGAGCCTGCTGCCGGTTGGCGTGGTCGACGTGCTCGGCTCCTTCCAGGCCGGCGATGCGGTGGAAATCGCCGAACATGCTCCTCCGCCCGCCCGCCCTGACATCGAACTTTCGGGTAGCGGTCCCCTGCTGGGCAAGGGCATCTGCAACTACTCGGCCGATGAGCTGCGCCGCGTGAAGGGCCTGAAGTCCAAGGCGGTCCAGGAGATCCTCCCGCGCGCCACCGAGGAGGCGGTCCACCGCGACTACATGGTCGTAGAACGTCTTTCAAAATAGGCGGTGCGTCCGGGGCGTTCATGGACCAAGCTGGGCGACGCGGGACGTTGAAGCCCGTGCTGGTGGCACGGGCAAGACGGCACGTGGCGATCCAGCGCCGTGTACAGGGGCGCATCCGGGCGTGCCGATCTTTTTGAAAGACGTTCTTCAGGTTGACCGGCCGGATTCGTCTCACGCGCGGGCCGGCGGCCACGTGGGTCACGCGTGGACCGCTGGCGTGCGGGCGGGCTGTCGTACCCTGTAGGGCCATGGCCACCACCGTCTCCTCCATAGCTGACATCTGCCTGCGCGCGCGTGCCGCGTCGAGGCGACTCGCTGCCACCGACACAGCCACCAAGAACGCTGCGCTCATGGCGATCGCCGCCGCGTTGCGCGAGCGCGTGGGGGAGATATTGAGCGCGAACGAGCGCGATCTGCAGGCGACCGATCGAAGATCGGCCAGCGAGAGCGATCTGAGTGAGGCTCTGCTCGACCGGCTGCGACTCGACGAGGACAGGATCGCCGAGATCGCGCGGGCGGCGCAAGCGGTGGCCGCTCTGCCGGACCCGGTGGGAGAGGTGATCGACGGCCGTCGTCTCCCGAACGGCTTGGACGTGCGCAAGGTGCGCGTGCCGCTCGGCGTGATCGCGGTCGTCTATGAGGCGCGTCCGAACGTCACGATCGATGCCGCGGCACTGTGCTTGAAGTCGGGCAATGCGATCGTCCTGCGCGGCTCCTCCACGGCGGCTCACTCCAATGCGGTGCTCTCGTCGATCGCCGCGGAGGCCGCCGTGGCGATCGGGCTCCCGGATGGGTGCATCGGGCTCGTGGCGGGCGGTGGCCGTGAGGAGCTCGCCGAGCTCGCCACGCAGGATGGCGTGGTCGATCTGCTGATCCCGCGCGGTGGCGAGGGCTTGAAGGCCGCGCTCAAGGAGGTGGCGAGCGTCCCGGTGATCTATGCGGCGTCGGGCAACTGCCACGTGTACGTCGACGCCTCGGCCGACTTGGAGGAGGCGGTCGCGATCGTGCTCAACGCCAAGACTCAGCGTCCCGGGGTGTGCAACGCCGCCGAGACACTGCTCGTCCATGCGGACATCGCACCCGTCTTCCTGCCGCGCGTGCTGTCCAAGCTGAGCGCCGCCGGGGTGCAATCCCGTGTGGACGGGCGTACCTTCGAGCTGGCCGGCGACGCCGCGTCTGGGACGATCCCCGCGGTCGAGGAGGATTGGGACACCGAGTACCTCGCGATGACGCTCGCGGTCGCCGTGGTGGACTCCGTCGAGCAGGCGATCGAGCACATCGGCCGTCACGGCTCCGGGCACTCGGAGGCGATCGTCACGAAAGACACATCGTCCGCGCGCGCATTCCAGCTCGGCGTCGATGCCGCCTGCGTGTATGTCAACGCCTCCACGCGCTTCACCGACGGGGGAGAGTTTGGGATGGGGGCGGAGATCGGCAACTCCACGCAGAAGCTCCACGCGCGCGGGCCGATCGGACTGCGTGAGCTGTGCACCTCCAAGTACCTCGTCGAGGGCTCCGGCCACGTTCGCGTCTGAGGGGTTGGGGCCGGCGGCGTCCTCCGGTGTGGGGTCGGCGTCTTCGGGCGCGGGGCCGGCGGCGTCTTCGGCGCGGCGCATCGGGATCCTTGGGGGCATGTTCAATCCGCCCCACCTCGGACATCTCGCGCTCGCGCGCGCGGCGGCTTCCGAGCTTGGCCTTGACCGCGTGCTGCTGACGCCCGTGCTCGTCCCGCCCCACAAGCCTGCCAAGTGGGACCCGGGCGCAGAGCATCGCCTGCGGATGTGCCGTCTTGCGGTGCGGCGCGATCCGCGGCTGGGGGTGTGCACGCTCGAGCTCGAACGGCCAGGCCCGTCCTATACGGTCGATACCCTGAGAAGCATCCATGCCAGCGATCCCGACGCAGAGCTGACCCTGATCGTCGGCGCCGACATGGCTCGCACGCTCGGCTCCTGGCGCGAGCCGCGCGAGATCCTGAAGCTGGCACGACTCGCGGTGGCCGAGCGCGATGGCGCCCGGCGGGGCGAGGTGCTCGACGCGCTGGGGCCTCTCCACGGCGCTGCGCGGACGGTGTTCATCGACATGCCCCCCGTCGAGGTGTCCTCCTCGATCGTTCGCGAGCGCGCCGCGGCCGGCGAGCCGATCGACGAGCTCGTGGGGCCCGATATTGCGTCCTACATCGCACAGCGGCACCTCTACGGCCGGGGCGCCGGAGGGCGAGCCGAGGCGCCCAACTCATGAACTCGCAAGAGCTGCTCACCGAGATCTGCCGCTATGCGGAGGACAAGAAGGCCGGCGAGATGGTCGAGCTCGACCTACGTGGGGTGCTCGGCTACACCGACTGGTTCGTGATCTGCTCGGGCAACACCGGCCGCCAGACGAAGGCGATCCACGACGGCATCCTCGAGGGGCTCAAGCACGACCACGAAGTGCTCCCGAGGCGGGTCGAGGGCCTGGCGAGCGCCGACTGGATCCTGATGGACTATCTCGACGTGGTCGTCCACATCTTCACGCCCGCCACGCGCGAGTTCTACCGCTTGGAGCAGCTCTGGGGGGAGGCGCCGGCGCGCAGAGCGCAGGACGCCGCCCGCTAGCCGATTGGCATGGCGTCTTGCCCGGCGCGGGTCGGCCCGCCGCACTCCGAGCGCCGCCTCAGCGGACCACCTGGACCGGGTAGTCGAGGCTCAGGGTGAGCTTCCCCGAGGAGATCACGGCCCTGAACGTCAGCGGATATCCGACCGCCGAGGATGGCCAGGTGAAGATGTCGTGGAAGCTCCCCGTGAACCTGTAGTGGGAGCGGCGCCCCACGACCTGGCCGGCGAACAGGTACTGGTAGCGCACCTCCGCCTTGACCGGCTTGCCGGCCATTGAGACCACGAAGCTGACGGGCCAGGGACGGTTGACGTGCGGGTGGTGGGTGCTGGCGTGCATCGTGGCGGTTACGCCCTGCCAGGATGCGCGCACGACGCCCGGTGAGATTTCGGTGGATGGCGGCGTCGTCCCCGTTGACGGCGTGGTTGGCGCCGTGGACGTCTGGGTCGCGGCGCCCGTGGAGGGTCGCGTCGTAGAAGCGGTCTTCGAAGAGCCGCCTCCGCAACCGGCGAGCGCGAGGCCGAGGATTGCGAGCACCGAAGTGAGACGCGGGAGGTTCATGTCTTCATGCTCCTTGGATGCGCCCGATGCCATCGGCGAATCCTCGTCTGCCGGCGAGGATTCTAGTTGACGGTCCAGGTGGCTCCGGCGTGCAGCAGCGCTTCGAGCTCGCCGGGGCCGTTGGCCTCGCGCGCTGCCTCGATCTCCTGTTGGCTGCTCTCGCCGTGCACCGGCCGCTCCACGGCGCGGAAGACGCCGATCGGCGTCGGCTCGTCCACCTTCTGTGAGAGGTGCGCGAGCGCGAATGCCCGGCTGGGATCGGCGCAGTGGGCGTCGTGCACGAGCAGAGCATCCTCGCCGACGTCCGCGACGTCGACAATGGCCAGGCTGCCGTCCGGCCGCTGTGTCACGCCGCGCTCGCCCTCGGCCCCGAAGCGAATCGGCTGGTCATGCTCAAGGCGGATTTGATAGGCGTCCTTGGTGTCCTTGTCGGTAAGGATCGCGTAGGCTTCGTCGTTGAAGATTGGGCAGTTCTGGTAGATCTCGACAAACGCCGCGCCCGGATGTGCGGCTGCGGCACGCAGCACTTCGGTCACATGGCGACGGTCGCGGTCGACCGTGCGGGCGACGAAGCTCGCGCCGGCGCCGAGCGCCAGGGCGAGCGGGTTGAACGGCTGATCTTCGGAGCCGAACGGCGTGGACTTGGTGACCTTCCCGAGCTCGCTCGTCGGCGAGGTCTGCCCCTTGGTGAGGCCGTAGACCTGGTTGTTCAGCACCAGGATCTTGATCGGCATGTTGCGGCGCAGCGCATGAATGAGATGGTTGCCCCCGATCGAGAGCATGTCGCCGTCGCCGCCCAAAGCCCAGACAGAGAGATCGGGACGCGAGACGGCCAGGCCCGTGGCGAGCGCCGGCGCGCGTCCGTGGATGCCGTGCATTCCGTACGTGTTCATGTAGTAGGCGAAGCGGCCCGCGCAGCCGATGCCGGTCACGAACACGATCTTCTCGAGCGCCAGCCCCAGCTCGGGCAGGAACTCCTGGACCGCGGCGAGCACCGCGTAGTCGCCGCAGCCGGGACACCAGCGTGTTTCTTCACCGCTGGCGAAATCCTGCTTGGTGAGCGTGGCCGCGCCGGAGCCGTTCCCGGATTCGTGATTGTGCGTGCCGTCGACCCTCATAGTCGTTCCAGGATCTCGTGCTCGAGCTCGGCGGCGAGCAGCGGCTCGCCCTCGAGCTTCGTGAAGCTCTCGGTGTCGATCAAAAACTCGGCGCGCACGATCCGCGCCAGCTGACCCATGTTCGTCTCCGCCACCAGCACGCGACGGTAGGAGCGCAGCACCTCACCGGTGTTGGCGGGCAGCGGATTGAGATGGAAGAGGTGGGCGGAGGAGACCTTGCCGCCCTGATCGCGAACGCGGCGCACGCCTGCCCTGATCGGTCCGTAGCTCGAGCCCCAGCCGAGCACGAGCAGCTCGGCGTCATCTTCGTGGTCGACCTCAAGCGGCGCGATGTCGTGCGCGATGCCCTTGACCTTCTCCGCTCTTAGGCTGGTCATGCGGGCATGGTTCTCGGGCTCATAGCTGATGTCGCCCGTGCCGTCCTCCTTCTCGAGCCCGCCAATCCGGTGGGCGAGCCCGGCCGTGCCGGGGACCGCCCATGGACGGGCGAGGCGCTCGTCGCGCAGGTAGGGGAGGAAGTCGCCGTCCAGATTGGGTCCGTGGGCGAAGCGCGGGTCGATTCGCGGCAGATCCTCGACGTTGGGGATCAGCCACGGCTCCGAGGAGTTGGCGAGGAACGCGTCGGAGAGAAGGATCACGGGCGTGCGGTAGTCCACCGCGAGCCGGACGGCCTCGAGCGCCGCATCGAAGCAGTGCGCAGGTGTCGCCGCGGCGATCACCGGCAGCGGCGACTCGCCATGGCGGCCGTAGAGCGCCATCAGCAGGTCGCTCGCCTCGGGCTTGGTCGGCATGCCGGTCGACGGGCCGGCCCGCTGGACGTCGACGATCACCATCGGCAGCTCAAGCGCGACCGCGAGGCCGATGGTCTCGGCCTTGAGGTCCATGCCGGGTCCGCTTGTCGCGGTCACTGCGAGCTGGCCCCCGAACGCGGCGCCAAGCGCCATGCTCGCGGCGGCGATCTCGTCCTCGCCCTGAACCATGCGCACGCCGAAACGTCGCTGGCGCGCGAGCTCGTGGAGCAGCTCCGAGGCGGGAGTTATCGGGTAGCTGGCGAAGAACAGCGGCAGCCCGCTGGTGATGCTCGCCGCGATCAGCCCGAGCGCGGTCGCGGTGGTGCCGTCGACGTTGCGGTACGTGCCGGGCCGCAACGCGGCGGGCTTGACGCGGTACTGAATGTCGAGCAGCTCGGTGGTCTCCCCGAAGTTGTAGCCCGCATGGAACGCCGCCAGATTGGCCGTCAAGATGGCGCTGCGCTTGGCGAACTTCTGCTCGATCCACTCCTCCGTCACCTCCACCGGACGCGCGTACATCCAGGACAGGACGCCGAGCGCGAACAGGTTCTTTGCGCGTGCCCCATCGCGACTGGACACGCCCTCGATGCCCTCGGTGGCCCTCATGGTCATGCTCGTCATCGGTAGGCGATGGACGCGAAACTCGGCGAGACTGCCGTCCTCGAGCGGGTTGGAGTCGTAGCCCGCCTTGACTAGATTGCGCTTGTTGAACGCGTCGTCGTTGGCCACGATCGTCGAGCCACTCTCGAGCGTGTCGACGTTCGACTTCAGCGCGGCCGGATTCATCGCCACGAGCACGTTCGGCGTGTCGCCCGGGGTTAGGATGTCACGCGAGGCGAAGTGGATCTGGAAGGCGGACACGCCGCGCACCGTCCCCGTGGGCGCGCGAACCTCGGCGGGGTAGTCGGGCGCCGTCGAGAGGTCGTTTCCGAAGACTGCCGTCGCCTCGGCGAAACGCCCGCCGGCGAGCTGCATGCCGTCGCCCGAGTCGCCCGCGATGCGGATGACGACCCGTTCCTTCTCGACGATTCTCGACATTCCTTACATCCTTACATAGATCTCAGACGCGACCCGTCTCAGGGTCCCCTCCACTTGATCGAGCAGCCGACCGGCGGCGTCTGCGCCGGATCGGGCTCGCGACCGTCCAGCACCGCGTCGAGGGCGCCGCGCAGGAAGACGGCGTTCTGCGAAGGGTCGTCGTGGTCTGAGTCTGGGGCGCCGCGGTAGCGCAGCAGCCCGTCCGCGTCGAGCAAGAACACGTCCGGCGTCGTCTTCGCCCCGTAGGCGCGAGCGACCTCCTGGGACTCGTCGCGCAGGTACGGGACGCCTTCGAACTCCCCGTCTTGCACCCGGGCGCGCATCGCCTGCGGCGAATCGCGCGGATAGCGCTCCGCGTCGTTGGGATTGACCGCGAGCACGAGCACCCCGCGGTCGGCGTAGTCGTGTGCCACCGCGACTATCCGCTCATGCCACGCCAGCGCGTAGGGACAGTGGTTGCACGTGAACACCACCACCGTGGCGGGAGCCCCGCCCGGCTCGTGCATGGCGCCCTCGGTGTCCGTTAGGGCGAATCTCGGGGCGGGCTCGCCGATCGCTGGCATCTCAGGTCCTCTCGGGGTCGCGGTTGGGTCTGGCTGCTGGCAGGTTGAGTCGGTGGTGGCAGGCTAGGTCTCGGTGCCGGCAGTCCGGATTGCCGCCGCAAGCGCGTCGCGCACGTCAGCCGGATCGGGCGTCGGTGAGATGCGGCCGTCGCGACGATGGTAGATGCGGCAGGTCAATCCGAGCGGCTCGCCGTCGGTTGGCTGGATGTCAATGCCGTCGATGCGGATCGTGGGGGAGCCCACGAAATGCTCTCGCTCGGCATCGGAGTCGGTGCGGACCTCTCGCACGACGATCGCGTTCGGGTCGAGGCCCAAGTCGGCCATCGTGGCCCGCAGCTCGGCGAGCGCCTTCGGATGCGACGGGCAGCCCTCCCAGAACAGAAGCTCTATGTGCATGGCTTCACGTTATGACAGGCGCGCCCCGGGAGCACCTGCTGCCCGCCCGCGCCGACATGACGCAACGCTCGTGTCGCAATCCCGCCAGACCTTCGCCTCCAGGTCAGTCAGACTGGGCATGTGATCGAGGACTTTGAGCGTTGCTACCAGGCCGCGCGATCCAGAGGCCAGCGCTTCGACGGGTGGTTCTTCACCGCTGTCACTTCGACAGGCATCTACTGCCGGCCGAGTTGTCCGGCGATGACCCCAAAGCGCGAGAACGTGCGCTTCTACCCCTCGGCCGCGGCGGCGCAGCAGGCTGGCTTCCGGGCGTGCAAGCGGTGCCGGCCGGATGCGGCTCCCGGCTCTCCCGAGTGGGACGGACGCGCCGACGTGGTGGCGCGCGCGATGAGGCTGATCGCCGACGGTGTGGTGGACAGCGCGGGCGTGCCAGGGCTGGCGGCCCGGCTCGGCTACAGCGTGCGCCAAGTCCAACGGATGCTGGTGGCGGAGGTGGGGGCCGGGCCGATCGCGATCGCTCGCGCGCAGCGCGCCCAGACGGCGCGCGTGCTGATCGAGACGACCACTCTCTCGATGGCCGAGGTCGCATTCGCGTCCGGGTTCTCGAGCGTGAGGCAGTTCAACGACACGATTCGCATGGTTTTTGCTGCTGTCCCCACAGGACTGCGCCACGAGGCGCGCGAGGCTCAAGCTCAGCGGGCGCGCGAGACCTCATCTCACCAGACGCGCGAGGCCTCGTCTCAGCGGGACACCGCGCCGGGCGCCCTATTGCTGAGGCTTCCGTTCCGGAGGCCCCTGTGCCCGGACAACCTGTTCGGGCACCTGGCCGCGACCGCGGTCCCCGGCGTCGAGGAGGTCAAAGGCGACACCTACAGGCGCACACTGCGATTGACCCATGGGCCGGGCATAGTCGAGCTGACCCCGGCACCGGAGCACGTGGTGTGCCGCATGATGCTCTCCGACCTGCGCGACCTCACCACTGCCATCGCGCGCTGCCGCTGGCTGCTCGACCTCGATGCGGACCCCATCGCGGTCGACGAGCTGTTGCGCTCGGATCCCAGCCTGGGACCGATCGTTGAGAGCGCCAAAGGGCGCAGGGTGCCGCGCTGCGTGGACGGAGCCGAGCTGGCGGTGCGGGCGGTGCTTGGCCAGCAGGTCTCGACGGCCGCGGCCCGAACGTATGCCGCCCGTATCGTCGCCAAGCGCGGCGAGCCGGTCAAGGACCCGCACGGCGGGCTCACCCATCTCTTTCCCGCACCCGAGGCGCTTCGCGAGCTGGACCTGGCGATGCCGGCCACCCGCAAGCAAACCCTCCTCGCGCTCGTCGACGCGCTGTGCTCAGAGCGCCTGTCGCTCGACCCGGGATGCGACCGCGCCGAGGCACTCTCCGTCCTCGGGGGGCTCCCCGGCTTTGGACCCTGGACGACCCAGGTGATCGCGATGCGCGCGCTCGGCGATCCAGACGCCTTTCCCGCCGCTGACCTTGGGGTGCGCCGCGCAGCGGAAGCGCTCGGCCTGCCGTCGACGCCCGCGGCGCTCACCGCTCGCGCCGAGCGATGGCGACCGTGGCGCGCCTATGCCGTGCAGTACCTGTGGTCGGCAAGCGACCACCCGATCAACCACTGGCCACCGCTTCCAGCCGGCGAGCGCCAGACCAGGTCCGGCAAGCCAAGATCCACGCTTCGACCGACTGCACCCCAAGCCGCATGAGCTCGACCCGCACGCCACCCAAACCCAAAACCATGAAAGGCAGGCTCGCATGACATCGAGCGTCACCGCATCCCCCGCAGTCATCGCCACCACGATCGACAGCCCGATCGGCGAGCTCACTATCACCGCCGCCGCCGGCGTGCTGATCGGCGTGCACATGCACGAACAGCGACACCGCCCCACGCTCCCGCCCGGATGCGAGCGCGACGATGCCGGACTCGCGCATGTGGTGGCGCAACTGAACGCCTATTTCGCCGGCGAGCTCACCGACTTCGACATACCCATGGCGATGCACGGCACCGACTTCCAGCGCCGCGTGTGGTCCGGGCTGTGCGAGATCCCCTGCGGCGAGACGATCAGCTACGGCGAGCTCGCACGCCGGGTGGGAAGCCCCAAGGCCTCACGCGCCGTGGGGCTCGCGAACGGGCGTAATCCGATCGCGATCATCGTTCCCTGCCACCGGGTGATCGGCTCAGACGGCAGTCTTACCGGCTACGGAGGTGGCCTCGACCGCAAGGTATGGCTGCTCGAGCACGAGGCAGCGCCGCTTGGCCGCGCACGGGCCTCCGCTGCCGCGAATCTTGTCCGGGCGCTGTAACGCTGGGAGGAGTGCCGGCAAGAGAGAGATGATGTCGAAACCAGGCGACCGCCATGAGCAGCCGATTCGTGCCGCCGAGCAGCTTGAGGAGCTGTTTCGGTCGCATTACGTAGCGGTCGTTTCCTATGTGCGGCGTCGCGCGCCCGCGGAGAGCGTGGATGACGTCGTGGCAGAGACGTTTCTTGTCGCCTGGCGACGATTGGAGCACGTGCCCGCCGAGTCGCTGCCGTGGCTGTTGGCCGTCGCGCGCAACGTCATCGCGACCCAACGGCGGGGCACCCTGAGACGCCGCGCCTTGCATCTGCGGCTACAGAGCACCGCCGTAGAGACCGTCGAGCAACTGAGGGTTCAAGAGCTGGGACCCGTTGCGGCTGCTCTGGCGAGCCTCTCCGAGAAGGATCGGGAGGCGCTGACGCTGATCGCATGGGACGGCCTGCGGCCAAGCCAGGCCGCCGCGGTGCTCGGCGAGTCCCCGACCACGTTTCGCGTCCGTCTTCATCGGGCCAAGCGCCGCCTGAGACGCCTGCTCGACGAGCACAGAGAGCAAATCGAGTTGCCCACACCTCGTCCTTTGGAAGCCAAGGAGACCACCCCATGACCAGAGCCACACCTATCGCCGATGAGCAGTTGTTCGAGCTGCTCCGCGACGCCGATCCACTTGCTGCGGATATCGGTCCCTCCTCAGCCGTCGAGGGGGACCGCCTGCTGCAGCGGATTCTCTCCAGCGAGCGCGTCAGCACCCCCCGACCGGACTGGCAACGCGCCCGGCGACGGCGGCGACTGGTCGTCAGCGCGGCATCTGGCGGCGGCGTGACCGCAGCTGTTGTAGCGGCTGTCCTCGTGTTCACGGCTGGCAAGGCTCCGAGCGTCGCGTTCGCGGGTTGGAGGGCAGATCCCACCGCCGCGGCGAGCGGACAGGCGCAGGTCGCGGAAGCGGAATGTCGGCGCAACTCCGCGCTCGCATCGCTCAAGCCCACTCTTGTTGACACCCGCGGGCCATACACGTTGCTCGTGTACGCCGAGAGCTCCGGAAGCCTATGCGTCACGGGACCCCACCTCCAATCGCCCACAGGGGAACCGCCGGTCGCTCGTCTCGGCGTTTTTCTTGCGGCCTCTTCGGCGGCGGGGCGTTCGGCGGCGCAGCGACGAGGACTGCCGTACCCAAACCACCCAAACCCGCTGAACACCACCTCCGTCGCTCCCGATGCAATCCGCCGAATCGACAACGCGTCTGTGATCGCTACAACCACGGTGCCACAGGCGACGTTGACCTTCAACGACGGGCGCATCGGGGCGTACGTCACCGCCGTGACAATTGAGCTCGCCGACGGTAGCCGCGTTCGGGCGACGACTTCCCACGGCTGGTTCGCGGCGTGGTGGCCAGGAAGCGTGGAAGCTCAGAGCGCAGAAATCACAACTGCAAGCGGCACGACCACGCAGCAGCTAAAACCCGCTCCGGGATACGAAACGGCTACATCCACCGGCAGCACTGGGCATTGACAAACGCGCTGCTGCGAGGAGGGTGAGCGCCGCCCCCGATCGGGGGCGGCGCTTCACTCCCCCAAATGCTACAGGACCGCCACCGCCCTACGAGGTGGCCGACGCGGCGGGCGCCGACGGTGCCGGCCGTGACAACACCGGCAGGTGCCGTGTGACTCTCTTGCCGGATGCTTCCTTGAGGCTCACCGTGCTTGGCGTGCCGCCCGTTACCTCATACACATTGTTTGTGACAGGAACGTTCTCGGTTGTGCCGTCTGCGTTTGTCACCTTGACCGATGCGTTCCCGTTGGGCACGAGCCCGAGGACAACCGACGTGCCGGCTGCATTTTCCGTGGCGAGCGCCAGCCCATGTATTGCCGCTGCCGTAGACCCACACACGCCGCCCGGCACGTCGCCGGGACGCACAGCACCCACGATCACACATGTTTCCGTCAAGCCTGGGACGACCCACGCCGGGTACGTGCCTCCGGCGAACACCGCCGCGGATGTGTCCACGCCCGCGATCTGGCTCAGACCCAATGCGGCGGCCGCCGGCAGGGACCCAGGACCTGCACCCACCGCGGCGAGAGGCGATGCCACAGGGCTCGCTCCAGTGTGATAACCGTACTCTGTAGCAGCCACCCAGTGCGTTACCGACCCGCCGTTCCACGCCCGCGGATAGCCGTATTCCCCGCCGGGGAAATCCCTGGCCTCTTCCCCCGCGTAATACATACATTTCGCGGCCGTATAGCTTTTGCTGTTTGCCAGGTAATCGTCCACGCAGGTCTCGTGGCTTTGACCGCCAGCATCTCCTTCGTTGAGTTCAAGATGCGCCCATGCACTGCTGCCGTTAGGGGGACACGTACCACCCGGCGCCAAGTTCTGGCCGCAGTAATGGTGTTCGTATTGGAACGCCGATGCCGAGGACGGCACTACGGCTATGGCGGCCACAGCTAGCAGCGGAGCTAGCCCGACCATGAGCTTGTTTCTCATCTGCCGTACTCCTTCTTGCGGGGTTCCGGGCCTAAAGGGGACTTTCGTCCCCACTGGCCGGGACCTTGGTTTATGCGGTTCGGCTCCGGGTCGCTCCTCTTCCCAGATGATGCGCCCGGCGCCGGTCTTTCAGGGTCGCTCTCTCCGCTCGTTTCGCTACCTACGAGACGGTGAGTTCTCCATCGAGGACGCAGGCGATCTTACGCGGCTTGATGCGGAGATCAACGTCACCGAGACGAGTGATTGGCCCGTTCAGTACGATCGGCGACGAGCGTTTCTGCCCCTTTTGGACGACATCGAGGTTCCCCTTTGGCCGGACAAGAGGCGCCGGGAGAAGGTGAGTGATTAGGGGTCTGGAGGTGACCGAGTGCGAGCGGCGACACCTGGAAAATGCTCGTCGCTTGGCCGTGATTGGTAGCCTGGGCGACGAGCATCTGTTTTCTCGCTATTTGCGACCTTTTGAGTTTTGCTAGTCTCGTTCCGGCCCTTTTCCGGCCCGCTGAGAGGGGTGCCAGCGGCCCGCGTGCTCAAGCGTGTAGCACCGAGGCCAGGCCGGTGAGCACGGTGCGCGCCGATGCAGCGTCCCCGTCGATTGCGACGGCGTCGAACTCGCCGCTGAGCAGCGCTTCGCACCACGCTGGCGGGGTGGCACTGGCGCGTGCGTGCGGGTCGCTGAGTGTGAGTTCGGGCACGGTCATCCGTCCGTCGATGAGGGATACCACCACGTCGGGCCAGCCGTCCCTCCCCGGCGGCGCGTCTACGTGCAGCACGACGCGGATCTCCTCCCCGCCGGCCGCGCGCACGCGCGGGGCGAGCATCCTGGCAAGGCCGGGCAAGTCGCCGGCCATGCGTGGGACGCACGCGGGAGTCCAGCGCCAGCGCCACAGCGCCGAGCGCAGCACCACCCGTCCCAGCCGCCAGAGATCGTCGCCCGGCCCATACAGCGCCGCTCCGCGCCGTGGCGCCGGCCACCGGCGCGCCAGGCCGAGCTGCTCCAGGCGCTCCAAGCGTAGGCTCAGACCGGCGGGGGTCAGCCGCGTGGAGCGCCTCGCTCCATCCGTGCGCCAGCTGCCGTGCGCAAGCCGCAGCAGCTCGCTGAACGGCCGCAGCGCTTCGAGCAGTACGCGCATGATCGCGCGGTCCGACGGGTCGGCGACCACCTTGACGAGCGCGGCGCCGAGGCGACCGCTCTGCGTGTCGAGGCTCGCCGCCGCCAGCGCCAGCTCCTCGCCGATCTCGAGCAGATTCCGGCCGCAGTGTGTGAGCAGGTACTCCCTGTGGCGGTGGTCGTGCGCCGCCTGCCGGGCGATGAACACCCCCATCTGCGTGAGCCGGTTCACCCGCCGGTCAAATGCGCTGCCACCGAAGTCAAGCCGCGAGATCAGCTCCTCGCGACCCAGCGGGCAGTCGCGTACGGCCCGCATCAGCCCCACGGTGCGCGCGTCGGCGAGCAGCCCCAAGAATCCCTCCCCGCGGGCGGGGCCGTCGAGCGGCGGGTTGGATTGGCTGGGCAAATCGGAGCGCTTCTCTCATGGCGAGCTGCGATCCGGTGCCGCGGGCAGACGGCGCGTGCGGACCTCGGTGCCGCTGAGAGATCCAATGGTAGCGCGCAGCCGATGCGAACTATCGGTATAGGTGTATGCCTGCGGTACGCCCCGTCTCTCCACGGTGCTCCCGTCGAGCGCCGCACGCTATCCGGCTATTGGATCGATTCGGGCGTAGTGCGTGCGATCAGAATGGACTCAGATGGATGCCGCCAGCACGCCGGCCTGCTCGCTGCCGGGCGGACTCGCAATGAGCTCCGCGAGGATCGCCTGCGCCTTGAGCTCGGCACCTGAGGTGACCGGCGATCAGCGCACCCGGCGTGGTCCCGCTGGCGCCTCAACCGGGTTGTGTGCTCGCCCGCGGCGCTCACCGACAGAGCCGAGCGCTGGCGGCCGTGGCGCGCCTATGCCGTGCAGTACCTGTGGTCGGCGAGCGACTACCCGATCAACCACTGGCCGGTGCCCTCGAGTGGCAACGGCGTCGTCAATCTCGCCAAGGAGGCCGCATGAACCCAACCGCGACATACCCCACAACCATCACCACGTCCATGGACAGTCCCATAGGACAGCTCACCCTCACCGCGGTTGAGGGTGAGCTGACTGGCGTGCACATGAACGAACAGCGACACGCTCCGACGCTTCCCCCGTGCTGCGAGCGCGACGATGCGGGGCTTGCGGACGTCGTGGCCCAGTTGAACGCCTATTTCGCCGGCGCGCTCACGGATTTCGACCTGCCCATCGCGATGGAGGGAACCGACTTCCAACGGTGCGTGTGGGCGGGTTTGCGAGAGATCCCCTACGGCGAGACGATCAGCTACGGCGAGCTGGCCCGCCGGGTTGGCAGTCCGGGCGCGTCACGGGCCGTCGGGCTGGCCAATGGGCGCAACCCCGTGGGGATCATCGTTCCCTGCCATCGGGTGATCGGCGCCGACGGTAGCCTCACGGGCTACGGGGGAGGTCTTGAGCGCAAGCTGTGGCTGCTGGAGCACGAGGCCGCGCACCGACCCGGGCTCAGCGGGTCGCGCTGACGATCGGCGGTCATCCGTACGGTTCCGAACGGTTCCGTACGGATCTGCTACCATATGGCTATGGCAACGATCAAAGCTGAGGAGGTCCGGATTCCTCGCCGGGTGCGGGAGGCGGTGGCACACCACGAGGAGGTTGTGGTCGTCAACCGCGAGCGACCGGCCTACGTCATCGTCCATCCCGACGATCGTGGGTGGGCGGCTGCGTCACGTCGCGGACGGCCCTTGCGGGAGGCACTCGCCCTGCTCACGCAGGCTGCGCCGCCCGATCCCTCCTTCGCCGAGGACATGGAGGCCGTGCTCGACACCGTCGGGCCAGCGCCGGCCGATCCATGGGCACGGTCCTAGACACCACTGTCTTCATCGAGCTCGAGCGGGCCATGCGCGGGCTACCCGTCGCACGTGCCATGACAGAGGTCGCCCAGCGCTTGGAGGCCCAGCTGGGCGAGAACGAGGAGGTGGGAATCGCGGCGATCACTGCCTCGGAGTTGCTGCACGGGGTGCATAGGGCCACAGAGGAACATCGTGGAAGGCGCGAGGCATTCGTGGAGGCCGTGCTCGCGGCATTTCCGGCGCTTTCCTTCGACCTTCTCGTGGCACGGGTCCACGCGAGGCTCTGGGCCGGCCTGGCCTCATCTGGGGCTGAGGTCGGAGCCCACGATCGACTCGTCGCCGCCACCGCCATGTCCATGGGATGGCGGGTCGGAACCGCCAACATCCGTCACTTCAGCCGCATCTCCGGATTGGATGTCCTGCTCGTTCAAATGGCCTGAGCAACGATCGACTCTGGTGAGCTTCCTCTGCCGGAGGCAAACCTCGTTGCCTACGAGCAGATCTGTGTTCCCCGTGGTTTGTGCACAGACAAGTTCAGTGGAGCTAGTCGGGCTCGAACCGACGACCTTCTGGCTGCCAGCCAGACGCTCTCCCAGCTGAGCTATAGCCCCAGGATGCTCAGACGACAGTCTATCGCCTGCCCGGCCCGCCGCGTGCCCGGCGGCATCGAAGGCGGCTGGCTCCCGAGAACCGTCCGGAGGCGCCCGCTAACCTGCGCTCTCCATGAGCGAGCGCCGCTACGTGCCGCAGGAGATAGAGCCCCGCTGGCAGGCGGTGTGGGCCGATGAGCGCACCTGGGAGGTCTCCAACGAGCCCGGCCCTGGCGCGGGCGCCGGCAACGGCGAGGAGTCGACGTCCTATGTGCTCGAGATGCTGCCCTACCCGAGCGGCGAGCCGCACATAGGCCATCTGAAGTGCTATGCGGTCGGCGACGCGATCGCCCACTTCCACAGGCGCACCGGCAAGCGCGTGCTGCACCCGATGGGCTACGACGCGTTTGGGCTTCCCGCCGAGAACCATGCGATCAAGACGGGCGTGCACCCGCGTGACTCGGCCGCCACCTCGATCGCCTCATTCCAGCGCCAGTTCCGTTCGTGGGGGATCTCGATCGACTGGTCGCGCGAGCTTGGCACGCACGAACCGAGCTACTACCGCTGGACACAGTGGATCTTCTTGGAGCTGTTCCGCGCGGGCCTGGCCTACCGCAAGGAGGCGGCGGTCAAGTGGTGTCCCAACGACCAGACGGTGCTCGCCAACGAGCAGGTCGTGGACGGCTGCTGCGAGCGCTGCGGCGCGACGGTTGAAGTCAAGCAGCTGGAGCAGTGGTTCTTCCGCATCACCGACTACGCCGAGCGGCTGCTCAGCGACCTGGAGGGCATCGACTGGCCGGAGAACGTCAAGACGATGCAGCGCAACTGGATCGGGCGCTCGGAGGGCGCCGAGGTGATCTTCCGCTGCGAGGAGCTCTCCATCGACTACCCCGTGTTCACGACCCGCCCGGACACCCTGTTCGGCGCGACGTTCTTCGTGATGGCCCCCGAGCACCCCGATGTGATGCGCCTGGTGGAGGGCACCGCCCATGAGCAGCCGGTGCGCGAGTACATCAACCACGCGCTCACCGAGTCCAGCGAGGAGCGCGGCTCAGTCGAGATGCCCAAGACCGGAGTGGCGCTCGGGCGCACCGTCACCAACCCGGTGAACGGCGAGCAGATCCCGATGTACGTGGCCGACTACGTCCTGATGGAGTACGGCACCGGCGCGATCATGGCGGTGCCGGGACACGACGAGCGTGACCATGCGTTCGCGCGTGCCTACGATCTGCCGATTCGCCGCGTTATCGAGGGCGCTCCGGGGGTGGTCGGCGGCGATGCCCGCTCGGGCACCCCCCATGGCGGGGGGCAGGCAGGCGATCACGGGCTGCCGTACGCCGGCGACGGCTTGCTTGTCAACTCCCATCCCGACTTCGACGGCATTCCCAACCGCGAGGCGCTGACGGCGATCGTGCGGTGGTTGGACCGCGAGGGCAAGGGCCACGCTTCTGTCAACTACCGCCTGCGCGACTGGCTGGTCTCGCGCCAGCGCTACTGGGGCTGCCCGATCCCGATCGTCTACTGCGAGAGCTGTGGGATGCTGCCGGTGCCCGACGAGCAGTTGCCGGTGGAGCTGCCGGACGTCGAGGACTACGCCCCGCGTGGGCGCTCGCCGCTGGCGGCGGCTGAGGAGTGGGTCACGGTCAGCTGCCCCACATGCGGGGGCCCCGCGCGCAGGGAGACGGACACGATGGACACGTTCGTCGACTCCTCCTGGTATTTCCTGCGCTACTGCGACGCGCGCAACGAACATGCGGCGTGGGACCGGGCCGCGCTGCGCCGCTGGATGCCGGTCGACCAGTACATCGGCGGGGTGGAGCACGCGATATTGCACCTGATGTACGCGCGCTTCTTCACCAAGGCGCTCGCCGACCTCGGCCATCTCGACTTCCAAGAGCCGTTTCAGGCGCTGTTCACGCAGGGGATGGTCACCAAGGACGGCGCGAAGATGAGCAAGTCGAAGGGCAATGTCGTCTCGCCCGCCTCGATCGTGGAGCGCTATGGAGCGGACACCGCCCGCTGCTACATCCTGTTCGTCGGTCCGCCCGACCAGGATGCGGACTGGTCTGACGACGGCGTTGAGGGCGTTCATCGCTTCCTCGCCCGCCTGTGGCGCTTGGCGGCTGAGACGGCGGAAAGGACAGGGAAGGCAGGGCCGCATGCGGCCCTGCCCGGGGACGCACATGTGCGTCCCCGCGGGTCGGCAC
>CABEAD010000053.1_pt1 | contig 19132 bp, 19 predicted proteins | sample 3132311 | NCBI WGS metagenome assembly CABEAD01 (sample SAMEA5534342, study PRJEB31848) | metagenome | biome: tundra; feature: field; material: soil | place: USA | collected 2013-05 | depth 0.45 m
GCGTACGTCCTGCACGCCGGCCCCTACAGCCCCGGGGGATGGCGCACGGCGTAGCCTTCCAGCGGCGGCGTCGAGACGAGCCAGCGCGATGCATACGGCCCGCTGCGCCCCGCCGTGTCGAACCACATTCCGTCCACGATCATGAACGTGTGCCCGGCGTTGGCGTAGATCGTGATCCACCGTCCCGGTCCCGGATCTCCCCAGGAGGCCAGATCGCCGGAGACGAGCGGCGCCTTGAGCAGGCCGCCCGCGGCCAGCGCGTAGCTCACCGAACCAGAGCAGTCATACCCGTGGTCGATGAACGAGCCATGTCCCCCGCCCCAGATGTAAGGGAAGTCGGCGATCGCGTTGCCCCCCGCGATCACCCGCTGTACGACTTCCGGAACGCCCGAGGGGATCGGGATCGTCCCGTTGCCGCCGACCGAGAAGCCACCCGCCATCGGAGTCAATGCCTCCTGTTGCGCCGCGCGTTCCTGAGCTTCGGCGCGTTGCTCTTCGCCGAGCTCCTTGCGGATTTGCGCGTCTGACGCCGCCCCCGGGGCCACGACGGCTTCGGCGGCCACGCTCGGCGACGATGCCGATCGGTGATGCACCGAGGCCGGCACCGGGAAGCTCTTGGATTCTTCGGGGTCGCGCACCTCCGCGACCGCGACGCTCCCGGCGACCGCGGCGGTCGAGGTCTTCGTCGCCGGAGCTCTCGCGAGCGCGGTCCTGTGGGCCGGGGGAGCCGTGCGGTGAGACCCGCCGGCGCCCGTGAGCAGCACGGCGAGCAGTCCGGCGAGCCCGGCGGCCGGCAGCGCGCCGGCCAGCGTATAGCGCCACAGGCCCCATCGCGAGCCCGCTCGGAGTGTTGTGTTCGACCCGATGCTCACCTGCAACAGGCTAGCGACGCTCGCTGCCGGATCGCCCCGGTCGCGTGGCTACGGGCGAGCAGGGCCGGTTCGAGGCCGCCTCAGCTACCCTGGTCGGATGCCGGAGGAAACCACCGCCATGGACATCCGCCCCAGGAGCGTCGTCAAGCACGTCGAGCTGCGCCCGCATATGCGTCTGCTGCACGGCATGCGCCATCCCGCCAACTGGCTGCAGCTGATCCGCTTCGCGATCGTCGGGGGCACCGGGTTCGCCGTCAACCTCGCCGTCTATGCGCTCTGCGTGCACGCGCTGAGCATCCCCTACCAGGTCGCCGCGGTCCTGGCCTGGCTGGTCGCCGTGATGAACAACTTCGTGCTCAACCGCCACTGGACGTTCGACGCCTCCGCCGGGGAGGTCCGCTTCCAGGCGATCCGCTTCTTCGCCGTGAGCCTCGTGGCGTTCGCCTTCGGACTGCTGCTGCTCACCCTGTTCGTCGAGGTTGGCGGCGTGGCGAAGGTGCCCGCGCAGGCGCTCGCCGTGGCGGCTTCGATGCCGCTGAACTTCCTCGGCAACAAGCTCTGGAGCTTCCGGGCGCCGGCTTGAGCACGACCCTCCGCGCCGGTGGGCACACCGGCGCCCGGGCTCGACAGGCACCTATACTCTGGACTCCCCCCCCGTGGAGGAATGTCGTGCAGGAGATGGTCATCTACGGCGTCAGCTTCGACATGGTCGGCAAGCAGCCGATCGTCTTGCTGAAGACGGTTGACGGCAACAAGTTCCTGCCGATCTGGATCGGCCATCCCGAGGCCGCCTCGATCCTGATGAAGCTGCAGGGAGCCTCCACGCCGCGGCCGATGACCCACGACCTGCTGTGCGAGATGCTCGGCGAGCTCGACGTCAAGTGCACCCAGGTCGCGGTCACCGAACTGCGCGAGAACACGTTCTTCGCCTCTATCACGCTCAGCGTCAACGGAAAGGAGATGGAGATCGACTCGCGGCCCAGCGACGCGATCGCCCTGGCGGTGCGCTCCGGCGCGCCGATCTTCGCCGCCGAGGAGGTCATCGCCGAGTCGGCGATCGAGTTCGAGCACAACGTCGAGGAATCGGAGGACGTCGTCGAGCGCTTCAAGGAGTTCCTCGACGAGGTCACCCCCGAGGACTTCGCGGCGGGGGACTCCTAGCGACTGCGGCGCTCGGCTTCGCGCTGCTCGCGCCTGGGCAGCTCCACGATCTGAGCCAATCCCGCGTCGGCCGCCGGTTCGTCGGCCCCATCGCCCGCGCCGGCCCCCACGACGGGCTCGGCACCGGTGAGCGTGCCGAACAGGCCCACCTGCTCGCGCACGACCTTGCCGATTCGCCTGATGCCCTCCCTGATGTCCTCCTCGGACACACCCGCGAAGTTGAGACGCATCGAGGACGCCCCGCGGCCGTCGAGGTAGGCGGCGCGACCCGGCACGAACGCGACGCGCTCGCTCTCGAGCGCCCTCGCAAGCAGGTCGGTCGTGTCGATGTAGTCGGGCAGGGTCGCCCATATGAACAGCCCGCCCTGCGGGCGCGTCCACCGCGCCGAGGAGCCGAAGTGCTCGGCGAGCGCCTCGAGCATCGCGTCGCGACGGCTGCGATAGAGGTCCTTGAGCGCGTCCAGGTGCGCCAGCCAGTGCGGCTCCTCGCCGCCGCCGCTCACAGCGCGTGGAGCAGCGCTGCCCGCCCCACCGCGGGCGTCGCTGGAGGCGCGCTCTTCGAAGTAGGCCGCCACGAACAGCTGGGTGACGGGCGAGGAGCACAAGTCTGCTCCCTGCTTGCAGAGGTTGAGCTTCTCGAGCACCGGCCCGGGCGCCACCGCCCAGCCGAGACGCAGGCCGGGGGAGAGGATCTTCGAGAACGTGCCCAGATAGATGACGAAATCGGAGGCCCCGCCCCGTTTGGCCGCGAGCGCGTCGAGCGAGTGCAGCGTCGGGAGCGGATCGCCCTCGTAGCGGAGCAGGCCGTAGGGGTTGTCCTCGAGCACGAGGATCTCCCGCTCACGGGCGAGCGCCACGAGACGGCGCCTTCGCGGCAGCGACATCGTCACGCCACCCGGGTTCTGGAAGTTGGGGATCGTGTAGATGAACTTCGGCCTGCGCCCCTGCGCGTCGAGCCGGTCGAGCGTCTGCTCGAGCTCGTCGATCGGCATTCCGTCGGCGTCCATCTCTATCTGGACGACGTCGGCCTGGTAGGCGTCGAACACCGGCACCGCGCCGGGATATGTCGGCGCCTCCGCGACGATCGTGTCGCCGGGGTCGATCAATGCCTTGCACATCAGGTCGATCACCTGCTGACCGCCGGTCGTGACCAGCACCTCGTCCGGGTCCACGGCGGTGCCTTCGGCGGCCATCACCTCGACGATGCAGTCCACCGTGCACGACATGCCCTCGGTCGGGCCGTACTGGAGCGCCCTGGCCGTGGACTCGGCCGCGACCTTCCCCATCAGCTTCGCGTACAGCTCAGGCGCGAACGTCGAGGTGTCTGGGAGCCCGCCCGCGAGCGAGATCACCTCGGGGCGTTCGGTGAGCGACATCATGTCGCGCATCGCCGAGGAGCGCATGCCGCGCGTGCGCGCCGCGAACAGAGCCTCGTAGCGCTTCAGTTCGTGGGCCGTCGGGCGTGCCCGCTTGTCCCTGCGAGGGAACTCCCCGCCGCCGGAGGGGTCGTCTATCGTCATGGCCGCTCCCAAGGTAGCGCACGCGCCCCCGTGATTCCATCGACCGCAACATCCCTCCCGCCCGCGCCGTCCTTGTCGCGGCCCGCCTTGACGGTTGGGGGATCGGCGTGAACGGTCTCTTCTTCTACGTCGGCCTCGGCCTCGGCCTCGCGGCCGCGTGCGGACTGCGCCCCTTCCTGCCGGTGTTGCTCGCCGGCGCTCTCGCCTCCAGCGGAGCCCTGGGCGTCAGCTTCAGCAACGGGGCCTTCAGCTTTCTGCAGTCCGACTGGTGGCTGCTCGCCGTCGCCGTCGCGCTGGCACTGTCATATGCGCTCCAGATGCTGTTCGGCCTGGCGCCCACAATCGACCCGAGCAAGCGCGTCGGCCGCGGCGATCCGCTCGCGGCGTCGCTCGCCGGCCTGGGAATGGGCGCTGGAGCGGCGCTGTTCGCGGGTACGCTCGCCGCGCATGGGGACTCCCCGTGGCCGGGCATTCTCACCGCGCTCGCTGTGGTCGGCCTCGCTCAGCGGGCGTCCGGGCCCGTCATCTCCCGCGCGCGGGCCCGTCTGCCCGATCGAGGGGCCCGCGAAGCGCTCACGCTCTACCTCGACGCGGCGTCGCTGCTCGTTGCGGCGCTCGTCTGCCTACTTCATCCGCTCGGCTACGTGGCCGTCGCGCTGCTTGCCTGGTTTCTTTGGCGGATGCGCTCTCGCGCGGGCGAGAAGCATGCGGGCCTGCGGATTTTGCGGCGGTAGAGGGGTGTACTCTCTTTTTTGTCGCTATACGATTGTTACTACATATGGTAGTCACAAATGTGAATCGCGAAAAAAAGACATAGCACCCTCCTCCTTTATCTCGTTCCTGCACCCGAGATGACGGTCCCACCCAAGCTCGTCCTCTGCGTGATCGACGCGATGGCGCCCGCGATGCTCGAGCGGGCCGTCGCGGCGGGTGAGGCGCCGACGCTGGCTGCGCTGATCGAGCGCGGGCTCTACGTGGGCGACTGCGTGGCGGCGTTCCCGTCGGTGACGCCCGTGTGCGCCGCGTCAATCGTCACGGGCGTGTGGCAGGACCGCCACGAGATCCCGGGCATGAACTGGTACCACCGCGAGGAGCAGCGCTACATCGAGTACGGGTCGAGCTTCCGCGCCTCCCAGCGCGCCGGCCTCGCGCGCCAGCTGATCGACACGGTCTACAACATGAACGGCGCCCACCTCTCGCGGGAGACGGCGACCGTCTTCGAGACGCTCGACGACGCCGGTGTGCGCACCGCCGGCACGACCTATCTGATGTACAGGGGCCGTCACCGGCACGAGCCCCAGCGCGACACGGCCCTCACCCGTATCGCGTCCACCCTGATGCGCCATCCGGTAATGGGGCCGAAGGAGCTGTTCTACGCGGACGTCTTCGCCAGCCGCCGTACCGGCTGCCGCTCGACGCTCGGGATGCCGGGCGTGCGCGACCGCCACTCGGGCTGCGTCGGCGCTCACCTCGTCGAGAACGACCTGTTCGACTTCCTGCTGCTGTCGCTGCCCGACAACGATTGGCACTCCCACCGCTACGGACCCGAGGGCCAGCCGCGGTCGATCGCGCTCGCCGACGTGCAGCTCGCCCGCGTGATGAACGCCGCCGGCGGCATCGAGCGGTTCCTCGACGAGCACGCGGTGATCGTGATGGCCGACCACTCCCAGGCGCCGGTCACCGCCGCCGTCTCCCTGCAAGAGGAGCTCGCCGAGCTCGGGGTGCTCACGCCCGCGGCATCGCGCGGGAACGCGCGCGGCGGCCCACGCGCCGGGCCGGGCGCCGCCGCGAGCGGCAAAGCAAGCGCCGAGCGGGCAGCGATCGCCGTGTGTCCGTCCCAGCGCGCGGCGATGGTCTACGTCCTCGACGAGGATGACCCCGACCGGCTGCGACACGAGGTGGTCCGGCGGACGCTTGCCGTCGAGGGCGTCGGGCTCGCCATGTGGCTCGAGCGCGACGTTCACGCCGTCGCGACCGAGGGCGCCATCGCCGGCCCCGAGCGCGGGGAGCTGCGCTTCCGTCCGGGGGGCGACGTCTCTGACGATCGCGGGCGCGAATGGAGCGTCGAAGGCGACCTCGAGCTGCTCGGCGCAACCGTCCGCGACGGCCGTCTGCACGCCCCCGACTATCCCGATGCGCTCGACCGCGTGTGGTCGGCCCTCACATGCGCGACCTCGGGCGACGTCCTCCTATCCGCGGCCCCCGGCAGCGAGTTCCTCGACTGGGGCGGCCAGGCCCACGTGGGCGGCGGCTCGCACGGCTCGCTCCACGCCGAGGACTCGCTCGGCGCGCTCGTCCTGTGCGGGGTGGAGATCCAACGGCCCCCCGAGCAGTGGGCGATCCGCGACGTCGCCGCGCTCATCACGAGCCACTTCGGCGCCTGATCGAGCCGCGCCTGTACCCTCGCTGGATGGGTGCGCGCCGCGTCCTCATAGCGTTGCTCCTGCCGCTGGTGCTCGGCGTGCAGCCCGCCGCCGCGGCGCTCAGCAATCCGGAAGCGCCCGTGCCGGTCGCGGCCTCGAGCATCCCGCCGCCGGGCCGCCGCCTCTCCTCGAACGAGGTCCTCGAAATCGCGAACAGGCTCCCGAAGATGCGGGCCGTGCGCGCCCGCTACCGCGGCTCCTACGGGGGCGCCTATTTGAAGGGTCCCGGCCGCTGGCAGGTCAGCTACTTCTCGAAGCAGGGCAAGGAGGTCGGCCAGGTCATCGTCGCCGACGCGAACGGCCGTGTGCTGGAGGAGTGGACCGGCTTTCAGATCGCCTGGTCGATGGCCCGCGGCTATCCCGGCGCGTTCGGCAGGCATGTGAACGCGCTCTACATCTGGATTCCGCTGTGCGTGCTGTTCTTCGTGCCGTTCTTCGACTGGCGCAAACCATTGCGGCTGCTGCACCTGGACCTGCTGGTGCTGCTGTCCTTCTCGGTGTCGCTCGCCTTCTTCAACCACGGCCGCATCGGTGTCTCCACGCCGCTCGTCTACCCGCCGCTCGCGTACCTGCTCGTGCGGATGCTCGCCTTGACGCGACGGCGCAGCCAAGCCCCACGCGCGCTGCGCCTGCTCATCCCGGCGCCGTGGCTGGCCGTCGGAGTCGTGTTCCTGCTCGGCTTTCGCGTCGGGCTGAACGTGACCGACTCCAACGTGATCGACGTCGGCTACGCGGGCGTGATCGGCGCCCAGCGAATCACGCAGGGGAAGCCGCTGTACGGCAACTATCCGTCTGACAACGAACACGGCGACACCTACGGTCCCGTCAACTACGAGAGCTACGTTCCCTTCCAGCAGCTCTTCGGATGGAGCGGGCGCTGGGACCAACTGCCGGCGGCCCATGCGGCCGCGATCGTGTTCGACCTGCTCGCCGCCGCGCTGCTGTTCCTGCTCGGTCGACGTGTGCGCGGCCCTGGGCTGGGCACGGCGCTCGCCTACGCATGGGTCTCCTATCCCTTCACGCTGTTCGCCCTGGAGAGCAACTCCAACGACACGCTCGTCGCCGTGCTCGTCCTCGCCGCGCTGCTCGTCGCCTCCTCGCCTCCTGCGCGCGGAGCGTTCGCGGCGCTCGCCGGCCTGACGAAGTTCGCTCCGCTGGCGCTCGCTCCGCTGCTCTGCGCCCACGGTCTGAGCGAGATGGCGCCGAGGCGCCGTCCGCGGGCGGTGGCGCTGTTCGTGCTCGCCTTCCTGCTCACCGCGGCCATCGCGTGCGTGCCCGCGCTTACCCACGACTCGCTGCACACGATCTTCGAGCGCACGCTCGCCTACCAGGCAGACCGCGAATCGCCCTTCTCGATCTGGGGCTTGTATGCAGGCTCGCCCGCCCTCGGTTACGTCCAGGCGGCCGTCCAGGGCGCTGCTCTGGCGCTCGTGCTCGGGCTAGCGATCATCCCGCGCCGCGCCGATCTCGTCGGACTCGCCGCCGCGGCCACAGCCGTGCTGGTGGCGGTCCAGCTCGGAGTGGACCACTGGTTCTACCTCTACATCCCATGGTTCTTCGGGCTCACGATGCTCGCCCTGCTGGGAAGCTTCAGTGAGCCCGGTTGCACTGATCGGGCCGTGGCATCAGGATCTGCTCGATCGAGTCAGCTCGCCGCGGCTTAGTAGAGCGCACGAGCACGCCCATCAGCCACGGGTCCTCGTCGGAGGTCTGAAAGCGCACGGGCATCTGCGTCACGAGCGCCTCAACCGCCTGCTCTCGCTTGACGCCGATCACACCCCCTCGCGGTCCCGTCATGCCGACGTCGGTGATGTAGGCGGTCCCGCCGGGCAGCACTCTCGCGTCGGCCGTCGGCACGTGCGTGTGGGTCCCCACCACGGCGGTCACGCGGCCGTCGAGCAGCCACCCGAGCGCGATCTTCTCGCTCGTGGCCTCCGCGTGCATGTCCACGAGGATGTGGTCGACGTCGTCGAGCTTGTCCAGCGCCGTCTCGATCGTGGTGAAAGCCGAAGACCCCGCCTTCAGGAAGAGGTTTCCGCTGAGGTTCACCACCCCGAGCCGCAGGCCGTCTTTCTCGATGACGCACAGGCCGCGCCCCGGCTGGCGCGGCAGGTAGTTGAACGGCCGCACGATCCGCGGCTCCTTTTCCAGGTATGGGTAGATCTCGCGGCGGTGATAGGCGTGGTTGCCCAGCGTGATCGCGTCGACGCCGCCGCGCAAGATCTCTTCGGCCGCCTTGGGCGTGATCCCGAGGCCGCCGGCCACGTTCTCGGCGTTCACGACCACGAATGTCGGGGCATAGCGCTCGCGCAGCACCGGCAGGCACTCCAGCAGCGTGCGCCTGCCGACGCTTCCGACCAGGTCGCCGATGAACAGGATGCTCACGTCGCTTCCCGCCCCCGCCCCGGCCGCCTCGGGCTCAGCCATACTCTGGCCATGATCGGAGGCATGTGAGCGGCGTCGAGGGAAGGGTCACCGCGAGCGCGGCGAGCGCATCCGGCGAGGAGGGTCGCGAGAGCGCCCCGTCGACTCGCGAAGAGCACGAGCTGACCGGCGCGTCGGCGCCGCCACCGCACGAGCCTCCCCGCACGATCGTCCCCCGCTGGGTGCAGCTCGTGCTGCTGCCGCTGTCGCTGCTCGCGCTGTGGGCGCTCGCCAGAGCGGCGGGGAAGGTCTTGTTGATCTTCATCGTGGCGGCGGTCATCGCGCTTATTCTCAACCCGGCCGTCGCCTTCCTTCAGCAACGCACGCGACTGCCGCGAGGGCTGGCGGTCCTGGTCGTGTATATCGCATTCTTCCTCACGCTCGCCGGAGTCGGCCTTCTGCTGGCCAACCCGATCTCCAACCAGGTGCGCACGTTCACGCACAATCTCCCCCATGCCGTCAACGAAGCCAACAGCCAGATCGCGAGCTTTCAGAGCTACCTGAACAAACAGGGCATCCACGCCAAACTCGTGAGCCAGGGCAAGACGGCCTTGCAGACGCTGCAAGACCAGGTCTCGAAAAGCGCCACCGAACTCGCCTCCTTCGGGGGCGCCTTGCTGACCGAAGTGGCCAAAGCGCTTGTCGATCTCGTGCTCGTGTTCGTCTTGTCGGTCTACATGCTGATCTATGGACGCTCGATCGGCAGGCTCGTGCGCCAGGCGATGCCCCCCGGCGACGGCACCCCCGCCGACGATTTCCCAAGGCTCGCCCAGCACGCCGTCTCGCGCTATGTCGGCGGGCAGCTCCTGTTCAGCGTGGTCATGGGCGCCTCGGCCGGCGGCGCGCTGTACGTGTTCGGTGTGCTCGGGATCTTCCCCGATGGCCGCAGGTACGCGCTCGCGTTCGCCGTCTTCTACGGGGTGATGGAGCTCGTTCCCTATATCGGCCCGATCCTCGGCGCGATCCCACCTCTCGTGCTGGCGCTTTTCACCGATCCGATCAGCGCCCTTTGGGTGGGCTTGCTGTTCGTCGGCCTGCAGCAGCTCGAGGGACACGTGGTCGCGCCCCAGATCTTCAGCCACACGCTGCGAATCAACCCGCTGCTCGTGATCTTCGCGCTGCTGCTCGGGCTGCAGTTGTACGGGATCATTGGTGCGCTCGTGGCGCTCCCGATCCTCTCAATCCTGCGCGAGACGGCCCTCTACTTGAGCCGTCACCTTGCCTTCGAGCCTTGGGAGCGCTCCCCCGGCGGGCTGCTGTGAGCGACCCGGTCCTGCGCGTCGAGGGCGTGGGCAAGCGCTATGGCAAGCGCCAGGCGCTGAGGGATGTGAGCTTCGATGCGCACGCCGGAGAGCTCGTGGCCGTGATCGGCCCGAACGGTGCCGGCAAGACCACGCTGCTGTCGATCCTCGCCGGCGTCCAGCCCGCGAGCGCAGGCGCCGTCAGCCGCAGTGGGCGCGAGATCGGCTGGGTGCCCCAGCAGCCCGCCCTCTACTCGAAGCTGTCGGTCGCGGAGAACCTGCGTCTGTTCGCGCGCCTGGAGGAAGTCGCCGATCCCGAGGGGATGGTCCAGCGGATGCTTGACCAGACGGGCCTCGCCGATCGGGCCGACGAGCGCGTGGACCGCCTCTCGGGCGGCAACCGCCAGCGCGTGAACGTCGCACTCGGGCTGCTCGCCGACCCGCCCGTGATCGTGCTCGACGAGCCGTCCTCCTCGCTCGACCCCTCCCAGCGCGAGCGCCTGTGGCGGTTCATCGGCGAGCTCGCGGCGCGTGGCACGAGTGTCGTGTTCTCGACCCACATCGTCTCCGAGGCCGAGCGCTATGCCCAGCGGGTGATCGTGCTCGACGAGGGCAACCTGCTGTTCAGTGGCTCGCCCGAGGACCTGGCGCGGGATGGAGGCCGCGACGGCCAGGGCGACTTCGAGCAGGCGTTCGTCTCCTTCCTGCGCAAGCGGGAACGCGCATGAGGTGGCTGCTCGGCAAGGACCTGTTGATCCTGCGGCGCTCGCGCCTGCTGCTGGCGCTGCTGATCGTCTACCCGGTCGCGATAGCGCTGCTGATCGGGTTCGCGATCTCGCGCAGCCCGTCGGAGCCGCGTGTGGCGATTGTCGACGAAACCCCGCCAGGACAGACGATCAGTCTGGGCGGCAGGCGCATCGGCCTCGCCGAATACACCGACAAGCTGTTCAGCCAGGTCCACGTCGTGCGCGCGCCGACGCGCGCCGACGCGGCCGCGCGCGTCGCCTCGGGCGACGTTCTCGCCGCCGTCGTGATCCCGCCCGAAATCGTCCAGAAGATCTCCTCCGGGGTAAGCCAGGCGCAGGTCGAGGTGATCTACAACGGCGATGCGCTCAAGCAGTCGTTCGTGCGCTCCACGATCGACTCGACCCTGGCCCAGGCCAACCTCGCGCTCTCCGAACAGATCACGGACGTGGCCGTCAAGGACATCGACCTGCTGCTCGCCGGCGGCCGGCTCGGCGTGCTCGGATCAAGCCAGGACATCATCGGGCTCAGCCACATCTCCTCGGCGCTGACCGACATAGCGCGACACCAGCCGCCTGGGCGCGACCACGCGACGCTCGTGCGAGTCGCCGGCTTCGCCGAATTCGCCGCGCGCAATCTCGGCCTGGCCAAGAACGTGCTCACGACCGTGAGCCAGCCGATCCAGGTTCGAAGCACGCTGCTGCACGGCAAACGCACGCCGCTCGACACCTACGCGGTCGTGGTCGCCGTGAGCATCTCATTGATGTTCGTCTGCGTATTGCTCGCCGCCGGCGGGATCGCGCTGGAGCGCGAAGAGCACGCGATCGCGCGGCTCGTCCGCGGGCTGGTATCGCGCGAGGCGCTGCTCGCCGAGAAGGGCCTGCTCGCTGCCGGCTGCTCCTTCGTCGTGGCGCTCGCGATGCTCGCCGGCGTCGGCGCGTTCGTCACGCTGGACTTCTCGCGCGTCGCGCTGTGGGTCGTTGCGCTCGCCTTCGGCGCGCTCGCCTTCGGCGCGCTGGGCGTCGCGATCGGCGCGCTCGCGCGCGAGGTGCGCGCCGCCTCGCTGCTCGCCTTCCTGCTCTCGCTCCCGCTGGCCTTCCTCGCGCTGGTTCCGAGCGGGTCGGTCGCGCGCGGGCTCTACGACGTGATCGGCGCCGTCTCGTTCGTGTTCCCCTACAAGGCAGCCCTCCAAGCGCTCGACGCGGCCGTCAACGGCGCCTCCCCGACGATCGGCGTGTCGCTGCTTCACCTGCTCGGTCTCACGCTCCTGTTCGGCGCGCTCGCTCGTATTGGGCTGCGCCGCGCGGAGTAACCTGGACAGGCGATGGCCTTTCCAACGACGCGCATGCGCAGACTGCGCGCCTCGCCCGGGCTGCGCGGGCTGGTGCGCGAGACCGAGCTGCGCGCCGGGAAGCTCGTGTTGCCGCTCCTCGTCTCGGAGACCGCGACGGCACGCGAGCCGATCGAGGGCATGCCCGGCGTCGAGCGCCTATCGATCTCAGCCGCCGTGGAGGAGGCGCGCGAGGCCGCCTCACTCGGACTCGCCGCGGTGCTGCTGTTCGGGGTGCCCGCCGAAAAGGACCCCGAAGGGTCCGCGGCCTTTGACGAGGAGGGCGTGGTCCAGCTCGCGACCCGCGCCATCAAGCAGGCGTTGCCAGAGCTGCTCGTCATCACCGACGTGTGCCTCTGCGAGTACACCAGCCACGGCCACTGCGGGGTGCTGCGGGAGATGGAGTCCCACCCACCCGTGGTCGACAACGACGCGACGCTGCAGCTGCTCTCGCGCATCGCGGTCAGCCATGCGCGCGCGGGAGCCGACGTCGTCGCCCCGTCGGACATGATGGACGGGCGCGTCGGCGCGCTGCGGGCCGAGCTCGACTCCGAGGGGCTCTCCGACACGCCGATCCTGGCCTACTCGGCCAAGTTCGCCTCGGCTTTCTACGGCCCCTTCCGCGAGGCCGCCGGCTCGACGCCGGCATTCGGAGATCGCCGCTCCTACCAGATGGACCCAGCCAACGGACGCGAGGCGGTCCGTGAGGCGCTGCTCGACGCGAGCGAGGGCGCAGACATGGTGATGGTCAAGCCGGCGCTCGCCTACGGAGATCTGATTCGCGCCGTCAAGCGAGCCACGCGCCTGCCCGTCGCTGCCTATAACGTGAGTGGCGAGTACGCGATGGTCAAGGCCGCCGCGGCGGCGGGATATCTCGACGAGCGCGCCGCTGTGAGAGAGATCCTGACCTCCCTGCACCGCGCGGGGGCCGACATCGTCATCACCTACCACGCCAAGGACGCCGCCCGCTGGCTCTCCGAAGGGGCCTGACCGCCACCGGCGAGGAATCCGATGCCCGTTTCTCTGACCGACACCCGCTCGGCCGAGCTCTACCGCCGCGCCCTGGAGCTGCTTCCGGGCGGCGTCAACTCGCCCGTGCGCGCCATGCGCGCGATCGGGCGCGACCCGATCTTCATCGAGCGCGGCCTTGGCGCCGAGCTCTTCGACGTGGACGGCAACCGCTACGTCGACTTCGTCTGCTCCTGGGGTCCTTTGATCCACGGCCACACCCATCCCGAGGTGCTGGCAGCCGTCACCGCCGCGGCCGAGCGCGGCATGAGCTTCGGCGCGCCCACCCCGGGCGAGGTGGACCTGGCCGCGGAGGTCTCGCGCCGCATGGAGTCGGTCGACATGCTGCGCATGACCTCATCGGGCACCGAGGCCACGATGACCGCGCTGCGCCTCGCCCGCGCCGTCACCGGTCGCGAGCAGATCGTCAAGTTCGCCGGCGCCTACCACGGCCACGTCGACGGCCTGCTCGCCCAGGCCGGCTCCGGGCTCGCCACGCACGCGCTGCCCTCGAGCCCGGGTGTGCTCGCATCCGCGGCGGCCGCCACGACTGTGCTGCCCTGGAACGACCCCGACGCGCTCCTGGCCGCGACCGACGGCGGTGAGCCGATCGCCGCGATCTTGGCCGAGCCGCTCCCGGCCAACATGGGTCTCGTGCCGGCCGACGAAGGCTTCCTCGCGCTCTTGCGCGAGCGCGCCGACGCAACCGGCGCGCTGCTCATCTTCGACGAGGTCATCAGCGGCTTCCGCGTCGCCCGGGGCGGAGCGCAGGAGCTCACCGGCGTCCAGGCCGACCTGACGCTCATGGGCAAGGTGCTCGGCGGCGGCTTGCCCGCCGGGGCGCTCGGCGGCCGCACCGAGCTGATGCGAATGCTCGCGCCCGCGGGCGAGGTCTACCAGGCGGGCACCCTCTCCGGCAATCCGCTCGCCGTGGCGGCCGGTCTCGCCACGCTCTCGCTGCTCGACGACCACGCCTACCTGCGCCTTGCCTCGACGACCTCCAAGCTCGCCGACGGCCTGCGCAAGGCCGCCTCCGGGGCGGGCGGGTATCCAATCCAAGTCGTCAGCGCGCCCGGCCTGCTGACGGTCTTCTTCAGCGACCGTCCCGTCACCGACCTCGCCGCGGCCCAAGCGTGCGACCTCGATGCATATGGGGCTTGGTGTCGCGGGCTGCTCTCGCGCGGGGTCTACGCCCCCCCGTCTCAGTTCGAGGCGTGGTTCCCCTCGCTGGCCCACACGCCCGAGCACATAGAGTTCACGACCGCCGCCGCCGCCGCGGCGTTCGCGGAGTTGACGTGAGCAAATCGCCCCTCGACAGTTTCGCGCTGGACGGTTCCCAGTCCGAGTCTTCCCAGAACGCCGGCTCGCGCCAGCTTGGGTCCGGCTCCTCGCTGGAACGGCTGCGAGCGCTGCTGCTGGAAGAGGGCGGACTGATGGCGAGCCTGGTGGACGGCTCCTGCACCGACGGCTCCTGCACCGACGGCTCCTCGCCGCCGGCGCTCGCCGCCGGCCCCGCTCAGCTCGCCGCCGCCGGCCCGCGCGTGGACGGCCGGCGCGATGACTACGAGCTGCTCGTCGAGGCGATCTATGAGGGCTACCTGCTCCACTACTACACCCCACGCGTCGTCCGCGCCGCGGAAGCCGATCTCGGACTGCTCGCCGGCGACCGGCTCTACGCGCTCGGGCTCGCCCGCCTGGTGAAGCTCGGCGACATCCACGCTGTCGCCGAGCTTGCCGACGTGATCACGCTCACCGCGCTCGCTCACGGCGCTCGCAGCGGCGAGCTGGCCGACGCCGTGTGGGCTGCCGGCGCGCGCGCGGTGGGATGGGGCGCGAGCGAGGAACACGAGGGCGCGAAGGCCCTCGTCCGCGCCGGCTCCCCCGACGCGCTGGGAGCGATGCGCCGTGTCTTTGAGTCCTGACCGTACGTCACGCGATATCTGACGAGCCGGGGCTCCGCTCACTCGATATTGTTCCCGCCGTGTCCGACAAGCACAGCCAGCACTCCTCGCGCTATACCTCCGAGCGCCTGATTCCCGGCGCCTTCGACGGTGAGACCGTCACGCGCCGGCGCTTCATGACCGGCACCACCCACGCCGCGGGCGCAATCGCCGCGGCGTCCTTCGCGCTCCCCGCGCTCGGCTTCGCGATCGGGCCGATCTTCAAGACCGCCCCGCACACCTGGGAGACGGTCGGACCGACCGACATGTTCCTCGACAACAACTACATCCCCGTCCTCGCCACGCTGACCCCCGGGATCGGCGAGGCCGGCAAGACGACGGTCTACATGCGCAAGCGCAACCCGGCGATCGACATCGACAAGCCCGACCAGTACAACCGCTATATCGCCATCACCTCGCGCTGCGCTCACCTCGGCTGCCCCGTGCGCTGGGTCGACGCCGCCGAGCGCTTCATCTGCCCGTGTCACGGCGGTGTGTATGACCTGCTCGGCAGGCGCGTGGGCGGACCGCCGGTCAGGCCGCTCGACCGCTTCTACACGCGCGTGGTCGGCGGCGAGGTCCTCCTCGGGCCGCGCTACAGCGTCAACAGCGAGCTACGGCGCTTCTCCCCACGCGACCCGGGCGAGCCGATCGATGGCCTCGGCCAGTATCTCTACCCCTCCCGTCCCTCGGCCCGCAGGTAGGCCGCTCCGCTCATGCCCAAGCTCCCCAAGCTTCCAGCCCCACCGATGCCCTCCGCGCTGCAGGCTCCACCGCCGCGCCCGGGTGAGGGCAACGGCAAGGTGACTCCGCTCGACCACGCGGCCGACGCCGCCGTCAGCGTCGTCGACTGGGTCGACGAGCGCACCTCGCTGAGCGGCGCGGCCCGCTGGATGATGTTCCGCAAGGTGCCGAAGGGCACCAACTGGTTCTACACGCTCGGGTCGGCCACGATGTTCGCGTTCCTCTCCCAAGCCGTCACCGGCGTGTTCCTGGCGATGTTCTACAAGCCCGACCCCGGCGGCGGCGCCTACGAATCGATCCGCCACGTGACCAACGACGTGTTCCTGGGTCAGTTCGTGCGCGGGATGCACAAGTGGGGCTCCAGCGTGATGGTGATCCTCGTGTTCCTGCACATGGGCAGGACGTTCTTCTTCGGTGCCTACAAGTACCCGCGCGAGCTCAACTGGGTGATCGGCGTCGTGCTGCTGATCCTCACGATGACGATGTCCTTCACCGGCTACCTGCTGCCGTTCGACCAGCGCGCCTACTGGGCGACGATCGTCGGCGTCAACATCAACGGCACCGGTCCGCTGATCGGCCCGTATCTGAGCGACTTCCTACGAGGGGGCTCCGAATTCGGAGCGACCACTCTGTCGCGCTTCTACGCGATCCACATGCTGCTCGTGCCGGGCCTGCTCGCGGCGCTGATCGGCGCCCACCTGTACCTCGTGGCCAAGCTCGGCACGACCGCCCCCCCGTGGTTGAAAGCCGAGAAGAACCCTGATCTGCGCAAGGCCAGCGCATGAACCAGCGCGAGAAGGAGCAGTACCTCCGCGAGTACGCGATCCTCAAGACCCAGGGCAAGCCGTTCTTCCCGTACGCGGTCGCCAAGGACTCGCTGATGGCGTGCGTGGTGATGGCGGTCATCATCGCGATGTCGCTCGTGCTCGGCGCCGAGATCGGCTCCAAGGCCAACCCGACGACCACCACCTACGTGCCGCGTCCGGAGTGGTACTTCTTCTTCCTGTTCGAGGTCCTGCGCGTCATCAAGCCGCCGAGCCTCGTGCCGCTCGCCACGATCGGCGTCCCCACGCTCGGCATGATCCTGCTGTTCCTGCTGCCGTTCTACGACCGTGGCCCCGAGCGCAGGCCCGAGCGGCGGCCGATCGCGACGCTCACGGGCATCGTCGTGATCGGCGCGATGGCGCTGCTCACATACCAGGGCGCCAACGCCGGCTCGCCCACGGCGATCGAAACGCCCACCCCGGCCGCCGTCGTGCAGGCCGGCGGTCAGACGCTCGCCGAATACGAAGCCGGCAAGAACGTCGTCGTCAACCGGGGCTGCCTGGGGTGTCACAAGATCGGCGACAACGGCAACGACGGCCCGGGACCCAACCTCACGCAGATCGCCTCGCGCCTGCCGCGTCAGGCGATTGCACGCACGCTGGTCAACCCGACCGCGCCGATGGCGTCGTACAAGAACCTGCCGCCGAAGCAGTTCGAAGCGCTCGTCAACTTCCTGTCGCAGCTGAAGTAGCGACCCTCGCCGTGTCCGCCCAAAAAGGCGCCGAGGACCCGATTGCCGCGAGCGCCACACAGGGCGAGTCGGCGGGCCGGGGCGAGTCGGCCGGGCGCTTGGAGGCGGGCCAGGTGCGGGCGATGTTCGACCGCATCGCGGGCGTCTATGACCTGCTGAACACGGTGATGACCGCCGGCCTGCACCACCGCTGGCGGGAGCGGGCGGCCGACGTGGCGGGCGTCTCACCAGGCGATCGTGTACTCGACGTGGCAACGGGCACCGGCGATCTTGCGCTCGAGCTTGGGCGGAGGGTCGCTCCAGGCGGAGAGGTCGTGGGCAGCGACTTCTCCGAGGCGATGCTCGAGCGAGCGCGGCGCAAGAACCAGTTTCCGCAGAGCCTGCGCTTCGAGTGGGGCGACGCCCTCGATCTCTCCTACCCGGACGGGAGCTTCGATGCGGCAACGGTTGGCTTTGGGGCACGCAACTTCGCCGATCTCGCCCGAGGACTGCGAGAGATGCGCCGTGTGGTGCGTCCGGGTGGACGGGTGGTGGTGCTCGAGTTCACGACGCCCACACGACCTCCACTGTCGATCTTCTATGGCATCTGGTTTGACCGTATCGTCCCCGTCTTGGGCCGGATCGCCGGCGATCCGGACGCATACGCCTACCTTCCCAGCTCAGTCAAGCGCTTCCCGGGACCGCGGGACTTGGCGGGCGAGATGGAGCGCGCGGGTCTGTGCGAGATCCGCTACCTGCTCACGGCTGGAGGCATCGTCGCCATCCACGCCGCTACCGTCCCAGGGGATGGGACCCCGTAAGCGTCAACCCGTGAGAGCGGACGCCGGCCGATGACCGCCATGCAGGCCGGCACGAACACGGCCGCGGACGTGGAGGCGGTTGAGGAGATCATGCGCCGCGGCGGGGAGGCGCTGCGCGAGCGCATGGCCCGCGCCGAGGCCCACCTGGAGAGCGTCACCTCCGAGGCCGGCGCGCCGCTCGCCACCTATGCCACCGCCACGATCGCCGCCGGCGGCAAGCGCCTGCGCCCGCTGCTCGTGGTGCTCGCCGCCGAGACAGCCGGTGGCCCAGGCGACACTCCGGAGGGCGAGCGGCGCCTCGTGCGAGCGGCCGTTGCCGTCGAGTTGGTGCACTCCGCCACGCTGGTCCACGACGACCTGATCGATGGCGCCCAGCTGCGCCGCGGGCGTCCCACCGTGGCCGCTGAAGCCGGGCGCGAGACGGCGATAGCCACTGGTGACCTGCTCTTCTCCCGTGCGTTCGCCGAGCTCGCGCGCAACGGCGACCCCGAGCAGCTGCGCGCCCTCTCCGACGCCAGCTCGGCGCTCGCCGCGGGCGAGTTGCTCCAGCGCGAGGACGCCTACGCGCCCGACATCGCCGTCGAGCGCTATCTGGAGCGCTGCCGGCTGAAGACCGCTGCGCTGTTCGAGGCGGCGTGCCGCCTGGGGGCACTCGTCGCCGTGGAGGGCTCCGCGGCGCTCGCTGCCTCACTCGGTCAGTTTGCCAGTCGCATCGGGCTCGCCTTCCAGCTGCTCGACGACGTGCTCGACGTCTCCGGACCGGTGCAGCGAACCGGCAAGTCACGCGGTACCGACCTGCTCGACGGCACCGTCACGCTGCCCTTGATCCTCGCCCGTGAACGCGACGAGCAGCTCGCCGGATTCGACCTCGCCTCCTTGCACGGGCCCGAGGACGCGGAGGCGCTGTGCGACCGGATCGCGGCCACAGGCGCTCTCGCCGAGGCCCGCGAGCGAGCGCTTTCCATCGTCGCCGAGGCCAAGGCGGAGCTGCCCGCGTCGTTGCCCGAAGGTCGCTCCGCGCTGCTCGACCTCGTGGCCGACGCCGTCGTCGAGCGCTACTGCTGAGGGCTCCGGCCGCCTTCGAGGGCATCTCCGGACCGGGAAACGCGGACTCTCGGGCTGGTGCTCCTCAGAAGTCGCTGGGACCGATCAGGTCGAGCTGCAGGGCGCGGGCGAACAGCTCGACCTCCTCGGTCATGTTCGCGTGCGTGATGCGCTTCAGGTCGCTGAGCAGCGCGCCTGTCGCCCTGTCCAGCTCGTCGTCGAGGCGTTCCACGAGCGCTCCTCCGAACACGCCCTCGCGCAGCAGATCGCAGTCCGGGCAGCGCATCAGGATGCGCCACCGTCCTGGGGAGTCCTCGATCCAGTCCAACGGATGCACAAGCCCGCCCGCGCAGCGCGGGCACACG